>Ga0304729_1000078_pt1 | contig 64511 bp, 90 predicted proteins | sample C_131016_MF_Meta_FD_190475 | JGI IMG/M metagenome (GOLD analysis project Ga0304729, IMG submission 190475) | Freshwater microbial communities from Lake Croche, Canada to study carbon cycling - C_131016_MF_MetaG (v2) (version 2) | ecosystem: Environmental > Aquatic > Freshwater > Lake | place... | reverse complement strand
GTTTTAAGATTGCTAGAATGTTTAAAATATTAATACTTATAATTTATATTATGTTAAGTACGTTATGCGTGTATATAATACTCATAAAAGCCTATTCTTTGAGGAGGCCTACTTTGGACAGGGTAAATCAAGAACTTCTTCGTAGTCTTTGTAGGATATTTCTATCCATCCCATTTCAAAGTCAACCCATCTTTTTGATAGTTCGATGTGTGCGATTTGCTTGTCTTCTGTCATTAGGGAATCCATGAATGCTTTTAGTAAATTGTCTAAGTCTGGTTTTGATTGGTGAAATCTGCCATGATACAATTTCTTTTTTTTCTTTGACCAGGATTTTGGAACGGGAATAATAAAGGTAATTGAGCACCCAATTGGAGGCATAACAAATCCCTTCCTTTTTGCTTCTGCTCCAAGTTCAAGTTTATAATTGTTGTATCTTTCTAGTCTTAGTAATCTTTTGAGTCCAGATGGCCTAAGCTTTTCTCTTGGTATTCTAAAAAATATTGAATCACCTTGTGTTGCTCTTACGTGAGTTTGAGGTGTTATACTAAAAGTTATTTTTTTCATAAGCTATGCCAGCTATGGTTTTAATTTCTGTTTTGTGTTTGGCTAACTGTCTTTCTAAAATATCTTCTACCGTTTTACTTAATGACCATTTTTTCTTTTCTGCTAAAAGTTGTAGTTTGATGTAACTTTCTTCAGAAAGGCTAATTGTTATTCTTTTTTTCATGTGATGATGTTTGATGCAATATACATCACAATGGTGAAATCAACAAAAAAACCTCCTTTTTTAAGGGAGGCCTATTTACTAAACCGTATCTATGTATGGGCTATTTTTTTCGGGCCATTGCAGATAACTTACTAAACTTCTTTGCACCGTACTTTTTTCGGCCTATAGCGGCTGCTATTGCTGCTCCAACTTCTTTGGCATGTTCAGGGCTCATTCCTTTTTTTTCGTACGATTTTGAGGCCTTATTTTCGATTTCTGCAAATCTTTCTCCTGATCCTAATTTTGGTTTCATATTCTTATATTTTGATTCGTTTGGTACTTCTTCTATTCTTTCGTTACCAGATGACATAAATTGCATACCAAATTTTTACCAAATATACCACATTTTTTAATTCCATAACACCCTATTTTTTGAAAACAACTCCATCAATACCTGCTTAAGGGTACCCCCCGCGGTTGGCCGTTGCTTCTTCTTCGGGGTCTCGCATTCCCTTAACTGTGTACCTCGTTTTTAGGTTTTGCCCTTGCCTTTGTTTTGTGTGGTGGTGGTGGTGAGGGTTTCGGGGGTTTTGGGTTGGTGGTTTTTCTCTTGCAATTGGTTGCGTTTTGTTTTGTTTGTGGTGGTCGCTTCTCTTTATTTCTTTGTATGTTGGGGGGATTAGGGGGGGGATTGGGGGCTACATTTTGAAATAATTAATTTAATTTTTGTAGCTACATTTCAAATTTTTTCCTAATTTTGTAGCTACAATTTAAAATTATGGCAAAAAGCAAACCAATTGGAGTTAGATTTGACTTAGATAAGTTGGATATAATTCAAAAAGAGCAGAATTTGACATCTGTTCAGCAAGTAGTAAATTATTTAATGGACAATTATGGTTCTAGAGAAATAAAAAGAGGAGCACCATTTAAAAATATGCCTCCTTATGAAATTAATGCCTCAAAATTAGAGGATATTAATCAAAAGGCGTCAATAGTTTCAAATAAACAAGATGCCAAAAATGAGCCAAAAGAAGGAACTTTAGCTTGGTTTTTAAAAAATTCGTAAATTAATAAAATATGAAAAAATTTATAAGTTTTAGTGGAGGAGTTGAATCTACTACTATGTGTTTACTTTATGGTAAAGGTGCAACAGCTATTTGGTGTGATACAGGTGCAGAGCATAAAGAAATGTATAACAGAATAAATAAGGTTGAAGAGTACCTAAAAGAGTACCATAAAAACGATTTTAGCTTAGTTAGAATAGGGGGGGGAAATTGTATAAAAAACAATTATATACTAGTCTTGAGAATCTTATAGTAGCTTGTAAGGTCATGCCTAGCCAACAGATGAGATTTTGTACTAATTACTTTAAAGCTGCACCAATAGATAAGTATTTAAAAGAACAAGGAGAATGTGAGTTAATGATTGGTTTTAATTATGATGAACAAGGTAGAACTGGAAGTTTAGAAGCAATGCCAAATGTTAAATATACCTATCCATTGATTGAAGATGGTTACGATCGAGATGATTGTGAGGAAATACTTAGAAAAAATGGTATGCACCCAAATTTCCCTGTGTATATGTTAAGAGGTGGATGTAGAATGTGCTTTTTTAAGTCTGAAAAAGAATATAAAGCTATGTATCATTTAAATAATTCAGAATTTATGGAAATGGTAGAATTTGAGGAGAAAATACAAGACAAAAGAAAGAAATTTTATTCTATAATGGGGAATGGTAAAAGGCTTAGAGATTTAATGGTAGATTGCGAAAGGGAGAAAATGATGTTTCCAGATATAGAGAAATTATATAAATCTTTAAAGAAAGATACTAGTTGTGGTGCTTTTTGCCACAGATAATTCGTAAATTAGCGTATGAAAAGTAAATTAAAAATGATGAAGCGAGCTAATGGTTCGTATTCTCCACGTGGTTTATGGGATAATATTCGTGCAGCTGCTGGCTCAGGTAAAAAGCCTACTGCAGAAATGTTAAAACAAGAAAAGAAAATTAAAGCACAAGAAAAAAAATAATTATGTCAGAAGCTTGGCAGAAAAAAGAAGGTAAAAATCCTGAAGGTGGGTTAAACCAAAAAGGTCGTGATTCTTATAATCATGCTCATGGTGGTCATCTTAAAGCACCAGTTAAATCAGGTACTAATCCTAGAAGAGTTGCATTTGCAGCTAGATTCTCAGGTATGATGGGAGCTATGAAAAAACCTAATGGTGAACCTACTCGTAAGGCATTAGCACTTAAAGCCTGGGGATTTGGTAGTGTTGAAGCCGCTAGAAATTTTGCCAATACACATAAAAAATCGTAAATTAGCACAAAATATTATAAACATAAAAAACAAATAATATGCCAGTAGGAATTCGTTCAATGAGAAAAGTACCAGGTACAGGTTTAACTCTTTATGAAAGTAAAGAAAAAACTCCTACTGGTTTAAGTAATTCTTTTTCTTCAGGTGGTTTAACACCAGATGATTTAATAGAGTATGCTAGAAAATATAATCTTCCAACTACATCAAATAGAGAATTCCAACAAGCTCAATATGATATGTTAATGAAAACACCAGAAGGAAGAGATGCTATAAAAGCAATGGAAGCTAAATATGGCAAACCAAGAGCTGGAACATATGCAGATAATATGCTTGGAGCAAGAACACTTGACATGATGATGTTTAGACCAAAATTACCTATGGGAGAACCTATTTTATTGGAAAAAGAAAATTTAACTCCAAGACAACCATTAATAAATATAAGTAATGATGAAGTTAGATTAAAACCAAATCCAGTTGTTACTCCAATTACTACACCTTTAGAACAAAAATTAGTAAATGAAAATGAAAAACATGGCAGATATGTAGTTAAAAGACCCGAATGGAGTGCATGGGGAACACCAGAAGCTTGGGGTGGTTTAGGTGGATATGATGAACAAGGTCATGCTCCTCATTGGTATAATTTAGTAAGACAAATACAACGTGGATTAGATAGAAGAATGTTAAAAAAGTATCAAAAAGAAAATCCTGGAGGAACAAAATACGGAGGACCAATGACTGATGAGCAATATTATAAATGGTGGAAACAAACTGGCAATACAGGGCCTGCACCAAAAATAGGTTCAGTAATAGAATATTAAATAAAAATAAAATAAATTATATGTCTAGTGAAAAATTTTCTTATTTAGTATCTTATTTAAAAGATTCTTTTGAACAATCAGTGGTTTGGCATCATCAAACTGATTCTCGTGCTGTTCATGAAGCATTAAATAATTTTTATAATGAAATAGTTGAATTAACTGATGGTTTAGTAGAAAGTGTAAGTGGTATTTATGATAGACCAACTCATTATGAACTTGATAGCCCAGTAGATTATAAAAATGTAGAACAAGTAATTAAATATTTTAAAACTGTTTATAATACTATTGAAAAAGAAAGAAAAAGTGTTTATCAAGAAACTTGGATTCAAAATCAAATTGATGAAATATCTCAATTGTATGCAGAAACACTTTTTTTACTTAGTTTAAAATAATATATCATGGCATTGTTTCAAATGAAAGTTTCAAAACCAGACCCTAGAGAAAAAAGAAATCAAGCTCCTGATAAACAGCAAATAATTGACTGGTATAATAAATATTATAAATCTCCTTTTTTCAAACAACAATTATATGATCAAGGTAATGGAGGTTTCCCAAATCAATCAGATGCTGTAAGTAAACAAACATTAGAAGGAATAAATAATTTAACATATACTTTTGATGATCAATACCCATCAGGCAGACAAAAAATAACTCAATTAATTGATAGAAATATTAATATGGGTGATCCAAACTTTTATGAAAATCAATCAAGATCTTCCGCATTAGCTCATGAAGTAGGTCATTATAATGACCAAGAAATACTTGCACATCAACCTAGGAATTTATTTATAATGCTTGATAGGAACAATGCTAGAAGTACAGGTCCTAATAGGAAGAATGATGCAAAATATATGATAGAAAGAGCAAGCGAAAATATACCTCGTTATTCCGATGGGACACCAATGTATAATTTCCCAACTACTGGTGATTATAGATTATCTAATTTAAAGGATTGGACAACTCGTGAAGCGCATAGATCTGTTAATGGTGCACATGATGATCTTGTAACAGAACAAAGAGCTGATATAATGGCTTTAAGATATTTAGCTGCTAAATATGGTATTTGGGATGCAGCTGAAAATAAACCAGGATCATTTACTCCTGAAATGTTAGATAAATTATATAAGTTAGGAGAAGTAAATACACCAAGATGGCAGCGTGGTTGGCAAGCAGGTACTACACAACAAACATTACCAAGTGAAAGAAGTTTAAAAAAGGGAGATTTGCCAAATGTAGCACCTCCTAAAAAACCTGGATTAATAATAGATAGATTAAGAAGTACATTTAAAGATAGTGATTTATTATATTTAATGAATAATTTAGCAAAAAATGATACAAATTATTTGCAATCAATGAAAAATAATGATTACGTCTCATAGGTTTGTTTTTTTCATATAGTTTTAGTTAGAATTGTACCCCTAAGTTTTTACTTGGGGGTTTTTATTTAATCATCATCATCATCAATTGGGAAATTATTCATTTCATATCCAATCCATGCTGCTATTGCCATTAGTATAAGTATTATTATATATATCATATTTTTTATTTTTTTTGTTACTGGTTAAGGATTTGAACCTTAAATGACAGAATCAAAATCTGTAGTGTTGCCAATTACACCAACCAGCATAGAGACCATTTTTAAAGGACACCATTGGCTATGCATAACCTAAATGGTTTTAAATGGACAAACCTTATGTTTTAGATTGATCTTCTAATATTTTTTTACCTGCATCTGATAATGGTCTAGCAAATATTCTTAATTTTTTACCTGTATTTGGACATACAAATGTTACACCTGCATCTTGATATGCTTTAATAATTAATTCAATTGCTGCATGTTCATCAGGACTTGCTCCTATTACATGAATATCATCATAATCAAATTGCATACAGAAATCACAACCTTCTGTATATGGTTTAGCTTCTTGTGGTATATTTGCTTTTTTCTTTGCCATAATTTTATTTTATTTCTTTAATATCTACTATTTTTACTTCTTCTCCATTTAAAATAGCATCTAAAGTATCTTCTATCATTTCTCTTTGATCTGGAGTTAATAATGCTATTTTTTCTATAATAGCTGGTACTGCAAAAACATCACTTTTTATTTCTGTTTTAATTCCCTCTCTAACTTCTTTTGTTAAAAATGGGTGCGTTATAATATCAGAAAATATCCAATCTATTTTATCTGAATATTTTTTAAATAATCTAGAACCAGCAGAGTGTGGATATTGTCTTGTAAAATCTAAAAATTGTTCTTGTGCCATTTTCATATTTTGTATGGCATTTATTATATTAGCACCATTATTAACTTCTTGATTCATTTAGTTCCATTTTTTTTATTGTTTTAAAAATTTCATAAGCTACTTGTGGAACTATTGCATTTCCTGCTGCTTTTATTGATTCTTGTCTCCATTTTGAAAAGGTAATTCCGTCCAGTTTTTTGGGAATCCCATCATTTCCAGAACAAATTGGGGAGATAGTTGGGAAGTTTTTCCACTTGGATTTATATCCATTACCATTTGTTTTAGTGGATAATGAAGGCTTATCCCTTTTTGTTTCTGAACTTCCTTCCGAATTTTGTATTTCTCTTGTCTTTGAGCTGTGTTCCAATCGAATGCTGAAGGAGTTGGTAGTAAATTCATTACTTGAGTTGCTAGATTTGGCATTGTTGTCCCATTCGGGTATTTCTCCATTCTCTTTTGAAACTTCTCTAAGTCTTGCACCTCTTCCCTTGTTGTTGGAGTGAGCAATAAACCAGATTCTATCCCTTCTGTGCGGTGCGTTGACACTTGCAGCAGGAATAATAAACGATTGTACTTCATAATCTTGCCCTTCCAAGTCAGCACACACCTCTTCGAATACCAATCCCCCCCCCAACTAACAAGTCCACGAACGTTTTCCCCAATAATCCATTTGGGTTGTATTTCTTTAATAACTCGTAGCATTTCAGGAAAGAGATGTCTTTCATCGGCTTTCCCTTTTCGTTTCCCTGCTGTTGAGTATGGTTGGCATGGGAATCCTCCTGTAATGATGTCAATGTTTCCTTTGTGAATAGAGAAGTCTGTTTTAGTAATGTCATTATAACTTATTGAATTTGGGAAATGATGTTTTAAAACTTTTTGTCCAAATGGATTCCACTCACAATGAAATATATTTTCCCATCCCATCCATTCTGCTGCCAAATCAAATCCACCAATCCCACTGAATAAACTTCCATGTGTCATTATTTATTAAAGTTTAAATGTGTTTGTTCTAATTCTCTTAAAAACTCTCTTGCTTTTTCTACTTTTTGTTGAATTCTTAATATATCATCTTCATTTCTTTTAACATTAAACATTAATACTCTTTCATTAATAGAAATATCATCAAAAGACATGTTAAACTCTATTTTCATTGCTTCTTTTACATACTCAGGACTTTCTTCTGAAATAACATCCATTTTTTTAAGCAAATAATATTTTTCTTGTTCAATAATGCTTTCTGGTGTATTAACTAAACAATAAGCAATAACAGCACTAGTTGCTCCAGTTAACCACATATATGATTGCATTTGCCAATAGTATAAACTATCTAATTTATCTGGTATATTACCAATAAATGTCCAAAGATCATAACTAGACTTAATATCTATTATTCTATCATTATCAATAATATCTGGAAACCCAGTTATATAATCATTGGTAAACCTTTGGTCATTTTTGCTAAATGGCATTTTTAAGTACATAGAAAGTAATTCAATAGACTCTTGTTCTACTTCTATACCTTTTTTCATTTGTTTAGTTTGTATGTCTTTTTTACGTCCATACTTTTCAGCTATATAAACATCTAATAAATGTTTTTGAGCTGTTTTAGATAATAATCCAGCTTCTTTATCAGCTTTTGTTACAGGTTCAGTCATTAAATAACCTACAGAACTTGATCTAATGTGTGTGTTTTCCCATTGCATAGTTAAAGTGTTTTAAGTTTATTATTATAGTGTTCTAGTAAATCTGGATTGCTTCTACTCATTAATTCCCAGGCTTTTAATTCTTCTTTGTTTTTACATAAATCAATAAATGATTTTGTTTTTTCAGCTAATGTCTGCTTTGATTGAGTTGGGATTACTTCATTTTTATCTGAAGTGCCAGAACTACCTAAAATCTTATACAATGATTCTCCAACATTTTCATCATAAAGTTCTTTTTGTCTTTTTACATTTTCAGCATGGTATTCTTCAACTAACTCTCTTGCATAATCAAGAGCTTTAGTAGCAGATTCTCCTTCATTAAGGGAAAATTCAACACCAATTTTTTCAGATGAATAATTTCCCAAATTAAATGTTCTAGTGTAGTTAACGGTTTGAATGTGCATATATATTGTTTTATTTAATTCTAATCACAGTAGTTACATCATCTTTTATTCTTATTTTAAAAATCTTGTCTTTATGGTCTTTCTTACGTTTTAACATCGAAACCATTACAGTAACAGATGTATATGGGTTACTAAATGATGCAGTTTCATTAATTTCTAATTTGCCCACTTTACTGCTTACTGAATCTGGGCTAATGTCTCTTGCCATGTGTTTTATTTTTTGTCAAAATTAATTTAATTAATTTAATTAAAAAAATATATTTAAGTATTTTTTGTATATTTGTTTTTCATTTGCAATAAGTGTTAACGGTTTAATCTCGCCCTTCGTTTCTACGAGGGGCTTTTTATTAATTTTATTTAAAAGTTCACATTTTTGTGAACAATTCGGAATTTTACCGAATTCATTATAATTTTATTACATAATTTTAAAATATTAATTATAAACAAACTAATTTTTATTAATAAATTTACTTTTAATTAAAGATAACTTTGATCTATATTCAATAATCAAATGTTTTAATTCTTCTCTAGTTGGTTTAGCTATTTGTCTTGCTGTTTCTTGTAAATAATCAACTATGCCTTTATGTTCTTTTTCAAGATTTTTTTCAAATACTTCTAAATTGCCTGATAGTAAACAATTATCATGTTCTGATTGTGGTCTGCAATTTGCTTCCATCCATCTTGTGCCTAAATTTGCTCTTGGTATGAAATGACCATTTTGTATTTTAGTCCAATGGTATTTTTTACCTGATGTGAAACATTCAACCATACCTTCTTTATCCGCATACTTACAACGAATGTATTGGCTAAATATTGCATCTAAATCCTGGACAAGGTTTTGAAAACTTTCTGTATCATCTTCAAATTCATCAATCCTTTTTTGTGTTGAATGTATTGTAGCGCATTGTTTACACATTTTTTTTGAAAAATGATAATCTATTTTACCACAATTAACACATCTTTTTTTCTTTACAATAATTGTACTATTACGCATTTTTAATTTTAATTTTCTTTACATAAAATAATATACTTTCGTAATATTTTTTTTCTATATCATTATTACTTTGATCATGCATTTTATGCAAATATTCTAATGACCTTCTTTTAGCAATTTTAAATCTTTCTTCATATGGTACTTTTGTGTAAGCCATATAAAATTTAGTTATAACTCCAACAGCTTTATCTTTATAACAATCCATTTATTCTTCTTTTAATTTGTGCAATTTGTCATTAATAAATCTAAATTTACCAATATACTTACCTTGTTTCCATACTTCAATAATCATATCTAATCTTCTAGCCATGTCGTATATTAATTCTTTATTTTCCATTATAATTGGCTTTTTATTATTTTATTTATAATTACTTTTAAAATTTCCCAAGCTAATATTATTAATATTATATTCATTTTTCTTCATTTGTATCATTATAAACATAAATATAACTGCTAATAGCAGCAAAACCAATTACACATAAAATTCCTAAAATAAAATTCATATTTTTATATATTTTAATTATTATAATTTTTCAATCTCTTTATAAATATTACGTAATGGTTCTTTCCATTTAATATCAATAATAATACCTAATTCTTTTATTAGATTAAGAATTTTTTTCTTTTTTTCATTTTTAGTTAATTCTTTTTCTAATTTAATTGGCATGTTATTATTTACATCCCAAAGCAAAGCATTATAACCACTTGTTTTACATATTCTTTTCCCAATAGTATTTATAACTCCCATTCTTTCTAACTCACTTAACCTGGTTGAAAAAACTCCAGAATTAACATCTTTAGATGCATACATTCTCATTTCATTTGCTGTTAATGGACCATATTTACATAATATTTCATAAACAATAAACCTAGTATTGCTTAAAAGACCATTTTGTTTAATTATTTCGTAAGCATCTTTAGTTGTAGGTCTTACATCCATTTTTATAATATTTACACAAAATTAATTAAATTAATTAAATCACAAAATTATTTTAAAAAAAAGTTAAAAATTATTTGGTTGTATTAATTTAACAACTATTTTTGTGGTTCATCAATAAAATTTATATGGAATTTAAGACTTTGAAAATCCATCAGCAGATAAAGGAAGCTCTTGATGGTCGCACGCAGCGTTGGCTTTCATTAAATGCAAAGATACCAGAATCGGAATTATCTCGTAAGATGCAGGGTAAATTATTATTTACAGATGCAGAAATTGCTCGTATTAACGAAGCTTTGAAAACCGATTTAGTTAACGATTAAGATAATCAAATGCCAAAAGATACATTCTACTTCTCACACGACTATAATGCTCGTAATGATGAGAAGATAAAAAGGCTAATAAGAAAACATGGCATGATTGGCTATGGTATATTTTGGTCTATAGTTGAAGATTTATATAATAATGCGAACGCATTGCGAACGGATTACGAAGGTATTGCGTATGATTTAAGGTCGGATTGCGAAATTGTTGCATCCGTAGTAAATGATTTTGATTTGTTTATTTTTAATGGTGATTTTTTTGGTAGTAATTCTGTTCAAGAAAGATTAGATCAAAGAAATAACAAAAGTGAAAGTGCAAGAAAATCAGCTAGTTATAGATGGGAAAATGCGAACGCATTGCAAACGCTATCCGAAGGCAATGCTAAAAAGGAAAGGAAAGGAAAGGAAATAAAAGTAAAGGAAAAGAAAATAAAATATAAAGATAATGTTCTTTTGACTGAAGATGAAAATCAAAAACTTGTTTCTGAATTTGGAAAAGATACGATTGAAAAAGCTTATGAATTTTTATCATCTTATAAGGTTGAAAAATCGTATTCTACAAAATCTGATTACCTAACCATACGAAGATGGGTGTTAGATGCCATTAGGAAGCCAAATAAGACAGTTTCTCAGCAAAATAATAATAACCCTTACCAACAACAATTAGAGGCCGCTAGAATGGCTTATAAACCAATTTCTGAATAATGATTACAATTTTTAAAAACATTTTTAGCAAAGAACCGCATTTTATAACCGTTGAAAAGGCACTTGAAAGGATAAAATTAGGTGCAAGTAAGCAGTTGGTAATGGATATTAGATTGGCTTTGGATAAAGAAAAAGCTAACAAATTGAAGTTAAATCTGCCATCAATATGCTTTAGTGGTAAATTTGGAGCAGATAGGAAAGATGAACAGCTTATTGAGCATAGTGGTTTTATTGTGCTTGATTTTGATGATATTTCTGAATTAAGAGATAAGCAAACTGAAATAATTTCTAATAAATTTGTTTATGCTTGTTGGGTTAGTCCATCTGGTAATGGTTTAAAAGCATTAGTTAAAATTGCGGATGGTAAAAAACATAGAGAACATTTTCAGTCGCTTCAGGATGTTTTCCCTGAAATTGACCGAAGTGGAATTAATGTAAGTAGGGTTTGCTATGAGAGTTTTGATCCTGATATTTACATAAACGAAAATGCTGATGTTTTTACAAAAGCAAAGAAAATTGAAAAGGTAATAGTTTCTGAAAATGAGAATTTAGATGATTCAGAGAACTTTCGTAGGATTTTGAAATGGTTGACAAACAAGAACGATGCATTTGTTACTGGTGAGAGAAACACTTATATTTTTAAGTTAGCCTCAGCTTGTTGTAGATTTGGTATTGGAGAAGAATCAGCATTAGGTTTAATATCTACAGAATATACTGTTAGCAATGATTTTACAATGTCTGAAATGAGGAGTGCTGTTAAGAGTGGATATAGAGCAAATAAGAATAATTTTGGTACTGCTTCAATTCAAAAGGAGAAGCTTGTAAGTAAAACTACCAATTACGAAATTGATGTTAAAAAAGAATTTACCGAAGAGGTTGGAGAGAGTTATAGAGTTGAAGATGTGGTATATGGAATTGATGTAAAAGATAGAGCATTATATATCAATCAAAATGGTTTTGATAAAGTATTAGGAATTGGAATTCCACAAATAGATTATTTATTTAAACCAAAAAGAGGTGAAATTACATTACTTACTGGTATAGGAAACTATGGAAAAACAGCATGGCAAAAAGCTCAATTACTAATGAGAATGGTAATGTTTGGAGAAAAAATTGCTACATTTTCACCAGAGGATGTACCTGCTGAAGAATATTTTCATGATTATGTTGAGATGCTATTAGGTTGCGAATGTACACCTTATAATCCTAATAGACCATCTGATGATATATATGAGGCAGCATATGATTTTGTTTCTAAACATATTTTTTATATAAGTGCCGAAATGCTATCTCCAACTCCGCAATATATCAAAGAAAAATTTTTAGAATTGATAGTACAAGAAAAAGTTGATTACTGTTGTATTGATCCTTTTAATCAAATGACAAATGATTATAAAGGTTATGGTGGTAGAACTGATAAATATCTTGAAACATTATTAGCTGATTTTTCAAGGTTTGCTAGAAAAAATGATGTTTATTTTTGGATTATTGCTCACCCTAAATTAATGGAAAGAGATAGAACTGGTAACTATAAATGCCCTGATGTTTTTGATATTAATGATGGTGCTATGTGGTCAAATAAAATGGATAATATTTTAGTTTATCATAGACCATTTGCTCAGACAGATCCAAACAATCCATTGGCAGAATTTCATTCTAAAAAGATTAAAAAGAAAAGTGTTGGTAGGAAAGGATTTATGATGCTTGATTATGTTTGGGAAAGAAGAAGATTTTTTATAGAAGGAAGGGATATATTGCAGGATTTGTTGAATTCTAAAAAAATGGATTTTTGGAAACGCAAAGAAGCTAGTCAATCTTGGCTTCCATACAAAGATGAAAACGGAGAAGAAGTAATATTTTAATAATTAAAAAAACAAAACAATGATTAAATTACAAGTTATCGGTCATTTAGGCCAGGATGCTACAGTAAACAATGTAAATGGCAAAACAGTAATTAATTTTTCTGTTGCACATTCCGAAAAATTTAAAAACAAAGAAGGAGCAGAAGTAAACAAATCAGTATGGGTAAGTTGTGCTTATTGGACTGATAAAACTAATGTATCTTTGTATTTAAAAAAAGGAACTCAAATTTATGCAGAAGGTGTTCCAGAAGCAAAAACATATAGAAATCAAACTACAAATGAAATTGTTCCTCAATTATCTTTGCGTGTAACTAATATTCAGTTACTTTCGAATAAATTGAATCAACAAGATAATAATGATTTTGAAACAATAGAAACTCCATTTTAATGTATATTCACGAACTTAATAATATAATTGATGTCGAAACTCCACTTGGATATGGAAAAGCAATCGCATGGATTGACTATGGAAGTCAAACAAACACTGTTTGGAAAGTCGTATTATACGACAGTGGCATGGTCAGAAACTTTTACGATGATGACATACTCGTACATCCAAATTACATGGATGGGGGGAATATCAACAAAGATTATTTTACAAAAAAATAAAGAATAATGGCAAAAATAACAGGAGATTCAAAAAAAATTAGTTTTGGTTCTAAAAAAACAGGTAATGCTAAGAAATCTTATAACAAACACTCTCCAAGACCAAAAAAATATAGAGGTCAAGGACGTTAAAATTTATTTAAATGAATAATAAAGCTGCTAAAAAATTAAGAAGATTATCAGTTATTATGGCTGCTAGTGCGGGTAAAACAATTGATGATGCTGAAAGAATTTATAAAAACCTTAAAACGGTTTATAAAGAAAATAAAAAAGCCCCTAAATAAGGGGCTAATTTACTAAGCTAGTGCAGCATTTGCTGCAGTAATAACTTGTGCAACCGTTGAAGTAACAATTAATTGTGTACTTCTTTGGTTTAATCCTGTTGGAGGAACTGTAATTAAAGAGTTAGCTGTAACTCCGTTTACTGTACCTGTGTAAGGAACAACCACAAGGCCTGCTGATGGGATAGCCCATACAACTCCGCCTGTTGCTAATGAGTATTGATTCTTTTGAAGAACCGTAACTGCGATTAAATTTGCCATTCTTTTTTGATTTTAATTGTTATATAATAGTTGTTTGGCTTAACAAATATAAAAATAAAAAAGCAAAATTGAGTTATAATAATTTTGTTAATTTAATTAAATTAAATTTATCTTTGAAAAAAAATAGTAAATGAAATTAATAGCACCATCTAACAGAGTAATAATTAAAGTTGATTTAGAAAGTAAGAATAGTCACAAATTTGCTGATGGAACAACAATAAAATTAGCAAGAGGGTACGATAATTTTAATATGAGGCAAGTAAAGCCTGTAAATGCTATAGTTGTAAATGCTAAAAACATTCCAGAAGAAAGCGAGATACTTATTCATCATAATGCTACTCATGATACTTACAGGTTATTTAACTATTTACCACCAACTACAGATGCATCATCTGATGTTAAATTTTACTCAGTTCCAGAAGGAGATTGTTATTTATGGAGAAAAGATCAACAAGATGAATGGAAAACTTTGCCTAACTTTATAACAGCATTAAGATTATTTAAGCCTTACCTTGGGACATTCCAGGGTATATCACCTGAAAAAATAATTGATAGATTGTATATTACAAGTGGTGATTTAAAGGGAAAAGTTGTTATAACTTTAAAAGCTTGTGATTATGAAATTATATATCAAAATGAAGATGGTATTGAAGATAAAATTATAAGACTTAGATATTATCTAGACTGGCATGAAAGAAATGAAGTTATTGGAATAGATTTTGAGCTTACAGAAAAAGTAAAAAATGGTGAAATTTTAGTTGGATTTTCTGACTTAGACGCAAAAAAAATAAATTAATATGTCATTAGAGCTAGAGCAAAGAATAAATTTTTTAGAAAATAAAGAGGCTCAATTAAGAGCACAATTAGCTTATTATGAACAAGATGGAGTTGGTAAATTATACCATTCTCTTAATAGAAAAGCTAATGAAATGGCAGAATTATTAAATAGAACTAGTTTATTAGCCATTGATATTGATGATCCTAAAGTGAAAACTTTTGATAGACTTCAAAAGATTTGGTCTGATGCAGAAAGTATTTCTATTGCAATTAAGGCTCTTGGAGTTCTTTCTGGCGTTAACAATTTAGAAGCACAAACAAGGGAAGATAAAGAAAAAAAAGAACCTATTGTTCAAAATAAACCATTTACACCAGAAAGTGTAGCTGATGCAGTAGGTGAAATTGCAGGAAGTAAAAAATAAATATGTACGAAAAAATTGAAGGTGGTAAAAGTATTGATATTCAAGGCATTATTTGTAATCTGCCCCCTGAAGGTTATGTTTATAATATTCTTACTAAAAAATTAGAATATAGAGGTATTTATGAAAAATCAAAAAAACAAGAAGAACAATATTGGAAAAGAATTCCATTGCCTATTTGGTATGCAGATACAATGAAAAAATGGGATGAATTTGACAAAAAAAAGAAAGATGAAGATTCTGAATTTTATGATGAAAAGCTAGAAGAATATAAAAAACAAGAGTGGGATAGAAGATTAAATGGTTTTTGGTACATGAATAATGGTATTCCAACTTATTTAACAGGTTTGCATTATTTATATTTACAATGGTGGTCTATAGATATTGGTTATCCTAAGTTTAGGATTCCTGATTTGGAGAAATTTTATTTTATGCAATATTGCATAGAAGACCCATATTGTATGGGAATGTTAGAAGTTACTAAAAGACGTTTTGGTAAATCATTTGTAGCTGGTTTATTTGTTACAGAATATACCACACGTACTAAAATGACAAATGGTGGAATTCAATCTAAAACAGGTTCAGATGCTAAGAAGTTTTTTGCTAAGACGGTAGTTAATCCATTTAGAAGACTTCCTAAGTTTTTTAGACCTGAATATGATATGTCTTTGGGTGTTAATCCAAAGTCAGAAATGAGATTCCAAAAAACCAATGTAAGAGGTAAAAAAGCTGAAGAAAACATCGATAAAGATGAATTAGGATCTGTAATTGACTTTCAATCTGCCGAAACAGTAGCTTATGATGGTCAAAAATTACATAGATATGTAGCTGATGAGTGTGGTAAAACAACAGAAGTTAATGTTTATGACAGACACGAGGTTGTTCGTTATTGTATGCTAGATGATGAAGGTAAAATTATTGGTAAAGCACTTTATACTACAACTGTAGAAAAATTAGGTACAGAAAAAGATGGAATCCAAGATGCATTTAAATTGCTATGGGATGAGTCAGACCAAGGTAAAAGACAGGAAAATGGTACAACTTCTAGTGGATTGTATAGATTTTTTATGTCTGCAAAACGCACAAGAAATTTTGATGATTTTGGTTTCCCTGATGAAAATTTAACTGAAGCACAGATACAGGCTGATAGAGAAACAGTAAAAAACAATTCTAGAGCTCTTTCTGCACGTATTAGGAAAGAACCTTTAACTATTGATGAAGCATTTAGTACAGATTCTGATAAATGTATTTTTAATGTACTTAATATAGCATCTAGAGAAGCTTATTTAAAAGAAAATCCTGTTTTGAAAAGATGTGTATGGTTTTATAGAGATATAGATCAAAAAGTAAGATGGAGAGAAATTACAGATAAAGAGCAGGATTTTCATTGGAAAATTACACAATTTCCACCACCTGGTGAAGAAAATAAGCATGTTATTGATATAAAACATAGAATTCCAAAAAGAATTAATGATGGAGCTATTGCAATAGATGGATATAGTAATAGTCAAGGTGGTAAATATGGTTCAAAAGCGTCTGCTTGGATTGGAAGAAGATATAATATGTTGGAGCCAGATAAGACTGGTAGAGCTATTGGGCATCTTTATGGCAGACCACAAGTTAAAGAAACATTACATGAACAAGTCCTTTTAGCTGCAGAATATTATGGGTATAAGGTTTGGTATGAGCATAACTCAGATGATTATTTATCTTATTTTAGAGATAGGGGGCGTGTTGGTTATTTGGGAAGTTATCCACTTACGGCTATAGACCCATCAAAAAGAGATACGCAAGAAAGATATAAAGGGTTCCCAACAACTCCTTTTAGTTTGACAAAACAGGCTGATACTGGTATAATGTATTTTGAAAACCATATAGATGCTATAGATTTTGAGAATTTATTAGAAGATGCTAAGAAATTTGATCCAAATAATAGAACAGATTTTGACCAAACTGTATCTTTTTTGATGCTTTTAGTATGTTTAATGGAACCAGTACCTATGCAAATTAAAAAGGAACCATTAGTAAAAAGTTACCCAATATCCCTTCAATAATTATTTTTTTTAAATAATTTCTAGATATTTGTTATATTTGACATTATAAAATCAACTCAAGTTGTCAGATAGTCCTTTATATATAAGCCCGAATAATGCTAGTGGTCAAGCTCTGAAAGATTTTCAGCTTACTACTGATGTTAAGTCCAAGTCAGATATGACATATGGAAAAAAAGTCGCACAAAATATATATTCTACCATTTATGGTAATCAATCTTATTTTTGGATTAGAAATAATAGATTTAGAAAAAATAGGCAGATTGCGAATGGTAAAATGGATATGAGTGTATTTCTAGATAGACTAGAAATGAATGGTAAGGCAAATTATGTAAATATTAATTGGAAATCAATTATTATTGGTAATACTATTGTTGCAAGATTAGTTGGTTCATGGATGAATAGAAGAGAAAAGATTTCAGCTACAGCTGTAGATCCAATTTCTATTAAAGAAAAGAAAAATGCTATTGATGATGCTTCTTATATTTATCAAAATAAAGAAGCTCTTGCCCAATTACAACAAGAATCAGGTGTTACTTTAATTCCTCAAAATCAATTTGTTGCAGAAGACCAAGATGATTTAGATTTATGGGTTTCTGAATTCAATCATTTGCCTGAAGAAATAAAATATAGTATAGGTATAAATAATGTATTTGAAGCTAATGGTTGGAATGATGTATTAAAAGAAAGAATATTACACGATTCAGCAGAAGTTGGATTGGTATGTACTTACACATGGATGGATGATGAAGGTGAAATACATGTAGATTGGATAAGACCTGAAAATGCTATTTATTCATATTCTGATTTTCCAGATTTTAGAGATACTACGTATCGTGGTCATATTTTATCAATGAAAATAAGTGATATAAGGGCTAAGTTTGGTAAAGAAAATGGTGGAACTTTAACTGAAGAAGAAATATTTAAAATAGCACAGTTTGCAAAAGAATATCAATTAACAGATAAGATAAAATGGATGCAAGATTGGAACGTAGCTTATTTACGTCCATATGATGAGTGGAATATTGATTTAATGAATTTTGAAATTAAAACATTAGATTCTACTGGATATACTATTACAAAAACAAAAAAGAATGGTAGTACCATTATAAAAAAGGGTAAACCAGAAAAATTAGATGAAAATCAAGAATATTTAGAAGAGAAAAAATGGAATATATATGAAGGTGTATATTGCCCAATTACTCAACAAATTTTAAAGTGGAATATTAAAAAGAACATGATACGTCCACAAGATCCAAAACAAGTTGGTGATGCGGAATTTTCTTATAGTTTTTATATGTATCAGACATATGATATGAGAAACGTAGCTGTTCCTGAAAAAATTGAAGAGCCTCTTGAACAAATGATTTTGTCAAGATTAAAAATACAGCAATTAGTTGCTAAAATGGTACCTGCAGGAGCTTCTATTGATGTTGATGCTATGCAGGAATTGGATTTAGGTTTAGGTGATTCAGTTAAACCTTTAGATGTACAAAAAATATGGGAGCAAACAGGTAAACTTTATTATCGTGGTAGAGATGCTGAAGGTAATAGAATACCAGTACCAATTACCGAATTAGCTAATACTGGATTTGCTCCACAATTACAAGCTTTGATTAATTTATATGATTTCCATTATAAAATATTAAAAGATGAATTAGGTGATGATCCTAATTTAGCTATGCAAGCTGCACAGCCAAGAGTTACATCTCAAAATGTAGCTGCATCTCAAACATTAGCAAATAATGCTACAGATTATATGTATGATGCATTTACTCAAGTAATGGAAGAAACAGGTAAAAAAGTTGCTGCGCTTTTAAATAAAAGTGTTGCATTTGGTGCTAAAAAATACAGAGAATTATTAAAACAAGAAGAAGTTCAAAATAGAAATTTTATTGCTAAAGTTAAAATGTTGCCTACTGATATTGATTTAGCAAAACTAGAAGCAATGATGAATAATGCTATTGCTTCTAATCCAACAATGGTTCTTTATTTAGATCCATTTAAAGTAATGAGAATAGCAAGAGAAAATGCAGAATTAGGTGAATTATATTTTAGACAAGCTCAAAAAAGAATGATTCAGGGTGAACAAGAGCAAGCACAAAATAATAGTCAACAAAATGCTCAAATACAGCAAGCTAGTCAACAAGCTAAAGCACAAGGTGATGAGGCTTTATTAGATAAGCAAACTCAAGCAAAAGAAAGGGAAATTATTATTCAAGGTATGTTTGATTTAGCTAAAGCTAATTTGCCTGTACCAGCTCAATTACAACCTTTGATTCAGGAGATGTTGCAAAATATTGAAATGCCACTATCTATTGATAATTATCAATTAAATCAACAAGTTCAGCAACTTCAACAAGCAGCTATGCAACAACAACAAGCTATGCAACAACAGCAAGGTGAAGGACAAGAACAGCAACAGGGACCACAAGAAGAACAAATGGAACCACAACAAGAACCTCAAGAACAAGAACAACAAGAAATGTCACCAGAAGATCAACAAATGATGGCACAACAAATGCAAATGCAACAACAATAAATAAAAATATAAAAATTAATAAAAATGGCAACGGTAAGTAAGCTTTTAATAAGACTTCAAAAATTTAGTTCTAAAATTAGTACAGTTGTAGATGCAACTGATTCTTTTAATGCTAATGGTAGTTATTTTCAAGATTTATCAGGATGGGATTCTGCAGTAGTTCAATTTGTAAGCCCATCTGCTTCAATTGCATTTACTACTACTAACGATGATGGCGCAATTACAGGTCAGTTATTACCTGCACCAGAAGTACCAATCAACTGGATAACAGTTCTTGGAGTAAATTTAACTACAAAAACCGATATTTCATCTATTGCTACTAGTGGTATTGTTGAGTTCGGTATTATTGGTAAATATTTAAAATTACAATAAAATGGCAAATTCAATAGGATATTTATTATCCCTTAATCCTTATTCAACAGGTGCAGAAGCAACTGCTGAAGGTGTATCTCAAGGCGGAAGAGTGGTTTATGCTACAACTGATACTTTATCTACTAGTAATTTATTATATGGTGATAGTAGATTAACACAACCAGTATTTGGTTTAGCAAATAATTATTATTCAGTTCAATTATTGACAAATAAAAGTGTAAAATATGTTATTACTTTTAGTTCAACAGGAGCTATAAGTTTTTATATACCTACTACAACAACTACAACAACAATTATTCCATTTTCAGACACTATAAAATATGGTAATAGTGGAGCTGATGCTTGTTCAGGTTCTCCTGCTTTTGGTACTTTTTCCGTAACAGGTAATAGTGCTACCTTCTGTAGTTCTACTCAGTTAACAAGTATAGACTTTTCATTTGCACCAATAGGTACTGGTTATATTTCATTTGGAGGACAATATTATTCTGTATTAACTAATGGAACTAGTGTTGCTACAGTAACAAGTTCTTGTTCACCTTGTGTATAATTAATTAAGTAAAATAGAGCATATAAATATAGGTGTGCTTTAATATAAAATAGAAACCAAATCAGCATTTTATGCCAGAGAATAACGGAGCAGCTCCAATTGAGCTAGCGGAAGGCTTCAATCCATTTTCGGATGATGCACAACAAGTGCAAACACAACAAAGAGTAGAAGAGGCCCCTACTCAACAAGTACAAGAGCCAACACAAAGTGCTCCTGTAGAACAACAAAATACTTCTTCACAAGAAGCATCCCCTGAAAAGGCTCAAGTTCAGGAAACAGGACAATCTACATTTGATCCTAACCAATTTGTTAAAGAAAAATTTGGTTTTGATAATGTAGAGCAAGCAGAGCAAGAGTTTAAAAAAATAAAAGAATCAAAAAATTCTGGATTTAATTTTGAAAATGAAACAAGTAGAAACTTGTTTAATGCAATTCAAGAAGGAAAAATTGATGAAATTTATGATGTTTTAAACAAACAAAAGAAGCTTGAAAAGTTGACAACTTCAGAAATTAATGGTAACTTAGCTGCAGATATCATTCGAACTAATATCCAAAATAAATATCAGGATTTAACGAATGATGAAGTAGATCTTTTATTTTATCAGAATTATAATTTCCCACAAAGACCTGAAAAGTCATTTGAAGACACAGATGAAGACTATGATCAAAAGTTAAGCAATTGGCAAAATGAAATAGATTTCATAGAAAAAAGAATGATTATTGATGCGAAAGTTATCAGACCAGAATTAGAGAAATTAAAAAGTGATATAAGATTACCTGACGTTTATGGACTTGAACAGCAAGAAGAACAAAGTAGAGAAGCATTCGAAATGGCTATGCAAGCTAGACAAGTTTATGAACGAACACTTGAATCTGATTTTAAAAACTTCAATGGTTTTGAAGTAACAGTAAAGGACGAGGATGTCGAAATGCCTGTTAATTTCAATATTTCTGAAGAAGAAAAATTAGATTTAAAAAATAGGCTTTCAGATTTTGATTCAGATGCTTATTATGAAAATCGTTGGTTTAACAAAGATGGAACTCCAAATGTAAAACAAGCTATGCAAGACATATACTTGTTAGAAAATTTTGATAAAATCTCTAAAAAACTAGTGAATGAGGCAGCATCTCAAGTTAAGTTAGCTTATATCAAGAATTCGGGTAATGTTACTATAAATCAAAAAACGCCTCAAGGAACACCACAGCCTAGTCCAAATGCGCAAATGGATGATTTGGCAATGTGGGCGTTTAGATCTTGATTATTTGCTCTTGGCAAGAGCATTATTTTAAAAATTAAAAAAAATGGCTGGAATACCAACCTCAAATATTTTGCAACCAGGTGCAGTGTCGTTGCAATCCCAGAATCGCCAGTTAATGGTAGATTTACAATTATTAACTCCTCAGTATTACAAATACTATACTGAAAAGTATGGTAACGAAGATTTTACTTGGTGGTTAGCTGCTCATAGTGGAATGGAAGAAGTAAAAAACCAAAATTTCTTCTGGTTTGAAAACAGAGGTAAATTAATGCCAGGTGTAACTAACGCAAGTACAGTTACAGCAGCAGCAGGTGCAACTGTTACTTTAACTTTAGGATCTGAAGCTTACTACGCTAGTGGTACTGAATCTCCATTAAGAGTTAATGAAACTTTACGTGTTGCTTCAAGCAACATTGAGGGTGTGATTTTGTCAATTGACACAACTACTCCTTATGCTTTCACATTCACAGTTCGTCCAAAAATATCTACTCAAGGATTTGCTTCAGCAGGTTCTGGCTCTTTATTAGCAGGTGAGGTTTTATTATTTGGAGGTGATGTAGATGCTGGTGAAGCTTCTCAACAAATCAATCCTTTAATCCATTTAGACCAAAAGTATAACAATAATATCACTGAAATTCGTGATGGTTGGAGCAATACTGACTTGGCTCAAATGGCTGATACATACTACGAATATCCTGTTTCTGCTGATATGGCTGCAAACGGTGTAACTGCGTTTACTTACAAAGGTATGTATAAGACTCTTGTTCGTTTTAAAAACAACGTAGAAGCAAAATTAATGCGTGGTAATATCCAAAATAACAGTGGTTTATCTAATTCTCCAGGTGCTCAAGGTATCATTCCTAAAGTAGTAGCAAATGGTGAAACTGTAGGTTATACTCCAGGTTCTTTAGATATTGCTAAATTACATGAAATCACTCGTATCATGGACGTTAACGGTTGTGCAAAGCAATCTGCATGGTTAACTGACATCTTCCAAAGACAAGACTTCAGTGATGGTATCTTCGCTGCTTACCCTGCTGGTGCTTTTGTTTACGGACAAGGCGAAAAATCAAAAGAAGCTTCTGTAGCTTATGGTTTCCAAGAAATTTTCATTGATGGTTATTTATTATCTGTTAAGAAATATCCTCAATTTAACTCTGAAGTTACTACTGGTTTAACTCCTCAAGTTGATTATTTCCGTAATTTCGGTTTAATCTACCCAATGGGTGAAACTAAAGATGCTAAAACAGCTCAAGTTTACAAGAATATCACAGTTATGTACCAAGAGCCACCTAAAGGCGGAACTGTTGGTAATGGTATTCGTGTATGGCAATATGGTGGTGGATCTCCAAACCCAACTGACGGTACAATGACTAATCAAATCGCAATGATTACTTACCGTTCAACTCGTGTTTGTGCAGCAAACCAATTCATCATTGTTCAAGGTCAATAATTAGACCAAAAATAATATCGGTGGCGGCAACTTAATTGTTGTCGCTGCCTTATTTTAAACATTTAAAACCATTTTATGGCACGTTTAAAGGATTTAAACTACTCCTTATCAGGAGAAGATGTTTCAAGAGAAACAAGACAAATAGAGGAATCTGTAGATGCAGGAAATAGAATGCCAGACCAGGCTTCTGCTGAATCATTTAGAATTTTTAAGCTTAGTGATACTACCAAAAAAGGTAAATATCATATGGAAGCTACAGATGATGTATGGGACCCTCAAGAGAAAAAAATGATAAGAATCAGATTGCTTAGAGGTGTAGATACTATTTATCAAAGAGATCAAAAAGGTTTAGAACCTAGTTATGTTTCTTCAAATAGAAGAACTCTTATTTTTGATAATCGTGTACTTAGAGTTCCTAGTTATGATACTGTAGCACTTGAATTCTTAGAAAAATGTAATGCTAATGTTGATAATCCAAACAAAAGAGGAACAAGAAAATTAACCTTTTTTGAATGGAATCCAGTTCGTCAGGCTGAACTTGAAAGAAGCAAGCGTATAGCTAGAATTGAGGCTATTAAGTTCGCTTCTATGCAGTCAGATGAGGATATGAAGAAACATGCTACATATCTTGGAATTCCGTTCTTTGATGAATTAAGCATACCTAAAACTACTGAAGCTCTTAGAAATGACTATGAGTTTTATGCTGAAGCACAACCAGCAAAATTTATGCAAAGTGCTGGAAGTAAAGAAGTTGAAGTTGCTTATATCGTTAAAAATGCAATTATTTCAGGTAAAATTGACTTAGGTATTAAACCAGGATCTGCATATTGGGCTTCTGATGGTGGATTTATCTGTAAGATACCTCCAGCTACGCCTCCAAATGCATATTTAGTTGATTTTGCATTAATGCCTAATGACGATAGTGTTAATTTCTTGAATCAATTAAAAAAGATGCAATAAATTTGTTACTTTCCATCTAAAATAAGCCTGTAATCTAAAAATTACGGGCTTTTTTATTTTTTATTTTTGTATATTTGGGTATAATTTTTTTACATGAACATTAATGATATGTACCAAGTATGCCAATATGCGATAAATAAAGCGCAAAATGGCTATTTGACTCCTTCACAGTTCAATTTATTAGCTAATCAAGCTCAGATAAGCTATATGGATTATTTATTGGGAGAATTTCAACAATATCAACCAGGAAGACCACAGGCAAGAATAAGTTATAGCCAAAATGAAGATACTAGACAAAGAGTTGCACCTTTTATTAAAAATGTAACTTTTACTCCAGATGCAGCAGGCATTTATTTATATCCAATTGATTATTTACAAACAGATTCAATTAGAACTTCTGCTAATGAAAGAGTAAGATTTGTTCAACAAGATAGTTTATATTCTTATTTAAGAAGTGAAATTGATCCTATAGCAACAAATCCTATTTATTTAATAAATGATACTGGTTATAAAATTTATCCAAATACAACAGATAATTCTGTTGCATTAACTAATTTAAAATATACTTATATAAGTAATCCTCCTACTGTGATATGGGGATATAATTTAGATGCTAATGGAAGACCTGTTTATAATCCTATTCCATATAATCCAATTACTCAACCAACTGGCAGCGTACAACCATTGTGGTATGATGTAGATAAATTAGAAATTATTTCTAGAATATTAAAATTAGTAGGAGTAAGTTTACAGAATTCTCAAGTTGAACAATACGCTAATATGGTAACAACACAAGGACAATAAAATGACAAGAAAAATATTTATAGAAAGAATATTAAGGCAAATTTATAATGGTCAGCCTACTGATGATTCTAGTATTACCTTTAATCTAGTTAATCAATGGTTAAATGATGCTATTGGTTTAGTTGTTAAAAAGAATTATACAGAAAATGTTCAAATGGACGGAGTTGCATATATAAATAACTCCTTTTATACAACATTTACAAATTTAGATATAAAGCCTGAGTCAGTAGATAATCTTACTTATAGTCTTTTATTGCCTGTAATACCTTACTCACTTGGTAGAAATGAAGGTGTTGCCACTTTACAGTTCGTTGGTGACAAGAAAACTTCTCAAACAGCTATTCCTTTAAGTATAAATCAAGTGCCTTATATTGAACAAATAAGGCCAATTCAGAATAAGATATTATATTGGATAGAGGGAGAGCATATATATGTTAGAACAACTATACCTTTATCTAATTATAAGGCTACTTTAAGAATGATAAGCGGAGGTAATTCATCTGACTTGTCATCTACTTTAATTGTGCCTGATGATTATGTTCCTGCAATAGTAGAATATATAAAAACCCAATTAGCTTTTGAAAGATCTAGAGTAATAGATCAAAGTAATGATGGAGTTGACAATGTAAATTAAAATATAAAATTATGAAACCATTAAGAGATTTAGTATTAATTAAACCATGTGCTGCAGATTCAATAACTGAAGGTGGATTATTTATACCTTCTTCTGCTCAAGAAAGAAGTTCAAAAGCAGAAGTTATTGAAGTTGGAAAAGGGACTAAAGATATTAAAATGGAAACAAAAAAAGGTGATATTGTATTTCACATAAAGGGCGCAGGGGAAGAAATTTTAATAAATGACGAACCATATTATTTGATTCGTCAATCAGATATATTATCTTACGTTTCAAATAACTAAAGATGTCATCACAAGAAAGAAATTATATAACATTAGACTCTGTAATCAACGATTATATTGATGCATCAGAGCAATCTGTACATAAATATGCAAAATTGTATAATATAGCATATAGAGGTATGGAAGAGCTTGGGTTAGACTTTTTTTATAAAATAAGAACAGTTAAAGTACCAATTGATACAACTAATTATACAGCTCAATTGCCTAATGATTATGTAAATTATACTAAAATAGGAGTATTAAATTCAAGAGGAGAAATTATTCCTTTGACATTTAATAGAAAACTTACTAATTATGCTGATCAGCAACCAAATAGATTAGCTTTAACTCAAGATAATACTTTAGTTGATTGGTATAATCAAAATTACCCATTATTTTATAATTATTGGGATGGATATGGTTTCACTAATGTATATGGTTATCCAAGTGGTTCCCCATTTGTAGGTGAATTTAGCATAGATGATTCAAATGGAGTAATCCTTTTAAATCAAAATTTTTACTATGATTATTTAATGATTGAGTATTTGGCAAGTCCAAATCCTGATGAAAAATATATGATACCATTGCAATTTAGAGAAGCTATGATTGCATGGTTAGCATGGCAAGATATTGCTTATTTACCAACATCAAGAAAAGGTAATTTAGGAGATAAACGTGATAGAAAAAACAACTATTTTAATGAGAGAAGACTAGCAAATGCTAGGTTTAAACCTCTTTATTTAGATGAAACATACGAATGGAATTTAGCTAATCAAAGAATGACAGTTAAGGGATAACATATGCCAATAATAAACAACCCATTTAATGGTAAATTAAATTTAGATGTAGCAGATTATAGAATTGATAACAATGACTATATTGATGCTTTAAACATAACTAAAGATGCTCAAGGAGTAGGTCAAGATAGAGTAGTATCTAATATATTGGGTAATACAAATGTTGCTTATACTCTACCATCTGGTACAAATAAAGTTATTGGTTTTTATCCTGATAAAATAAGAAATAGAGCATATTATTTTGTTTGGAATAGCAATGGTTATGATAATATTTTATATTTAGATTTAAATACAAATAAAATTACTAAAGTTTTACAAAGCAAAACAGATAGTAATGGTGTTGATATTTTGAATTTTAATCCATCTTATAAAGTATTATCAGTTAATATATTTTATAGGGATGATGAGGGTGATATTTTATATTTTAATGATGGATTAAATCCACCTAAAAGTATAAATTTACTTAATACATATGGTACATCATGGAAGTTGGAATATTTGCTAATAGCCAAAGCTCCTCCTGTAATGCCACCTAAAGTTACATTTGAAAATGATACCATTGTAACTGTAAATAATTTAAGAAATTCATTATACCAATTTTGTTATAGATTCGTTTATCAAAATAATGAAAAATCTGTATGGAGCTCTAGAAGTATTGTTCCCTTACCTCAACAAAATACATTGAGTTTAACAAATCCTGATTTAAGTTTAAATGCAAGGATTTCTATTTCATTTTCAACTGGTGATAAAGATGTAAAAGCAATAGAATTAGCTTTTAGAGAAGATAATAATAATGTAATATCTGATTTTTATTTAATTAAACAATTAAATAAATTTGATAATCAAATATTAGATAATGATATATATACTTATAAGTTTTATAATGATAGTATTTATGGTCAGATTGATGTTATAGAAACAGCACAATTACAGGATTGGGTTCCACAAAAAGCAAATGCAGCTGAATTAGCTAATGGTAATACTTTATTATATTCAGGAATAACTGAAGGGTATAATAAAACAAATATGAATTTATTATCATATACTCCTAATCCAGCATTAAATATACCAGTTCCAATAACATTCTTTCAAGATTATTGTGGACTTTTATTTTTTGCTACATGTAATGGTATAGATAGTGGTTCTACTGGTAAAATATTGAAAATATACTTATATGGTACTGGTACAAATACTAATGGTGAAGTTACTACATTAAATAATCCTGTTGGACAATATGTTATAAATGCAGTAGATTCTAGTTATACTAATATTGGTTACACATATCAAAATTTAACAAGTCCTAAAACTGTTTCTTCTATTTTAACAGATATATCTGCTGGATTAGTTGGGAATGGTCATAATTGGAGTCAAGTATCATTGGTTGGAAATATATTGACAATGTCAAATACGAATGATTTTACATTATATTCAAGTGGTGTAAAATATATTAGTTATGCAACAAATGCTGAAAATAATACTGTTTATGCTAATTCATGGGATTCTGGTTATCAATATGGAATACAATATTTTGATGGGCAAGGAAGAACAATTGGTACACAAACAAATAAATTAGCAACATTTACTACTAATAAAAATAATGGAACTAGATTTACTCAAACATTTTTGCAAATTAAAAATAGACCTCCATTAGAAGCTAGATATTTTCAAGTAGTAAGATCAAATAATACTACTTATAATAAAAGATTGTTTTGGATATGTAATAATGCATTTAGAAGTCCTTTATCATTAAATGATGTTACTTCTACATATAATTTAGAATCTTTTGCATATATAGATATATCTAATATTGCTGAATATAACAAACAATTTAGTTCATCTACAAGTGTTGTATCTTATGCTTTTACGCCTGGAGATAGAATTACATTTTTAAAAAGATATGATGCATTAGGTAATCCTACCTCTATAAATGTAGTTGATTTTGAAATATTAGGTACAGAAGGATTAGTAGAAACAACAGTTGGGCAAAGACAAGGTAATTTTATTAAAATTAAATATCCACAGGATGCTGTAGATGCAGACCCAACAAATTTTAATTTTAGTAATGATGTTGGGTTTAGGCATTATGAGATATTTTTATATAATTATTCTATAAATTCCGATGCTAGTCAAAAGTTTTTTTATGAATTTAATAAATGTTTTGGTATTGGTAATCCTGGTACTCAAAATGCATATCATATAGGACTTGAACAATCACAATCTGCATCAGATCCAATTGGTGTTCCTGCTATTATTAGCGGTACAAATGGTGATTTATTTTGGAGACAAAGAAATGTACTTTATCAAACATTATGGGATTATAATGCTGGTAATCAAAATGTTACAATACCTATAAGTTCTTTTCTTTTTCATTCATTAATAATGAATCCTGATAATTTAAATTATTCTTACGCATATGGTAATGATAATTATTTAATAACTGGTCAAACAGATAATGTAATATATCCATTAGATACTGCTTCTTATCCTACTTTTTCAGATAATGGATTTTTTTGGAATAAAACATCTGGAACTATTTTATTAAGTATTGATTTTAGTGTTAGAGCTACTTATGATAAAACCACTTCTAGTGTTATTCCTAATTTTTATATTGTTTATGTAGATTCTACAACAAAGACATTTAAAACTTTATCAACTGTAAGAACAGAAGGTACAGATTCTGATACTTTAGTATGTTCTACAAAAATTACTATACCTGCTCATACAAAAGCATGGGTTGCAGTAGATGGACAAAGTGTTTATTATTCTATATTTAAAATGAAGGTTAATATATTACAAACTCAGACTATTTCAATTATTGAAAGTAGTTTTAATGATGCATATAATTTAACGATGAATAGCAATGGAAGACAGTCTGTTATTGATGTAAATGCAAGAAACGTATATTTCCCTACATTAATTAGATTTAGTCAATCTTATCAAGTTGACACTAATATAAATGGTACAAATAGTTTTTATTTTGAAAACTTTGATGAATATGATAGAAGTTTTGGTGATGTAATGAGATTGCATGTTCGAGATAGATATTTGAAAGTTTTTCAAAAATTTAAGGTAGGTAATGTTCCTATTTTAACTCAAATTATTAAGGATAGTGCAAATAACCCATTACAAGCTAATACAGATAAATTAATTAATAAGATTCAATATTATGAAGGTAATTATGGTATAGGAGATGCAGCTACTAGTTTAGCTTGGAATAATTTCTCTGATTATTTTGTAGATGATTACAGGGGCGTTGTATGTAGATTAAGCCAAAATGGTATTGAACCATTAAGTATTATTTATCATACAAATGCTTTTTTTGTAGCTAAATTAAATGCTTATAGACAACAATTGAATAATGGTGCTGCAGCAGATGGTCAAATTTATAATGGAAATCCTTGTATTTATGGTGTATTTGACTCTTATACAAATAAGTATATAATTGCAATGGAAGAAATTAATAGATATTCTGATTGTACATATAATGGTGGCATTGCAATTGTTTATTATCCAACAAGCACAACTACAACTACATCATCTCCAATTACAACTACATCTACAACTACATCTACAACCACATTAGCTCCGACTACAACTACCACAACATCTACTACTACAACAACTACATTAGCTCCAATTACAACTACGACAACTAATCCATTCGTATCTATTGGTACAGGAATTCAAATAGCAGGTTCATCTAATTGTACAAATATAGGTAGTACACCTGAAATTTTCTTGAATTCAATTGATTATGCTAAATTTGTAGCAAATGGTGGTTGTTTATCAGATGGTGGAACTAATACTGTTTCAGTAATTAGAAATAGTGATGGTTCAGCAATATCAGGAACATTTTATTTTGTATATTATGGTGGAAGTTGCTCAACTACAACATTTAAATCAACAATTGGCAATTTGACAATTAACCCAACTCAGTGTTAAAATATTAAATAAATATGTATATATTAGTTAAATTAAACCCATCCCAAGGTGCAGATTTAGGCCCTGATTTTGTATTAACTGCAGATATTGGGACATTAGCACCTGCTGTTGCAACATTAAATGAATTATTGGTCGGAGTGACAGTTTTCGCTAATGATGCAGCTACTCAAATATTTGTAACTTCTCAAGGTATATGTACTAATACATTAACTCTTAATATATTGCCTGCTACAACTACTACTACATCAACAACTTCAACTACTACTACAACCACAAATGTAGAATGTTTATTATCTGGAGGAACTGTAACAGTATCTCCATATGTTCTTTATTCTAATAGATTTGTTTTTAGCAATACAGGAGCTACTGATATATGTATTTTACCATCAGTACCCGCTTATGGGTTACCTGGTTATATATTTACTCCTCCTCCAAATTTATATGCAGATCCATATGGAACAACTACATTCCCTAATACTTATGTATTAGATATTGTGTTCCCTACAGGTGGTGCTAATAGTGTATATAATTATAATAGTTCAACAGGAGCTGTAGGTTCTGCTTCAGGATCATGTTTAGGTTAAATTAAAAATAATAAAAATGGCAATAGCAACAATAAAATTAACAACAGCAGGAATAGCAACTGGCCCATTTGATTTGTATTCAGATTCTGATGGATTTACTACACCATTTGCCACAGGCGTAACAAGAGACCAAATATTAGCAGGTTATTTAACTTATAATTTACCTACATTACCAATAATGACTACTATTGTAAGAGTAAAATCTACTATTTATTGTGTTAATTATTTAGATATAAATGTTCCAACTACAACAACTACAACAACCACAGCACCATAAAATTTAATTAAATGGCAAATACTTTACAATTCCATCAAGATCCATATACTATCTCTTTTGATGAGGTTGGTAATGCTTTTGAGTCATTTTACTCGTATTTCCCAGAAATGATGGGTGATCTCACTAATACTTTATTTACTTTCAAAAATGGACAAATTTGGGCTCATACAAGCACTAATTTTTGTAATTTTTATGGTAATCAATATGATGCATCAATAACTACGGTATTTAATCAAGTAAATATTAACAAAAAAACATGGATTTCTATAGCTGAAACAGGTAATGTTATATGGGAATGCCCATTAATTTATACTCAAATGATGAGTTATGGAAGCCAAAGGCAAGAAAGTTCACTTGTAGAGTCTGATTTTTCAGTTTTAGAATCTACATATAATGCTTCATTTTTAAAGGATATTTATAGCCAGGGTGGCATTTTGAATGGAGATTCTTTAAAAGGAGGGTATATTGTAATAAAATTAAAGAAATCTAATGCAAATTCTTTCGTATATTTGAACAACGTAGGAATTAAATATATTGATTCTCCGTTGAATAACCGATGAGTAAAGTAAAATATAAAACTATTTTATACGTTTTTCATGATGATGATGAAATAAATAAATATTGTGATCCAGATTATGAGAATAAAGAAAGAAAAAAATTGGTTTATAGTGTATATGAAAAAATTGAAGAATATAATAAATTAGGTAATTGTAATTTTTATGATTTAATTGTTGATAATGAATTAGTTGGGTATGGGTTTAATTATAAAAATCTTTTAGTTAGTTTTGGGGTAAATAAAAAATATAGAACACCTGAAAAATTATTTAAAGTTTTTAATATTATAAAAAATAGTTTTGATGGTAATTTTGAATCATATATGTGGACTAGAAATACTAGAGCCATAAATTGGTTAAAAAAATGTGGTATGATAGAAGTAAAAAGTAAAATTAATAACGTAACTAAATTAATATATATATGCCAGTAACATTTTTAGCATTAGGACAAGGAATTTATGGTGGTTTGCAGGCAGTAAATGCAAGTAAAAATGCATCTGATTATCAAAAAAAGATGGAAAAATTAGCTGCTAATAGTCCTTTAGCAAAAAGAAATCCATTAATTGATAATTATGCACAAGAAGCAGCAAATAGATATAATGAAAATCCATATCAATCTGCTTTTTATCAAATGGCAGCTCAAAATGCAAGAAGAGCTACCGCATCTGGATTAAATGCATTAAATGATAGAAGGTCTGCAATAGGAGGAATGCCTAAATTGGGTATTGTAGAAAATAATGCTTTAGCTAATGCAGGTGTTCAAGCTGAAAATTACAAAGAAAGACAATTTGCAAATATGGGGAGAGCAGCGCAAATGCAAGATGCTCAAAATAAATATTTATTTGATGTAAATGAAATGACTCCTTTTAATCGTAAGTTTGGTTTAACTCAAATGGCATCTCAGCATGCAAATGACCAATATAATGCAGGATTACAAATGGCAGCTCAAGGTATAGGAAATGCAGCTTCTTTATATAATGCTAAACAATCAAATGATTTATCAAAACAAGGATTAGATTTGCAAAGAGATTATTATAGTGGTAAATTAGGTTCTACAGATAGTGCTAATAGTGGTTTTAATTTAGGTGTAAATCCACAAACAAGAATGAATTATGGTGTTTCTAATAGTAGTAGATACCCAAATTATTCTCCAAGTTATCAATCATTGTCAGGTAGTAATGCATTACCACCATTAACATCTTGGTCACCTAAACTTCCTAGATGGAATCCATATACTGGAACATATACTACCCCTTAATTAGTATTAAAAAAATATAAAAATGGCAGCAACAGGTTTATTAAGTTCTAATGCATATGGTAAAGTAGTACCTTTAGATTTTTCTACTAGGGCTACAAATGCAGCTATTCAATTAGAGCAAAAAGAACAAGCTAAAAAAGATGCTCTTGACAGATATTTTAAAGATTATGAAAAATCTATAAATTCTGCAGGAATGAGAGACCAAGATCAAAATGTTTTTTTACAAAAAATGAATGATGCAAAATTATTTTATTTGCAAAATCAAGATAAAATATTAAACCCATCTAAATATGGTGCTCAATATCAATCTGATTATATGGGGAGACTTAAAGAAGCACAATCTTTAATTAATCAATCAAAACAAGAGGCTGCTAATGCAAAAACAGATGCAGACCATTTTTATCAAGCTACTGTACAAGGTTTAGATATACCAGATGGATATATGGAAGCTAGAAGAAAAGCTGATTTACCATTAGGTCATCCAGAACATCAAACATTAGATCCTTTTCATTGGAATTTTACAAAACCATTTAATGAAGATGATTTTGTAAAATCAATAACAAGGGGGTTACAGCAAGATGAAAATATTATAAGTCAGGTACCAGACAATAAAGGTAATGTATTAGTAACTAAATCATATGATTATAGCAATCCATCAAAACAATCATTAGCTAATAGGGCATCAATGCTTTATGCAACAGTTCCTGGTGTTACTAATAAAGTTAATCAATTAATTAAAAGTGGTGAATATTTGAATTTTAAACAACAATTTAATGATTTATTTCCTGGAGAAGATATTACACAAGCTCAAGGGGGACAAGTAGCAGCAGCTGTAGGATTAGGATTGACTGGACATGGTAAAATAATAAATAAAAATGAAGTTGATAAAGTTTGGCAAGATGAAAAAGCATTTGAAAGGGCTATGAAAATAGCTGCAGCTAATAGAAGTGTTACAAATATTAAAATAGCTGATAAATTAAAAGAAAATCTAAATAACCCACCTCATCCTAATGATATAATTGCTGCTGTTGTAGCTGGTAATAGAAATTATTTTACACCAACAAATGATGTTAATCAATTAGATGCTACAGATTATTTAGGTGGTTTAGCTACTGATAAAATTGATGGTACATTAATAATTCCAAAACAATATTTATATAATAAATCTAGTGGTAAATGGAGATTAGTATTCCCACCAGAATATCGTATAAAAGATGAATATGTTTCACCTAATATATTAAAAAATAGATTATTAAATAATAATAAAGAAAGTTTAATAACTACACATAATGGTCCTATTATACCTGATTCCCAATTTGGTAAAAAATAAAAAATAATTAGCAATGGCAAACCAATTAAAATATTCTTTTGACGATTTACCTGATTATATAAAAAATGCACCTGCATATAAAAATCCTGTAGAAATACCTGTTGTTAGAGAAGATGTAATTAGTCAACCAATAACAGAAATGCCACAAATGGGCCATCCTATTTATGATTATATGAAAAAGCATGGACTTACAGATTTAGATGAGAGTAATTTTATTAAAAATTATTCTACAAAAGAAAATGCTAAAGATATTCATGATTATATGACTTCAACTAAAGATGGAGAAGGTAATCCATTAACAACATTAAAATTTGATGATTTTTATAATCAATTTTTAAACCCATATAATAATGGTTTAAAAAAAAAAGACTTCGCTACTACTGGAGTTGGTTCAGAAAATTTATCACAAGATTTAGAAAACATTGAAAATTTAGGTGACGGAGAAGGCCCAGGTAAAAAGAAAAAGAAAACAACAGAGTTTAATTTAACTAGTGATGGGAAGCTAATAACAGGTGAATTAAAAGCTAAGGTATTAGCTTATATGGCAAAAAATGGCCAAAAAGTTATTGGTGATATGGATATTAATCCTGCAGTAATAAATAAGTTAAATAGTTCAAATATATCTTTACCTAGAGTTGCACCTGCTAAACAACTTATAGTTACTAAAGATCAAATTAGACCAGGTGAAGATGAAGAATCTGCAGGGTTTAGAATATACGCTGAGAATCAAGCTAGAGAAAAAGAACAAAGACAATTAGAACAATATATTAATAAACTTAATAGACAAAGTAGTAATCATGGTTTTGTTCAGTTAGACGAAAATGATCCATATTATCCTGGTTATATAAATTCATTAACAGGCGGACGTCCTAATGCAACAATAGTAGCAGGCGCAATAAACAAATCAGATTTCCAAAATTATAAAGCTGGTGTAATAGCAGAAGAAACAAAAAAAGCTGCTATACAAAATACTCTTAATAGAAAAGCTTATATAAAATCTGGCCCAAATAGCAATAGAGCTAGTGATTCAACAATGCTTGTGAATGGATTAAATAATGGAGAATATGTTATTACTCAAGATGATTCTGGATATCCTATTCTTGGATTAGCTGATAATAATTTTTTTAATCAATATGATGAAACTTATAAAAAAGCAGTAGCACAAGATGCATATGATAATTATTTTGAAGGTTTATCTGATGAAGATAAAATAAAATATAAAGAAAATGAGGCATATGGAAATTCTATAAATCAATCAATGCCACAAGTACCAAGTGGTTTTTTTGGTAATGCTGGAAGTTTTGCCGCTGGTTTACAACGTGCAGTTGAAAAACCTATAATATATGGTATAGGAGCTATAACAGGGACTGGGTTAGCAGCAGAATTAGGTGTAGCAGCAGCTTCTTTGCCAGAAGTAGTTGAAGGCGCAAAGAATTTTGGTACTGCATTAGGATGGGCAGAAAACTTAGGTAGTAGGGGATATAATTCTGGTTGGGATAAAAGTTATTATGGTCAGTTAGCAAATATACCAAATCCAACAGAAGCACAAAAATTAGCTGCAGCTAAAATTGCTACAGAATCAGCAAATTATTCAAAATTAGCTAGTCAAGCTGAAGGCGTACTAATGAGTATGCCATTTGGAAAACTTACTCCAGGATTAAACAAGGCAGCAAAAAATTATGAAAATGCTATTCAAACAGTTAGAAAAGCTGCTCCTGTAGCTGAAAATAATCTTCTTAATAAAGTTGTTGAAGTTGGTAAAAATGCAAAAACAACAGTACCTCAAATGTATGGGGCATCATTTGCTGGTGAATTAGGTAGAGGTGAAATAGCTAAGGCATATGGTTCTGGAGAATCGCATACTGATATATTAAGTAATGCGAATGAAGCAGGTAAATCAAATGCAGGAATGGCTCTTGGATTTTCTGGATTACATCTTGTTCAAGCCGTTGTTCCACATGCACTTTCAGTATTAATGGCTGGTAAAGATCAAGTACCATCAAAAGTTATCACCAATAGAGCATATAATGTTGCTGCAGAGCTTCCAACTCAAAATCTTAAAGACATATTTGCTAAAGCAGAACAAGATGGAATTTTAAAACCTGGTGAAGGAGATCAAATTATTCAAAATATAGAAGATTATAAAAAAGCAAAATCTTTAGTTCCTAAAAATATAACTAATCCAGAAGCTGCAATTTCTATGGCTGGGATGATTCAAAAAATTGAAAAATTAAAAGCAGAATTAGAAACCACACCTGTAGAGGCTAGAAAAAAAGATATAGAAGCAGAAATAGCAGATTATGATAAAAAAATTAACGATATATATCATGGAGATGATCCATATATGCATGAAACTGACAAATTAGGAAATCCAATTGTTCAAACAGCTGGTATATCTGGTAAGGATATTAAAAATATGATAAAAGGGGTAACTGATTTTGGTTCTAAAGCTTATGGTAAAGTTAAAGAACTTATAACAGGTAAAGAAGAGCCTTTATCAAAAGATGAAATTTTAAATAAAATTGTAGAACAATATGTTCCAGATGTTAATAATCCAGATTATGAACTTACTGAAAATGATAAAGCTAGAATACAATATATTCAAAATAATCCTATTGAAGTAATAAATAATGTTATTGAAAATTCTAAAAATGAAAATAACCCTAAGCTTGTTAAAACTTTTGAAAAATTAAAGGAAAATTATATTAATTCAGAAAAAGCTGAAAGTCAACAACAAACTGAACAAGTAGTTCCAACTGCTGAAATTCCTGTTTCTGAAGAAGATAATCAACCATTGGTTGAAGAAAAAAATGAAAAACCAGTAGTAAATACAAAAAATAAAAAAGAAATAAATCAAGAAGTACCTGCAGCAGAAGGTCCTCAAAGAACTTCTGGAGTATCTCATGCGGCATTAGAAAATCTTGCAGAAAGATTAGGTTTGCCAAAAATAGAAAGAGGAACAGTATTAAAACCAGAAGAATATGCTGCAAGAGGTAGAAGACTTGTAGATGGTGGTGTTGACCCAGAATCTGTAAGAGATAATGTAAGTAACCCTACTCCTGATGAAATATCAATAGCTAGAGCTCATTTAATTGATTTAGATAATCTTGCGGATAAGGCAAAACAAGAATTTGGTGCAGATAGTCCTGAATATAAAGATGCAGTAAATAAAGTAGATGATTGGGCAAGAAATGTAGTTAAAATTCAAAATACAACATTTGGTGAAAGAGGTACTGCTATGCAGGGTGTTACTGATTTAGATACAGGTTCATTTTCATCTGTGGCAAGAAAGTTAAAAGATAATTTAGGAAGAGATTTGACTCCAGAAGAAGAAGCAATAATACAAAAAAAGGCTGATCAAAATAAAGCTTCAACTCAAGCTCAAAAAGATTCTGAATCAGCTTTAGTAGCAGCTCATGAAAATGATTTAGGTGAAGGAGCTAAACCAACTGAAGGTGCTAAATTATATAAAGAAAAAGCTAAAGTAGCTGCTGATAAATTTAGAAAATTAAAAACAAAAGAATTTACTTTTAAGGATGAAAATGGAAATGATATTCCTATTCATAAAATGGGATTAGCATGGAATGATATAATTGAAATAGGAGCAAAAGCAATTGAAGCAACAGGAGAAGTCGCAGATGGAGTAAAAGCAATTATTGATGAAGTAAAAGATAAAGATTGGTATAAGAATTTATCTAAAAGAGATAAAGCTAATTTTGAAGACCAATTAACTAGTCATTTTGAAATCCCTATTGAAGAAACACCTGAATCTAAAAATATAGCACGACTTGAAAAGCAATTAGATGATTTACAGAATGGAAAATATAAGGAAAAAACTACTCCAAGAGAATTGTCAGATAGAGAAAAAGAATTAAAAGCTCAAATAAAAGCTGAAAAAGAAAAATTAGGTTTAATTAATAGTAAAACAAAAACTCCATTAACTGAAGAAGAAGAATTAAGTAATCTTCAAGCCCAATTTGTAAATAAGAAAGATAATAAATTTACTACTGATGAGGCTAAGTCTATATGGAGATATATGAAGAAAAAATATATTGACAATGGAGTAGAATATAATGAAGCATTAAAGAAAACAGGAGAAGATTTAGGAATGACATATGAACAAGTTGCTAATTCAGTAGTTACACCTAGAACAAAAAAAGCAGCTGGTGAATATTTTGTAAAAAGGTCAACAGCAAATAAAAATAGAGAAGCTACTAAAAGATGGGTTGAAGAAAAAAATCAATCTAAAAGTACGCAAATTTTTAGAAAGATATTTGGATTCCCTAAAGCAGCAATGACATTTGGGCATGGTCACGTATTTGTTGGAACTCATGGTATTACAAATATTGTAGATCCTGTACATACTGCTAAAACATTGAAAGCAATGGTTAATTCATATAAATACGCTTATGGTAATAGAGGTAATTATGAAAGGGATATGGAGGCATTAAAAAATCATCCTCTTTATAGTATTGCTAGAGAAGCAGGTTTAGCTAATGATCCAGATGTATTACATTTTGATGACCAAGATAATTATGACTCTTTTATAAAAAGAGTTGGGGAAACTGGTAAAAGAGGATTTAATGCTATTAAAGTATTAAGACAGCAAATATTCAATAATGAATATGAAAATTTAACTGATGAACAAAAACAAGACCCTAAATCGGTAGAAAGAATAGCTAAATTAGTTAATAATTGGACAGGTGCTACAAATGTTAAGTTACCAAGTGCAGTTCAAGATGCGGCATTTTCTGCTAATATGGAAGCTTCTAGATGGGAAAGACTAGGGTCTGGGCCTAAAGCAGTTAGTTATCTTTTAAAAGGATTAACGGGTAATGGCACTCCTGATGAAAAAGCATTTGCAAAAGCATGGTTCAAAAGAGCTGGTAGGCAATTAGCTACATATGGAACATTATTAGGAGCTAATGCAGCTGTTCAGGCAGCGTTGCATCCAGATAGGAAAGTTAATTTAACAGATCCAACTAAATCAGATTTTTTATTACCTAAATTTGGTAATCATGATGTAACAGTTGATTTAAGTGGTGGATTATTATCTACTGTTGGTTTATTATCTAGAATTGGTAAATATGCGGTTACAAATGAAAAGAATTTGCCTAGAGGTAAATCAAGAGGAGAAGCTGAATGGGGAGCTGTTGGTAGTTATTTAAGGGGTAAATTAAACCCTGCTACAGCTATTGCTATAGAAGCTGCTACTGGAAAAGATTTTAATGAAAATGTTGTTCCATGGTCTAGTGATAAACCTAAAGGAGAAAAAAGGCAATTAGGTTGGGGTGAATACCTTGCAGGTCATGTATTACCATTGCCATTGGCTGAAGGATTTAGAACAATGCAAAAATCAGCTGAAGAAAATGGTGTTACTAAGGGGCAATTTAATGATTATATGAAAGGATTAGAAACTGCTCTTATTTCTGGTGCTACAGGTATTAAAACAAAAGAAGTAAAAGATGATATGGGAGAACCATTGGTAGAACAAGAAAAAGTAATGAATTTTAATGAAGGAGGAAGACCTATTACACCTCAAGAAAGAAAAACATTAGAGGCTAAATCTGAAGAGTTATACAATAAAATAGATAGTATAAATAAAAATGAAGGTTTTTGGGTTATGGAAGGTGATTCAGCTTTGTTAAAATCATATAATAAGGGAGTTAAAGATGAAAATGGTAATTTATTGCCTGTCGCTACAAAAGAAGAAAAATATAAGGAAATTAATAGAGCTAAGGAAGAAGCAGCTTTATTAGCTAAAAAATTATTATTTGGTACAAAATCTAAAAATCCAAATGTAAGTAGAACTATTAATGAAAAAATTATAAAAATACAAAGAGGAATAAGAAAAAGATTACTTACAGGAGAGCAACCTGGAAGCGAAAGTAATAATGAAAATGACCAAAATGAAGAAAATAATAAATAATTAATAAAATTTAAAAAAAATGCCATATAAAAGCACAGCGCAAGAGGCTTACTTCAATATCCACAAAAAAGAACTAGAAAAAAAGGGGGTAAATGTAGAGGAATGGAATAAAGCTAGTAAAGGGATGGCTTTGCCTGCCAAAGTCAGCAAAATGAAGTCCATGAAGAAAAATAAAATGAGCTAATATAGCCATATTTTTCTTATATTTGGGTAAAATTCAAGCAAGATGAGCTTTATACCAAATTTTGAGGCTAAACAATATAGTGGAACGCCTTCAAATATTACATTAATAGATACTTCTACAGGAAGTGATGTAACTATTACTAAAAGAAGAGTGTATTTATTACAAGCTAATGGTACTTTTTTAGTGCCACAAGGTACAACTACAGATTATATTAACTGGTCTATTGCGGATTCAGAAATTACTTTAGATGTATTAACACAAGATAGTGCATTAAGTATTACTGTTCAATGGTTAACTTCAGCAAATGCAGTCGTTACATCAAAAACAATTTCATTTGCATTTACTGCATATAATGAAACTTTCTACTATGGTCTTACTGAAAGCCAAGTAGCTAATTCAAATTTAAGTGCTAGTACAAACTGGTATCAAACTAAATTAGTATTAAGGGTTGAATTAGATTCAGCAGACCAAGCAATTACATTTGCATCTGATATTTATTCAGCACAAGCTGCACTAAACAGAGCAACATATATATCTACTAACCAAGCTTTATTCTTCTAATCATGTTAGATCCACAAACAGTAGTATCAATAGCAGAAATTTCTCAATACTTATGGAATGATGCTATTCCAAAGCAAAATGTTTTCTTTAATGGAAGCATTGATCCACGTAAAGCTCAACAGCTTTATATGGAAAGAAAAGCATTACAATATGGCATTGACCAAGATTTAAGTGGATTGCCGGGCACATCAAATTATGTTTATGCTTTATGTGGTGCAAAACTACAATTAGCAATAGAAATATTAGGAACAGGAACAGGCGGTGGTGGTGTTATCCCTGGTGGTGGTGGAAACTTTAGTGTATATGAATATACAATTAATGCTGTAGGTGGCTCAATCGTAGTACATTTCCCAGATGCAGTAAATAAGCGTTGCATAAACGCATTTAGACAAGGTAATAACATTGGAACAATATTAACATCAGGAACACCAACTGGTAATCAGGTTGTTTGGAATTCAGCAGCAGCTTCATTAACTGTGGCAGCAGATGTTCCTTTTTATGATAATGAGTTTGTGAGAGTGATTGTTCAACAATAAAGTATATGAAACAGATAAAAGGGTTTGAAAACTATTTAATTACACTTGATGGAAGGGTTTTTAGCCTTATAACCATGAAGTTTCTTAAATCTAAGGTAACCAATGCTGGTTATGAACAAATCCAATTATTTTGTGGTAAAGGTGATTATAAGTATTTTTCAATTCATAGATTAGTTGCTGATGCATATATATCAAATACTGAAAATAAACCTCAAGTTAATCATATGGATGGAAATAAATTGAATAATTTAAGATGCAATTTGGAGTGGATGACAGCCTCAGAAAATCAAAAACATTGTTCTGATACAGGATTAAGAAAAGTTGATGACGCAATGAGAGAAAGAGGCAGATATGCTGGAAAAATGTGTGGGGCTGAAAATGGAAGAAAAGCTAGATTAAAAACATCTAAAATTGTTTTAAACGAAGCGACTGGTATTTACTATACTGGTATTAATGAAGCTGCCTTTGTAATGGGGTTAAAGCCTACTACATTAAAAGCTAAATTAAATGGTCAAAATAAAAATTTAACAACATTTAAATACGTTTAAATTGGCAATTCAGAATTTAATTAGCGGAGATTTAAAGCTTAGAAATGAGAATGGAGTTCTTGTTGCCGTAAATGGAATAGTGGCGGCAGATACTTCTGGAACTATAGGAACTTCTGGTACTAGCGGTACAAGTGGTATTAATGGAACAAGTGGTACAAATGGCACAAGCGGAACAACAGGTACTTCAGGTACAACAGGTACGTCTGGTACTTCAGGAATAAATGGAACTTTTGGAACTAGTGGTAGTTCAGGTAGCTCTGGTAGTTCTAGTACAAGTGGAACTTCTGGTTCTTCTGGTACTTCAGCAACTTCAGGTTCATCAGGTACAAGTGGTGGAACTGGTTCTTCTGGTTCAGCAGGTTCTTCTGGAACTAGTGGAACAGATGGGACTAGTGGGACTACAGGTACTAGCGGATCTAGTGGTACTTCTGGTACTTCAGCAACTAGTGGTAGTTCAGGAACAAGTGGTACTAATGGAACAGGTGGGACAAGTGGAACAAGTGGTACTTCTGCTACAAGTGGAACATCTGGAACTAGTGGTAGTACAGGTACTAGTGGTTCATCAGGAACTACAGGAACAAGTGGAAGCAGTGGAACTAGTGGGACAAGTGGAACAAGTGGCACTAGTGGTACATCTGGTTTAAATGGTGTTAGTGGTGGTCAGATATATTGGATGAATCAATCATTAAATACAAATAGTGCAATTGGTTCACCTACATATAAACAATGGAGTCCTATTCCTACAATTACAGGACAAACAACTCAAGCATTAACATTAGCAGCGGGGGCTACAGGTACTTTTGATACATTTGCAACTGATACTGGGGTGCCTGGACTTACAACAATACCTGCTGGTAACTGGGCATTTATAGTACATATTGAAAACTTAAATACAACAAATGGTTGGGATATTTATGTAGAAATGTATAAATATTCTAATGGTGGTACTTCCACATTATTATTTACTACTAATAGAGTTTTAATTTTAGATGATTCATTCCCTCAACAAGTTTATGTTGATGCATTTTGGATTGGAGGAGCTGTAAATGTAACTGATAGATTATATTTTAAAGTTATTGGTAAAAACAATGGTACAGGTAGCAAAACAGCTACTTTTTATACAGAAGGTAATACATTTTATTCATATGCACAAACCACTTTCACAGCTCCTTCAGGTACTAGTGGAACAAGTGGTAATAGTGGAACAAGTGGTTCTTCTGGTACATCAGGAACATCTGCAACAAGTGGTACGACAGGTACTAGTGGAACAAGTGCTACATCTGGAAGCTCTGGAACTACTGGTTCAAGTGGATCTAGTGGTACATCAGGAACTAGCGGTACCAATGGTACAGGTGGTACTAGTGGAACAAGCGGAACTAGAGGCACTAGTGGAACAAGTGGAGTATCAGGTACATCAGGAACTACAGGTACATCAGGAACCTCTGGTACATCAGGAACTACTGGTTTAGGTGGTAATAGTATATTGTTTATTAGGAATAATGCTCCTATTTATTTTGTAAATGGTAATTTTAATGTTTCATCATCTAGTACATTACAATATGGAACTCTTTTACAATTATATCAAAATGATTTAAATGGTAATGATATTTCAAATTGGGTAAATAATATTAGCGTAGGTTCAATTATTCAAATATTATATTATTCAGCTGGTACATCTGGTTCTAGTGGAACTAATGTATATGCAACATATCTAGCCACTAGCACTGCTGTTCCTGGTCTTGGTGTATATTCAATAACAATAAATTTTCTTAATGGTAATGCTTCTTATACACTTGCTAATGGTCAATATTGGTCAATATCTTATGTAAATCAAGGAACCTCTGGAACTGATGGTACAGGTGGAACAAGTGGAACATCTGGTGTATCAGGTACTTCAGGAACATCTGGTTCTAGTGGTGCTTCAGGAACATCAGGGACTAGTGGAACCACAGGAACAAGCGGTTCTTCTGGAACATCAGGAACTACAGGTACTAGTGGAACTACTGGAACTAGTGGTACATCAGGTACAACTGGAACTAGTGGTACATCAGGTACAACTGGAACTAGTGGTACCACAGGAACAAGTGGAACATCTGGTACCTCAGTATCAGTGAGTGGTACAACAAATACAGTGGTTAAATTCACAAGTTCAACTACCATAGGTAATAGTTCTATACAAGATTTAACAACAGGTGTATTAGTAAATAATAGTGTTACAGCATCAGGTGCAATTGCTAGAGGATTAAGTTTCACTCCTACATTAACTGCTGCTGCTAATGGTGATGTATTAAGTGCTTTATATATTAGTCCAACTTTCACAAACGGTTCTTTCACGGGAGTTACAAATTGGGCAATTAATACAGTAGGTAGTGCAATATTCAATGGTAACGTAGTTGTTATAAATCCTACAAGTGGTTTAAGTTATTCATTATTTAGAAGAAATGGTACTGACTATGGTTCAATAGGTATTGCAGCAGCAGCAGGAGACTTAATTACAAATAGTGCAATAAATGATTATTGTATAAGAGCAAATAGTGGAAGATTAGCTTTTTCTGCAAATAATGGTTCAACATTGCAAATGCTTCTTACAACATCAGGAACATTAGGATTAGGAACAACAACAGTAGGCTCAACCTTACAAGTAAACGGAAACGCTGCAATAGGTTACTCAGCTTCTACTGCTGCTCCTACAAATGGTTTGGCGGTAGCTGGAGCAGGAGTATTTAATTCAACAACAACTACATCAGGTACAGTTTTATCATTGCAAGAATCAGCTACATTAAGTAGTGCTTTAGCTTTAACAAATAGAAACTCAACACAAACTTGGAGAATTGCAGTAGATGCTGTTGCCGTAGATGATAAACAATTAACATTCATTGAATCAGGTGGATCTACTGTTAAAATGTCTATTACACAAGGTGGCAACGTATTAATTGGTACTACAACCGATGGTAGCGGTAAATTGCAGATTAAAGGTTCAGGAACGACTTCATCAACATATCAATTATACTTAACAAATAGTGCTGGTACTAATACTTTATATGTTCGTGATGATGGAGTTACTTTTGCAACAAACCTATCTGCAAATGGCGGAACGTTTGGGAGCGGTACAGGTACACAAACCGCTTTAACCTGCACAGGTGGTAGTGCAAACTTACAATTCCAATTTACATCAGGTAGTTTAGATGCAACTGTTTATAATAGTAGTTCAGGTGGTATTGTATTTAAGACATTAAGTGGTGCAAACGCTTTGTATGTAAATGGTAGTGGAAATACAGGACTAGGTACTCTTACTGTGGGTAGTAAGTTACAAGTAAACGGAAATGCTGCTATTGGATATTCAGCATCAACGGCAGCACCTACTAATGGATTAGCGGTAAGTGGAAACGTTAATATTGGGACTACAACATCTACATTTAGTTCTGCATTAACAGTATTAGCCAATGGAACAAATCCTGCAATAGTTGCCCAAGCATCTTCGGCAAAAACTTCAACTACTTCAATTAGCATATTTGCAGTAGCATCAAATGAAAACACACAACCACAAAAATTTGATATATCTTATGTTGGAGCTGCCACTCTTGCTAATAGATATTTCTTATTACAAACAAGTGAAAGTAACGTTTCATACGGTGGTAATATCGCTATGCAATCAAATGCAGGAAACGTAGGTATTGGATTAACTGCACCGTCAGCTAAACTAGAGGTATCTGGTTCTACAACCGCTGCTTCTGCGATAGCAAGGGGAATGGTAGTTTCATCTACTTTAGTAGCAGCAGCAAACAGTGATGTATTAAGTGCTTTATATATAAACCCAACCTTTACGAATGGTGCATTTACAGGAGTAGTTAACTATGCATTAAACGTAGTTGGTGCAGGGTATTTTTCAGGTAATATTTCAAATGGTGCAGGTTTAACAACAGGTCAAATAACTTCAGGAGTTTTAGGAACAGGATTAGTTTATTCTAACGCAGGGGTATTGACAAGCACAAACCCATCAGATAATAGATTAAAAGATAATATCACTTCTCTTTCTTATGGCTTAAAAGAAATACTACAACTTAGACCTGTAAGCTACCATTGGAAAGATGATAAAATAAACCAAGGTGTTCAATTTGGATTTATAGCTCAGGAAGTACAAGAAATTATGCCTGATGCTATAAAAGAATTTGGAACTGATGTTAAATATCTAGGATTAGAAAAAGATGCTATATATGCAGCATTAGTAAATGCAATTAAAGAATTAAAAGAAGAAATAGAACAATTAAAAAATAAATAAAATAAATAAAATGGCAAAAATTCAACCACTTACATTGTGGATTAACGGAGAAACAAAACAAGCTACCAACTTTACATTAAGGTCTATTGGAGATAATCTTTCATTAGTACCATTAGAAGGTATAGCTACTTTTTACTACGAGTTACAATCAGTAGTAACAGACGAGCAAGGGGGAGAAACCTTCCAAAACATTATCACTGCAAACCTAGATATTTCAGGAGCAGATTATGATTCTTGGGGAAGCGACCCTAACTCAAATGCTTGGGCTTACAATTGGGCAGCAAGTAAATTAAACATTGTTTTTGTAGATGGGCCTATTACACAAGAAGTATAATATTTTTTTTAATTAAATTAATTATACTAAATTTGTAAAAATAAAATTTTATGAATCAAGAACCAAAGCAATTACCAGTACCATCATTAAATCCTGAACAAGTTCAAGCATTAATGAATTATGCTAATGAACAAATACCAATGAAGTATGGTAAGGATATTTTATTATTTATTGAAAATGCAGCTTTAGAAATTGAAAAAGCTAAACAAACAGAAGAAGAAGCTAGTTAAATACTAGCTTTTTTTATCTGTTCTATTACCATATCTGCTGTTATTGATTTTTGACATTCAAAGTTTTTATTCCTAGGACACCAGTTCCAATATGGATCTAACTTAATATTAGGATCATTCCAACAGCTATTACATACATCAGGCTTGGTAACTCTATAACAATCAAATTCATGGTCAGATTCAGTAAAGTTAGAAATCATAACTACCTTCTGATTCAAAGCCCATGATAACCAAGATAAGCCACTAGATAAACCAATAAACAATTTAGCTCCTTTAATTACTTTCATTGTGTTTTCTATAGACGTATCACTTATTTTATAACAATTGTCAAAGGGGTTATCTTCTTTAGACACATTAACTATATTTTTATATCCTAAATCATATAGATAATTTATAACTTGTTGCCATCCTTCTCTAGTCCAAAACTTACATTCCATTGTTGAATTTGTAGCAATTGCAATATAATCAGGAACTTTATTGCCAAGTATTTCATTATTGGTTTTAAGCCTAGGTTTAACTTCTTTAAATTCTAAACCAAGTATATTACTAGCAGCTTGTTGTAATGGTATTATATTGCATTTTACAGGCTCTTTATTATCATCCCAAAACCATCCAATACGATATAAAGCATAACAATCAATAGATGTGCCTGGCTCTATTAATTCTAATTCAGGATAGTCCAGTATTTTATTCCAAAAAGTGGACAATACTACATTGCAATTATGCTTTTTTTGGAATTCTAAGGCATATCCTGACCATGCAATTGTATCTCCCAGGGATTTACTATCCAAAACTATTAAAACCCTTTTATTTGTCAAATTTAGGGTGTTTTTATAAATTAAATAACCATCCTGCCAAACCTTTGTAGTCCATTTTGTAAACCATTTTCTATCTAATCTTACCCAATGGTTTGATTTTATTGTATTTTCATAAGCAATACTACCTTTTTCATCTAAAAATTGAACTTTAAAATTACTATCAGAAACACCTTTGATTTCTAAGAATGGGCCATCCACAAAATGCTGTGTAATTTTTACAGATTGTTTATGAATTGGCAATTCTAATAACTTTTTATAAGCTGTTTCATGTTTAAAAGAAAATATTGGTGTGGTATTATCTGTAGGTATTTCATAATTAGCTTCTATAGTATTTAGATCAGTATCTATTGGCTGTAAATATTTAGTAAACATATCACCATATTGAGGCAAATTACGAGCTATAATAGGCAAACCATAGCTTATGGCTTCGCGCAAAACTAAAGGATTGCACTCCCACGTAGAATTAAACATAAATATATCAGCTCCTTTCATAAAAGTATCTACATCTTTTCTCTCTCCCCATACTTTTACATTTTTAGGTAAATCTTTCATCAAAGGTTCCCAATATTCTTTAAAGTTCCCAGCTTGGTTACCAATAAAATGAAATATAAAATTAGGGTACTTGCGAGCAATTTCTATCCCCTCGGCTTGATTTTTTCCTGGAGTCCACAATCCTACATTAACAACATGGTTGCCAGTTTTTTCTGCATTAAATTCTTGTTTATCTATAGGATATTGTATTGTTACAAATTTAGATTCCATATTAGCAAATGTTTGTTCATGATATGGACTACAAAACATGTATAAATCAGGGTGGAATAATTTATCATTATCAGGATTAAATGACACATCATGACAGGTCTCAACTATTCTATATTTTCTATTATTAGAATATAGCTTAGTTACCATTTCCCTATCTAATCTTTCTGATGGTTCATCTATATGAATAATATCTGGTTTCCACGTTTCAATTATCTTAAATAATTCCATTTTATCTTCATACAAAGTAGTAAAGTTTTCTACTAGTAAACTTTTTATGGCATTGCGCTGAACTACAAAATCTAAACTATGACATTGATATTCAACTACATAATATTCATTATCGGTATATTCACCTAGGGCTTGAATTCTTTTAAGTATAAATTGAGGGCAACCACCTGTACTAAGATGTGGGGCTAAAAATAATATTTTCATTAAATTGATTTAGTTTATTTATATTTTTTTCTCCATGATAAAATAAATGGTTTTTTTCTAATGGCACCCTTTGCCAATCTTTAATAAAATATTCATGTTTTTTATATTCTAGTTTATCATGCAACCCATTAATATAACAGTATGGCAATCCATTTTGTTGGTTATATTTCCATAATAATGCGTTTGCTATTGTTTCTTCATGGAATGGAGCATACCAAGAATGGTTATTAATTACTTTTGGATTTTGACACATCCATGCCCATTCCTGTAACCAATCAATACATTTTTGTCCTGCTACAAAATAACCTGTTTGCCTGTACCTTTGCCTAACATATTGGTTAATACCAAATAAATCACATATTGGTGCTTCTAATGTAGTTGACATATCTTCCCTTGTTTCAGCTCCACCTCTGCCATTTAAATGCAAATAGTCATAAATACCTTCTACAAAATAAGGATGGTCAGAATCGGGATTAAAATAATCAAAAATGCTATCAACATATTTTGTTGCTATACTATCTGTATCAATATATGCAACCGTTTCTGCATAATTTTCTAGTGCATGAGCTACTATTTTAGGCCTTTCAATAAGTAACTTATAGATTTGTTTATCCTGTCGGTTAATATATTCATTCCTATTTTTTAAATGTCTTACATCACATTCCCAATTTATAGTTTGCGTATTTCTTACACTTATTTTAATTTTAGAATTAAGTAAATAAATCCAAATAGGAATATCACTATAATTTCTAATGGAATTACAACAACTAACCACAAGATCCAAATAAGACTCATCAGCATAAAGTACATAGGCTTTTTCATGTTTTACTTTTTTATTTGTATAATAACCATAAAACTCATTACCATATAAAAGCTCAAGTTCAGGGTATCTTTGCTTCATTATATCTGGCGTTAAGTCTGGCTGTAAATGGGTTTCATGTGTATTCCCCTCATGCTCACCTTGTTCCATTTGGTATGGTACTGCAACAATGTATTTTTTGTTATTTTGTTTTAGAAATAATATTAATGATTTCCCTTCCTCTGCTGTCAAATGCTCTAATACATCTCCTAAAATAAAAAAATCATACTTGTCAAGTATAACAAAATCTATCGCAAGTATGTTTTTATGATAAACTACGTCATATTTTTTCTTTAATTCATATTTATCTATATATGGTTTCCATATTTCTACTGCATCTATTTTATAACCATAACCACGCAATAAATCTGAATAAGTGCCACATCCAGCACCAATATCTAGTATTTTAGCATCTAATGGTATATTTTGTAAAACCCAATTTCTAATTGAATCTTTATATAACGGATAACTTGTCGGCATTATTTATTGTTTGGATTTACAAATATGCCACAAGTACCACTATATCCCATAGAAGTGTATGTTTTCTTTTCAAAAACTAAATCTAAGTGTTCTTTAATGATTTGTACCTGTGTTTCATCTAGTGATTGTAAATTAGATATTTTTGATATTTCAAAAAAACCTTGTAGCCAATAGGCAAATTCAAGTGAGTTCATAGGTTATTTGTTTTGGTTTCCACAAAGCTATATAATTAATTTAATTAAATTAAATAAATATTAATAAAATTATTACCTTTACCATATGAAAATAGAAGTAAGTATAGGTGAAGTGGTAGATAAATATACTATCCTAACCATAAAAAAGCTTTTTATACATGATGCTGAAAAGCTTGTAAACATTGAAAAAGAATGGAAAATAATTAAAAATGCTTTAAACAGAAAACACCCTGAAACATTAACAGATCCATTCACTCAAGAACTTTATGATATTAACAAAAAATTATGGAAAGTAGAGGATGACATAAGAGATTGTGAGCATAAAAGTTATTTTGGCGAAAAGTTTGTTGAATTGGCTAGAGAAGTTTACCAATTAAATGATGTCAGAGCCATAGTTAAAAAGCAAATTAACCAAAAGTATGGTTCAGAACTAATAGAAGAAAAATCGTATAAACACCATTAATTTATGAAAAATCTCAGATTTATCTGTGCACAGCCAACATCTTTATTTTATGCTTGGCAAGTAGAAGTGTTAGTCAACAACTTTATGGATATGGGTATAAATCCCAATAATATTGATATAGTATGTTGGAAAATAAATAATGTAATACCTGTAGAGTGGGTAAAATTAACTCAAAAATATCCTGCAAGATTCTTTTTTTATGATGATACAAGGGCCATTAAACATTACATATCATCCATTCGCCCAAACATATTAAAACAACATTTTGAGGCGAATCCAGAATTAGAAAATGAAGCAATATTTTACCATGATTGCGACATAATATTCACTAAACCAATTGATTGGAAACAATTCTTGACAGATGATAAATGGTATGGATCAGATACAAGATGGTATATTGCCCATAGCTATATTTTAAGCAAAGGCCAAGACATAATGGATAAGATGTGTGAAATAGTAGGCATAGACGAGTCAATTATAAAAGATAATGAACTTAATTCAATCGGAGCCCAGTATTTAATGAAAGGTATTAATGCAGAATTTTGGTATAATGTAGAAAGGGATTGCGAAAAGTTATACAAAGATATTACTGAACTAAGCAACACAAAAAAAGCTAGAGATAACCAATACCACGAATTACAAATATGGTGCGCAGATATGTGGGCCGTTCTTTGGAATGGTTGGAAATTAGGCAAAGAAACAGTTTGTCATCCAGATTTAGAGTTTGCATGGGGGACTAGTTCTGAAAACGATTATGATAGATTAAACATATTGCATAATGCAGGTGTAACTACATCTTCTGATGGATTATTCTATAAAGCAGAATTTATGAATAGATTGCCTTACAATCAAAATTTGAAAATAAAAGATGGAACAGCATCCAAAAAGTATTATGAATATATTCAGCGAGTAGAAAAAAAATCAGTATTGTTATGATAATATCAAAAGCCACTTATGGTGGGGCAAATTGTACTAATAAGATACAAAAAATGGTAGTAAGTGATAAATTAGTTGTTAGAGCTTCTAATGATATTATTGGTGATCCATTAGTAGGTCAGACAAAGTACCTTGAAATTGAATTTGAGGATGGTTTTAAAGCCAAAGTAAAAGAAGGTGATACATTTGTATATCCAGAATCTAAAAACCGAAAATTGGGCATTTTTTATTCAAATAATAATAATCATGCAATTTGGCCAGCTATATACAAATCTCTTGATACTATTAAAGATGCAAGCATAGGGGTAGCAGATATAGTAATATGCACATGGGAAAATATGCCAAATGTACCATTTTATCAAATAAATAGTTGGTATCAAAGCCAATCTCATTTAAATCAATTGTTACAAATAATGCAATGTCTTTATAATGCTAAAACTATGGGTGATTATGATTATGTTTCATTTTTGGAACATGATGTGATGTACCCTAAAGGTTACTTTGATTACCCCAATTTTGAATCAGGTCAAGTTTTGACTAATATGAATTATGGTGGCGTTTGTAAGGATGGATGGCAAAAAAGAAAACAAAATGATGAACCATTTCATCAAATGACTATGAGATTTGATGATGCAATTGAGCATTGCTTGTCAATATTGCCAAATGCTTTAGTTACTAATAGCGGAATGATTGAAACACAGAAGCTAAAAAGAATTCAATGGGAGTGCCAAAATGAACCAGTTCATATTAATCATGGAATTCATTTTACTAGTCATAATTCTATTTATGATAAAAATAATTTAACAGAAATCCATCCTTACTGGGGCAATATTAATGATTATAAAAATTTATTTATATGAACAAAGTAAAAGAAATTTTAATATCTTACATGACAGCTTTAAATCCAACAGAGGAGCAAAAAGAGTTGGCTGAAAAAAGACTGCAAACATGTGTTGAATGTGAGCATTGGGTACAGAATCCAGCAAGATGTGGTTTATGTGGTTGCCTTACAAAAGGTAAAGTTTTTACCCCTAGAGGTGCTGATGCTTGCCCTGCTCATAAATGGGCAGAGTAAAAAAATGTTTAATTTAACATAATATAAATAAATTAATCTTATATTTGGGAAAAAATTGACATGACACATCCGACTCATGCTGGTATATCTGCAACAGTTAGTATTTTAAGTGCCGTAGTTACAGTAAGTAGCATACAGCCTTTTGTGAGTTTGTTTGCTGGGTTGGTAGCAATAGTTTCAGGTATTTTTGCAATAAGATATTATTATTGGAAAACTAAACATATGAATGATGCCAAGCATTAAAAATTTATTAATAGTTTTATTATTAATAGTTATTGGTTTTTTTATTTTTAGTGATCCTAAATATATTGGGACAGGCACTTCCACCACCATAGTTACCAAGATAGATACACTTTACAAAGTTGATACAATAAAAGAATATAAAAAGGGGGATAGAATCCCTTTTGCTGTTTTAGATACAATATACCAAATTGATGAGGTACATATTCATGATACTACTTACATAGTAAATGATTACAACAAGGTAAAAGTATATTCAGATACTTTACGTATAAATACGGATAATAGCGTATATATTCAAGACACAATTACTCAAAACAAAATTATTGGCAGAAATTATAAGGCTAATTTAACCCAAAAAACCATCGTTGTTACCAATGATATTTATCACAAACCAAAGAATGAATTGTTTATTGGTTTGATTGGTGATGTAAATCGTGTTGACAATAAATTAGGTTTTGGAGTGGGTTTGAATTATAAAAAACAAAATGAATCTTATATTATTAATTATACCACAAATCAAATAAGTTTTGGTTTGTATAAAAAAATATTTTAAAAATGAAATTCGGATTAAAACATTACTGGAGTCCTACTCCTAAGCAAGTTAGAAAATTTGCAGATAGTTTAAGTGCAGCATCATTGGCCGTATCAGCTTATACATTCATGTCTGATTATAAGGTGGTGGCTTATATAGTTTTAGCATGTGCTTTTGTAGGTAAATTCATATCTAATTTATTTGCTGACGAACCTGAACAAAAATAATTTATTTGTAATGGCAAATTTTGAATCATATTTCCCAAAGATTTTACAATTTGAGGGAAAAACTTATGAAAATGATCCTACTGATACAGGAGGGTGTACTCATTTTGGCATAATATTAGATGATTTAAAATTATTCCATATAGATAAAAACAATGATGGCAAATATACATGTGAAGATGTAAAAGCATTAACAAAAGATGATGCCAAAATTATTTATAAAAAATTGTATTGGGACAAGTTTAAAGCAGATGAAATTAAAAACCAGTCATTAGCAGAATACATAGTAGATGGGGCAATAAATCAAGGAGTTGGAACGATTACTAAATACATACAACACATATTAGGTCTAGTAGAAGATGGAATATTTGGTAGTAAATCGTTAGATGCAGTTAATTCTCATGATGGGTTAGATTTATATACCAAATTAAAACAAAGAAGAATAGATAAATACAATTCCATCGTAGCAAATAACCCTTCTCAATCTAAATTTATTAAAGGATGGATGAATAGGGTAAATGCTATTAATTATACTGCATAAACAAAACATAATATATGTCATCAAGCAACGGTAACTCAACAATTGCAAGAAAATATCGTAAAGAATATCCTGAAATGCCTACACTAAAATTGGCAAGGATAATGTATAATGATAACAATTTAGATTTCCCAAATTTAGAATCGGCTAGAAGCTCATTGAGATATATAGAAGGTAAAAATGGAGAAATCCACAGAAAAAAAATTTTAGAAAAAAATAATGAATTCTTTAAAGAAGAAGCTAGACCTTACAATCCATATAATTTACCAAAATCAGATGAAACAGCTTTTGAACCATTTATATTTAAAGGCCACAAGAGAGTTTTAATTCTTTCTGATATTCATGTTCCATATCATAACATAGATAGTATAACCGCAGCTTTACAATATGCCAAGAAAAGTAAACCTGATGCTTTACTTTTGAATGGAGATACCATAGATTGCCATCGTTTAAGCCGATTTATAAAAGATCCAAAGAAACGTAATTTTAAACTAGAATTAGATACATTCAAGGCTTTGTTTGATGTGTTTGAAAAAGAGTTAAAGTGCAAAATTTATTTTAAGATAGGAAACCATGAGGAAAGATATGAGCATTTTCTTTATGAGAAAGCTGGCGAATTAGTAGGCATAGAAGAATTTGAGTTTGAAAATATCATCAAGGCTAGGGCAAGAGGCATAGAAATTATAGGTGATAAAAGACCTATGAAATTAAATAATTTATGGGGAATTCATGGCCACGAATACGTAGGTGGTATTTCTGCCCCTGTTAACCCCGCTAGAGGCTTATTTTTAAAAGCCAAGGTAAGTTGTTTTCAAGGTCATAATCACAACACGTCTCAACATTCTGAACCAACATTAACTGGTAAATTAGTTACAACTTGGTCTTTAGGCTGTCTTTCGGAATTGCATCCTCAATATATGCCTTTAAACAAATGGAATCATGGCTTTGGAGAAGTTGATTTAGATCAAAATGGCGAAGATTTTGAATTTCATAATTATCGTATATTTAATGGTAAAATATTATAATGGCTTACGTTTATAGACATATTAGACTTGATAAAAACGAACCATTTTACATAGGTATAGGAAGCGATATGACTAATAAAAGAGCAAATGAAAAAGCCAGAAGAAACAATATTTGGAAAAAAATAGTTGCCAAATCTGATTATGAAATTGAAATACTATTTGATGATATTACTTATGATGAAGCAAAATTAAAAGAAATTGAGTTTATAAAATTGTATGGTAGAATTGATTTAGGTAATGGTACTTTAGCTAATTTGACTAATGGAGGGGATGGAACCATAAACCCAAGCCAAGAAGCAAGAGATAAGATTAGCAAGGTTAACAAAGGAAGAAAGAATAGTGATGCCTTAATGGAGCTATTAATGAACAGAAAAGGGCAAAAGAACCCCGCTTTTGGCATTACTGGGGTAAGATGTAAGAACTTTAAGGGTTACATCCAAGTATTCAAGGATGGGGTTTATTTGGGGCAATATGAAGGTATTAGAGATTGCGCTGAAAAATTAAATGTAACTGCAACTAGAGTATCGGCAGTTTTAAATGGAAGAAGAAATCATACGGGTGGTTATAAATTCAAAAGAATAAGCCATGAAGCATAAGCCATATAAGACTTATACTTATAAGATACCAACGTTTTACGTTACTATTAAAATAATGGTTGCGCCTAAAATGTCCGACATGGTTTCCGATAAGATATTTGAGTTAGATGATAACAAAGATAACTATGCAAAAACGGCTGCTGCCTTATGTTTAATATACAAAGATGATATTTACATTTGCCTGCCAACAGAGGGCAATTTTGCCACTGAATTTATGTTCCATGAAATAATCCATGCCAAAAACTTTATATACTCAAAAAGAGGCATTAAACTAGATGTAGATAATGATGAGAATGAAGCATACCTAGTTCAGTATCTTTATAGCAAGTGCGAGGATGCTAAAAAGAAATTCGCTAAATTTATATCAAGTTCTCAAAAACCTACTGATGAAAGCATACCGAGTATATTTTAAAAAAAACGGCATAAACCTAACTAAATTGGTCTATGCCGAATCTTTATTGGAAGTACTTAATCAATTCAAAGGAATTGAGGTTGTAATGGTTCATGAAGTAGATATGTTGCCGGATGGCGATGTTGATGTTATTTCTTTGAATTAATCTTGAAAACGATTTTCTACTATAAATTTGTCATTATAATATTCCTCTCTACTATAATGTGGTAAAGTAGGATGGTTTATTGGTATTTCTTGACCATCTGAAAAGGCTTTTTGTATCTGCTCTTTTTCTATTTCAAGTAGTTTTTTAGCTTTTCCAATAGCAGATTTTAAAAAAATATTATGATCTTTATAACAATATTCCATTTCTTCAATTAATTCTTGCATTGCTGTTTTCATAGGTTTTTTTGTTTAAAAGTGAGGTGTTGCATTATCGGAAGTCCTTGCCAACTCTGACTTACTAAACTGATACGAATATCATCCTCCGATTTTTATCTCCTCTTAATTATTTGTTTTGGGTATAAGTTTTGTTGTAGTAGGCTTCACATAAAAATGGCTCAGACTTGCACCCACTTTTAAAATCTCTAATTGTCTGAACTTTTTCTTTATCCAAAAAGTACTTTGCATCAATTACTAAAGGAATTTTATGTTTAGTAAATTCTTCTTGTAAATATTCAATTAATTCTTGCATTGCTGTTTTCATAAGTTATTTGTTTTGGTTAAGTATTTGTTCTTCAATATAAATTTCATACAATTTATCAGTAGTTTCTTGACCAATCCAAAATTCTTTAACCCATCTATATTGAATAACACCATTGAAAGATATTGGATTAAAGTACCACTCATTATCTTCTATCCATTTGTGAAAATCTTTTAAATCACTTGGTAGTTCTATTGAGGTTAATGATTTAATTATATCATAAATGGTCTGCAAATCTTTTACTTCTTTACCCTTATACATAAACTTAGTGTATTTAATAGTAATCACATCTTCAACTTCATTATTTTTATAGAATGATATAGAAGGACTTGAATACTCTTCTCCTATTGTTAATGTACCTTTTGGTGTTAATAGAACAGCTTTGTCAGAAGCTTCTGCGTTTGTTTTTAATGTAGCATTAAAATTGTAATGCACACCACCATTTTCATCTGTTGTTGGTTCTATTCCAGTACCAGCAAATAGTTCTTTAAATGTTTTCATAGTTTATTTGTTTTGGTTTAATAATGTAAAATTAATTTAATTAAATTAATAATTATAAGTATTTATACTGATTTTTTAATCTAGTTTAATAATTAATTCATAAGTATCAATCCCATTTGGTTTTACTTCTGCGTTCCATATATTTAATATTATTCTCCTATGATATACATTATGAAACGTGTATTCCCTAATTAGCTTACCGCTCTTGAATAATTGCATTTTCCCCTTCAAGTTGTACCAACCTTTCGGCTTCCCTTTTATCATACTCATTTTTTAATTCTTTATAATCTGCAATTAATTTTTTAACCTTTTCTCGCAAAGTTTCATTTTCTAAATTAAGAATATAATTTTGCCCCATTTCATATTTATTTTTAGTCATTTTGATTTTCAGTTAATGGTAATATAAATTTTCTATTTGTTATTGGGTTATTGGCCCACTTATTATATAAATCATACATTTCCTCAAATCTTTCCTGATCATACCATGCATTATGATATAATTCAGCTATAATCATTTGCCTTTCATAAGGTGTAAATTCAGCAAATGTGGTAAAATTTTGAGGTTCAATTGGGGTTCCCAATACTTGTTCGCTAATTGATTGTTTTGTCATAATTTAATTTTTTTAATGTGCGTTATAGTTTAAAGTTAAAAATCTGCTGTTACAGTAAGAACATGAACTTTACCAATTTTATCATACTTTACGACTTCTGGTAATTTCATATTTTTTTTAATACGATACTTAATTGCTTGCCTTGTTACGGGTGAGTCGGGATGTTTGTTTGATATTCTAAAGTAATTAGGATCAATTGTAGCTACGTATTCCCTAATACTAATCTGTTTAGTTTTCATCTGTTTCAATTGTTTTAATGATTTCAATAATTTTTTCACTAGGTTTCCCTTTCGCAAGCTCATTAAGTAATTCACTTGCTTCTTCTAAACTTCTTGTCCATGATTCGTTGACATGTAGTTCATCTTTTGTAATGTGATACCATACTTTCCCATTGATTTCTGTTTCTTTTACTAATTCATACTTTGCCATAATTGTTGGTTTTATAGTTTTTATTAAAATAATCTTTTCCTCCTTCGTATTCAAAATAATGTTCATCTCTATCCCTATCACATACATTTTGTTCTCCATCGGTAAAAGCCTGCTCAATTGCTTTTTCCTCATAATATAAAAATACTTTTGATAATTCCATGCATTCAATGGTCGTGTTTCTAACTATATTGTCGGGGGTACTAGACATACCCTCAATTGCTCTCTCAAAGGCATTTATAAGCCTCGAAATTGGTGTTTCCATTTGTTTAGTTTTTAATTGATTCTAAAATAAGTTTTTCTATGTCGGTAAATTGTTTTTCACTCAATCTATGGGCAATATCAATCCCTTGTTGGCAAAAATAAACTTCCAAACTAATGAGTTCGATATAATCACAATCCCCTACTTGATGTAGGCCATGTCCTTGTTCGATTTGTGATTCAGTGTGCCCAATTATGTACTGGGCCACAATCTCAAAGCCATTGTCATCGCATAGTGTTATAATGTTTTTTTCCATAGTCTTGTAATTTCATAGGCAGTCTGCCCGATTAACAATAAGGTACAAGCAAGGGGGACGCATACAAAAAAGAAGTACGCAAAGCCTAATCCCCGAAAAAGAATTTTTTTCATAGTGTTTTGGTTTAGAAAAACAAAGGTAATATTAATTTTGTTTTGAGCAAAATAATTAATTAAATTAACTAATTATCCTCTTTATCCCCGTAAAAGTCTAGGGAATTACCCTCCTCCTCGTAATGTATTTTACTAATTTTTAGTTCCACTGAGGTTGAGTTATGCGGAATATTCAATTGATCGCAAACGGCTGTCCAATCATGCCATTTTGCAAAGTCATCGGGGTATAAGTTTAAAGTTGTCATAAAGTAATTTTTAAAAGGTTTAAGTTTGTTAATGTGCGACCTAGTTTATATTTGTCCATTGATGAGCAATAGCTTTGGCAATCCCATTAAATGTTTTGCTTCTCAATGTACGCCTTTCTTCGGGAGTCTTTGCATTTGCAAGTGCGTCCGCATACCATTTAGGATGACTTTTACCACTTTTAAAAATTGTTCTCTCCCCTTTACCTACTATATTGGTAGGTGTTAAGTGTGGCAAATTTTTGAGCCATAAGCAAGTTGTTTTTGTGGCTTCATCCCCAAACATCCAAGGCTGTATTATTTGATCGGGTTTTTTTATCTTGCTAGATATGACCGAAACAGGGTTTTCAATAGCAATCCTAGGTATATTCACTTCCATCAATTTTTGAACAAAATTTAGGGCTTCTAATTGATTTTTAGCCCTATCCTGGTTTACGCTTCCATCCTTGTTATACATGTGCCTAGCCCCGCTAACAGACAAATAAGTACAAGGAGGATGAGCCACCATAAGATCCCACCCTTGATTAACAAAGTTAAATACATCCCCTTGTAAATGCCATTCGGGATGACCACCACTACAAGGCAAAATATCACAAGAATAAGCCTCATGACCTAATGCCCTAAATTCTTTTGTAATTGCTTGTGATTCTTCACAGGCTACTAAAATTTTCATAAAATTTAATTTAATTGTTTTTAGTTTGAAATTCTTTTTTGAGTTTGCCAATTATCGGCATCCATATTGTCGCATAAAAGTTCAATTTCGGCCAATAGATCAGGGCTTAATTCTTCATAAGGTAAATAGTAAGGATCGCCAATTGGATCGCCTGAAAAGCTATTAGGATCGTAAATATTCACCATTACACGATCAGGATAAAAATATTCGGCCAATGCTACTAATTTACCCATTTCGTTTACTGCAGGTAAACAAGCAATACCATCAAATTCGGAAATTGAAAAACTACCATTTTCTTTGATAAGTTTTTTAATGTAGCTAATTGTGTTTTTTTTGTTTTGCATAAAATTTAATTTAATTGTTTATAATATATTTTACTTTACTTTTTGTATCAGGGTTTATTTTAATGTCCTTAATATAGGCCCATCCTTTTTTCCATTCAAATATGTTATTACTTGAATAGTTAATAGTTCGTAATAGTTTAAAACCATCTAATAATACATATACTTTTGTACCCACTTTAATTTTTTGTTGCATAAAATTTAATTTTAAAAAGTTTTTTAATTTATAAATGTGCGTTCTAGTTTAAAACTGTTTTTAGTTTGAAAGGTAGTTTTCCCAATTATAGTTATCAATCTCAATTTGTAGCGTCATTTTAAGGGTTTTAACCTTGTTCTGGACAGCGTACAAGTTTTTTACTTTACCCGTCTTAATTCGGGTGTTTAAAGCTTTGATTTGGCTTTTTAGTTGGTTGATTTTTTTCATAAGTGTTTTTTGTTTTTGGTTTTATAAATAAAAATAAATTTTTTAATGTGCGACATAGTTTTATGTTGGTTTACATTTGGCAAACAAAAATAAATAGATGATCCTTAAAAAAGTGTTAAAATATTATTTTTTTTGTATTTTTTTATTTAACCAGGACAAACCAGGACAAGCGCAAAAGGTGATCATTTTAAATAACAGGATTAAAAAAGGCGGTTTGTTCATAATCTCGGTAAACCCTGTTAAATTCAATTTTTAGGATCTTAACAGCGTCTTTGTGTTGGTTTAAATAGTTTTTTTCGGCTTGCGTTTGTTGGCAATGTTTTGCCCATGCTTTGCGCAATGGTGCAAGGCTTTGAGATTGTGAAACATAGCAAAATTGAAAATTTGCCGTTTCCCATGTAATTAAATACATAAAAAGGGGTTAAAGGTTTAAAAAATTGGCACCCATTCGCAATTGAATGCAACGGCCTAACCGATGGGCGGAGGGTAAAAATTAAAAATTTAGAACGCTTACGGCTTCATTAAAACCGCCTTTGTAATCTTTTTGTTTTATACCTTGCTTTATAAAAGCGTCAAAAATATCGTTTAAAATTGTGTTTTTTAAGGATTGCGGGTTATCAATAACAGCAAAGCAAAAAGCCTTTTTAGGGTGCATTTTAAAGCTCACTAAATAATCTTTTCCCTCCGTTTCGTATGTATAAATATTGCCATCATTTGAAGCCTCTTTGCTTGTTAAAATCATTTTATTGTCATATTGCTCAACATCATCAAAAAAAATAGAGGGAGCCTCAAATTTTGAGCCGTCCTCCCATGTTCCACGATACCACCCCTCTCCATTATAAAAATAATCTTTTTTTAATATGGCTTTTTTGCCTACGTTTAATTTGTAATAGCTGTTTTCAATTGTGCAAATTATTTGCTTTGTGCTTCGTTTCATTTTGTTAGGTTTTATGGTTAAAAAAAATTAGCTCCCATTTGCAATTGAATGCCACGTCTTGAACGATGGGAGAGGGGTAAAAATTAATTTAAAAATTAAGCTAATTTTGCCCCGAATTGTAACAAATAACGCTTTGTAAAGGTGTGGCAACCTATTTTAATTTTTTCGCCTACCTCGTTAACCTCAAAATTCAAAACTTTATCCCCCACTTTTAAATTATCGGTTTTTATTTTTTGATACAATCTTTTGCCTAATTCGGTGGGAATTTGTACGCCTTGCGTGGTGTCTATTCGTTCGCTGTTTAATCTCAAAAAGTCAAAATTTAAACGGCCATATAAATAGGGCGTTTCGAATGAAAGCCACTTTTTAAAGTTCTCTTTAAATTTAATTTTAGCCTCTTTTGCCTCTCTTTTATTCTCTATTAATAAAAGGGCGTTTTTGTCGGCTAAATATGCGATATTTTCGGCCTTATCTTTAATACTAACCACCTTTTGCAAAGTTTCGGGTATTTCAATTCCAAAAAATTGGGCGTATTTTGTCGCAAGGTTTGCCACTCGTCCCAATTCATTTAGATAAATTTCGGGTTTTTTGGCCTTTTGTAGCTTTGTTGCTGATTGCTCCGCCTCTCTTAATAGGGCGTTGAAATTTTCGGAATGTGTCCCCGTTGGATAGTGGCAATAAATTTTTTGATATTGACTAGTCGCATTTTCGGCCAATCTTATTTGCTTTGCCGTTGTATTTGAATAAGTGCGTAAAGTGAACAAAAGTTTTGTTTCGGCTTGTTCGTTGGTTACAAAATTACAAATGGCAAAGTGAGAGCCGTATGAATACAAGGTACGGCCATAAAATTTGAATGAACCGTTTGAATTTCGCCCCTCGTTTTGTGTTTGTTGGGCGTAAGTGTGTGCCAAATCAGCATTTGAAAATACTTTTTTCATTGTGTTAAGGTTTAAAAGGTTTTTATTAAATATTTAAAAAATTAGCGTAAAGGATAGCAACGGCCAAAACATCAAGAGCTAAAATACTTAAAACGCCTAAAAACTTTGCTTTGTTGCTGTTTAATACGTCTTTAATAAGCTTGTAAAAAATTACATTCATACCAATAAAAAAGGTACTAAATAAAACGATGTCGAAAATAGTTAGGGAATTGATTAAATTTTGCATAAGATAAAAATTAAAGGTTTTAAAATGTGTTATTGATTTTTTTTGATGTTTTTGGAAATATTGTTTTAAAAAGTGCAATTGCTACAACAGTAAAGAAAGCAATTAAAGAAGCGGTTAAAATTGAAATCATTTTTTTATTTTTTATTGTTTATAATTGTTTCTAAAATATAAAAATATTCATTGTAAAAATGTACGTTTTTAATTTCTTGCGTGCCGAATGTATATTCGTAATTGTTATTAAAATCAATATATAATTCCTCTTTTTGTTCATTATTTAAATCACTAACGGGAACAATGGACGTTTTTGTAAAATTATATCCCTCGCTACCTATATAATCTTTTAAAATATTTTCTAATTCTAAAATATTTTCGGAATTAAATTCCGACCTGTCAAGCGGTAAAATGTAATTTGATTTCATTTTGTTTTTTTTTGTTTTGTTATTTAATACCTCAAATATAGGATTTTTTTTTAACTTTGAGCAAACAAAATACTGTTTAACATAAATTTAACATTTACACATTGAGCAAACAAATACCATATATATATGTAATTTATTCCCGTCCCTGGTTGGCACCTGGTTGACTCTTTAATGATGATCCTGGTTGATCCCTGGTTGATGTATAAATATAATAATCCCCCCCCTAATCCCCCCAACATACAAAGAAATAAAGAGAAGCGACCACCACAAACAAAACAAAACGAAACCA
>Ga0304729_1000077_pt1 | contig 64707 bp, 66 predicted proteins | sample C_131016_MF_Meta_FD_190475 | JGI IMG/M metagenome (GOLD analysis project Ga0304729, IMG submission 190475) | Freshwater microbial communities from Lake Croche, Canada to study carbon cycling - C_131016_MF_MetaG (v2) (version 2) | ecosystem: Environmental > Aquatic > Freshwater > Lake | place... | reverse complement strand
TGGGATCAAATTCCAGGCGCCAGGGGATGCACCCCCCAGAGTTGTTCATTTAGGGATCATTACCAAGAACTTCAGGCACTGAACGCAGCGGTGCTGGGCCTTAGCGTACAAACGACGGAATATCAAAAAGAAATGGCCGAGCGCTTGCACCTCCCTTTTCCCATTGTGAGCGATGTGAATTATCAATTTCAAAAAGCATTAAATATGCCCACCTTTGTTGCTGCGGGGGTAATTTTATTAAAGCGAGTAACGCTTATTGTCAATAATGGTGTAATTGAAGCCGTGCACTACCCCATATTTCCAAGTGATAGCGATCCAGCTTGGGTCATTAATTATTTAAAGCAAAAAATTGAATAATGCACATTCATGAGTTGACTACGCCTGCGGCATTAGTAGATACAACACGCATGATGCGCAATATTCAAACTATGCAGCAACGCATGAATCATTTAGGCGTTGCCTTTAGGCCGCATGTAAAAACAACGAAATGTATTGCTATTGCTCAGGCACAACTTGCTGCAGGGGCCAAAGGGATTACCGTCTCCACGCTTAAAGAAGCGGAGCAATTTTTTGCTGCTGGTATCAATGATATTTTATATGCAGTAGGCATGGTAGCGCCAAAACTAAACCAAGCAGCTACATTAATACAACGGGGATGTGCCTTAAAAATTATTGCCGATAGTGTTGAATCGGCATCTGCCATCATGGCTTACTCTGCGGCACATAAACTGTCCTTTGAAGTTTGGATTGAAATTGATACAGACGGTCATCGCTCAGGTGTGAAGCCCGAGAGTGAAGAATTAATTACTATTGGTCACATTTTGAATCGGCATAAAAAAACCTTAGGCGGAGTAATGACCCATGCTGGCTCAAGTTATGACCTCAATACCCCGGCTGCACTACAAATGTTGGCTGAACAAGAGCGCCGCCTTTGTGTGCTGGCAGCAAGCCGACTGCGCGCTGCTGGCCTACCATGCCCCAATGTCAGCGTAGGCTCAACCCCCACTGCGCTATCAGCACAGCAGCTCGAAGGCGTAACTGAAGTAAGGGCAGGAGTATATGTTTTTTATGATTTAGTAATGTCAAACGTGGGAGTATGTTCTGTAAACGATATTGCGCTCAGTGTTTTAACTACCGTGATTGGCCACCAAGTAGATAAAGGGTGGGCAATTGTAGACGCAGGATGGATGGCAATGAGCCGCGATCGCGGCACGCAAAAACAATTAACTGATTATGGATATGGGCAAGTTTGCGATGCAAGTGGCAGCGTAATCGAGGGCTACCAGCTCATCGCCGCAAATCAGGAGCACGGCATCTTAAGTCAAGTTAAGCCAGATAACGATCAAGTCATAACTGCCCGCTTTCCTGTGGGCACACAATTACGCATTTTGCCTAATCATGCTTGTGCAACCGGAGCCCAATTTCCTACCTACCATCCCATTAATGATCAGCAGGTCATTGGCCCCGCATGGGACCGTTTTTATGGCTGGTAATTGCTGATGTCAAAAATGAAGTACTACAATCCGCAGACAATGGCCCCTCCCGGAGGGCACTACAGCCATGTTGTGGTTGCCAATGGGATGGCCTTTATTTCTGGGCAACTACCGATTACAGCAGCAGGTCAGCAATTGAATTCCGCCAGCTTTGAAGATCAAGCGAAGCAAGTATTGATTAACTTACAAGCTGCATTAGAGGCGGCTAATTCAAGTATCGAGAACTTAGTACAGGTACGCGTTTACATTACTAATATTAATTACTGGCCGCTTTTCAATACTATCTATGCTCAATGGGCTGACACCGCTCTGCCAGCACGATCCGTTGTTCCCGTACCCGAGTTGCACCATGGATTTTTGATTGAGATCGAGGCTTCAGCCTTGGTTTAATAAGGTCTTTAGCCCAAATAAAGCTAGCAGCTGTAATAATGACAGAAAAATCGACGCGACTAGATTAGTGAATCCTCAAACCCACCCACTATTTTTTCAAGCCATCATGGCATTGGAAAATGGCAACCTCATTGGTGCGGAATCCTTATTACAGCAATGCATTCGCTCGCAACCCAAAAATAGCGCCGCACTTCATTTGATGGGAGTGGTGTGTGGTTTAGCAAAAAGACATACTGAAGCAATTCAATATTTTAAAAAAGCAGTGAAAATTGCGCCTAACGATAGTGAGCTACATTACAACTTAGCCAAAGCCCTATCAGACTCTCAGCAGGAGCGCGAAGCAGTACAGCATCACCTTAAAGCAACTCAATTAGCGCCCGATAACGTGAATGCTTGGGTAAATTATGGAAAATGTCTCGATCATTTGGGTAATAGTGACGATGCATTAGCCTGCTACGACAAAGCAATAGCGCTTGAGCCCAATTTTATTCAGCCTTGGTTTAATAAAGGGAAAACATTAAGTGAATTAGGGCAATATCAAAGCGCGTTAGCCGCCTATAGCCAAGCATACAAAATAAAGCCACAAGAAAACTTCTTACTCGGAATACTGCTGCACCACAAAATGCTTATTTGCGAATGGGCAGGATTAGACGAGCTATATAACGAAATTCATCTGGGGCTCCTTGCGGGTAATAAGGTAGCTGAACCATTTGGGCTCATGGCCTTTTCAGAATCAGAACGCGATTTGCAGTTATGCGCCGAAATATTCGCTGCTGATTTTTATCCTAGACAAACATTGCCTGCAGAAAAAAATCAAAAAAAGCAGCAATTAAAAATTCGGATTGGCTACCTTTGTGGGGAATTTAGAGAGCAGGCCACTTCAATTTTAATGACAGGACTCTATGAAAATCATGATCGAGCAAAGTTTGAAATTATCGCTTTTGATAATGGGGTCGCAGACAGTAGTGAAATTCGCGCGCGCATAGAAGATGCATTTGATCAAATCATTGACATACGCAACTTACCAGACTTAGATGTAGCGCAATTAATTAAGCAAATGGATATTGATATATTGGTTAATTTAAATGGCTACTTTGGCAAGGGGCGACAGGGCATTTTTGCTTATAAACCTAGTCCGATACAAGTCAATTTTTTAGGTTTTCCAGGAACTCTGGGGGCCCCCTATATAGACTATCTCGTTGCCGATCCCGTTGTAATACCCCCTACTAGTAAACAATTTTATGATGAGAAAATCGCTTACTTGCCAAATTCATACCAAGTAAATGATGCCAAACGCAAAATTGCTAACCGCAAATTTTCACGCACTGAATTAGGCTTGCCAGAGGCCGGCTTTGTTTATTGCTGTTTTAACAATAATTACAAAATTACCCCACCAATATTTACCGCCTGGATGAATATATTGCGCGCAGTAAAGGGAAGCGTTTTATGGCTACTAGCCGATAATTTAGTAGCGAAAGAAAATTTATGCAATGCAGCTAAGGCGCAGGGCATCGATCCAGCGCGCCTTATTTTTGCGAATCGCTTACCCCTTGCCGAGCATCTTGCCCGCCATCAGCAAGCTGATTTATTTTTAGATACTTCACCTTGCAACGCTCACACTACAGCCAGCGATGCTTTATGGGCTGGCTTACCATTGTTGACAAAGCAAGGTAGCACTTTCCCCGGCAGAGTATCAGCCAGCCTTTTGCAGGCAATTGGCTTGCCAGAGTTAATTGCAGATACTCAAAGTGCGTATGAAACTTTAGCAATTGAATATGGGAATAGTCCTGAAAAAATTCAGAAAATAAAACAAAAATTATTGGTTAATAAAATAAACTTGCCGTTATTTAATACCCAATTATTTGCTGCACAATTAGAAGATGTCTTTTCTAAAATGATCGAGCAAGCAAGGGCCAATCTAAGTCCAGCCGATATTGGGATAACTTAAGTAAGTCAATGCGAATTCTCTCTCTAACCCACAGCTATGGTGCCGATGGTGCGGCAATTATGTTGAATAAAACCATTCATTATTGGGTAAATGAATTGGGTTGGGCAGTAGACGCAGCAGTCAATGATGCTATGGAAGTTTTATATCAAGAAGAGTTTAAGGCTAATGGTATTAAACCAGTTAAAAATGTAGATCTTCAAAATTATGATGTTGTCCTGATTAATACTTTATTAGACGCACCACAAATTAATAGGCTGAATGCGACCATTCCAGTTGTCCTGTGGGTTCATGAGGGCGAAACCTTACTAGATAATTTAACTATGACTACGGGCGAGTTAACGCAGCTTTTTGCAAAATTTAACTTAATTATTTTTCAAACAGATTGGCAGAAACTCGAAGTTTTTCACAGTTTTATTTATCGACTAGAGAAAAATAAAGTTGTTGTTATACCAAATGGCATCTCTTTAAATCGTCTCGCTGCAAAAGAAATGCAGATGGGCGATAAGCACTCCACTTTTCGAGTCATCAATGTGGGTTCGGTATATGCAAGAAAACGACAAATTGATTTGGCTCAGGTCATCGAAAAAATTGCTCAAGACACCGCAATTTCCTGTAAGTTCATTGGAGATTTACAGCATGCCAACACATTTGGCCCAGAATTTATTAGTTACATGAATCTAAAACTGCCTTGCCATGAATGGGCTGGCACCGTTCCCCATGAGCAAATTAATGCCGAACTATCTAATGCCGATTTATTTTGCTTTCCTTCTGGCGATGAGAGCTTTCCCTTGGCGCCTCTAGAGGCGGCGAATTTGAAAATTCCCGTGGTAATGGCAGATTTAGCCCCTTACAGGCATATTGGTTGGCAACACGAAATAAATTGTTTATTGTACCCCGTGGGCAACTTGGCTGAACTTGAAAAAGCCATTAGACGGGTGCAGAGCGACCCGCAGCTAGCCAGCAAGTTAGCTCAGGGGGGTTTTGAGTTAGCCCAATCGCTGCCTTTTGCTGCCTATTTATTGCGCATTACTCAGGCTATAGAAGTATTTAAAAAAGCCTAATTCTGTAAATCGAGCCAAACCTTTGATCTAGATCAAATGATCAAATGATCAATAGTAGAAAATGACTACTTCAAGTTAATAAATAAATGCTGAAGGGGGTAGGTCATGATGAATAAAAGCTGGCATAGCTTAAGCCGGATAAAAAAATTCTTTAAATTAGAAGGAGGTTTAAAAGAGGTGACGCGAATACCACAGGTTGATAATTTAGATGAGTCTAAGTCAAGCAAGCAAGGTGTAGTTATGCGAAGCTGGTGCGCTAACCCAGACAGTTGTTTGACGGACTGCCAGGATTACTGCAAAAAATTAAATTCATAAGGCTCAAAAGCCGCGGTGTAATAGAATTAATAGCAGAATGATTAATATTGATTTTATAGGACATTTAGCAGCCTTTTTAACAACCACTGCATTTTTAGTACAAGCAATCAAATCTTTTCGCACCAAAGATCTTGCAGGAATTTCATTGGGAATGTATTTCATTTTTGCCAGCGGCGTAGCTCTGTGGCTAGTTTATGGAATTGCTCTGGAAAACTGGCCATTAATCATTGCTAATGGCTTGACGCTGATATTTGCGCTTTGTATTTTAATAATGAAAATAAAGCAAAGACATTCAGGTGGGCCACCCTAAATTAAGTCGGAACCAATATTAATCGTCAGCGCCAAAATAGTAGTATTGAAAAAAAACGCTAAGATACAGTGCACCGTTCCAATGCGGCGTAATACACTACTAGAAAAACTAACATCAGCAGTTTGCGCGGACGTGCCAATCACGCAGGAAAAGTATAAAAAATCCGCATAGTCAGGCAGAGGCGTTCCCGGAAAAATTAAGCCCTCTTGTAATTTATCCTTACCTAAAGAAAAATAAAAAAAATGTGCGTAGTACAGGGCAAAAATAAATTGTGTAAAGACCCAAGTCGCAAGAATAGTAGAAATAGTTAAAGCAATATGCAACAGACGGGCATTTCCATGAATTTCGGTAATTGAGGCAAGTTCAACAATAACGGCGGCGATGGCTGTAATGGTCGCAATAACTGTAATGCCTAAAACGAGATACTGCCCCTCATCTTCAACTAGTGCCCGGGCCCGAATAGAGGCATGATTGGCGCCAAACATTAAATGAATAATTAATAAAACAAAGAGCCAGGCAGTGCAGTTCCAGCCAATAATATAGCGAGAAATAGGATCTATAGTCTGCGCAGGCAGTAAAAACAAAGCAACCACTAGCCCCACTAAGCACGAAAATATTAACCGCCATCGAGCGATAAGTATTTGCCGCACAGACATGAAAGTTAGAAACATAAGTAAGGCAAGGCGATTTAGATAAATTAAGGAGGGGCACTATACTTCATAAATGATTAAACCACATGCCAAAGCCATCGTAGTTTTAATTATTTTATTCGCCATTAGCGGTATTGCGCAAAGTCAAGCAATTACGATTGCCGTTGCAGCCAATCTAAAGGAAGCGTTTGCAAGCATTATTGCAGCTAACAAGACGCTTAAATTAGACGAGATAAAAATTATTTATGGATCTTCGGGAAATTTCACCACCCAAATATTGAATGGTGCACCATTTAATTTATTTATTTCTGCCGATGAGCAATACCCACTTGAATTATATAAATTAGGTAAAACAGTCGATCAGGGCAAAATTTACGCACAGGGCAAAATTGTATTAATCACCAATAAGTCTTCTGGACTTGCACTTATGCCCAATAAAGAGGGGCTCATTGAGGCCATTGCTAAAGCCAATAAAATAGCGCTTGCCAAACCAGAGCTTGCTCCTTACGGCCGAGCAGCAATTCAATATTTAAAGGCCATGGGCGTTTGGGAGTTAGCAAAACCCAAGCTAGTCTTTGCAGATAACGTGGCTTTAGCATCGATGTACGTTAAGACTGGGGCCGCAGATTTAGGTATTACTGCACTCTCCTTAGCGCAGTCACCCGCTCTCACAAAAGAAACCCAATATCTCGTGATTAATGACAAGCTATATGAGCCGATAAAACAGCGCATGGTGCTAATGAAAAATCCTACGCCGTTAGCAAAAGAGATATATCAATATTTACAAAGCGCACAAGCCCAAGAGCTCTTTATAAAGTTTGGCTATACCGCACCCTAAGCCCAAGGCCTCTTAAGCGTAATGAGCAGAGGATGGCTAATGATGGCCTTCAGCAGAAGCTGCAATTTTTTCGGAGAGGGCAAACAATACGCCGGTAAATAAAAACACGACATGTAAACCAATTTGCCAAGCCAAATCAACTTTATCGGTAGTTTCAATTTCTAAAAATGCAGCCAAGAGGTTAATGCCAGACAGGGCCACAATCGAGCCAATCAGCTTCAGCTTGAGGCTTGCAAAATCTACTCCACCCATCCACTTGGGCCGATCAGTACTACGTCTTGCAACGCCAATAACAGAAACAAAATTTTCATAGCCCGAAAAAATAACTAATAGTAATAAGTTTGCAAGTAGCGTCTTATCAACTAGGGAAAGCACACCCGTTAAAAATTTTGCTTCAGAGTCTTCCCAAAAATTAAATGCAAAATGTTGAAACTCATGCAGGAATTTTATTGCCACCAAAACTAAGGTAAGCACCAAAAAAAGATAAAAAATCGAAAGAATCCAGCGGCTATTAAAAATAAATTTTTCAATGATATTTTCTAGCGAAAGTGCTTCAATATTTTCATCGGCCGGATTATTTTTTTGATTATGATCTGACATTTTTTTCCTTATCGCAATTTATTTCACTACAGATTTAATAAGTATATCGTTCTATTGAAAACCGCAATATCCAATAATAATGGGGGTTACGCAATACTACGCAACAAGCCGCAAAATGGCAAATACAAATTCGCCTTCCTTTCGGGAGTCCCAGGGGCATAGTGCTCTGGGCCTAAGGGGGGATGTCTTGGTAAGCACAAGTTTATTCTTATTTTGTATGCATTAATTAAGTACTAAATGAAATAAATCCAAACCCAGTGATCATTAAAGCTTACTTTGCAACTAAATATATAACTTAAGCAGAAAATAAAATTCTTACCTAAAATAAAAGGTCTTGCATAAGTAATTAACCTTTTCACTAGGCGCTCTAAATATGAAGTTTGCTGCTAGTTTTTTCATCGCCTTACTATGGCCCATCAGCTATTCTGCTTTAGCGCAGAGCTTTGACCATCAAGTCAAAGTGAATGTAATCAATACGGGCGATATATTTGAAATTAATGCCAGCTTTAAGACTCCATTAAATAATTGTGATGCCTATCGGTATTTAACCGATTATGCGGCTGCCAAAAAAATTTCTGGCGTCCTTGAGTCCGAGGTGACGCGTAAATCAGACTCGGTGGCTATCGTTAATCGCACTATTAAGGAATCTATTTTATTTTTCTCGGTTACTGTCAAAACAACCATCGAATACACTGAGCTCCCTTTTAGAGGCACAGACTTTAAGCAAATCGCTGGTGACGCGAAAATGTTTAAAGGCACTTGGCGCTTAAAACAAGATGAAACAGGAACCACTTTTGTTTATCAAAGTTTTATTGAGCCAAATACCATTGTGCCGAATTTTATTATTAGCAGCTATATTAAAAACGAGCTACAGCAGCAATTCCTCGAAATTGCGAAAAATTCGCTGACCAATAATTCAAAAGCCTATGTAGCCTGTAATTAGGTTTTCACAAACTGAATAGTTATTCGCTTGCTGGATTTGGCGTTAATTCTTCGGCTGGAGCAACGGTTTCCGCAGCGGGAGTCTCCGCAGCTGGTGCGCTGGCTGCTAGTGCAACATCAGCTGCGGCAGCACTGGCGGCATTTGTTGCAGCAGTAGCCGCTGCGGCAGCAGCAAGCGTAGCTGCAGATGGTTTTTGCTTAGCAAGCGCACGTACAAGTTTATTTTTATCTTTAGGCTTGCTTGATGATTCAATCAACTTAGTTAATTGTGCGTGATTCAGCGGTCCTAAGCGTGGTTTCCCAGTTTTAGTGAGCATAGAATCATTTTTTCTAGTTCTTTGGTTTTGTCCAACAGCCATAAATAAGCCCTCAATAATATTAGCGATGGCTTAAGAAAGGCTAGCTTGGGAAGATAGGCTTGATTAATCCCCCCATGGGGGCACAGGATGGTGATCTCAGGCGAGAATAATAGCATTTAGTGAGCTACTTCAAGGAAAATAGGCCTATGTATAAATTAATTGCCTTTGACGCCTACGGCACCCTATTTGATGTTTACTCGATTGCTCAGCTAGCGGAGGTAATTTACCCCGCTAAGGGGAAGCAGCTTACCGAGCTATGGCGTGAGCGACAAATTGAATATACCCGCCTAGTCACTATCAGCGATCCAAACCCAACCGGCAGCCAATACTACTTATCCTTTTGGGAAATTACAGTAAGGGCCTTGCGCTATAGCTGTAAACGTTTAGGCTTGCCACTGACGGGCGAAAATGAAGCGCAATTAATGGGCCAGTACGCAAAGTTAGAGGCCTTTACTGAAAGCATAGAAGTACTAAAGGGCCTCCAAGTTGCAGGCATCAGCAGTGCAATTCTGTCGAATGGTAGCAAAGAGATGCTCGCGAGCGCTGTTGACAGTAATCATCTTGCTCCTTATCTACAGAAAATTATTTCAGTAGCAGATACCAGGCTGTTTAAAACAGCGCCCCAAACTTACGGACTTTTACTAAATCATTTTCCGGTGACCAAGCAAGAAGTCTTATTTGTTTCTAGTAATGCATGGGATGTGGTGGGCGCTGGATGGTTTGGATTTGACACCTGCTGGGTGAATCGCCAAGCGCTACCTTTTGAAGAAATTGGCCACCAACCCACTTATGAAGCGAGTGGGTTAACAGAAATATTACAAAAGATAGTCTGAAAAATATTTTTTATATACTGCACTAATACTAATTGCGAGCTTAATTCATGTTTGAGGCTATTCACCCGATAATTTTAGTGGCTCTCGGCGGCGCTATTGGTTCAGTTTGTCGTTTCAAGCTGTCTGGCTTTGTGCTTCATCACACCTTAGATTGGCGATTTCCCTTGGGCACTTTTTTAGTCAATGTGATCGGCTGTTTAGTAATTGGTGTTTTAGCCGGCCTCATTTTAAAATTTGAAATGTTTTCAACCCACTCGCGCTTATTATTAATTACTGGAATTATGGGTGGTTTTACAACCTTTTCTGCTTTTGGCCTTGAAACATTTTATTTGCTACGCGAGAAAGAATTTTTAGTTGCGGGCACTTATGTGCTTGGTAGCGTAATAGTAGGCTTGGCTGCGGTATTGATTGGTTTCTTGCTGGTACCTAGCAGCGACTAGTCAAGCTTCCCCATTTGATTGGCGATGAGAAGCAGGGCAATTGATACACAACCCAATAAGAAAAAAGCCAATTGATGCAGAATTGCGGTACCTATTACCGTCATCAAGATAGTCCAACCAATGGTGAGCTTCGCTTTTTTGCTCAATTTTTTCATGCCAGGCCTTTATTAATAACCGAGGTTTACTTTTCAATAATTTACAACTTATTCTAGCAAAGACGGCAGGATAAAGAGTGAGCAAGCTAAAATCAATCAGAATAACTAAAGTTAAGGTGGCTACAAAATGAATCAGAAAAATATGGCAATGCGTTTGGCGCTCATTTTTTTTGCCCTGGGAATGACTGCCTGTGCCAATATTCTGACTAACGCATCGAACTCAAATCAGGTTACCTTAATTAGTAGCGGCAATGAATCGATGGAAAAGTTAACCGAACAAGCCAATGCATATTGCGTGAAGTATGGCAAAAAAGCATCATTTAAAGAAAACGAAAGTCAATTTGTTAATATTTTTAACTGTAATTAATTTAAAAAAACTAGCTGAATCATTCGGCTTTAAATTAATATATTGAAGTTTATTGCATGAATGATAAAAAATACGACTACATCATTATTGGCGCCGGCAGTGCGGGTTGCTTACTGGCTAAACGTCTGACGGAAAACCCCACAATTTCTGTGTTACTGGTAGAGGCTGGCAGAAAAGACGATTACCTCTGGATTCATATTCCCGTAGGCTATTTATATTGTATTGATAACCCGCGCACTGATTGGCGCTTTCGTACTGCACCAGACCCGGGTTTAAATGGGCGTAGTTTAATTTATCCGCGTGGCAAAGTATTGGGTGGTTCATCTTCTATTAACGGCATGATTTATATGCGCGGTCAGGCTGCCGATTATGATTTCTGGGCACAGGAAACTGGCGATGCTGCTTGGGGCTGGCAACCTTCCCTAAACAGATTCAAAGAATTTGAAGATTATTATGGCGGCCAAAATAGCTGGCATGGAGTTGGTGGCGAATGGCGGGTCGAGCGCCAGCGCTTAAATTGGCCGATCTTAGAGATATTTAAAGAGGCGGCGCAAGAACAGGGCATCCCTGCAAGTGAGGACTTTAATCGTGGAGATAACTTTGGCGTGGGCTATTTTGATGTCAATCAAAAGTCAGGCTGGCGCTTAAATGCTGCCAGAGCATTTTTAAAAAACACTACCAGCAGGAAGAACCTTCACGTTATTACTGAAGCGGTAGTGCAACAGCTGACGATTAATCCCAGCACTAAACGCTGTGAGGGCGTAGAGTTTATTAAAGACCAGCACTTGCAAACCGTAGCTTGTGCGCAAGAAGTAATCTTATGCGCAGGCGCTATTGGTAGCGTACAAATTTTAGAACGTTCTGGTATTGGTGCAGCAATCCACCTCGAACAATTAGGAATCCCAGTTCACGCAGATTTGCCGGGGGTTGGCGAAAATTTACAAGATCATTTGCAGTTACGTATGATTTATAAAATTAAAGGCCTTGAAACCCTTAACACTAAAGCCAAATCGCTTTGGGGTAAGGCGAAGATTGGTATGGAATATCTCCTCAAGCGTTCTGGCCCTATGGCCATGGCACCATCGCAATTGGGGGCCTTTGCCTATAGTTCGCAAGACCAAAAGCGCGCTAATTTGGAATACCATGTACAGCCCTTATCACTCGAAAAATTTGGCGAAAATTTACATGACTTTAATGCGTTTACTGCAAGCGTATGTAACTTAAGACCCACGTCGAGGGGCAGCGTACACATCAACTCAACAGATTGCAACGCAGCGCCGGTAATTACCACCAATTACTTATCAACTCCAGAAGATTGTCGGGTTGCAGTTGAGGCTTTAACCTTGACTCGTAAAATTATCGGTAGCCCTGCATTTGCACCCTTTCAGCCCGAGGAATTTAAGCCTGGTTTGCAATTTCAAAGCGAGGCTGAGCTAATAGAGGCTGCCCGAAATATTGGGACGACCATCTTTCATCCGGTAGGAACTTGCAAGATGGGAACAAAGGAAGATCCACAGGCGGTATTAGATGCAGAATTACGTGTTAAAGGAATTTACGGTTTACGAGTAGCTGATGCCGCGGCAATGCCCGCTATTACTTCGGGCAATACGGCAGCACCCACCATGATGCTTGCTCAGCGACTAGCAGAATTAATACAACAAAAGCCTCTGCATGGGTAATGAAAAATTACCTACCAGTCATTTTTTATTGGCCCTAGCAGTAGTGGCCGTCTGGGGTAGTAATTTTGTGGTGATTAAGCTCACGCTCTTTACTCTGCCGCCTTTATTATTCGCCGCCTTACGCTTTGTCTTTGCCTTATTACCAGCAATCTTTTTTTTACCAAAGCCAAAAGTATCTTGGCTAAACTTAGCCGCTTATGGTTTTTTTATTGGCGTTGGTCAATTTGGCCTCTTATACATCGCCGTGCAAAGCCATATTTCTGCTGGACTTTCTTCGGTTGTAGTTCAAAGTCAAGCCTTCTTTACCATTGGTCTAGCGATGTACTTTGCGCGTGAGCAAATTCGTCAATTTCAATTTATCGCTTTGTTGGTATGCCTGATTGGATTGGGCATTATTGCCAGCCATACTGATCAAGATACTGATTTTCTAGGTTTGACTTTGGTCTTGCTGGGCGCATTATCTTGGGGTATAGGCAACACGGTTAGTCGTAACGCCGGCAAAATCAATATGCTCGCATACGTAGTTTGGTCGAGCATCTTCAGTGTCATCCCGTTAATTGTTCTGTCACTAATCTTTGAGGGATGGGATTTAATTCAAACGAGTTTAGGCGGCCTTAACAGCACCTTATGGGCAGCCATCTTATGGCAGTCTTGGGGCAATACCTTATTCGGGTTTGCCGCTTGGGCCTGGCTTTTAGCCCGTCATCCGGCCGCAGTAGTTGCGCCTATCTCTTTGTTAGTACCCGTTTTAGGAATCGGTTCGGCGGCGATTTTCTTGAGTGAGCCTTTGCCACTTTGGAAAATTGCTGCTGCCACTTTAGTAATAGCAGGTTTAGGAATTAATATTTATTGGCCAATTATTCGGGCGAGACTTAAAAGCAGCCCCTAATTTTAGAATGCGCACAACTCAGGGCTTTATCCTGCTAGTGCAGACTGATAAACCAGGCCTGCATGTTCGCGTAAGGCATGAAATCGAATCGCCTCCCAACGTTGTTGAGCAACATCAAGTTCAGATTTATGCGCCGCTAGAAATACAGGCGCATTAACCACATCCTCAGCCATGCGATGGGAATTTTCTTGAATAAATTTTTTGAGAATAAGTGGATCATCCGAACTAACCCAGCGCGCTAAATTAAAACGTGCAGGCAGTAAGCGTACTTCAGCCCCATATTCGCTTTTTAAGCGGTGACTGACAACCTCAAACTGAAGTTGTCCAAAAGCACCCAGTAACATCGGGCCGCCAGCAATGGGACGAAAAACTTGAATTGCACCTTCTTCGCCCAACTGCATTAGACCGATACGCAATTGTTTAGAACGCATTGGATCCGCCGATTCAACCATGCGAAAAATTTCTGGCGCAAAAAAAGGGAGGCCAGTAAATTGCAATTCTTCACCTTCACTTAAGCTATCGCCTAAACGCAGCAAGCCGTGATTAGGAAGGCCAATAATATCGCCAGGGAAAGCTTCATCTAATATATCGCGGCGCTGCGATAAGAAAGACAGTGCATTATTGGTGCGGATTTCTTTACCATTACGACAAATTTTTAAACGCATGCCGCGCTTAAAGTGCCCAGAGCAAATCCGCAGAAAGGCCACGCGGTCACGGTGCGCAGGATCCATATTGGCTTGAATTTTAAATACCATCGCCGAAAATTTAGGCTCTGCAGGCTCTACTTCGCGTTGTAATGCCTTGCGCGAGCCAGGAGCTGGCGCAAGTTCAACTAAAGTATTTAGAATTTCCCGTACGCCAAAATTGTTAATTGCGGAGCCAAAAAAAACGGGCGACTGTTTGCCAGCCAAAAACGCAGCACGATCAAATGCCGGCATAGCGTTACGAATTAAATCGACGGCAGCAAGCGCTTCATCTAGATCACTGCCAAGCCGTTTTTTTAATTCTGGATCATGAATATCAATAAATGTGTTGCTGCTTTCGGAAACCCGATCTTCGCCCGCTTTAAATAAACGCATTTTAGATTGGGCAATATCAATCACTCCTGCAAATGATTTACCCATTCCGACTGGCCAAGTAAATGGCACCACCGCCATACCTAGGGCGGTTTCAATTTCATCCATTAAATCGAGTGGGTTTTTAACCTCCCGATCCATTTTATTAATAAAGGTTACAAGCGGCGTATTGCGTGCCCGACAAACTTCCAGTAGCCGTAAGGTTTGTGCTTCAACACCATTGGCAGCATCAATGACCATGAGGGCTGAATCAACCGCAGTTAAAACGCGATAGGTATCTTCCGAAAAATCTTGGTGGCCAGGGGTATCGAGCAAATTGATAATGCAATCACGATATTCCATTTGCATGACTGAGCTTGCTACAGAAATTCCGCGCTGCTTTTCAATCTCCATCCAGTCGGAAGTTGCATGCCTGCTAGCTTTGCGGGCTTTAACACTCCCGGCAATTTGAATTGCGCCAGCATACAGAAGCAATTTTTCTGTCAGCGTCGTTTTTCCCGCATCAGGGTGGGAAATAATGGCAAAGCTACGTCGCCGTTGAACTTCTGCGGCGGTGCTATTGGGTGAATGTGTTTCGATGGGGCGCTATCTTTGGAGTATCAGAACAGCACCTATTATAAGTGCGCGCGCAATTAAAACCGCTCGTCTGCTTTGAGGTAGCGCCATTGCCCCAAAGGGAGGGCCCCTAAGTTAATTTGTCCAATACGAATTCGTTTCAAACCAACTACCTTCAGATCAACGAGTTCACACATCCGCCGAATTTGCCTTTTGCGTCCTTCGCGCAAGACAAAGCGCAATTGATCTTCATTTTGCCAGCTCACTTTAGCGCGTTTAAGTAATTGCCCATCTAGTGATAAGCCATGATTCAGTTGTTCAAGACCAGCGGCCGATAAATTACCTGTTACCCGCACTAGATATTCTTTTTCAATCGGGCTATCTTCACCAATGAGTAGCTTAGCAATGCGACCATCTTGGGTTAAAACCAGCATCCCACTCGAATCAATATCAAGTCGGCCAGCTGGGGCTAGGCCGCGAGTATTAAAACGTCCACTACGATTGGGTTCTAGTGGATTGGCAAAATAGTGTTCCGCCGTAATCAGGGAGGCTGCCGGCTGATAAGCTTGATCATCATCTAAATGGGAAATAAAGCCAATGGGCTTGTTTAAAATTACTGTGATGCGCGCCTCTTGCTGACGTTGGGCTGCCGCATGAAGCTCGATTTTTTGATGACGAAATGCGCGCGTACCAAGCTCAGAAACGAATTCGCCATCAACGGTCACTAGGCCTTGTTCAATATAGCCATCTGCCTCACGGCGTGAGCATAACCCAAGCTCTGATAATAATTTAGAAACCCGTACTTTTTCCGAAGGATCATTGGCAGGCATTATTTTCTTTATTCATCGATTAATAAAAACTACTATCACCACTAGGCCTATTTTTGAAGCGTTTATGTACCCAATAGTATTCTGCTGGACGCTCACGTACCAGAATTTCGATTTGCTGATTTAAGAAAGCGGTATCGGCATTGACATCGGCACTAGGAAAATCTGCTAGCGGCGCACGAATTTCACAAAGGTAACCAGATTCATCTGCTTTTAAGGTGGTACTCATAATACAAACTTCGGCTTTAGTCACTTGTGCTAGACGGGAAACGGCGGTAATCGTGTTTGTAAGGATGCCAAAAAAAGGTACGAAGGAGGAGTCTTTAATCCCTAAATCAATATCAGGAGCAATAATCACAAAATTACCATCCCGTATCTCGCGGATCAGTTGAATCATATTACCCTCGCGCTCAATCGAGTTTCCCCCGAAGCGATTGCGCCAAGCAATAATTTTTTGATTAAAGAAGGGGGTTTTCATGCGCTGAAAAAATCCCGAAGTGCGCGGCCAGTTTCGCTCCTTAGCCAATGCACTAATAATAATACTGCCTTCAATGCCCACAAAGTGTGGGTTGACTAGAATGCGGGGCTTGCGGTCTGCTAAATCAACCGCAGTACGAACTTCAATCATGTTACTCAGTTGCTTTATTGAGCCGCGCCAAATGATGCTGCGTTCTAATAAGCTACGACCTAATAAGCGCCAATGCAAAACGGCTAAAGAGGAAATTTCTGCAGAACTAAGATCTGGAAAGCAGCGTTGTAAGTTAGTCTTAACTACCTGCTGGCGTTCGCTAGGAATATGGGCTGCTAACCAGCCCAAGCCATAACCCAGGTGCACTAGGGCGGGATATGGCAAATAGGTTAAGGCATTTAAAAGCCCCACCAAAAGATGGTTCAGTGCAGATTTAAGCCAGCTCAAAACTGCCCCACATTAGTAAAGACAGAACCGCCCGGCGCACCTTGTTATTTTTCTGCTTGATAACGAGCGAGACTCTTAGAGTGGGCAATAGCCAGTTCAGCGGGAGCGCCAACGGTCATGCCTAAATCGTTAATAAGTCCATTTTCTAAACGATAAGCCCAGCCATGAATAGTTAATTCTTGTCCACGAGACCAGGCATCTTGCACGATGGTCGTTTCGCAGACATTCACTACTTGTTCGATCACATTGAGTTCGCATAAGCGATCTTGTTTTTTTGCCGTTGTTAGGGCTTCCCCTAAATAGCGCTCATGCATTTGACCTACATCTTTGACATGCCGTAACCAATTGTCAGCAAGTCCGACGCGCCGGCCGCTAAGTGCTGCATGCACACCAGCACAGCCATAATGGCCAACAACTAAAATATGTTCAACTTTTAGTAAATCAATCGCAAACTGTAAAACTGAGAGGCAATTGAGATCTGTATGGACCACTACGTTAGCCACATTGCGATGGACAAAGAGCTCTCCCGGAAGCAGATCAACAATCTCATTGGCGGGTACTCGGCTATCAGAACAGCCAATCCAGAGGTACTTAGGGGCCTGCTGATTAACTAGGCGCTTAAAGAAACTGGGATCTTGTTTAATGCGCTTTTCGGCCCATTGGCGATTATTTTTAAAAAGCTGCTCAAGGGTTTTGTCTGAAGTTTTGGCTGACATAGAGTAAAGTTTAAAGTACTTTTAAATTACCAAGAGAAACGAAAGAAACACATGGTCAAGCTATTTAAATACCTACTTTTGCCCCTGCTAGTGATAGGGGGCTTGTTGGCTGCCTATACCTGGGTCACCTTGAATTGGAGCTATTCTAGTGGCGAGCGAGCTGGCTATGTGCAAAAATTCTCGAACCGTGGCTTTATTTGTAAAACTTGGGAAGGTGAATTGGCGATGGTTTCAATGCCAGGAACAATGTCCGAAAAATTCCTTTTTACAGTGCGGAATGATGCAGTAGCCCAGAAAATTAATGCAAATTTAGGCAAAAAAGTTGCATTAAAGTACGAACAGCACATTGGCTTACCGACTAGTTGTTTTGGAGAGACGGAATATTTTGTCACTGAGCTCATTGTATTGGATTAGCTCTCAGGGTTTATTCTATATAGAATTTTTTCGAATAGACTTTATTTTTGGAATAAATTGTGGTTAAAATCCTAGTAGCGCAATGTGCGCAAACTAATCCACAAGGAGCCTCACTTGAACAAAGCAGAACTAATCGCAGCAATTGCTGACGATGCCGAAATTTCAAAAGCGAAAGCTGAATTTGCATTAAATTCATCGATTGAAAATATTATTAAAGCAGTTACTAAGGGCGACTCGGTACAGTTAATTGGTTTTGGTACCTTCTCATCTGGCAAGCGTGCTGCACGCATGGGACGTAACCCAAAAACGGGTGAGCCTTTAAAAATTGCCGCAGCTAAAACTGTCAAGTTTTCTGCAGGTAAAGCATTTAAAGATTCTGTTAATAAGCGTAAGAAGTAATTCGTTTGCGTACAGCAAAGCCCGGCTAGCCGGGCTTTTTTATTGGCATTCGATTATCTTACTCAGGCCTCTACCCAGGTAATATATGGCTTACAAGGGAATTTAAGTTTGTACTAAGCGGCGGTGGCGATGTATACTTAATAAAATCCCAGCGCCAAAACCCAGGGTCACAAGCGCAGTGCCACCATAACTAATAAAAGGTAGGGGCACCCCAACGACAGGCAGCAAGCCGCTTACCATACCAATATTGACAAAAGCATAAGTAAAGAAAATTAAGGTAATTGAGGCGCCAAGCAATCTTGTAAACAAAGTTGGCGCACTTGCTGATATAGCCAAGCCACGTTTAATTAACGCAAAAAATAAACCTAGTAAAACAATATTGCCAATGAGACCGAACTCTTCCGAGTAAACCGCAAATACAAAATCAGTATGCTTTTCGGGAATAAATTCGAGGTGTGCTTGCGTGCCCAACTGCCAGCCTTTACCAAAAAGTCCTCCCGAGCCGATTGCAATAATTGCTTGAATAGTATGAAAACCTTTGCCAAGGGGGTCGCTAGACGGGTCCAAAAGAGTGCAGATGCGATGCTTTTGGTACTCTTTAACTAAGGGCCAGATCATCTCGGGCGTGCAAATGGTGTTCCCAAAGCTAATAATTAAAATAATACCGATAACAGCGACAACCACTACGGGAATAATCCAGCGCCACGGAAAGCCCGCCAGAATAATGACATATAGGCCGGCCGCTAAGACTAATAAGGCAGTACCTAGGTCGGGTTGCCGGGCAATTAGGAAGACGGGTAAAGCCAATAAACATCCTGCAATGGCATAGTCCCAGGTTTTCAGTACGCCTTCCCGTTTTTGAAAATACCAAGCCAGCATTAGGGGCATGGCAATTTTCATAATTTCGGAAGGCTGAATTACCACACCAAGATTGAGCCAACGCCGCGCACCTTTTTTAATTAAGCCAAATGCAGCAACAGCAAGCAATAGCGCTAAGCCCACGCTATAAACCCATACAGCTGCGACTTCGAGCCATTTAGGGGGAATCCAAGAAACTAGCCACATCAAAATGAAGGCTAAGACAAAATTACGTATTTCATCTTCAATACGTACAGCTGTATTTTCGCCTGCTGACAAAAAAGTAATGAAGCCAATAGCAGCGAGGCCTAAAAATATTAGCCCAAGCTGTCGATCAAAACCAAAAAATAGTTGTCCAAACCATTTTTTTAGGGTGCCCTTTTCCATTCAGGAACCCCCTTTGGCCATTTACCTTCAAGATAATAATCAAGTGCTTTACGTGCGATTGGGGCGGCGTATTGGGCTCCGAAGCCAGCGTTTTCAACCACCATGGCAATCACGATAGTTGGTTTTTCAGCAGGTGCAAACGCAATATAAAGCGCGTGATCACGTAAATATTCACTGGTGGCAGAGTGCTTATATTCTTGTGAATTGAGGCTAAATACTTGCGCGGTGCCGGTTTTTCCGCCAGTTTGGTACGCCGCATCTTTAAAGACAGCAGCAGAGGTTCCGGAGCGGTTTACTTCAATCATGGCTTTTTTAATTACCTCAATATTCTCCGGCTTGAATTGCAGGCGATAACTTTCTTTAGGCGTGGTTAATTCTTTTTGCCGCGTAAAGGGATCTTCAATCGCCTTAACGAGGTGCGGCTTCATCACTACGCCGTTATTGGCAACATTAGCAAGCGCATGGGCCAATTGTAAAATTGTAAAGGTGTTATAGCCTTGACCAATGCCCAGAGAAATAGTTTCGCCTTCATACCATTTTTGCTGTTCGGGTTTTTTAAAGTTTGTTTTTTTCCATTGAGTGGAAGGCAAAATGCCCCGGTTCTCACCTTCTAAATCGATGCCAGTAATTTGTCCAAGACCCAAGGGCTTCATAAAGTCATGAATCATATCGACACCCATGTCCCGAGCCAAAGTGTAATAGTAGGTATCGCAAGACTCCACAATCGATTTTTGCATATCAACCGTACCATGCCCACCCTTTTTATCATCCCTAAAAGTATGATTACCAAAATTAAAAAAGCCTGGATCAGAAATCGCATCGCTCGGCTTGCGCTTATTATTTTCGAGCGCTGCCAAAGCCATAAAGGGTTTATAGGTAGAACCAGGGGGATAAATGCCTTTTAATGGCCGGTTATAAAGGGGTTTTTGTTTTGATTCGTTTAACTCTTTCCAGGTAACGGAATCGATGCCCTCAACAAAGTCATTGGGATTGAAATTAGGCTTGGAAACAAAAGCCAAAATATCACCAGTAGCGGGTTCAATGGCTACAAAGGCGCCACGAAAGTTGCCATACAGTTCTTCGACTAAATACTGTAATTTAATATCTACTGAAAGCACAACATTTTTCCCTGGGGTTGAAGGAAAGCTGGCCAAGGTGCGAACTGGCTTACCGCCAGCAGTAATTTCCACTTGATCAATTCCTGGAGTGCCACGCAATACCGGCTCATAACTTTGTTCAAGGCCAATTTTGCCGACGTATTGAATGCCAGATAAAAAAGACGCCTGTAGTGCATAGGGGTCAATATCAGGACGCGCTGTTTCTATTTCAGTTAGCATGCGCTCTTTATCGCGTTGCGATACGCGACCAATATAACCAATGAGATGGGAACCAAGTTCGTTATAAGGGTACTCGCGGAAACTGCGCGCCCGAATTTCAACTCCAGGGAATTGATAGCGATTTGCCATAAAGCGGGCAGTTTCTGCATCAGTCAACATCGAGCGCAAGGGAATGGTGCCCATGTTGCGAGAATCTTCCAAAGAACGCTTAAAATTTTTACGATCGCGCGGCGTAATTAAAACAATTTTTGCTAAAGAATCGATTAAGCCATCGATATTGCCTTGAACTTCGCCAGCGTTCACTTCTAAAGTTAGGGCCGAATAGTTACGGCCGATGACAATACCATTGCGATCGATTAGTAAGCCGCGATTAGCTGGCGCCGGCACGATAGCAATGCGATTACTTTCAGCCAAGGTAGCGTATTTATGGTGACTAAAAAGCTGCAACCACACTAGCCGAGAGAGTAAAAGTAAAAAACAAAAAGAAACAAATAGCGTAGCAATGTAGATACGCTTTTGAAAGGAGCCTAAATCTGGTTTTTTCAGTGCGCCCATACTTAAAATTTAAAGGGGCCGAGTATGATCAACATGTAGCGGGCGACGTTGCGGTGCTAATAAAATGCGGGTAGTAACTGGCCAAAGCAGAACCTCAATCAGGGTTTGTAAAACACCGCTGCCAATGGCCCACCAATAAATCGTCCCGCTCAAGAGCCAATGAATTAGCGGGGGAAAAAGGGCTACTAATAAAAATAAGGGAGTTATATGTAGTGCTTGCGAAACAACTGGCAAGGCAATAATGCGCCGGTGCCAAGTCACAGCTAAATATGCGGCTAGTGAGTAGCTAAAAGCATGAATGCCTAATAAATCCGAATTATGTACGTCCATCAGTAAGCCAAGTGCAAATGCAGATATAACGCCGATTAGGCGGTGTTGATGAATATTCCAAAAAATAAGTGCCAGCACTAAAAAATCGGGTACCCAAGCATAGTTACCCAGCGGCAAAAGATTGAGTAGAAGAGCGCAAAATAAACTGACATAGATAAATACACGATTTACTGGACGGAGGATGTAGCCGCTTTGAAAGTCGATCATTGCATGCCTTTGGTGCGTGTTTGACGGCGACCGGGAGCAAACCCGGCGTTATCAGTTGGACCCGTTGGATTGCTAGAAGACTTCTGAGGCGCAGGCTTAGCATCGACTTGTGTTTCATACAGCAAGGCGAGTGCATGGCGATAGCGATTCACAGGAGCAATCGGTACACAAAATACATTTGAGGAGTTTTTTTCTAGATTCCGTTCGATTCGGGTAATCATGGCAACAGCAAACCCAGGGGGATAGGTGCCATCAATTCCTGAGGTTAAAAGAATGTCACCCACCTCTAAATCGCTAGCGACTGGCAAATATCTTAGCTCCAAAGGATTGCTACGACCCGTACCAAAAACAGCGGCACGCAAACCATTGCGAGCCACCTGAACTGGCACTGCAAAATCACGATCCTCGAGCAGCGATACCTCAGCAGAGTTTTCATAAATGCGCACGACTTGTCCCAAAATACCAGCATCATTCGCAATTGGGTTACCCGCCTTCAGGCCATCATTGCTGCCACGATTAATCACAATGCGTTGTGAAATTGGATTCGGGGGATTAAATAAAATTTCTACCGGCAAGGTTTTGTAAGTAAGTTGTTTTTGGAAATTAAGTAGCTGACGTAAATTTTGATTTTCAGCTAAAAGTAATTCGCCTTGAGTAGCAAGTAGTGCTAGTTCAGATTGGCGCAGTTTAATACTTTGATTTTCACGTTCGAGTTCGCCGCGGGTAGTGAAATAATTACTTGTCCAATCGAAGAGCAGGCGTGGTGTAAGGCTGACATATTCAAGTGGCCGCAAGAGCCAATTGACTTGATTACGCACTGGATCTAACGTATGAAAACGGAAGTCCATGATCATCAATGTCAAACTAATTGCAAGACAGACAAAAAGTTTAACGAGAGCTGAAATGCCCTGTTTAAAAAGTGGCGGAGCGCTATGTTGCAAGGCTCTGACCGAGTAAACGGTTACTTACTCTTGCGAGAAAACGCCACTCAACTTGTCCATGCGTTCGAGCGCAATACCAGAGCCACGAGCTACGCAGGTAAGGGGGTCTTCTGCAATGTGAATGGGCAAACCGGTCTCTTCTAGGAGTAGACGATCAAGGTCACGCAATAGGGCGCCTCCACCGGTAAGCATCATGCCGCGTTCGGCAATATCTGAAGCTAACTCAGGTGGAGTTTGCTCAAGCGCTGCTTTAACCGCAGTCACAATTTGATTTAAGGGATCGGTAAGCGCTTCAAGCACTTCATTGCTAGTGATCGTAAAGCTACGTGGAATGCCTTCGGCCAAATTACGTCCTTTGACTTCCATTTCTAATACGGCGGAACCCGGAAACGCGGAGCCAATTGTTTTTTTAATATTTTCAGCAGTCTGTTCGCCAATTAACATGCCGTAATTGCGGCGAATATAGTTGGAAATTGCCTCGTCAAATTTATCTCCACCAACGCGAACAGAGCCCTTATAAACCATGCCGCCTAGGGACATCACCCCAACTTCAGTGGTACCACCGCCAACATCAATCACCATCGAGCCGTGGGCTTCAGATACCGGGAGGCCAGCACCAATTGCTGCAGCCATCGGTTCTTCAATGAGAAAAACTTGCGATGCACCAGCGCCTAATGCCGACTCACGAATCGCCCGGCGTTCAACTTGGGTAGAGCCGCAGGGTACGCAAATAATGATGCGCGGGCTTGGCCTAAATAATTTGCTTTCATGCACCATTTTGATAAATTGCTTCAGCATTTGCTCGGTAATGGTGAAGTCGGCAATCACGCCATCTTTCATGGGGCGAATAGCTTCAATATTCCCGGGTACACGACCTAACATCGCTTTTGCTTCTGTGCCTACTGCCAGAATGGTTTTTTTGCCATTAGGACCACCTTCTTGACGAATTGCTACTACCGATGGCTCATCGAGTACGATTCCCCGATCGCGCATATAAATCAAGGTATTTGCGGTACCAAGATCGATAGCGAGATCATTGGCAAAATAGTTACGAATCAGACCAAACATAATGTAAGTGGGAAAATAGTCAAGTTAATGAAGATAAAGAAGAATGATACCCTAGCGCCCCATGAAACTCGATGAAGTCCAGCGCATTGCGCACCTTTCTAGGCTCGAGCTGAGCGAACCCGAGGCTGAGGCACTTTTGCCCCAGTTACAGGCTATTTTTGCTTTGGTTGCCGAAATGCAAGCGGTGGATACCAGCGCTTGCGCACCCCTGGCGCACCCCATTCTTTTTTTACGTGACTTGGCTCAGCCACTCCGCCTTGATCAGGTTAGTGAAACTGATCAACGGACGGCGAATATGCGTTCAGCCCCAGCTCAAGAAGACGGCTATTTTCTCGTACCCCGCGTGCTTGAATGAGTTGGCATACTGCCACTGTAGCCCTCTTATCGAAGGCCTTAGCCGCCAAGCAGGTATCTAGCCGCGAGTTAACTAGCTATTTTTTAGAGCGCATCGCTCAGGGTAAGCGCTGGAATGCATTTTTGGATGTCAATCCTGCTTTGAGCTTGGCCCAAGCAGATCTGGCCGACAACATCTTGGCAAGCGGCTTAGGCGGCCCTTTAACTGGCATACCAGTAGCGCATAAGGATGTTTTTGTCACTCGGGGCTGGCACTCTACGGCAGGCTCCAAGATGCTTAAGGATTATCAAAGCCCATTTGATGCTGCAGTGGTGGCTCGTTTAGGGCTACCGGACGAGGAAAATCCGACTGCCGCAGGCATGGTCTGTTTGGGTAAAACCAATATGGATGAGTTTGCAATGGGCTCATCAAATGAAAACTCGGCTTATGGCGCTGTGCTCAATCCATGGAATCCAGCCTGCGTAGCGGGGGGCTCATCCGGCGGTTCGGCAGCAGCTGTTGCCGCGGGACTAACCCCAATAGCTACAGGCACGGATACAGGCGGCTCGATTCGTCAGCCAGCGGCGCTATGTGGGCTAACGGGTATCAAGCCAAGCTATGGGCGGGTGTCACGCTACGGCATGATTGCCTACGCATCGTCTTTAGACCAAGCGGGCCCCATTGGCAAGAGCGCAGAAGATTGCGCGTTACTTTTAAGTGCCATGTCATTTCATGATGGACGCGATTCAACTTCGTTAGCCGATTCGGGCGAAGACTATAGCCGTTATTTGCACCAAGGCTGGAGTGAGCCGCAAATTAATAATGCAGCAAAGCCTTTAAGTGGTTTGCGCATTGGCTTGCCTGCCGAGTTTTTTGCCGCAGGCTTAGCGCCCGAAGTAGCGCAAGCAGTTGAAGCCGGCGCGCAGCAGCTAGCCGCCTTAGGCGCTATTTTATGCACCGTCACTTTACCTAAAACAAAATTATCTATCCCGGTTTATTACGTGCTTGCCCCCGCTGAAGCTTCGAGTAATTTGAGTCGTTTTGACGGTGTTCGTTTTGGCCATCGCGCCGCGCAGTATTCTGATCTTCAAGAGATGTATAAAAAATCCCGTAGCGAAGGTTTTGGTGCAGAAGTCAAGCGGCGCATTTTAATTGGTAGCTATGTTTTATCGCACGGATACTATGACGCATATTATTTACAAGCGCAAAAAATACGCCGCATTATTGCCGCTGATTTTCAGACTGCGTTTGAGCAGTGTGATGTCATTTTAGGACCAGTGGCGCCCGATGTTGCATGGCCTTTAGGAGCAAAAACCCAAGACCCCTTGCAAATGTATTTGGCCGATATCTATACCTTATCAACCAACTTGGCTGGCTTACCAGCAATGAGTGTTCCTTGTGGCTTTAATCAAAATAATTTACCCATTGGCATGCAACTGATCGGTAATTATTTTGCCGAAGCCCGACTCTTGCAAATTGCCCATCAATATCAGCAGGCTAGCGATTGGCATCTGCGGCAGCCGAGCGAGGTGGCGTAATGGAATGGGAAGTGGTCATCGGGCTAGAAACACATACGCAATTAAAAACCCAATCAAAAATTTTTAGCGGTGCAAGTACGCATTTTGGCGCGCCTGCAAATACCCAAGCCTGCGCAGTTGATTTGGCGTTACCTGGAGTGCTGCCGGTGTTAAATCGCCAAGCGGTCGAGCATGCAATTCGTTTTGGTCTAGCGATTGGCGCAACCATCGCACCTGTCAGTATTTTTGCGCGCAAAAATTATTTTTATCCTGATTTACCCAAAGGCTATCAAATTAGCCAGTATGAAATTCCGGTCGTGCTGGGTGGTCAAGTCGAAATTATTTTTAATGGCGAGAGTAAGTTGATTCAACTCACCCGCGCTCACTTAGAAGAAGACGCAGGAAAATCAGTGCATGAAGATTTTATTGGGCCCCATGGCGAGCCCTCCAGTGGTATCGATTTAAATCGTGCAGGTACACCATTACTAGAGATCGTGACTGAACCCGTGATGCGCAGCGCAGAAGAGGCCGTGGCCTATGCGAAAGCCCTGCATAGCTTGGTTGTTTGGCTAGATGTCTGTGATGGCAATATGCAAGAGGGCTCATTTCGATGTGATGCCAATGTTTCAGTGAGGCCAATGGGGTCGGCTAAATTAGGCACGCGTTGTGAGATTAAAAATCTGAATTCGTTTCGTTTTATGGAAGAGGCGATGAATTATGAAATTCGTCGCCAAATTGAATTGATCGAAGACGGTGGCGAGGTTAGACAAGAAACGCGTTTGTATGATCCGGATAAGAAAGAAACGCGTAGCATGCGCAGTAAAGAAGACGCTAATGATTATCGTTATTTTCCTGATCCTGATTTATTGCCTTTACAAATTGATCAGGCATGGGTCGCCCAAGTGCGCGCTGGTATGCCCATCCTGCCAGATGCCGTGCGCAACCAATGGCAAAAAGAGTTCGGCCTTTCTGCCTACGATGCGCAATTGTTATCGCAAGATCGGGCGACGGCACAATTATTTAATGCCCTTGTTGGTTTGGTGGGTCAGCCGATGGCAAAGGTTGCTGCCAATTTAGTTACCGGAGAGCTTGCTTCGGCACTCAATCGCGCTAACTTAGCAGCGAGTGATTCACCGCTTAGTGCTAACGATTTAGCGCCATTACTAGAGCGTGTGGCTGACGGCACGATTTCAAACAAAATTGCCAAAGATATTTTTACCATTTTGTGGGATGAGGCTAGCACTGGCCAAAAGAGCAGTACGATTGATGCCATCATTGATCAGCGTGGCTGGCGACAAATTAGCGACAGTGGTGAGTTAGCGCGCTTAATTGATCAAGTGATGACAGACAATGCTAAATTAGTTGCAGAGTTTCAGGCCGGCAAAGAAAAAGCATTTAATGCTTTGGTAGGGCAAATTATGAAGGCCTCTCAAGGCAAGGCCAACCCTCAACAAGTGAACGATTTATTACGTAAAAAATTAAGTTAGGAAGATGGAATGAGTTCTAATCACAGCGCAATTGATTCCAAGCAGGCTGAGCAAGAGGCTCTAGTTGCCGATTGGTTGCGAGCTACCCCTGAATTTTTCGAGCGCTATGCTGATTTATTAAATGAAATTCGCTTAAAGCATCCCCATGGTGGTAGCGCTATTTCATTACAAGAGCGACAGATGTCGATCTTGCGCACCCAAAATCAAGAGCTGAATCGCCGGCTTAGTGAAATGCTGCATTTTGGTAGCCGCAATGATAAAACCCAAAAAGGCTTAGTAGCATGGTTGTTATTGCTTATGCGGGCAAGTACTCGCTTTGAGGTTGAGACAGCAGTCACAACGGGTTTAGCTGAAGTATTTGAAGTTGATGCAGCGATGGTGTTGCCGCCCCAGCCATTTTTTTCGCCTTGGTTAGAAAGCCCATTGTGTGGCTCTGCCAAAGAATTGCCGGCAGCAAGCATTGATTTACTTGCGACGCAAATCGCAATCGATGATCAATGGCAAAGTTTAGTGGCGATTGGTTTACCCTTGAGCAGTGCAGCAGCGCCCGCAGTGCTATTGCTTGCGAGTAAAGACGCCAATCGCTTTACGGCAGATATGGGCGCTTTTTATTTACGCCAAATTGCGGAGTTAACTGCTGCTGCACTCGATCGTGTGCGCGCTTATGAGCCAGCCTCCGCCTGATCTTCCGCCCCTTGCGCAAGCCTACCTGCAGGAGTTGCATGTATTACGGCAACTCTCGCCCCATACGCTGACGGCGTATCAGCACGACTTAAGACAACTACAACTGCTTGCCCATGAAGATAGCGGTGACTTACTGAGCGCTACTAATGCACAGGTGCGGCGTTGGGCGGCACGCTTACATGCAAAAAATCAAGCGCCACGGAGTATTGCGCGAGCCTTATCTGCATGGCGCGGCTGGTTTGATTGGCTGGGTCAGCAAAGCGCAGAAAAAAAACGCACGAACAAAATTCACTTATTGGCTAACCCAGTTGCAGATGTGAAGGCACCAAAACGGAATAAGCCGCTCCCCAAGGCGCTGTCGGTAGAGCAGGCAATTGCCCTAGTGCAGCAAGCCCAGAGCGAGGCGGGAGAAAAACAAGACTTAGATTCGATTCGCGATGCCGCTTTAATTGAGTTGTTGTATTCCTCTGGTTTGCGTTTATCAGAAGTACTTGGTATTGATGTGTTAATTAGTCGCGATCGTAAGGAGGCCTCTGCAGGCTGGCTGGATTGGGATGCGGCAGAAGTAACGGTTCTGGGAAAAGGCGGCAAGCGCCGGAGCATCCCTGTAGGTTTACCGGCGATGAATGCATTACAGGCGTGGCGGAACTTTCTACAGGCCGCCGACCTTCAGTCACCCAGCCCAGCTTTATTTATTTCCGCTAAAGGCCAACGTTTAGCCCCGCGCACGGTGCAGGCAAGGCTGCGTACCTTAGCCATCCGTGCAGGCTTGCCAACCCATGTGCACCCCCATATGCTGCGTCATAGCTTTGCTAGCCATGTTTTGCAATCCTCGCATGACTTACGGGCAGTCCAGGAAATGCTGGGCCATGCCAGCATCGCTAGTACCCAAATTTATACCGCCCTTGATTTTCAGCATTTGGCGCAGGCCTACGATTTGGCTCATCCACGCGCTAAACCCAGCAAGGCGTAAGATAGCTAGCTTGTTATCTTCCCTCAGCACTGAAATGGAACTGAAATGGCATTAATTCCCGTCACAATTCTTACTGGATTTTTAGGTAGCGGTAAAACAACTTTACTTAAACATATCTTGACCGAACAGCACGGCAAAAAAATTGCCGTTATTGAAAACGAGTTTGGTGAAGAAAATATCGATAACGATATTTTGGTACAAAACAGTGAAGAGACGATTGTGCAAATGAGTAATGGTTGCGTTTGCTGCACCATTCGTGGCGATTTAGTTGAGGCTTTAAATCAACTATGGGAACAACGTCAGCAGAAAAAAATTCAGTTTGAGCGCGTGGTAATTGAAACGACAGGTGTCGCCAATCCCGGGCCAGTAGCGCAAACTTTTTTTATGGACGATGATGTGGCTGAGCATTATGTGCTCGATGCGGTCGTGACCCTAGTCGATGCTAAACATGGCCAACAGCAATTAACGGAGCATGAAGAAGCCCAGCGCCAAGTGGGCTTTGCCGACCAAATTTTTATCACTAAAACAGATTTAGTCAGTCCAGCCGAAATAGCGAATTTACACAGCAGGCTCATGCATATGAACCCACGTGCACCTATTAAGGCGATTACTCAGGGGCTCGTGCCGCTCAATGAAGTATTGGATTTAAAGGGCTTTAATCTCAACGCTAAACTCGATATTGACCCCCATTTTTTAGGCGCAGAAGAGCACGACCATACTGACTGTGGCCACGATCATAGTCATGATCATGCAGATCATGATCATGCTGACCATGGGCATCAGCATCATGACCATGCTGGTCATACCGATCGAATTCAATCATTCGTATTTCGTAGTGAGCGCCCCTTCGATTCTAAAAAGTTAGAAGATTTTTTGGGCGGAATTCTTGAGGTTTTTGGTGAAAAAATGTTACGTTATAAGGGGGTGCTTTACGTAAAGGGAAGTGCCCGTAAGGTGGTGTTTCAGGGTGTCCATCAAATGATGGGAAGCGATTTAGCGGGGCCCTGGGGAACCGAGCCCAAGCAAACGCGAATGGTCTTTATCGGCATTGATTTACCCAAAGACACATTAATGGCAGGATTGGAAGGGTGTTTGGTTTAAATTGGCTTGGGGCACCTTGAGGTACAATCCCGCGCCACAGCCAGATTTAAAGTAAACACCGAAAACTTTGGCAGAATGGGGCAATAATGCTTCAGAAATATTGGGAAGAAAAAGATGATCGTAAAAACAGCAAGTAGCGCTAAGTTAGCCGAGAAAGCAAGCGCAACAATGGCAAAAGAAACCAGCAAAGCCCCATCGAAAGCCACCGCAAAACCAGCGTCGAAAGGCGCTCCGCTGATTCCCGTAACTGAGGCTGAGTTACTGCAGATGGGTGATAAAGATTATATGAGTGCCGCCCAGCTTGAGTTTTTTCGTTTAAAGCTCGCGACCCTGAAAGAGGATATTTTAAAAAATGCCTCGGAAACCACCGAGCATTTACGGGAAAACATCTTGGTGCCAGATCCCGCTGATCGCGCGACGATAGAAGAAGAACATGCGCTTGAGTTACGTACTCGAGACCGCGAGCGTAAGCTGTTAAAAAAGGTTGAGCAAGCTTTGGCACGCATTGAGTCGGGTGATTACGGTTGGTGCGAAGAGACGGGTGAGCCCATTGGCTTGTCACGCTTAATTGCGCGCCCAACCGCCAACTTATCGCTTGAAGCCCAAGAGCGGCGTGAACTACGTCAAAAACTGTTCGGCGATTAAGTCAAATATAAACTCCAGGCAAGCGTAAACTAAAGCCAGCTAATGACGAAGAATTTACCCACCATTGCCGATATTTCCCCCTTGTTAAAGGCGGAGATTCTGGCCGAAGCTTTGCCTTACATACGTCAATATCATGGCAAAACGATCGTTATCAAATATGGCGGTAACGCCATGATTGAGGAGCGCCTTAAAGAAAGTTTTGCGCGTGATGTCATTTTGTTGAAACTAGTTGGCATGAATCCTGTTGTCGTGCATGGTGGTGGGCCACAAATTGATGAAGCGCTAAAAAAGATTGGCAAGACTGGCACTTTTATTCAGGGTATGCGCGTCACCGATGAAGAAACCATGGAAGTAGTGGAATGGGTGCTGGGCGGCGAGGTTCAACAAGACATTGTGATGTTAATTAATCATTATGGCGGTCAAGCAGTAGGCTTGACTGGTAAAGACGGTGGCCTAATTCATGCGCGCAAAATGTTTGTCCCAGATGAATCTAAGCCGGGCGCGACGATCGATCTCGGTTTTGTGGGTGAAATAGAGGCCATTAATCCTGCAGTAGTAAAGGCATTACAAGACGATGCCTTTATTCCAGTGATTTCCCCAATTGGCTTTAGCGCCGAAGGACAGGCCTTTAATATCAATGCCGATTTAGTAGCTGGCAAGATGGCAGAAATTCTCAAAGCTGAAAAATTAGTCATGATGACCAATACCCATGGCGTAATGGATAAAACAGGAAATTTATTGACTGACTTAACAGCACGAGAAATCGATAGCCTTTTTGCCGACGGCACAATTTCTGGGGGAATGTTGCCTAAAATTGCTTCGGCACTCGATGCAGCTAAAAGTGGGGTGAATTCAGTGCATATTATTGACGGTCGAATTGAGCACTCTTTGCTGTTAGAAATTTTGACCGAGCAAGCTTTTGGTACCATGATTCGATCACGCTAAGTTCTGGAAAATTGTTGAATGAGCCCGAGTAGAGAATCCGCCCCCGTTGCAGCAGAATCTCAAGGTGAGAGCCAGGGCTCTGACAAGCTGCGCAAACGACCGCGACCGGGTGAGAGGCGCTTACAAATTTTGCAAGTATTAGCGGAAATGCTGCAACACCCGAAAGGTGAGCGGGTTACAACTGCAGCATTGGCAGCAAAAATTCAAGTTTCTGAAGCCGCTTTATATCGGCATTTTGCCAGTAAAGCCCAAATGTTTGAGGGGCTGATTGGCTTTATTGAGCAAACTGTATTTGGGCTGATTAACCAAATTACCCAGAAAGAAGAATCTGGCTTGGCTCAAGTGCGCGGCATTTTGCAAATGCTGTTGGCGTTTGCAGAAAAAAATCCTGGGATGACTCGCGTACTGTTAGGCGATGCGCTTTTGCAAGAAGACGAGCGCTTACAAGAGCGCATTAGTCAGGTTTTAGATCGTGTTGAGGCATCCCTCAAGCAATCTTTACGGATTGCGCAAACCCAAGGGGGACAGATAGCCAAATTGGGGCAGGAAGAGATTAGTATCCGTGCCGCCATTCTCATGAGCTATATATTAGGACGCTGGCATCGTTTTGCGCGCAGCGGCTTCAAAAAACTACCCACAGAGGCTTCAGAGCTTAGCCTGCGTATCTTGCTCTCAGAATGAGCGAGTTAAACCTTTCGCGCAATACGATTCATTTTGCTGAGCCTTTGCCTTTGCAAAGTGGTGCAATCTTGCCTAATTACGATTTAGTGATTGAAACCTACGGCAAACTGAACGCCGCCAAAAGTAATGCGGTTTTAATTTGCCATGCTTTAAATGCTTCGCACCACGTTGCTGGCCCTAACCCTGACAATACCAGTGATATTGGGTGGTGGGACAATATGGTTGGTCCAGGTAAGCCAGTTAATACCGATCATTTTTTTGTGATTGGGGTGAATAATTTAGGCTCCTGTTTTGGTTCAACGGGTCCTATGAGCATTAATCCAGCAACTAACACTTTTTATGGCGCCGACTTTCCCGTAATTACGGTTGAAGATTGGGTGAATACCCAGGCGCGTTTAGCAGATAAGCTAGGCATTCGGCGTTTTGCAGCCGTGATGGGTGGCAGCCTAGGGGGCATGCAAGCGATTGCGTGGGCAATACATTTCCCCAAGCGTATTGGACACTGTATAGCGGTGGCATCAACTCCCAAACTGTCGGCACAAAATATTGCTTTTAATGAGGTCGCTAGGAATGCCATTCTTTCCGACCCTGACTTTCATGGTGGTAATTACTATGCCCACGGCGTAGTGCCCAAAAGTGGCTTACGTTTAGCGCGTATGGTTGGACACATTACCTATTTATCTGATGACGATATGGCGAAGAAATTTGGCCGCGAACTACAGCGCTCAGCCGGCGCATCTCCTGAATACCGTTTTAGTTTTGACGTTGAGTTTGAGGTAGAAAGTTATTTACGTCATCAGGGTGAAAAGTTTTCAACGTATTTTGATGCGAATACCTATTTATTAATTACTCGGGCGCTGGATTATTTTGATCCTGCGCGGCGCTCCGAGGGTAGTTTGAGTCGCGCATTAGCCGAAGTGCAAGCGAAGTTTTTAGTGATCAGTTTTGTTACCGACTGGCGTTTTCCGCCGAATCGCAGCCGCGAAATCGTTGAGGCCTTATTGGTAAATAAAAGTACAGTTACCTACGCCGAGATTGATGCGCCGCATGGCCACGATGCTTTTTTATTAGATGATGCGCGTTATCACAATTTAATTCGGTCTTATTTTCAGGCCATGGATGAGGCAAAGGTATGATGCGCGCTGACTTTATTGCGATTGCCAAATGGATTGCCCCATCTAGCCAAGTATTAGATTTGGGTTGTGGTGACGGTAGTTTTCTCGAATTTTTACGCCAGCAAAAACCGGTACAAGCCTATGGTGTTGAAATAGATGATGCGCGGGTTTTGGCTTGTGTGCAAAAAGATATTAATGTGATTCAACAAAATCTCGAGGGCGGCCTCGCTTTGTTTGGTGACCAGAGTTTTGATACCGTAGTACTTTCGCAAACACTACAAACTATCCACCAGACCGAAAAAATTCTGCGTGAGGTAGTGCGGGTAGGGAAAGAATCAATCATCTCTTTTCCAAACTTTGGTCATTGGTCACATCGTCTAGCGGTAGGCTTTGGGCATATGCCAGTTTCAAAGAGCTTGCCCTATCAGTGGTACAACACGCCGAACGTACGCGTTTTAACTGTCGCTGATTTTGAAAAACTAGCTTCGAGCCTTGGCCTTAGGGTGATTGATCAATGCATTTTGCATGAAGGTAGAGAGGTCACATTGCTGCCGAATTTGTTTGGCAGCTTGGCATTATTTCGTATTCGACGTGCTTAATGTAATTCAGTCTTGGCTTAAAGATTTTCGGGTTTATCTCGAATGGCCTTGTCTGCGAATGCTCTTTTTAGGCTTCTCTGCAGGCTTACCTCTTTTGCTAATATTAGGCACCTTGAGTTTTTGGTTGCGTGAAGCAGGCATTGATCGCAGCACTATTGGGTATTTAACTTGGGTAGGTTTAATTTATGCGTTCAAGTGGCTGTGGGCGCCATTAGTCGATCGATTACGAATTCCTTTTCTTACCAAATGGTTTGGGCGTAGACGCAGTTGGCTGCTCTTTGCGCAAGCATTAATTATTTTCGGTTTGCTGGGGATGGCCAGTCTTGATCCCAAAGTAGCATTGAATCCTATCGTTTGGTGTGCCCTCATTGTGGCATTTGGTTCAGCTACGCAAGATATCGCTTTAGATGCTTTTCGAATTGAATCAGCAGCTAGCGATCATCAGGCAGCCTTGGCGGCCACCTATCAAACAGGCTATAGGCTTGCACTAATCTGGGCTGGCGCCGGCGTTTTATGGCTGGCAGCACGGGTTGAGACAGGCAGTGGCTCGTATGATGTCAGTGCTTGGCAATTTGCCTATCTTTGTATGGCTGCCTCAATTAGCATAGGCGTTATCACCACTTTATTTAGCCAAGAACCTGCGCAAGTTTTGCTGCCGCAAGCACGTAATGCAAAAGCTTGGCTATACCAAACCTTGATTGAGCCCTTTGCTGAATTCATTCAGCGCTATCGCTGGCAGGCGATCATTATCTTGGCCTTAATTGCGGTTTATCGGATCAGCGATGTAGTGATGGGCATTATGGCTAACCCATTTTATGTGGATATGGGCTATACCAAAGATGAGGTCGCTGCTGTGAGTAAGGTCTTTGGCGTCATCATGACTTTGCTTGGGGCTTTCATTGGCGGAGTCTTAACCTTACGCTTTGGCGTGATGCGAATTTTATTTGTGGGCGCCGTGTTATCGGCATTCAGTAATCTTTTATTTGCGTGGTTAGCAGCGCAAGGCCATGATTTACAGGGTTTGATTTGGGTCATTTCAGCTGATAATTTAAGCTCCGGAATTGCGAGCGCAGCATTTATTGCTTACTTATCTTCATTAACTAACATTCGCTATTCAGCAACGCAGTACGCCCTATTTAGTTCGATGATGCTTTTATTGCCTAAATGGTTAGCGGGCTTCTCTGGCGTATTTGTGGATGTCTTTGGCTATCAAATGTTTTTTATTAGTACCGCCATTATTGGCTTACCAGTTTTAGTACTGATTTGGCTGACGATGTATTTAAATATTGGACAGAATAAAAAAATAATAGCGTAGCTCTGCTTAGTTGATTTAAATGGCCCAGTCATAATCGATGGTTAAGGGCGCATGATCAGAGAAGCGTTCGATCTTATAAATCTGCGCTGCTTTTGCAGTAGCAGCAATACTGCTACTAGCAATTTGATAGTCGATACGCCAACCTACGTTTTTGGCATACGCTTGACCCCGATTACTCCACCAGGTATAGCCGGCATCACTGGTTGTTGGTTCTAGGTGGCGATAGACGTCTACATAGCCAACCTTGTCAAACAAATGCGTCAGCCAAGCACGCTCTTCAGGTAGAAAACCTGAATTATTCAAATTACCTTTCCAATTTTTAAGATCAATTTCTTGATGGGCAATATTCACATCACCACAGAGAATAATTTCGCGCCCCGATTTTTTTAATTGCAGCAGATGCGGTAGAAAAGATTTTAAAAAACGGAATTTTGCTGCTTGTCGCTCTGGTGAGCTAGAGCCAGATGGCATATAAACAGAAATAATGGATAAATTCTTTAAGCGTACCTCTACATAGCGGCCTTCAGCATCAAATTCGGTATTGCCATAACCATAGAGTACTTCTTGGGGTCGATGCCTTGAGTAAATGCCACATCCGCTATAGCCTTTCTTTTCGGCATGGTGAAAATAGCCCGTCATGCCGGTTGGGTTCAAAATTGTCTCGTCAAGATCATCGCGCTGGGCTTTGAGTTCTTGTAGACAGACAAAATCAGGCGCTTGGCTTTGCATCCACGGTAAAAAGCCCTTTTTGACCGCAGAACGAATGCCATTGAGGTTGGCGGAAATGATGCGTAACATAGAGGCTTATGAACCCACAAAATAATCAAACCCAAAATAATCAACACGACTTCATTCGCTTTGCGCTCGAGGCACGTGTCTTAGCGTTTGGCGAGTTTAAAACGAAAGCGGGTCGCTTATCACCTTATTTCTTTAATGCCGGAGGATTTAGTAGCGGCGTTTTATTAGGCACTTTGGGTCGGTATTACGCCAAGGCCTTATCAGCATCGGGCGTTCAGTTTGAGATGCTCTATGGGCCAGCTTATAAGGGCATTACTTTGGCAGCTGCAACGGCTATTGCTTTAGCCGAGCAGGGCCACAATATTTCTTTTGCATATAACCGCAAAGAGGCAAAAGATCATGGTGAGGGCGGCACCATGGTGGGGGCGCCGATTCAAGGGCGGGTTGTGATTGTGGATGATGTTATTTCTGCCGGTACTTCGGTACGTGAATCAGTAAATTTAATTCGGGCCGCGGGGGGCGAGCCAGCAGCAGTTTTAATTGCCCTTGACCGCATGGAGAAGTCAGGTACAGCGATAGATATAGGAGCCTACTCAGCGGTGCAAAGCGTCACGCAAGAATTCGGCATGCCGGTAGTTGCAATTGCTAGCCTAAATGATGTGATGACATTTTTAACTGCCTCAGCCGATGCAGAATTAAAGCAGTATTTGCCAGCAGTAAAGGCGTACCGATTAAAGTATGGAATCGATGCTTAAAAAGGAGCTTTAGAGGATCGTCTCACCTTCAAAAACAGTCATTGCGGGACCATACATCTCAACCGCTTGAGGCTGGCCGTCAAGCATGCCTGGCCAGACAATGTCTAAATTCCCGCCCCGAGTTTCAACCCGGACTGGGCTCAGCAATAAGCCGCGCCGAATACCCGAAACCACTGCCGCACAGGCCCCAGTACCACAGGCCAGCGTTTCGCCTGCACCGCGTTCATAGACCCGTAAGCGGATAGCGTGGGCATCCAGAATTTGCATGTAGCCAGCATTGACCCGTTGAGGAAAAGCTGAATTTGCCTCAATCTGCGCACCCTCTGTCACCACTGGGGCGCTCTCAATATCATCGACAACTTGAATTGCATGGGGATTGCCCATCGATAGAGCAGCGATCCAATCGGCATGTGTGCCAGCATTGCAGCTAATGGGTAATGCATAGAGAGTTTCATGGAACTCTAGTTTGGATGCCAGTCCAGTTGGCTCAAACGGAATGCGCTGGGGCTCAAAGATTGGCGCACCCATATTGACTTTAACTTGCCCATCGGCAAGCGCTTCAAGCGTGATGATGGAATGCGCCACCTCGACCCGTAGCGGATTTTTAGTAGAAAGTCCTTGCTCGTGAATATAGCGCACAAAACAACGCGAGCCATTCCCGCATTGCTCAACCTCTCCGCCATCTGCATTAAAAATTCGGTAACGAAAATCAGCATCCGAACGTATGGCTTTTTCAACAATCAGGATTTGATCTGCGCCCACACCAAGTTGACGGTGGGCTAATTTACGCCATTGTTCTTTGGTTACAGCACCCAAATCATTGCTAATACCGTTCAGCACAATAAAGTCGTTACCGGCACCATGCATTTTAGTAAAGCGAATTTTTTGTGGCGTTTGCGTTGTCATTTGCTTGAATATAAACCAGGCTCACCAGGAGGGCGATGTTTAAAGCGTTTATGAATCCAGTAGTACTCAGCTGGCTTTTTGATAATCTCCTGTTCATAGAGTCGATTGAGGCGCGCAGTATCGGCAATAGGGTCATCGCTAGGAAAGCCTTCAATAGGCTTGCTTATAGAACAAATATAGCCACTTTGGTCTGGCTTTAGTGCCGTAACCATTAAGCAAACTTCAGCGCCAGCCATTTTTGCTAAGCGTGATACCGAGGTAACTGTATTCGTTGGTATTCCAAAAAAGGGCACAAACACACTGTCTTTGGGCCCCAGGTCAATATCAGGCGCAATAAAAACAAAATTACCCGTGCGAATTTCACGCAATAAATCACGTAAGCGGTTTTGGCGAGCAATCGATTTGCCACCAAAGCGCTCCCGCCATTGAATAATTTTTTGATTAAAAAAAGGATTTTTCATGTTTTGATATAAGCCAGTCCCTTTGGGTAAATCTCGGTCGAGCCCCAGTACGCCCAGCGCTAAAATGCCACCCTCAATGCCAACAAAGTGCGGGGTGATTAATAAGCGGGGTTTGCGATCGCCCAATTGAATCTCTGCTTTGATGTCCACCATCGCCGAGATTTGTTTGGGACTGCCCAGCCAAATACGACTTCGCTCAACCACACTTCTTCCCAAGAGGCGCCAATGGGCTAAAGCTAAGGCATCAATTTCAGTGGGTGAAAGCTGTGGAAAGCATAAGCGCAAATTGGTTTTAACCACGCGCTTTCTTTCGCTCGGTAGGCGCGCTGCTAGTGAGCCAAGTGCATAGCCAGTATGTACCGTGAGGGCATAAGGCATAACAGAAAAAAAACGCAAAAGACCTAGTACCAAAAAATGAAGTGTGGTTTGTAGCCAATGCATGATGAAATTTTTTTACTGAGTTGGAGGCAGTTCTGCGCCACTGGGGTGCTTGAAGCGGTTGTAGGCCCAAATATATTGATTGGGTGCACGACAGATGATTTTTTCTAAGGCTGAATTTAACTCGACAGCAGCTAACGCAGCATCAGCAGAAAATGCAGCTAAGCGTTCTGCATGAATAACCCAGCCCTGCCCAAGCCTTTTACGTTGTGCAGAAAATAGCACGACCGGAATCTGTTTGCGACCTGCCAGTCGAGCAGGCAGGGTAGTAGTGTAGGCATAGCGACCAAAAAAAGGCGCCCACACCCCTTCACCACCACTGGGCACTTGATCCGGCAAAATGCCAATGGCCTCACCACGACTCAGGGCCCTAACCATTTGCCGCACACCATGAAGATTGGTGGGCACAAAATGCATATTGGGGTAAGCCCGCCACGATTCAATGACCTTATTTAACCAATCTTGCCTTGCAGGGCGGTACAAAATAGTGGCCGGAAAATGGTTTGCCAAAATGCGTGGAATAATTTCAAAACCGCCTAAATGGGGACAGAGCATGATAAGACCATGACCCTCGTCAATTGCTGCCTCAACGAGGCTCCAGTTAGCAACCTCAGCCAGGGAAAGGGCTTTTTTGGGGTTATGCCAGATCCATAAACTATCGGCGAGCAGCATCCCAGAACCAGGAATAGCCTTTAAATATTGGCTTTTTAGTTGGCTTTCCGCTAGCGCCTGGGAATAATTAGCCTTGAAAAGAGCGCGATACTTTGCAGACGCTAGATAAGCAACATAGCCTAAAAATCCACCAAAACCTTGAGCAAGGACCAAAGGTAAAGCGGCAACCATCCGGAGCGCGAGGTTAATCAATGGAGAAAGCATGTACCAATGATATTCATAAACTCAGGATGCCTACAAACCCTTCAGTAAATCAGCATTTTTTCAGTTAAAATATCAAATCGCCGAGTTAAGACAACTTGCGGGGCGATTCAAAAATTCTGCTAAAGCGTCGCCGTTGTATTTCCGGCACGTCTGTTGTCATATCGATCGTGTTTATTTTTTATAAGGAAAATGCAATGGCAAATGAATATTTCTTTACCTCAGAGTCCGTCACTGAGGGTCACCCCGATAAAGTTTCGGATCAAATTTCTGATGCCATCTTAGATGCCATCTTAACGCAAGATCCGACGGCTCGAGTTGCTGCAGAAACGCTTTGCAATACGGGTTTGGTGGTGCTTGCAGGCGAAATTACCACCCACGCCAATGTTGATTACATCCAAGTTGCCCGCAATACCTTGCGAGAAATTGGCTATGACAACACTGAATATGGAATTGATTACAAGGGTTGCGCAGTTTTGGTGGCTTACGATAAACAAAGTCCCGATATTGCTCAGGGTGTCGACCATGCTGCCGATGACGGATTAGATCAAGGTGCTGGCGATCAAGGCTTAATGTTTGGTTACGCCTGCGACGAAACTCCTGAGCTAATGCCAATGCCAATTCATTTGGCCCATCGTTTAGTAGAGCGTCAATCACAATTACGGCGAGACGGTCGTTTAAATTGGTTGCGTCCCGACGCTAAATCGCAAGTTACCTTACGTTACGTCGATGGCAAACCAGACTCAATCGACACAGTAGTGCTCTCGACGCAGCATGCTGAAGATATTTCATTGGAGCGCTTGCGTGAAGGCGTAATTGAAGAAATTATTAAGCCGGTTCTCCCTAAGCATTTAATCAAGGGCGCGATTAAATATTTGGTCAATCCGACTGGCCGCTTTGTGATTGGTGGTCCACAGGGCGATTGTGGTTTAACCGGCCGAAAAATTATTGTTGATACCTACGGTGGCTCGGCACCGCACGGCGGCGGTGCTTTCTCCGGCAAAGATCCTTCTAAGGTAGATCGCTCAGCAGCCTATGCAGGGCGTTACGTGGCAAAAAATATTGTTGCCGCAGGACTAGCGACACGTTGTTTAATTCAAATTTCCTATGCAATTGGTGTGGCTCATCCCACATCAGTCATGGTAAGTACGTATGGCACCGGCAAAATTGCTGATGAAAAAATTGCGCAATTAGTAGCCGAACATTTTGATTTGCGCCCTAAAGGAATTGTCAAAATGCTTAATTTATTGCGGCCAATTTATCGTAAAACCGCTGCCTATGGCCACTTTGGTCGCGAGGAACCTGACTTTACCTGGGAGCAACGCGATAAAGCTGCTGCCTTAAAAGCCGCCGCCGGAATATAATTTCCGCTTGAAAGTCTGATCTGATAAGGCTTTCAAGCGAACTTAGCTGAAGTTATGCAGGAAGCTAAAAAAGTGTTTACAATTTAAACAGAACTTCAAGGAGCGTTGCAAGGGGCTAGTTGAATTGCCTCCCCAGGCTTGAAGAGGGCAGACCCAGTCTGCTTTTGCAACCGCGCTCGCTAACCCGTAATCAATGGTTGGCGAGTTTACTTGCCCAGCATTGATCTCTATTTAGCTGGAGCAGGAATGAATACCGTAGCTGATTTCAATTTAAATGAATTTGTTGCAACACGTTGCGCTATTGCTGATATTGCATTAGCGAGCTTTGGGCGCAAAGAAATTGCCATTGCCGAAACCGAAATGCCTGGCTTAATTGCAATACGCAATGAATTTGCCGCCGGCCAACCTCTGCGTGGAGCACGTATTACGGGCTCCTTGCATATGACCATTCAAACTGCAGTACTAATTGAGACCTTAGAGGCGCTCGGTGCCGAGGTGCAGTGGGCCTCATGCAATATATTTTCAACCCAAGACCATGCTGCAGCTGCAATTGCCGCTAATGGCACCCCTGTCTTTGCTATCAAAGGCGAATCACTCGAGCAGTACTGGGATTACACCCACCGTATTTTTGAGTGGGCCGATGGCGGCTTCACCAATATGATTTTAGATGATGGCGGCGACGCCACGTTGCTCCTTCACCTTGGCGCTAAAGCCGAAAAAGATCAGGCGGTTTTAAATCATCCGACTAGTGAAGAAGAGACCATTTTATTTGCCGCCATTAAACAGAAGCTGGCGAGTGACCCAAGCTGGTACTCAACACGCTTAGCTAAAGTTGAGGGCGTTACTGAAGAAACAACCACAGGTGTTCACCGTTTATATCAAATGTTCGCTAAAGGTGATTTACGTTTTCCGGCTATCAACGTCAACGACTCGGTAACCAAAAGTAAATTCGATAATTTATACGGTTGCCGTGAATCTTTAGTTGATGCAATTAAACGCGCTACCGATGTCATGATTGCTGGCAAGGTAGCAGTTGTATGCGGTTATGGCGATGTTGGCAAGGGCTCTGCCCAAGCCTTGCGGGCTTTGTCAGCGCAAGTCTGGGTAACGGAAGTTGACCCTATTTGTGCATTACAGGCCGCCATGGAAGGCTATCGGGTTGTCACAATGGAATATGCTGCTGACAAGGCTGATATTTTTGTTTCGGCGACAGGTAATTACCATGTCATTACCGAAGAACATATGAAGCTAATGAAAGACCAAGCGATTGTTTGTAATATTGGTCACTTTGATAATGAAATCGATATTGCTGGCATTGAAAAATATCAGTGGGAAGAAATTAAGCCGCAAGTTGATCATGTGATTTTCCCGGCTGCCAATGGTAAGCCTGAAAAACGATTAATCATTTTGGCTAAAGGACGTTTAGTTAATTTGGGCTGTGGTACTGGCCATCCATCGTATGTAATGAGCTCGTCGTTCGCCAACCAAGTCATTGCTCAAATTGAATTATGGGGCGCTGTGGGCACGAAGAAATATCCGATTGGCGTTTATACCTTGCCCAAGCATCTTGATGAAAAAGTCGCACGTTTACAACTTAAAAAATTAAACGCGCAATTAACTGAGCTTTCTGCTCAGCAAGCAACGTATATTGGCGTGAGTAAAGAAGGCCCTTATAAGCCGGAAAACTATCGTTATTAAACGATCAATGTATTTCAATTTGAAGAACAGGCCAACATCATGGAACTGAGCGTCGAATTTTTTCCGCCAAAAACGAATGAGGGCGAGGAAAAATTACGTCTCGTACGCGAGCGTTTAACTACCGAGCTTAAGCCCGCTTTTTATTCGGTGACTTTTGGCGCTGGCGGTTCGACACAGGCAGGTACTTTAAAAATCGTCAGCGAAATTCATGCTGATGGTCAAGTGGTAGCGCCCCATTTATCTTGTGTGGGTAGCTCAAAAGAAAATGTCAGAATGATGTTGGCGCAATATCGTGATTTAGGCATCCGTCGCATTGTGGCTTTGCGAGGCGATCTACCTTCAGGCATGGGGCATTATGGTGAATTCCATCATGCTAATGAATTGGTTGAATTTATTCGGGCAGAAACAGGCGATTGGTTTCATATTGATATCGCGGCCTATCCCGAAATGCATCCTCAAGCACGCTCACCGGCAAGTGATGTCGCTTTCTTTGCGCAAAAAATGCAAGCGGGTGCAAATTCAGCCGTAACCCAGTATTTTTTCAATAGCGATGCCTATTTTCGTTTTGTTGATGAGGCCTTTGCGTTGGGGGTAACGCAGCCCATTATTGCCGGCATTATGCCCATTACCAATAGTAGTCAGTTAATTCGTTTTTCTGATTCTTGTGGCGCAGAAATGCCACGCTGGATTCGTCTACGCCTTTTATCTTACGGTGATGACGTCGCTTCGATTCGCGCATTTGGTGAGGAGGTCATTACCGATCTCTGCGACCAACTGCTTGTAGCGGGAGCGCCCGGCTTACATTTTTATGCCTTAAATCAGGCGAATGCGATTTTGGCAATTGCTAATAATTTAAACCTTGGGCAACAGCATTAATCAGCAAAGCAAACACTAACGCAGATTAGCGCAGACCAGATTCCGTGAGCAAATACGTTAAGGGCTGATCGTGGGCTTGAGGCTGCCATTGAGTTGGACTTAATTCTTGCCAATCAAAGCCAACCCCAATATTCATTGTGCTGGGTTTTCTGGTTTTTAGGGCTAGCAAGGTACGGTCAAAGTATCCGCCACCATAGCCTAACCGCCAATACCGGGGCTGACCATTTTCTTGCGATTGCGACCATCCAACTACGGGTAGAAGAATGCAATCCGGGTCTATTTTTGGACGCTGCAGATTGTTGGGGTCGGGCTCTAGAATGCCAAAACTATTTTTGCTTAATGCATCCTCACCACGCCATTCATAAAAATCAAGCTGTTTATTGGCCAACCCTAAAGGCAGGGCTAATTTTCTTGAGCTACCTTGTTCAGCCCAATGCAATAAGGCGGGACGAAAATCAACTTCATTGCGAATGGGGCTATAAAGTGCAATCGATTGAATGCCCGATCCTGGACCGAGTAGAAATTGATTTAGGGCCAGAATCAGCCTATCCTTTAAATCAATGTAGTCATGCGCGCGCGTGAAAGCAATACGTTGCCCAAGCAAATCTTTGCGGAGCTCTCGGAAGGGATCAGTTGTCATGGTAAACAGTATTATGTTGAAAGAATAGAAAGTCAATTTAACATGCTGCAATACACTCGGCTTGTCGACCAGCCCATGCAAGAATTAGTACCAAAGCAAAATTTAAGCCAAAAATGGCCGCTACACTTGGCAGTAGGGCTTTTATGCGTGGCCTTCTTAGCCCTTACCGCTGTAGAAGCAGCAACTAAAGAAGCAGCAACCAAAAAGTCTAAGTTGCCACAATCCTACGCCAGCAAAATAAATACTGACGAACTAAGTCCAGCTGACAAAGAATTTATCGATTTACGTGAAGCGGCAAAACGTAATGATGTTTTTCGTGCCCAACAATTGGCCAGTAGTCTTGTTAATTACGACTTTGATGATTATGTAAGCTATTTTAGAATCAAGCCGCAACTGTTTGACAGCGGCGGCGGCCCCCGGGGCGATACTTCAGCCGATAGCCAGGTTAAGGCTTTTTTGAATCAGCATCAGGGAACTGCCATTGCTGATCGGATGCGCAATGATTGGTTGTTGATTTTGGGGCGCAGAAAAGACTGGAGTAATTTTGATACAGAGTATGCCAAGTTTGTCTTAGATGACGATACTGCAGTGAAATGTTATGCCCTGCAATCTCGCTTAGCTAAAGGGGAAAGTGCAGAAAAAGTGGGCACTGATGCAAAAGCGGTTTTAATTGATCCCCGTTATTTTGGCCAAGCCTGCCAAGAACTGGTACCCCTTTTAGTCCAAGCAAATGGCCTATCTATCAGTGAAGCCAAGGCAGTCGGAAGGGCGGCTGCTGAAATGAACTTTGACACAATGTCGCGACGGCTGGGCGGAGAAGATCCCATTGCAGAGATAGTGAAGAGTGCGAGCAAAGATCCGCGTAAAACGTTTAGCGAGTTTTCGCAAAACAGCAACCGCTTAAATAAAGAAAATCAAGCAGTTGCTTGGGGGGTTATTGGTCAATTTTTAGCCAAAAAATTAGACCCAAAAGCAGATGAAGCCTATCGTGAACAACAAAATTTAGGTTTTAATGAATTACTTTCAACGGAATCACAAGAATGGAAAGTGCGCGCAGCACTACGCGCACAAGACTGGATATTGGTTAAAGAGGCCATTGAAGGGATGAATCCAGCGGTACGGCAGCGCGATCCCGCATGGACTTATTGGTATGGGCGCGCGTTGAAAGCAACGGCTGCTCAAGATCCTAAAATTGAGCAGCGTGCGCGTGAGCAATTCGAAGCTATTCAAGATCAATTTAATTTCTATGGCCAATTAGCACGCGAAGAGCTGGGCAAAGGCGTGCATAGCGCCACGGTTCACTCCAAGATTGCTGAGCAAGATGTGAAGGCAATGGCAGAGCGCCGCGGCTTTATTAGAGGTGCACGTCTTTATGCGATGAATTTACGCTTTGAAGGGAATCGAGAGTGGAATTGGGAACTGCGGGGGATGACGGATAAACAGTTGTTAGCTGCTGCTGAATATGCCAAACGAGTGCAACTCTTTGACCGCGTCGTGAGCTCAGCCGATCGAACCAAGATAGATCATGATTTAAGTCTGCGCTATCCAATGCCTTTTCGAGATGAGCTTACGCCAATTGCCCGGGAAATCAATTTAAATTTAGCGTGGGCTTATGGCCTGATTCGCCAAGAATCCCGTTTTATCATTAATGCTGCATCCTCTGTCGGCGCATCTGGACTAATGCAGGTGATGCCAGCTACGGCCAAGTATGTAGCAAAAAAAATTGGCATGAATTCATTTACCGTTGAACAATTAAAAGACTCGAATATCAATATGATTTTGGGAAGCAATTATTTAAATATGGTTTTAATAGACCTCGATGGCTCTTGGGTATTGGCCTCAGCCGCTTATAACGCAGGCCCATCCAGGCCAAAACAATGGCGCGAAAAATTAGAACGACCTGTAGAGGGAGCGATTTTTATTGAAACAATTCCGTTTAATGAAACTCGTAGCTATGTTAAAAATGTATTAGCGAATGCTAATTACTACACCACAGTAATTTCAGGACAGACACCATCTCTCAAACAACGACTTGGGGTAATCACCCCTAAAGCCGCAAATCAAAGCGAGTTACCATGAAATATCAAATTTTATTAATAGGGGGCAATGGTTTTGTGGGGCGTGTGTTGGCGCGTAAATTACAAACCGCAGGCTATTCAGTCCTAATGCCAACCCGTCATTTAGCCGCTGCGCGCGAGCTTCGCTTATTACCCAATATTCATCTCCAAGAAGCGGACGTTAATCAAGCTCAAGTCATACACGAGCTTTGCGCCCAACTCACTGAACATGGTGCGGTGATTAATCTTATTGGCATGTTGCACGATCGTCCCGCCCAGCCCTATGGCAAATTTTTTAAGCAGGCTCATGTCGATTTGCCCCGCAATATCATTGCAGCCATGAAGGCATTAAAGTTAAAGCGCTATTTACACATGAGCGCGCTTGGCGCAGACGCTAATGGCCCCTCGATGTATCAACGTAGTAAAGGGGATGGTGAAAAATTAGTTAAAGAAAGTCATTTAGACTGGACGATCTTTCGACCCTCCGTAATTTTTGGCGCGGAGGATCAATTTATTAATCTCTTTGTCAAGCTAACTAAAATTTCTCCGGTCATTCCCTTGGCCCATTCCACTGCTTTATTTCAACCTGTAAGTGTGGATGATGTCGCCGCGGCGTTTATTCAATCGTTACAGCGCCCACAGACCATTCATCAGGTTTTTGATTTAGTCGGCCCAGAAATTTTCTCGATGGCCGATCTGGTTCGTTTTGCCGCCCGTAAAGCGGATGCACCAGGTTGGATTATTCCGCTACCGGCAGCAATCGGTTATCTACAGGCCCTGGCATTTGAATATGGGCCGGGCCCCACCCTCATGTCGCGAGATAATATTGCCTCAATGTCTTTACCTAATGTATTACCAAGTAATGGTCGCGATGCGCTCACCCTCGATTTTGGGATTGCTCGTAAACGCTTAGAAAGTATGCTGACTTGAAAATATATGCTGTCGGCGGTGCAATCCGCGATACCTTATTGGGATTGCCAGTGCATGATATTGACTATGTCGTAGTAGGGTCTAGCCCAGCGGAAATGATTACTTTAGGTTATCGGCCAGTAGGTAGCGAATTTCCAGTTTTCCTCCATCCAACTACGCAAGCGGAATATGCTTTAGCGCGTACTGAGCGTAAAACGGGACGCGGTTATCAGGGCTTTATATTTCATGCTGAGCCAGATGTCACCTTGGAGGAAGATCTGGGGCGACGTGATTTAACAATCAATGCGATGGCGCAAGCGCTCGATAGTACGGGGCAATTAAGCGGACCCATTATTGATCCTTATGGCGGCCAAGCCGATTTATCAAGCCGCATCTTGCGCCATGTTTCGCCGGCATTCACTGAAGATCCTTTGCGCTTATTACGGCTGGCGCGATTTGCAGCAGCACTACCGCGTTTTGCCATTGCACCAGAAACAATGTTGGTGGCACAAAGTATTGTTCGCTCGGGTGAGTTACAAGATTTATCAGCTGAGCGTATATGGCAAGAAATATCCCGCGGCTTTGGGGCAACTCAGCCCTTACGGATGCTTGAAGTATTCCTGACAACTGGGGCAGCACCATACCTACTGGCTCGCGGCACTGCGGAACAGCTTGCCGATGGAGAGGCCTCTAAAGCCTTAGCGATAGCGCTGAATTTAATTTCGCTAAGTGAAGATAAAGCCGCTGACGTTTGTGCAGTCGTATTAAGTAATTCATCTACTGCCGAAATTACCCAGTGGGCCGAACAAGTACGCATGCCAAATCGAATTCGTGACTATGCCCTCCTTTTTTCTGCATTGCGGAATTTAGTATTGGCAGGTCCGCTTAGCGCACAAGGTGCAATGACTTGGTTTAATCGTGCCGATGTCTGGCGCAAACCCGAACGCGCACAAGCACTTTTGCACTTGCTGAAACAATTAAATTTGCTTCCTGAGCCTTTGAGATTAGCATTAGGGGCAGCGCAAGGGGTTGATGCTGCACAAATCGCGCAGGCGAATACGAGCCTGCAAGACCTCAATACTCAGTCGGTCGATGCCCAGAAAAATCCGGGGGAGGCCATTCGAATTGCGATCGAGGCAGCTCGCTTAAAGGCCATCGAACCATTTTGCGCTAACGCACCTTAACTCATTCAGCGAGGCGATTGCGCCCACCCAAACCTGGCAATATCGATAAATCCTCTGCCAAAGGAAAAATGGCACGCAGATTTTTGGTGAAAGCAAAGACTTTAAAAAGTTCACCCATCTCTGCTTCCGATAATAATTTTTGGAGCGCTTGAGAAATCGGTAAAAATTGTTTTGGATTGTTTGGATCGCCAGCTTGTAGGGCTAAATCGCCAATACCCGCCTCCAGTAGAAAACTGCCCTGATTGTTTAGATAAAGCGCATCTGCACCAGAATTTAGTGCTGTTTTACTAATTCCACTCCACTCAACATGGCTAGTTAAGTCGCATAAGCCCGGTAGATAAAACGGATCGGTCATGCTCTGGTGGCGATGGTGAACCATGAGCGACCCCGCTCGACGCTGCGGGTGATAAAACTCATGGGCCGGAAAACCATAATCAAAACTTAAAAATAAGCCAGTTTGTAAATTGCGGGAGAGAGTATTAATCCAGTCATTTGATTGGGGATGAATTTCTGTGGTGTAGCCTTCAGGAAAGTCAGCGATATTCTGTAGGCTCTGGGGAAGCCACTCCTTAGGCACTTCTCCACCAGTTGACCATTGCAACTGTTCGGCCACAATACCAACACCTTGAAAAAACCAACGATCTTGTTGCAACATGATCACTTCACAAGGCAAGGCATCTAAAACTTCATTAGCTAAGATGATGCCAACAAATGCCTTGGGCATCGCTTGCAACCACCGTAGCTCAGTATGCCAAGCATGCTGCTTTTTGGCCTCTGCTAAGCGCTCTTGTTGGCGGTTTGCCAGATCAGGGGAAATTTCTAGAATGTCATAGTGCGCAAGCGGCACTCCAAGTTGGGTCAGTTGCTGCACCAGAGTTTCTGCCAGCTTTCCACTACCAGCGCCAAATTCTAAAATATGGGTTGGGAGACCAGCTTGCTGCAGGGCATGCAAGCATGGTGCTAGGCAATTTGCTATGGTTTGGCCAAATAAGGGAGATAGTTCTGGGGCGGTAATGAAATCGCCTACTGGCCCAAATTTAGGTAAATTTGCACTGTAATAGCCATATTCAGGGGCATAGAGCACCGTCTCCATATAGCGCGAGAAGGGGATCCAACCCCCATTTTGGCTAATTTGGGTCTTAATTTTTTGCAGGAGCAACTGGCTACGCTCCATTTCTGATCGGCTCAAGGTAATATCCATAACTCACAAGTCTAAGAGAGTTTCAGTTTGCATGAGCATTAGCCCTGCCATTCCATCCCCAAATCAAGCGGTATTAATTACCGGAGCGGCTAAACGCTTGGGTCGCGAGATCGCCCTTGAGTTTGCTCGGCAGGGTTGGGACATTGCTTTACATTATGGCCATTCGCAGGCTGAAGCGGAGGCTACACAAGCTGAAATTACCGCACTCAATCGACGTTGCCTCATCTTCCAAGCCAATTTATCAATTGAGGCTGATATCCAGCAGTTATTTACTAGTGTAGAAAAGGCGTTTGGCCCTCTTGCATGTTTAGTTAATAGCGCCGCTAGTTTTGAATACGATCGACCCAGTTCGCTTGAAAGCCCATTTCGAACCCCATTTTTGCTAGATGCTATGAAGTTGAATTTGGCGGCCCCCATTTTGCTAACGCAGTTACTGTATTTGCAGCAAAAAAAACAAGTACTAAATAGTGTCAATGCGCAGCGCAGTGTTATACCTGCGGCGATTCAGTTGTTAGATCAAAAATTAATTAATCCGAATCCGGATTACTTTTCGTATACGCTTTCAAAATATGCGCTGCAAGGTGCAATCCAATTATTAGCCTTAGATTTTGCTCCGCAACTGCGGGTTGTCGGCCTAGCCCCTGGCATTACGATGCCATCGGGTGATCAAACCCCATTGGGATTTTCTCAGGCACATCAAATGACGCCCTTAGGTAGATCATCAACTCCCGAAGATATTGGCAAAGCAGCAGTCTTTTTAGCTAGTGCTAAGGCCATCACAGGCACTACACTTTACGTCGACGGGGGTCAGCATTTATTCCCTTCGACACGCGATATTATGTTTACAACCCCTTAGGCCAAATTTATGCAAGTGAATCATCCCCTACTTAATCTCATGGAGTACCGGCGTTTATTTTTAGAAGATTACGAGGTATATATCAATATTGGCGTGCATGATCATGAAAAAAAAGCGGAGCAACGCGTGATTTTGAATGTCGATTTATATATCCCGATTCAAATCAATACGCCTAAGGAAGATCGCTTAGAAGAAGTAGTTGATTATGATTTTATGCGTGAGACTATTCGGCTGCGTACCCAAAAGGGCCACATTCATCTGCAAGAAACTTTATGTGACACGATCGCCGATGCGATGCTGGAACATCCAAAGGTAGTGGCAGTCAGAATCTCTACAGCAAAGCCCGACGTTTATCCTGACTGCGCTTCAGTGGGGGTTGAAATTTTCCGAGTAAAGCCAACTTAAATCAGCCTCTGGACCTAATAAAAATGGATGCCCGCAAAGTTGTATTTGAGGAAAATAAGCTAGAAAAGAAATTATCTCGCTTGGTTGGTCAAGCGATTGGCGATTTTAATATGATTAGCCACGGCGATAAGGTAATGGTCTGCGTCTCTGGCGGTAAAGATAGCTATGCTTTACTCGATATTTTGTTGAAGTTAAAAGAGCGCGCACCAATTCAATTTGACATCATTGCGGTTAACTTAGATCAGCGGCAACCAAATTTTCCAGCACAAATATTGCCTAATTATTTATCTAGCTTGCCGGTGCCATTTCATATTGAGACACAGGACACCTATAGCATTGTGAAGCGAGTGATTCCTGAAGGTAAAACTACCTGCGGTTTGTGTTCGCGTTTACGGCGTGGAATCTTATATCGCGTTGCGAGCGAGTTAGGCGCTACTAAAATTGCCTTAGGTCATCATCGCGACGACATTTTAGAAACCTTCTTGCTCAATATATTCTATGGTGGAAAATTAAAAGCGATGCCGCCTAAATTACGTTCAGATGACGGTAAGCATATTGTGATTCGCCCGCTCGCCTATGTTCCAGAACGCTTGCTTGAGCGTTATGCTGGCGTTATGCAGTTTCCCATTATTCCGTGTGATCTATGCGGCAGCCAGCCTAATTTACAACGCGGGGCAATGAAGCAAATGTTACGTGACTGGGAGAAAAAAAATCCTGGCAGAGTGGAAAATCTTTTTCGCGCCATGCACCAGATTGTGCCTTCGCATTTGTTGGATGGAGCTGCATTTAATTTTAAAAATCTTGCCGCAGCAGAAGCAGAATTTGGTTTTATGGCCGAAAGAGATGGGGATAAGGCCTTTGATGAGGGTCCCCCAGTCGCGCCTGAGAGTGCAATAGGTGCTCTAGGCACTTATACTGCAAGCTTATGAATATCGTTATTCTGGCAGCCGGACAAGGTCAGCGCATGCGCTCTGCCTTGCCTAAAGTAATGCAAAACTTAGCTGGCAAGCCTATGTTGCAGCATGTACTTGAGACCGCCTTCATTACCAGCCCTAAAACTGCTCCACTGGTAGTCATTGGCCACGGTGCGCCGCTAGTAAGCCAATTTTTAATGACTTTTGCTGCACAAAACAAAACCACCTTAAAACTCGCCGCCAAAATAAGTACCGTTTTGCAGGCCAAGCAAAATGGCACTGGCCATGCTTTATTGCAAGCCTTACCTAAGCTCAATTTAACTGTACCAACCCTAGTTTTATATGGAGATGTACCTTTAATTGGCTCCTCGACCTTAAAGCGTTTGATTCAATTGGCCGATGGTGTTGCTGGCCAAGATTCCGCTTTAGCCTTGTTGATACAAGACCTAGTCGATCCCCAGGGGTATGGCCGGATTATGCGCAATGCTGCTGGTGAAGTAACGGCCATTATTGAAGAAAAAGATGCTAATCGACAGCAACGTTCAATTCAAGAAATTAATACCGGTATCATGGTGTTGCCAAGTCAGCATCTCAAGCGCTGGCTCAAGGCTTTAAAGACTAGCAATGCGCAAGGGGAATATTATTTAACCGATGTGATTGCCATGGCAGTTAAGGATGGCGTCCCGATTCGCACCACCCAGGCCACTAATGCATGGGAAACGATTGGCGTTAATGATCGTGCTCAGCTGGCCGCCTTAGAGCGGATTGCTCAGCAAGAAATTGCGCGTAATTTATTAAGTAATGGAGTTTCTCTCGCCGATCCTGCGCGACTTGATGTGCGGGGCAAATTAACGTGTGGCCAAGATGTCTTCATTGATATTGGTTGCGTGTTTGAGGGCGCTGTTTCTTTGGCAGCAGGCGTTAAGGTTGGACCCAACTGCGTATTAAGAAATACGCAAGTTGGTAAGCGAGTCGTGATACAAGCCTTTAGTCATCTCGATGGCGCAATGATCGGGGATGATTGCATCATAGGACCCTATGCGCGAATACGGCCTGGCGCTAATTTAGCTAACGATGTACATATTGGTAACTTTGTTGAAATAAAAAATAGTCACTTGGGTGCGGAAAGTAAAGCCAATCATTTAGCATATGTTGGCGATGCTATCGTGGGTAAACGCGTGAACATTGGCGCGGGCACAATTACTTGTAATTATGATGGCGTTAACAAGCATCAAACAATTATTGAGGATGATGTATTTATCGGCTCTGATACGCAGCTTGTTGCTCCAGTTAAAGTAGGGCGCGGAGCTACATTAGGTGCGGGCACCACCTTAACTAAAGATGCCCCAGCAAATCAACTGACCGTATCACGTACCAAACAAGTTTCAGTGCCGTGGCAACGTCCAGAAAAAAAAGTACTTGCAAAGAAAAAATTATCAAGCAAGGGAAAAAAATAGATGTGCGGTATTGTCGGTGCGGCTTCCACACAAAATGTAGTTGAAACTCTCATCGAGGGTTTACGCCGCTTAGAATATCGCGGTTATGATTCCTGTGGGTTTGCGTTGATCAATGCGGCAAACCCCCTACATCCAATTGAGCGGGCCCGCACTACCGCACGCGTCGCCGATTTAGCTGCGCAAGCTAATCAATTTACAGGCACCCTCGGCATTGCACACACCCGCTGGGCTACGCATGGTAAGCCAGACACGGAAAATGCCCATCCCCATATTTCACAAAATTTGATTGCAGTAGTGCATAACGGCATTATTGAAAATTACGAAGGTTTGCGCGCTGAATTAAAGCAGGCAGGCTACATTTTTACCTCAGAAACTGATACCGAAGTCATTGCGCATTTAATTCACCAGGCTTACACCGTACAAGTCGAGCGCAATTTAGCCTTAGCGGTACGTTTGGTACTGCCCCGTTTACATGGCGCTTATGCGATTGCTGTCATAGCGCAGGATAATCCGCAAACGCTGATTGGCGCCAGAGCCGGGTCGCCCTTGGTGGCGGCATTTGGCCAGCATGAAAATTTCTTAGCCTCAGATGCACTAGCGCTGGCGGGTAAAGCTGACTCGATGCTGTATTTGGAGGAGGGAGATATCGCCATCGTCACGAGTAGCGCCATTCAAATAATGGATCATAGTGGCGTCGTTTTAGTGCGCGATAGTAAGCCCATGCCAGCACAAGCCGATGCTGTTGAGTTAGGCCCTTATCGCCATTTCATGCAGAAAGAAATTTTTGAGCAACCCCGTGCTATAGCAGATACCTTAGCAAATGTGAGTGGCTTTGGCCCAGAATTATTTGGTGCTAACCCGCAGCAGTGGTTAGAGTTTGGGCAAATTTTAATTTTGGCTTGTGGAACTAGTTATTACGCCGGCTGTGTTGGCAAGTATTGGCTTGAAGACCTGGGAGGCATTCCCACGCAAGTTGAAATTGCGAGCGAGTATCGTTACCGAAAAACGGTTTCCAATCCAAATACATTGGTAATCGTAGTATCTCAATCAGGCGAAACTGCTGATACGCTCGCTGCTTTACGTCACGCTAAAAGTTTGGGGCATCGTTTTACGTTGGCAATTTGTAATGTGGCTAGCAGCGCAATGGTGCGTGAAACCCCATGGCACTTTATTACCAAAGCCGGCACTGAAATTGGTGTAGCCTCAACAAAGGCCTTTACCACGCAGTTAGTGGCGCTGTATTTATTAGCGGCCTCGATTGCCAAGCGCGCTGGCGCATTAAATACCGAGGCAGAAAAAGACTTGCTACGTCGATTGCGTCGGTTGCCAAAAGCCTTATATGCTGTTTTGGCTCTAGAGCCACAAATTATTGCGTGGAGCGAAGTATTTGCTAAATGCGAAGATGTGCTTTTTTTAGGGCGTGGTTTGTACTATCCCATTGCCCTTGAAGGCGCCCTTAAGTTAAAAGAAATTTCTTATATTCATGCTGAAGCCTATCCTGCTGGTGAGTTAAAGCATGGGCCGTTGGCGCTAGTAACTGAAAAAATGCCAGTTGTTACGGTTGCGCCAAATGATGCTTTATTGGAAAAATTAAAATCAAATATGCAGGAAGTCAAAGCCCGGGGCGGAATGCTGTATGTGTTTACCGACCGCGATACACAAATGAAAAGTGGCGACGGTATTCATGTCATTGGCCTTCCCGAGTACTATGGCGATCTCTCCCCCATCTTGCAAGTAGTGCCCCTGCAATTATTGGCATACCATACCGCTTGCGCGCGCGGTACCGATGTCGATAAGCCCCGCAATTTAGCTAAAAGCGTGACTGTCGAGTAGTTCATTTAATCCCTGTAAGAATCAGGGGAAAATGCACATTTGTGTTTAAATAAGCTTCGTGAATATTTTGTTTAGCGCCCCTTCTTTTAGCCCCCCAAATCAAGTTTGCCGTTTAGCGCGCCTGCTGATAGCAGTATCTCTGCTAGGAATTTTGGCTGCATGTGCGGTAGGGCCTGACTTTAAGCAGCCAGACGCGCCTAAAGTGAGCTCCTTAACTGAAAAACCTATTCCCCCTAAGTTGGCAACTACGCCAGATGTTCCAGGTGGTAGCGAGCAGACTTTAGTTGAAAGTAAAGACATTCCAGCAAAATGGTGGGAATTATTTAAATCCCCTGAGTTGGATATATTAATTCGTAAAGCATTGGAGCAAAATCCTAACTTAGGCGCGGCGGATGCTGCCTTACGGGCAGCACAAGAAAATGTCAGCGCCCAAATTGGTGGCCAGTATTTCCCACAAATTGGGGGTAATGCGAGCTTAACCCGCCAACAATTGCCCTATGCGGTCTACGGTCTACCGCGAGGCGACCCCATTTATGATCTCTATAACACCACAGTGAATATTAGCTATGTGCCTGACTTTTTTGGCCGGGCACGTAGAACCGTAGAAAATGCCCGAGCTCAAGCCGAGATTAGCCAATATCAACTTGAGGGTGCATACCTGAATTTAACTTCAAATTTAGTTACTTCTGCAGTGCGCGAGGCTCAATTACGTGCGCAATACCAAGCTACCAAAGAAATTTTAGAAGCACAAACTTATTTTGCCAATATTATTAAGCAGCAACTCGAAATTGGCAGCGTCTCTAAAGTAGACCTCACTTCTCAGCTGGCTTTGGTGGCAAGCTCGCAGGCAGAGTTGTTAGTGTATGAGAAAAATGTCGCTTTTGCGCGCAATCAACTCGCTGCATTAACAGGTGAATATCCAGGAAGTGCAGTGATCAAGGGCTTTAATTTGGGTGATTTACACCTGCCAGACCAACTGCCCCTTTCCTTGCCTTCGAGTTTAGTGCGTCAACGCCCCGATATTCTTGCTGCAGAAGCGGTGATGAAATCAACCAATGCCTTGGTTGGTGTAGCCACGGCTAACTTGCTGCCACAAATTACCTTAAGTGGGGCTGAGGGTAGTGCAGCATTAACCACGGGTGCATTATTTGGACCCACTGCTGCGCTTTGGTCGATTGCCGGCGGACTATTTCAGCCGCTTTTCCAGGGCGGCCAATTATTGGCACAGCGCCGTGGTGCAATGGCTAATTATGAACAAGCTGTATTTCAATATCAAGCTGCAGTGATCACCGCATTTCAACAAGTGGCAGATGCTTTACAAGCTTTAGATGCCGATGCGAAGGCCTTAACCGCCGCTACTGATACTGAACGCTATGCCAAAGAAACGCTCAATTTAGTACAAGATCAGTATCGCTTTGGTACGGCTAGTTATTTGCAGGTGTTGTACTACCAAACGCAATATCAAAATGCCAAAATTCGTTCTTTGCAAGCGCAAGCGCTGCGTTTTTCTGATACCGCCGCTTTATTTACAGCATTAGGCGGCGGCTGGTGGAATCGAGAGGGGCCTGCTTATAAAGCTAAAACAATTGCTAGCAGCGATAGCGCGAATGAAGTTCCGCTAACCAATATCTTGGTAGGACCCGCTGAAGGTGGCCCCACAGCCACATCAGCAGGTTCGCCGCTTACTTCGGCAGAGCTGCCCATTTCAAATGCCAACCTGATTGTTAAATAATGAAGCTTGTTGAAACCCTTAAAACTAAAGTATTGCAATTACTAAAGACTTGGCAAGTGCGCGAAAAATTGTTTCTCTTATGGATCAAAATAAAAAATAGCTATGCGCGTATAGCCCAAAAACTGCGCCCTTATCAGCGCTTTAAAAATACGCGTGCATATGCCAAATTAATGGCGATGACGGAAATGCGCCGCCGCATGACGGTGATGTTAGTTGGGGTTATTTTATTGCTCGGTTTAATTTTTGTCTTTAATCAGGCTAAAACAATGCTGATTAAACATTTTATTTCTAGTGCGGGTTTGCCGCCTGCTACCGTATCTACCACAGTCGTTCAATTCGAGGAATGGCAACCAATGCTTAGTAGCGTCGGCAATATGCGGGCCTATCGTGGGGTTGAATTGAGTACGGGAGTAGAGGGCTTAGTAGAGCGCGTGCCGGTGAAGTCGGGAATGGATGTGAAAGAGGGTAGCTTGTTAATCAAGTTAGTCGATGCGGCTGAAGTGGCCCAATTGCAATCATTGAAGGCTCAAGCTGAATTAGCTAAAGTGATAAATGAGCGCGATAAACAGCAATTGGCAATTCAGGCAATCAGTAAAAATGTATTTGATACTAGTGCAGCTGATGCAAAGTCAAAACGGGCTTTAGTCCAGCAGCAAGAGGCATTAATTGTTAAAAAGAATTTAAAGGCACCTTTTAGTGGCCGGGTTGGCATAGTGACACTGAATCCAGGTCAGTATGTTGGTCCAAGCGAGAAATTAATGACCTTGCAAACAATCGATCCGATCTTTATCGACTTTACTTTGCCGCAAAGCACAGTGAGCGCAATTGATATTGGTCAATCGATTACCTTGTCAACTGATGCCTATAAAGACATAACGTTTGCTGGAAAAATTACGGCAATTAGCCCTAAGGTCGATTTGAATACCCGCAATATTCAAGTTGAAGCCCTGTTAGCTAACCCGGATAAGAAAATTTTGCCGGGAATGTTTGCTAATGTAAATATTAATTTAGGCGATAAGGTGAAGTTACTCACTTTACCCTTAACCGCTGTGACTTACAACCCCTATGGCTCTACTGTATTTATAGCCAAGAAAACGGAACGCCTTGGTAAAGATGGCCAACCCGTGCTGGAGGCTCAGCAAGTATTTGTCACCACAGGCTCAACCCGTGGTGATCAAGTTGCCATTACGAAGGGCTTAGAGGCGGGCGCCACCGTGGTCACTAGCGGCCAACTGAAATTAAAAAATGGTACGCCTTTAATTATTAACAATAAGGTACTCCCCGCCAACTCTCCTAATCCAAAACCTCAGGAAAATTAGAGTTGATGAATGCATTCAGTACCTTGTGTCTGAGCCGGTGGTCTGAGCGATGAATTGGACCGACCTCTTTATTCGTCGGCCAGTGCTGGCAGTGGTAGTGAGCAGCCTGATTTTAATTTTTGGTTTAAAGGCTGTAACAACTTTGCCAGTCAATCAGTTTCCACAAACCCAAAATGCAGTTGTAACAATTACTACTGCTTATTTTGGTGCCGACCCAGAAACCATAGCTGGCTTTATTACTCAGCCACTTGAGTCGGCTATTGCACAGGCGCAGGGGATCGATTATTTATCCTCAGCGAGTATCAGCGGCATTTCTACTATTACCGCCACATTGCGGCTAAATTACGACTCAAATAAAGCTTTAACTCAAATCAATACCCAGATTGCCTCCGTGCGCAATCAACTACCTCCACAGGCACAACAACCGGTTTTAACGGTGCAATTGGGGCAATCAACTGCGGCTTTATATATGGGTTTTTATAGTGATGAAATACCGAATAACAGCATTACGGATTATTTATTGCGGGTCGTCAAGCCAAAACTCGATTCGATTGCCGGCGTCCAAAACGCAGAAATTTTAGGTGGGCGGAAGTTTGCTTTACGAGCATGGTTAGATGCCGATCGGATGGCGGGATTAGGGGTTGGGCCAGATGATGTGTACAACGCTCTGGCAGCGAATAACTATTTATCAGCCGTCGGCAGCACGAAAGGCTCGATGGTTGCGGTCGATTTAGTTGCTGGTACTGATTTGCATAATTTAGCGGAATTTCGGAAGCTCATCATTAAACGCAATGGTGCAGACCTTGTTTATTTAGATCAAGTTGCTAATGTTAGCTTGGGCTCGGAAGATTACAACACCAATGTTGCGTTTAGCGGTAAAAAATCCGTTTTTATTGGCATTAAAGTTGCCCCAGAAGCTAATTTATTAGATGTGTCTGCACGCATTAAGGCCGCTTTTCCCCCCATTCAAAAGCAATTACCCACTGGCTTGACGGGCAAAATTGTTTATGACTCCACTGCTTTTATTAATACCTCAATTGATGAGGTGATCAAAACCTTATTAGAGGCATTGGTCATTGTCACTGCAGTCATTTATTTATTTTTGGGCAGTTTTCGGGCCGTCTTAGTGCCGCTTATAGCCATGCCATTATCGTTAATCGGTGCCTTTTTTATGATGCAAGTCTTAGGCTATTCGATTAATTTGTTAACTCTCTTAGCCTTAGTTTTGGCGATTGGCCTCGTAGTTGATGACGCGATTATCGTGGTAGAAAACGTCGATCGTCATATGAAAGAAGGCAAATCGCCACTTGAGGCTGCACTGATTGCCGCCCGCGAATTAGGTAATCCTATTTTAGCTATGACCATTGTGTTAATTGCGGTATATATACCAATTGGCTTTCAAGGCGGCTTAACCGGTGCGTTGTTTACTGAATTTGCTTTTACTTTAGCCGGAGCAGTGGCTGTTTCGGGCGTTGTTGCCTTAACGCTTTCGCCGATGATGTGCGCACAAATTTTTACCGAACAACAAGAAGCTTCACCATTTGTGCAAAAGATAGACGCAATATTTGATCGCGTTCATCACCGTTATCAAGCACTACTACGCAATTTATTGACCACCTGGCAAGTAGTGATTGTGATGGGCGCATTTTTATTGCTTGGTGTAGCCTATTTATATGCTACAGCTTGGTCTGAATTAGCGCCCACAGAAGATCAGGGCATCGTTTTAATGCAAGCAGCGGGCCCACCCAATTCAACAGTTGATCAAATGCAGATCTATGCGAATCAACTGTACCAAATTGCTAGTGCTGAACCAGAATACGAACAAATGTTTCAAATTACTAGCCCAACCTCTAGCTTTGGCGGAGTACTGTTAAAAGATTGGGCCAAGCGCAGTCGTAGTGCCAGTGCATTTCAGCAAGATATGCAAAAAAAGTGGAATAGCATTGCGGGTGCACGCGTGGCAGTGTTTCAGTTTCCAGCCCTACCTGGTGCCCAGGGGCTGCCGGTGCAAGTGGTTATTAATACGACGGAGTCCTACGATAATTTAAATGAAGTATCGCAAGCCGTGCTTGATAAAGCACGTAAAAGCGGGATGTTTTTCTTTGTTGATACCGATTTAAAAATTGATAAACCGCAAGATGTACTCGAGATAGACCGAGAAAAAGTTGCAGCTTTGGGTATGACCCAAAAAGATGTTGGTAGCGCACTTTCAGCCGCATTAGGCGGTGGCTATGTGAATTATTTTTCTGTCGCTGGTAGATCTTATCGGGTTATTCCGCAAGTGAAACAAGTTGATCGCTTAAACCCAGATCAAATCTTAGATTACTATATTCGTACACCCAACGGCAGTATGATTCAGGCCCGTACAATCGCATCGATTCGGCAGCGCGTTGTTCCACAGTCTATTAACCATTTTCAACAATTGAATTCGGCCACGATTTCGGGCGTGAGTACCCCATTCGTTTCACAAGCCGAAGTATTAACCTTTTTACAAAATGCGATCAAAGAAGCTGGCCCTACTGGATATAACATTGACTATGCAGGCCCATCACGGCAATTTATTGCTGAGTCAGGTGGGTTTTTGGTGACAATGTTCTTTGCAATCCTGATTGTATTTTTAGTGCTTGCGGCGCAGTTTGAAAGCTTTCGCGATCCCTTAGTGATTTTAGTTTCGGTGCCGCTCGCTTTATTTGGCGCTTTAATTTTTATTAATCTTGGCTTCACTACGGTCAATGTATATACCCAAGTAGGTTTAGTCACATTAATGGGCTTAATTAGTAAGCATGGTATTTTGATTGTGCAATTTGCGAATGAGTTACAAATGGCAGGCCGCAATAAATTAGAAGCCATCATCGAAGCAAGTAGTGTCCGTTTGCGCCCAATTTTAATGACCACAGCAGCGATGGTTTTGGGTGTAGTGCCTTTGGTAATTGCTTCTGGGGCTGGGGCAGCCGGCAGACAATCGATGGGAATTGTTATTTTCACCGGCCTATCAATTGGCACCCTGTTTACTTTATTTGTCGTGCCGGCAATGTATCTCTTTATTGGCGCTGATCATCACGCGAATAAATTTAAATCAAGCAAAGCTTAAATTTACGGCTTACTCGCCACTAATTGCGTTTCAGCAATGGTGGCAAATTGCGTTTCAGCTTGAATGCGCTTGAACCATTTTTCTAAGTGCGCATAATGTGGGCGTGCCGATAATTTTTCTGGAAAAGTTTCGGCTAATAAAATCCAGCGATTAACGCATAAAGCCAAAGGAATATCCCCTAAATTAAAGCGCTCACCCGAGCAAAAGGCGTGTTGTTGTAAGCAAGTGTTAAGCATGCCAAGATATTGATGCGTATCAGCAAAACCTTTACTAATGGCGGCATAGTTACGCTCTGCTTCTGGCACACGCGTCAGCCCCAGAAATGGTAGGCGTAAAGCAGGCCACAAGGTCGACATTTGCCAATCTAACCATTTATCCGAGTTAGCTTGACTAAGATTGTCGCTGGGGAAAAAAGTTCCAGCAGCATCATAAGTACGAGCTAAGTAGCGCAAAATTGAATTCGATTCCCAGAGCGTAAGTTGGCCATCTTGTAAGGTGGGCACCAAACCATTGGGATTTAGCTTGAGATAGTCGGGGGTGGTATTAATACCAAAATGTAAGCCCGCGTCAATACGTTCAAAGTCGCGCTGCTCTTGGCGCTGGAGTTCAGTTAAACACCATAATACTTTTTGAACATTGATTGAGCTTTTCCTACCCCAGAGTCGCATCATGAAAGGTTAATCCTTATTGTTAGTACTCTTGAGACCCGATAATTGGCTGCGATGAAACAGCAGTGGAGCCTTAGTTAGATCATGCGAAAGATCATGAATTTCGGCCAGAATAATGAGATGATCGCCACCCGGGTATACAGCCACGGTTTCGCATTCAAAATGGGCCGCACAACCTTGTATGAAGGGGATACCGCTGTGATTGAGTTGATGATCTACGTGCATAAACTGATTTGTACTGCGCTTTGCAAAGTTCATGGCTAGATCTTCTTGAGCATGGTTCAATACATGAATGATGTGTTTAGCCCCCACTGCAAAAGCAGTCGCTAAGGGAGATTGCGTCGCAATCGACCATAAAATTAAGGGAGGGCTGAGCGAAACCGTATTGAAGGAACTAATCGTGATACCAATTGGGGCGTGTGCAGCATCAAGCCCAGTAATTACCGTAACGCCAGTGGGAAAGGCAGCGAAGCCCTGCCGTATCTCCTCGGTTGAAGGGGCGCTACTAATTAAAGTGCTAGACATGCGTTATTGCTAAGGTAGGCTCGTTATGATTTATTAACAGCAGCTGGGCTCACCGTGGGCTCGCCAGTAGGAATTACGGTGCCGGGTATGGGGGTTAACACTTCATTATCTTCAGCTTTTACGCATTTAAACCGATACTCTTTACTGTTTTTAGAGAGAAAACTAGCCCCTAAATAAAAATCGTTTTTACAGACTTTGGTGGCAAAATTCATCACTTCTTGCGGGTCGGCGCTAGAATTAATGAGCCGCATATTACCCATAGACATACTTAATTCGGTTGAAAAACAAGCGCTTAGCAAGATGCTGCTAAAAGCGGTAGTGAAGAGTAGAATTTTTTTCATGGCAAACCTCATATTCAATCGTGCACGTAGAATAAACCGTTTAAGTAAAGTTGTGCAATTTAAGGAATCTTAATGTTTAAAGCAATATTGATTAATAAAGACGAAAAAGGCTATCGCGCCGACCTAGCTGAACTTGATGAAACGGCTTTGCCGGCCGGTGAAGTGTTGGTCAAAGTACTCTATTCCACCTTAAATTATAAAGATGGCCTCGCTATTACCGGTAAAGGCCCTATTGTCAGGGCATTTCCCATGGTTCCGGGGATCGATTTTGCCGGCGAGGTATTAGAAAGTAGTAGCCCAGAATATCAGCCCGGAGATCAGGTAATTTTAAATGGCTGGGGGGTAGGAGAGGGGCATTGGGGTGGTTTAGCGCAAAAGGCGCGGGTTAAGGCCGAATGGCTCTTAACCCTACCCAAAGGCATGACCCCAAAGCAAACCCTGGCAATTGGTACGGCTGGCTATACCGCTATGTTGTGTGTCATGGCTTTGCAACAACATGGCTTAAAGCCCAGCGCTGGTGAAGTTTTGGTCACTGGCGCAGCAGGCGGAGTGGGCAGTTTTGCGACGATGCTTATGAGTAAACTGGGTTTTACGGTAGTTGCCAGTAGTGGCCGACCAGAAGAAGTTGCTTATTTAAAACGGCTCGGTGCAAGTGAGGTCATTGAGCGAGCCAGTTTATCAGCGCCAGGCAAGCCCCTTGCTAAAGAGCGTTGGGCCGCCGTCATCGATAGCGTCGGCAGTCATACCTTGGCCAATGCCTGTGCGGCAGTTAAAAGCAATGGCGCTGTTGCTGCTTGTGGTTTAGCGCAAGGCATGGATTTTCCAACCACGGTAGCCCCATTTATTTTGCGCGGTATCACTTTATATGGCATCAATAGCGTGATGGTTGAAAAAGCAAAACGGGTTTTGGCTTGGGAGCAATTAAGTCAGCTTTGTGATTTCACCATTGTCGATACAATTGCTCACGAAATTAGCTTGGCCGAAGCAATTCCGTTAGCAGCTGATTTAATTGCCGGAAAAATTCGTGGCCGCTTAATTGTTGATGTGAATCGCTAAGAAACAGTCTGCACTGTTGCTTTAGTATCGCTACTTTTAACTGCTAATATCGTTGGCTTTGCGCTCAGGTAAGCTTAGGCAAATGCGTTGTCTCTCAGTTTCATTGGCGCTCGACCATGCGGCAATTTCGTCTAGCGTACGAAAGCAGCCGCGACAAAAGCCATTAGCAGGATTCATTTCACACCAATTTATACAGGGCGAGGCAATGGGTGTGGCGCGGTTTATTTTCATGGGGAGGATTTAAACCGATTTATAAAGCGTTTATCAGCATCATATTCAATAAAATGCGGATATGCACCCGCCCTTAAATGCGTTTGATGGGCACGCCACATTTCAGGGTCAAAAAAATCAGGGTGATGTTTAAGAAAAAATCGTTTGACCCGTTGATCGCCCAGCAAAAAAACCCGAAAGGTTTCTGGAAAAATGTCTTTCGCGCCGATTGGATACCAGGGCTCACCCGATAACTCTTCCTCCTCGGTACGAGCCGCTGGAACATGACGAATTTCGCAGGCCGTTAGATATTCAATTTCATCATAGTCATAAAAAGCAACTCGGCCATAGCGCGTAACGCCAAAATTTTTATACAGTAAATCACCGGGAAAAATATTAGCGGCAATTAACTCTTTAATGGCATTGCCATACTGCAGGACGCCATGCTCTATTTCTGCATCGCTACCATCCTGCAGCCAGAGATTTAAAGGCGTCATACGCCGTTCAATATAGACATGCCTAATCACTAATTCATCTATGCCACCAAGCCCCTTTCTAATTTGGAGCAAGGAAGAGCACTGCGCTTGAATTTCAGCAACCAATTCTGGCGTAAAACGCGCGAGCGGAAAAACTACATCAGAAAATTCCAGCGAATCAGCCATACGACCGACCCGATCATGTTGTTTAACCAATTGATATTTCGCCATAATGAGTTCGCGGGTGGTTTCTTTGGGCGGCGGAAAGTAATCTTTAATCATCTTAAAAACATATGGGTAGCTAGGCAAATCAAACACCAGCATTACTAAACCTTTAATGCCGGGCGCAATCCGAAATAAATCGCTTGAGTGTTGTAAATGATGTTGGAAGTCGCGGTAAAACAAATTTTTACCATGCTTTTGTAGTCCGAGCATGTTGTAAAGTTCGGCGCGGGGTTTGTGGGGTAGCAAAT
>Ga0304729_1000075_pt1 | contig 65139 bp, 57 predicted proteins | sample C_131016_MF_Meta_FD_190475 | JGI IMG/M metagenome (GOLD analysis project Ga0304729, IMG submission 190475) | Freshwater microbial communities from Lake Croche, Canada to study carbon cycling - C_131016_MF_MetaG (v2) (version 2) | ecosystem: Environmental > Aquatic > Freshwater > Lake | place... | reverse complement strand
CCTTGCAGTCCCACCAGGTGGTGATTGTTTGCGGCGAGACGGGATCTGGTAAGACCACTCAGTTACCGAAGATCTGTCTGGATATGGGCCGAGGAACCGTGAATGGTGGCAAGCTCATAGGTCATACCCAGCCGCGTCGTATTGCAGCCACCGCTACCGCTAAGCGCATTGCCCAAGAGCTGGGAACACCTATGGGTCAGGATGTGGGCTACCAAGTGCGCTTCTCCGATAAGACGGGGCCGAATGCCTCCATCAAATTAATGACTGACGGCATCTTGTTGGCCGAGACCCAAAGAGACCCTCAGTTGCGCGCCTATGACACACTGATCATTGATGAAGCGCATGAACGCAGTCTGAATATCGACTTTCTCTTGGGTTATCTTAGGCGTCTGTTGCCAAGGCGCCCCGATCTCAAGCTCATCATCACCTCAGCCACGATCGATGCGCAGCGCTTTGCAGAGCACTTTACGATCAATGGCAAGATTGCGCCGGTTATCGAGGTCAGCGGCAGGTTATTCCCGGTTGAGCAGCGCTACGTGCCTTTAGAGCCTAATGTTAAACCTGACGGCAAAAAAGAATCCAAAGAAGCAAAAGAAATCCCCGATGCAGTAGCTGAGGCGATTGCCAACTTATGGCGCGAGGGCACAACTGGTTCTGGCGATGTGTTGGTTTTCTTACCTGGGGAGCGAGAGATACGAGATTGCGCTGAAGTATTGCGCAAAGATCATGTTCTGGCCCAACGCTTTCATCCAGAAATCTTAAGTTTATTTGCGCGTCAATCTATTGCTGAGCAGGAGAGGGTATTTAGTCCTGGTAATGGTCGTCGCATTATTTTGACGACGAACGTAGCTGAGACTTCTTTAACTGTTCCGAATATTCGTTATGTGATTGATAGTGGCTTAGCTAGGGTCAAGCGGTACTCCTATCGTAATAAGGTTGAGCAACTTCAAGTAGAGTCCATATCACAAGCTGCTGCCAATCAACGGGCGGGTCGTTGCGGACGTGTGTCAGATGGTATTTGTATTCGTCTATATAGCGAGCTAGATTATCAGTCTCGACCTAAATTTACTGATCCAGAAATCTTACGCAGTTCATTGGCTGCGGTTTTGCTGCGCATGAGCGCATTGCACTTACCGAAGATTGCAGAGTTTCCCTTTATTGATAAACCATTGGGTAGAGCGATTGCAGATGGTGTCCAGCTATTAGATGAGTTGGGTGCCATTGAATATGATGAAGCGCAAGATACCGAAGGAAAAGATCTTAACAATAACTTCAGGCTTACTGCAATCGGTAAGCAGCTCGCTGATCTACCCTTAGATCCTCGGATCGGCAGAATATTGTTGGCAGCGAAAGATCAAAATGCACTGCGTGAAGTCACCATCATTGCATCAGCGCTTGCTACTCAGGACCCTCGCGAAAGGCCACTTGAGCAAGCTGGAGCCGCTGACCAAGCGCATCTGCAGTTTGCCGATGAGCGTTCTGAGTTTCTCAGTTTTGTAAAACTCTGGGATTGGTATCAAGATGCATTGCAACATAAACATAGCAATCGCCAATTAGAAACCCTCTGTAGAAGTAAATTCTTGTCACCGCGTCGCTTACGAGAGTGGCGCGACGTATATGGTCAACTGCATACCATGCTGGGTGAGAAGGGTTGGAAAGAAAACGGCCTAGCCGCCACGTATGAACAAATTCACTTATCGCTACTAACTGGGTTGCTAGGTTATGTGGCCAAAAAAGAAGAAGACGAAAAATCTCAAGAGCGCGGTAGTAAAACTGGCGGCTATATCGGCGCCAGAGGAATACGGCCATTTATTTGGCCTGGTTCAACTATTGGCAAGAAAGCGGGTGCGTGGATTTTGGCAGGTGAGCTGCAAGAGACCAATCGCATGTACGCTCGCACGATTGCCAAGATTGAGCCGCAGTGGGTTGAGAGTGTAGCAGCGCATCGCCTCATAAAGTCCTTAAGCGACCCATTTTGGGATAACCGCCAAGGGGAGGTCATGGCCTTTGAACGGGGCACTTTGTATGGTTTGCCGATTTATCACGGTAGGCGAGTGCGCTACGAGCCCCATGACCCCGTGATGGCGCGGGAGCTATTTATACGTCAAGCATTGGTTCAAGATGAAATGTTTGGTCGGATGGATTCTCCAGGGCTTGAGCGTGAGACCGAGACTGATGCTAAGAAAAAATATCCAGATTGTTTTGGATTCTTTTGGCATAACCGCAGACTCATCAAAGAAATTGAGGCTCTGGAGCATCGATCGCGAAGACCTGACGTATTGGTCGATGATGAATTGCTCTTTGCCTTCTATGACTCGCGCATACCAAAAAATGTGTCAAGTAGAGAAGGCATGAAGGTCTGGTTGAAAAAGCCAGATCCAAGCGGTGAAAAACCCGATACTCAGCTGCGCCTATCAAAAGCGGATTTGATGCGCCATGAAGCAGCGGGTATTACTGTGGATCGTTACCCCAAAAAGATGGTGATAGGCGGTACAGAGTTGGGGATGAATTATCACTTTGAGCCTGGCAGCCCCAAGGATGGTGTAACGCTGGTAGTGCCACTCACGCTGTTAAATCAGGTGGATGGTCGTCGCTGTGAATGGCTAGTACCCGGTATGTGTGAAGAGAAGACTTTGTTATTACTCAAGTCCTTGCCGCAGAAACTGCGGCGCCACTGCGTACCGTTGCCAGAATATGCCAAGTCCTTTTTGGAGCGCATGTTGGAGGAAAAGCACTTTGGTGTGGGTGATTATTTAGATAGCTTGATTGCCGATATTCGCAAAGAAAAAGGTTTGGAGATCAAGCGCACAGACTTTAGGCCAGAAGCGTTACCGGCTCATTCGTTCATGAACTATCGCCTCATTGATGAGCATGGTCGTCAATTAGATTTGGAGCGTAATCTATCTCGTTTGCGCGCAGAATATGGTGAGACAGCTAGAAGCGCCTTTCAGGCGATTGCTCAAGAGGCCGCACAGGTCGAGCTTGGCGTTGAGGCTAAGCCAGCAACAGCATTAGGAGAGGCATCCCCAGGGGGCGCCGCTCGAGAAGTCGAGCAGGGTGGGTATAAGTCTTGGGAGTTTGGTGAGCTGCCAGAAACCTTAGAGATTCAAAAAGGAAATCGAACCTTGTTTGGATATCCTGCGCTTGTAGATCGTATAGATACATGCGACTTAGAAGTGTTTGATGACTTGGTAGAAGCCAGAAAGCAGCACTGGCAAGGATTGCGCCGACTATTCTCTATATCGAATAAAGAAACACTGAAGGCTTTGCAAAAGCAATTACCAGGCATTCGTGAATTGGGCCTTTTATTTATTAATGTGGGGTCTGTCGATAACTTGATAGAGCAGATTTTGAACTTGGCAGTTGAGCGAGCCTTTTTAATGGACCCGTTACCAACTAGTGCAAGCCTTTTTGAGTTGCGCCTCCAAGAAGGTAAGCCGCGTTTAGCGTTGATTGCCCAGGAGATTTCTCGTCATGCCCTCAATGCGCTGCAGGCATACGCAGACTTGCAGAAAAAACTCCCCCAAGCAAGGGCAGCCTCTGCTGCAGCCCATGTGGATATTCAGACGCAGATTCAAGGTTTGGTGTTCCCAAAATTTGTATCTGATATCCCCTACATCCAACTAGTGCATCTGCCGCGCTATTTAAAAGGGGTGGCGATGAGGATCGATAAGTTGCGTGCCAACCCAAGCCGTGATGCTCAGTGCCAAAAGGACTGGGAGTCCGTTCAGCGTCCCTGGCAAAAATTACTTCAAGGCAGCAAGGGTTCGGCCTCTTATGCCATGGTCGAAGATCAGGCCTTGCAAGATTTTCGCTGGCAGCTAGAAGAGCTCAGGGTGGCCCTATATGCGCAGGAACTAAAAACCCCAACGCCAATGTCCTTAAAGCGTCTCGAAAAGGTTCTGACGAGCTTACGTTAGGCTAAATCTGGGTTTTAGTCCCCCTTGTATTGCTTACAATAGGGCATGTACACATTTCATCAGAATCATCGCTTTTATAGTTTAGCAACCGGTGTTTTCCTAGCCCTCATTGCTAGCGCTTCGCTTACTAATGCCCAAACAGGTCCTGCACCTATTCCAGCGCACACTCCGACTGAACCTAAACTCGCCATCGTATTGAATTCAGCTGAGGCAAGTGTGAGTTTGATCGATATGCCGACCAGAAAAGTCATCAAGACAGTTCCAGTTGGTAAAGAACCGCATCACCTGATGCTCACGCCAGATCAGAAGACGCTTCTAATTGCTAATGCAGCGGGTAACGATGTTCAGTTGATGAATCCAGTCAACGGAGAGTTGACTGGAAAAATCCCGGAGATTATTGATCCTTACCAAATCGGCTATTCACCCAACCATAAATGGTTTATTGCTAACGGCAATCGTTTAGATCGCGTTGACATTTATGCAGCTGATGGTGCGAATTTAAAACTCGCCAAAACTATTAAGTTGGCTAAGACACCAAGTCACATTGCCTATACATCTGATAGCAAGATTGCTTTTATCTCCCTGCAAGACTCGAGTGAACTCGCTGCAATTGATTTGGCAACACAGACGCTGCTTTGGAAAATACCAACAGGCAATACACCAGCAGGCTTGTGGATGACGCCAGGCGACCAATATTTATTGGTTGGCATTACTGGTGAAGATAGTGTGCAAGTGATCGATTGGAAAAATCGCAAAGAAATCAAACGCATCTTGACTGGTAAAGGAGCGCATAACTTCCGGCCTTTGGGCGATAAGAAGCAAGTTTTTGTGAGTAATCGCATTGCTTCTACGATTAGCTTAATTAATATGCAGACCCTTGAAAAAGTAGGTAATATCACTGGCTTGCCTTCTGGTCCAGATGATATGGAAATAACACCCGATGGAAAAACAATGTGGGTGACATTTCGTTTTGCAAAAAAAGTGGGTGTGATTGATATTCCTTCAATGAAGCTGATTGCCACGATTCCTGTTGGAAAATCTCCTCATGGTGTTTTCTTCACGCCACGGGCTGCCTGGGAATAAATGTTGCGCCTTTTTGCCTTCCTCGTTCTGATGGCTAGTTCTTTCTCAGGTCTGGCTCAGGGCGTTGCTTGCAATAAAACTGTTTACCTTAGCTTTGATACGGGCAATATGTCAGTTGCGCAACTGGTTTCTGATGTGCTTAATCGTCAACACGTTAAAGCGACATTTTTTCTTGCCAATGAAAAAACCAGTCGTGGCGATTTTGCTTTAGACGATTCTTGGAAGTCTTTCTGGCAAGATCGTTTGCGAGAAGGGCATCACTTTGGTAGTCATACCTATGACCATGTGTACTTTCTGAAAGATGCACCCAATAAGGATGTGTTTGAAAGGCCGCAATTTGGCTCCAAAGCTGGCGCAACAATTCTGTATAACGAAGCCAGTTTTTGTAGAGAGATTCGCAGGGTAGATGATCGCTTTAAGGAGTTGACGGGCTCAGCGACTCAGAAAATTTGGCGTGCTCCTGGGGGAAAGGCCTCCCCACGTCTAATTAATATGGGCAATCAGTGTGGTTACCAGCATATTGGCTGGAACGATGCTGGATTTTTGGGGGATGAGCTTGATTCCAAAGTGCACCCCAATTCAGTTTTATTGGAAAAGGCGAGCCGCAATCTTCAGGATGGTGATATTGCTATGGCGCATTTAGGGATTTGGTCTAGAAAAGACCCTTGGGCCCCAGCAGTTCTAGAGCAATTGATTATCAATCTGAAGAATCGCGGTTTTTGTTTTTCGACCCTACCAAAGTAAGGCAATTAGGCCACAATAAGATATGGATTTAAGCATCATCACCACGCCGATATCAGCAGGATATGCTTCTGTACAAGAGTGCTTGTTCGACAACATCCTGGCACCTATCTTGTACCATTTCAACCTCATGGGTTGGGCAGAAGATGCGTTTGATGGATTGGATTGGTTTTTGTTTGGTTGCATCCAGATCTTGTTGATCATCGTGGTTCTAAGAGTCTGGGAGCGCATTGCACCAGCAGAAACCCAAGAGCGTTTCGCCAAGGCCACAACTGCAGACGTGATGTATACCTTATTTCATCGCCTTGGTATTTTTCATGGACTGATATTCATTGGGCTTTCTGGATTCTTCTTCCAGATGGATTCTATCTTGCACGACTTTCGTTTTGAGCGTCTCAATGTTGAATCTTGGTGGGAACCCATCACATCTATACCGCTCATCAGCTTTTTGATTTATCTGATCTTGCTTGATCTGGTTGAGTATCTATACCACCGCGCTTCGCACACCTTTAACTGGTGGTGGAGACTCCATTCTTTGCACCACAGCCAGACTGTCATGACGGCATGGTCAGATAATCGTAACCATATCCTCGACGATATTTTGCGAGCAGTGATATTTGCATTCTTTGCATTGCTGTTTGGAGTGTCACCAGGCCAATTCATCGCTTTAGTGGTAGTGAGTCAATTTATTCAAAGTTGGCAACATGCCAATATCAAAGTAAGCCTGGGTAAATTTCAGTACCTCTTAATATCCCCGATGTTTCATCGCATGCATCACGCTGTTGGTTATGGTCACGAAGTAACAGGTAAGCCCGGAGTCTTAGGCGGATGCAATTTTGGAATTCTGTTTCCTTGTTGGGATGTCTTATTTAAAACGGCTATCTTCCCCAAGGAGATCTATCCAACCGGAGTGAGAGACTTATCCGTTTCCAATAATATTTTGATTCAACAATGGCAATGCTTTGTTCTCTCGCTTAGAGAGATTAAAAAATCGCTGCGCAAGTAGTATCAATAGTTGGCAGATAGGAGTTTTATGGAAGGTTTGCAGCAAGTGATCAGATCCTTTGGCTTAGCGCTTGTGGGTACGATGCATCCGCGCATGATGTGGTTGAGTTTTCGCCCATTTCTGATCGTGTCAGTGTTATGGGGTGGCACGATCTGGCTCACTTGGACTCCTGCCCTGGAACTGCTCAGCACCTTTCTCACGACATCGATATTTACCAGTTGGATTCAGGATGGCTTGATCTGGGCTGGCTTTGAAAATGCCAGAGCATGGATTGCCCCTTTATTTTTCGTGATGCTGCTAATCCCGCTCATCTGCATCAGCTTATTGGTACTCATCGCCTTTACAACAGTTCCCGCCATTGTGAAGACAGTTGCACTCCAATCTGTCTATAAGGATTTGGAATGTAAATATGGCGGGGGATTATTGGGAAGTCTTTTTTACACCCTGTGGTCTGCATTGATTTGTCTGGCTCTAGTCATACTGACATTGCCGGTGTGGTGGATGCCACCCTTAGTGGCTTTGCTGCCGCCATTGCTCTGGGGCTGGTTAACCATGCGCTTGATGTCGTATGACGTATTGGCAAAACATGCCAGCGTAGAGGAGCGCGATCTTCTGCTTAAAAAATATCATTGGTCTTTGCTATCGATGGGAATCGTTTCTGGTTTATTGGGTGCGGTACCGACATTCTTTTGGGCAACATCTGCCTTAGCCCTAGTATTATTTCCAGTGGTGAGTTTTATCGCTGTTTGGGTCTACTCTTTGATCTTCGTCTTTGCCGCACTGTGGTTTAGCCATTTCTTATTGGTAGCATTAAAAGAATTGCGACGTGAGGAGTTGGATAGAGCGCTCACCGTCGAAACACGCGTTATTGAATCGGAGCTTCCTTATCATGGTTGATGTAGTCAAAACAGTTTCTATTGATGTTCCTGCAAGCGCAGCACGGCGCTTCGGTTTGATTGTTATTGGCGATGAGATTCTGTCTGGTCGACGTCAAGATAAACATCTTGGTACATTGATTGAGCTCTTAACTGAGAGAGGTTTAAGTCTTTCTTGGGCAAGATATGTAGCCGATAATCCCGAGGAAATTACCGCGATACTCAAAGATAGTTTTACGAGCGGTGATGTGGTTTTTAGCACTGGCGGTATTGGTGCTACACCAGATGATCACACCCGTCAATGCGCTGCATTAGCTTTAGGAACGACAGTACAACTTCATCCCACTGCTAGAGAGCTGATTGCAGGTCGGATTCAAGTCACAGCAGAGGGTGATCCCGTTAAGGCAGATTTAAATACGCCTGAGAATCAACATCGTTTCAAGATGGGAGAATTTCCACTTGGTAGTGACATCATCCCCAATCCTTACAACCAGATTCCAGGCTTTAGAATTAAAGAGCATCACTTTGTCCCAGGATTTCCGGTGATGGCGGCGCCTATGATGGCTTGGTGTTTAGACGCCCACTACAAGGATCTGTTTCATCAAGAAAACTGGGCGGAGCAGAGCTTCATCGTGCCTAAGGGAGTTGAGTCTACTTTGACCCCGCTAATGGAGCGTATAGAAGAGAATTTCCCCGGTGTGAAGGTCTTTAGCTTGCCGTCTATGGGGGATCCCTCAAGGGGCGGTGTATTTGCTGAGCGGCATATCGAATTGGGTATTAAGGGCAACGCCAATCTACTGGGTAGCGCTTGGAATGCCCTTCGAGTAGGCACTCAAGAGCTGGGTTATGAAATTCATGATCTTAGCTAGCGCTCGATAGCACTTAATTGGTGCATTAAGTCATTTTTCTGCCGTACAAGGGGTATTTGAGCACTTAAATAGTGCAATAATGAGATATCCCGCTTGTTTGCTTCAGTAAATTACATACATCCATTAGGCATGTTTGATGCCTGGAATGAACAAGGGTGTATGCCTTAAGTTTTGAATTCCAAATTTAGTTAATAGAGGAGAGTTGCATGACAACCAAGACCGTCGCTGATGTGATGAAGTTAGTTAAAGAGAAAGAATGTACTTTCGTTGATTTCCGCTTTGTAGATACAAAGGGCAAAGAACAACACACAACAGTACCTATCTCCCATTTTGACGAAGACAAATTTGAGAGCGGTCATGCATTTGACGGTTCTTCTATCGCTGGTTGGAAGGGTATTGAAGCTTCTGACATGTTGTTGATGCCTGATCCAACAGCTTGCTACATTGACCCATTCTATGAAGAGTCAACATTGGTCATCACATGTGACGTGATCGAGCCATCTGATGGCAAAGGTTACGATCGTGACCCACGCTCTATCGCTAAGCGTGCTGAAGCTTATTTGAAGAGCACCGGTCTAGGTGATGCAGCTTACTTTGGTCCAGAGCCAGAATTCTTTATTTTTGATGGCGTCCGTTGGGGTGCTGATATGCAAGGTTGCTTCGTGAAGATTGATTCCGAAGAAGCCCCATGGTCTTCCGGTGCAGAAATCGAAGGCGGCAACACAGGTCACCGCCCAGGTAAAAAAGGTGGTTATTTCCCAGTTGCTCCTGTAGATACATTCCACGACATGCGTTCTGAAATGTGTTTGATTCTTGAATCCTTGGGCATTCCTGTCGAAGTACATCACCATGAAGTTGCCGGTCAAGGTCAAAACGAATTGGGCACAAAGTTCAGCACATTGACACAGCGTGCTGACTGGACTATCTGGCAGAAGTACGTCATTCAAAACGTTGCTCATGCTTATGGCAAAACAGCAACCTTCATGCCTAAGCCTGTAGTTGGCGATAACGGTTCTGGTATGCACGTTCACCAATCCGTTTGGAAGAATGGCGAGAACTTGTTTGCTGGGAATGGTTATGCTGGTTTGTCAGAGTTTGCTCTCTACTATATCGGCGGCATTATCAAGCATGCTAAAGCATTGAACGCGATTACCAACCCAGGTACAAACTCATACAAGCGTTTGGTTCCAGGCTTTGAGGCGCCAGTAAAGTTGGCTTACTCTGCACGTAACCGTTCTGCTTCGATTCGTATTCCACACGTTTCTAGTCCTAAAGGTCGTCGTATTGAGACGCGCTTCCCCGATCCATTGGCCAACCCATACTTGGCATTCTCTGCCTTGTTAATGGCTGGCTTGGATGGTGTTCAGAACAAGATTCACCCAGGTGAAGCAGCTGACAAGAACCTGTATGACTTGCCACCAGAAGAAGATGCAAAGATCCCAACCGTTTGCGCAAGCTTAGAAGAGGCTTTGGAAGCTTTGAAGAAAGATCATGAGTTCTTAACTCGTGGCGGTGTATTTACCGAATCCATGATTGATGCGTATATCAATTTGAAGATGGACGATGTCACACGTTTCCGTATGACCACTCATCCTATCGAATTTGATATGTACTACTCCCTGTAAGCGAAGGAGAGAACTTGAGCGCAGGACTGTTGCGCAATTCGTTCAAGGGAGCAGCTTCGGCTGCTCCTTTTTTTCCGACATTGCTTGATCAGATGCCCAATGCCATCTTGGTATTTGAGGCGGAGAACCATCAATTGGTTTATGTCAATCCGGCTGCTGAAGCAGCGCTGGATCTGTCGCGCAAATCACTTGAGGGGCAGTCCGTGCACGATTTGTTTGGGGATAATGCACCCTTAAACTCCATGATTGAGGAAGTGCGGAGCGGTCAAGTCACAGCACAACGTCAAGAAATGGTTTTGCATTCTATGCCGGGTAGTATTCATCAAGAATCAACACCTGCGCACGTCGTTATCGCGATGTTTGACGATCCGGACTTGCTGATGATGGAATGGTTTCCGATCGATCAACAACTTCGTAGTGAACGCGACGAACGCGTTACACAACAAGTTGAGGCTAATAAGGAGCTCATGCGGAACTTGGCGCATGAAATCAAAAATCCTTTGGGTGGCATTCGTGGGGCGGCACAGCTTCTAGAGTTTGAGCTCCCAGAAAAAGGCTTGAGGGAATATACCCAAGTCATTATTAAAGAATCCGATCGCCTGCAAACATTAGTAGATCGCCTTTTAGCGCCACACCGTAAAGCACACGTCATTGAAGCGTTTAACGTCCATGAGGCCTTAGAGCGTGTTCGTAGTTTGGTATTGGCGGAGTTTCCTAAAGGGCTTCGGATCATTCGCAACTACGACACGAGTCTTCCCGATATCCTTGGGGATCGTGAGCAACTCATTCAGGCGGTACTCAATATTGCGCATAACGCAGCTCAAGCACTTTCAGATGAAATTACCGCTGGGACTGCTCGGATAGAGTTAAAGACACGGGTGGCCCGTTCAGTCACGATTGCTAAACATCGTTATAAGTTGGCGATGGATTTACAGGTCATTGATAACGGGCCTGGTATTCCAGATGATATTAGAGAGCGCATCTTTTTTCCTTTGGTTTCAGGAAGAGAGGGCGGCAGTGGACTTGGTCTTACCCTGGCACAAACTTTTGTTCAGCAGCATCAGGGCTCTATCTCTTGTGATAGTCGTCCTGGGTGCACAGATTTTCATATTCAGATTCCATATCGTAAGCGGGAGAAATAATCATGAAGCCAATTTGGATCGTCGATGACGATCAGTCTATTCGTTGGGTGTTAGAGAAGGCCCTCACGCGTGAAAATATTCCCCATAAGAGTTTTTCAAATCCAAATGATGTCCTCAATGCTCTTGAGAAAGAGTCACCTCAAGTATTGATCTCCGACATCCGGATGCCACGCGGCAATGGCCTAGAGTTATTGCAGCATGTCAAACAGAGCCATCCACAATTGCCGGTCATCATCATGACCGCCTATTCAGATTTGGATTCTGCCGTATCTTCTTTTCAAGGCGGGGCTTTTGAATACCTCACTAAACCATTTGATTTAGAAAAGGCGATTGAACTGATACACCGTGCTATTGAGCAAAGTGATCGCAATCAATCTGGTACTAAAGACTTAAGCGCTTTTGTTCAAGACGCTAGCGAAATTATTGGTCAGGCTCCAGCCATGCAAGAAGTATTTCGCGCCATTGGCCGCTTAGCGCAGTCACATGCTACCGTATTGATCACTGGTGAATCTGGTACCGGTAAAGAGTTGGTAGGCTTAGCACTTCACAAGCATAGCCCGCGGGCTAGAGGTCCATTTGTATCGCTCAGCACAGCAGCTGTTCCAAAAGATCTATTGGAATCTGAATTGTTTGGTCACGAACGAGGTGCGTTTCCAGGGGCGCAAACGCTGCGTCGTGGACGCTTTGAGCAGGCTGATGGCGGTACCTTATTCCTAGATGAAATCGGCGACCTACCATTTGACTTACAGACTCGGCTATTGCGAGCCCTAACCGATGGCCATTTCTATCGAGTTGGCGGTCAAGACCCCATTAAGGTGAATGTCAGAATTATTGCGTCTACCCATCAAAATTTAGAGTCACGCGTTGCCGCTGGATTCTTCAGAGAAGATTTATTGCACCGTCTCAATCTGATTCGTTTGCGCATGCCGCCACTACGTGAGCGTGCCGAAGATATCCCCTTACTCGCTCGTCACTTTATGCTTACCTGTGCCAAATCTTTAGGCGTTGAACCTAAGAAACTTTCTGATGAGGTTCTGAAAGATATCGGACAGATGTCTTTCCCTGGTAACGTGCGCCAATTAGAAAACCTGTGCCATTGGCTTACAGTGATGACGCCTTCTAATGTGATTGGTATCAGCGATCTGCCAGGTAATATCTTGGCCGAGGTCAATGATCAACCGATGGCTCCTCAGGGAGATTCTTCTCAAGCGGGAGCAGTTGTGTCACGAGGTGGGGCTTTAGATTGGGAAGGTGGCTTAAGTCGCCTCGCTGCCAAGATGTTGCAAGACGGTGACAAGAATGTTTATGACGCACTGTGCGCTAAATTTGAAAAGGCTGTTTTGCAAGCTGCCTTAGAGGTGACGCGTGGCAGAAGAGTTGAAGCAGCTCAACGACTTGGTATTGGCCGCAATACGATTACTCGTAAATTGCACGAATTGGGTATTAATGACTGATTCAGTGCGGATAGCAGCGTGGAATGTGAACTCTTTAAAAGTTCGCTTGCCACATGTTCTCCGTTGGTTGAGTGATCAAGAAAAGGCCAAGAAATCGATAGATGCATTGTGCTTGCAAGAGCTCAAGCTGACTGACGATAAGTATCCCCACAAGGAGCTAGAAGATGCTGGCTATCTGAGTCTAGCTGCTGGCCAAAAGACTTATAACGGTGTTGCCATTATTGTGAGGCGTGCTGCCTTGGCGCCTATTGCAACCGATCTAGAGACCACTTTTCTAAAGCCTATTAGAAATATCCCTGCTCATGCTGATGAGCAGCAGCGCATCTTAGCTGCCACAGTGTGTTTCAAGGGAATGCAACCGATAAGATTAGTATCTGCATATTTTCCGAACGGACAGTCACCTGAAAGCGAGAAGTTTGAATACAAACTCAACTGGCTAAACGCATTACAGTCTTGGCTAAGAAAAGAACTAGAACAGAACCAGCGTTTAGCGCTCTTAGGTGATTTCAATATTGCCCCTCAAGATGCTGATGTGCATGACCCTAAAGCGTGGGAAGGGCAGAATCTGGTTTCACCCCAAGAGAGAACAGCTTTTCAGGATTTACTGAAACTAGGATTTGAGGATTCCTTTCGGATGTTCGAGCAAGCCCCCAAAGCGTTTAGCTGGTGGGATTACAGGATGATGGGTTTTAGGCGTAATGCAGGGATGCGGATTGATCACATCCTACTGAGCGAAGCACTCAAGGAAAAATGTAGTGCCAGCATTATCGACAAAGAGCCGCGCTCATGGGAGCAGCCATCAGACCATGCTCCTGTGATTGCAGAAATCATAAAAAACTAAATGAAGTGTAGTTAGAGGGTTTCCCCCAAGCTTAATATCCTTAGGCTTTATATACTATTAAAAGTTTTTTATTGCAGTGCATGAAGCTTTACCTTTATAAGTTTTTGATATAAATAAAAATTGAGTACACTAAGTTAAAGTCCGCTCCGTCCTCACTGCTTTTTAAGACTCTTTTCTAGTTCTGCAATTCAAATTTTTGAGTATTCAATAGCTTAATTTTTAAAAAGATTGGAATGTACTTTGTTGACTCAACACATTAAGAGCCCCATAAATAAACTTTTCGGTGTCTTACTAGTATCGAACACTATTGCTGTATCAGCTATTGCTCAAGAAATTCCAGCGCGTAATGGAGCCACAGCCTTGATCAAAGACGGAGCTGGTTCAGTTCCTGCCAAAGTGGTTGATACTGAAGAGGTTGCTAAAAAATTAGCAAATCCAATTGCGAACATGATCTCTGTGCCATTGCAATATGAGTTCAGTCGTGGCTTAGGTAGAAATCAAGGTGGCTCAGAGCAGACTCTCTTGTTCCAGCCAGTGGCACCATTCAATTTAGGCGGTGGAGATACTTTCATTGTGCGCCCCATTGTCGCTGGTGTGAGGGAAGTGAGTATTCAAGGTGCTACTGGACAGGGGTACTCTGGTTATGGCATAGCTAGCGTTACACTTGAATCTTTTTATGCACCTAATACCAATTCTTCTTGGATTTGGGGTATTGGACCTTACGCCCAATCTCCATCGGGTAATAGCGGACACTTTGGCTCCCAGCAAACTGGCGCGGGTGTTACCGCAGTAGTCCTCAATCGCGCCGGTCCTTGGACTTATGGGCTTTTGGGGTATCAATCGTGGAGCGTAGGCGGTAACCCCACATTTGGAACGCAAAATAATTTATATGGGCAACCTTTTGTTGCTTACACCACGAAATCAGCTTGGACATATACGGCCAATATGGAGGCGCAATATAACTACGATTCACATCGTACTTCAAATCCACTATATCTTGGCATCTCAAAGGTGGAGGTCTTTGACGGCACCCCAATTTCATTTAGTGCAGGTCCAATGTATTACGTTAGCAATACCCCTGGCGGACCATCGGGATTTGGCGCGCGAGCTACCGTAACCTTGGTAATTCTTAAATAGTTCAAATCGAATATGGAGTAGTAATAGAAATCTTGCTCCAGAGATTAATAAAGGCGTTCATGAATCACTCTCAGAAAATCCTCGGCATCTTCTTTGCAGTTTTTTCAATGTTGGCTTTTGCTGATGCCTCAACTGTGTATTTCAATGGTGACATCCTGACGATGGAAGGTGACAAGCCGCAGTATGTAGAAGCAGTCGTAGTAAAGGGGCAAAAAATTACTTATGTCGGTAATCTGCGAGATGCTTTAAATGGAGCCGGCGCTAATCCAGTAATGCAGGATTTAAAAGGTCAAACCCTATTGCCAGGTTTTATAGATGCCTGGGGCCACTTTACTTTGATTGCTCAAAATACTCTAGGCGTTAATCTCGGTTATTTTTCAAAGAAGCCTCCACATACCACCCAGGAGCTTATTGGTCGCTTGAAGGCTGAAGCTCGACCATTTAATGGTTGGATCATTGGTTCGGAGTATGCGGACGCTTTTCTGACCGATGGCCCTTTAACGATTGCGCAATTGGATCAAGCCTTTCCCAATCAACCTGTATTTATAAATAACATTTCTACTTTGACTGGGATTGTGAATACAGCCGGACTAAAGAAGCTGGGGTTTAGCAAAAACACCAAAGTGAAGCAAGGCATGCTTCCAGTTGATCCAAAAACCGGCAAGCTTACTGGTGAATTGATCGGCGGTCCTAATTTCGAGGCAACAGCAAAGGTATTCGGTAAGTATTCTCATGCCTTAACCATGGAAACCTATCGCAAGGCTGAAAAAGTTTATGCCTCCAACGGATATACTACTGCGCAAAGTTATCAAACTACCATCCAAGATATTAGCAATATGCGCCAGGCAGTAGATCACAATGTGATCAGCTTAGATCTTATTGCGCTGCCCACCTATGATGTGGTTGATCAATTGCTTGCAATTAATAAAAATTATCTATTTGGAACCTATACCAAGGGCGATGGTGGCTTTAAGGTTGCTGGAATATTGGTTTCAACGGATGGCGCACCACAATTGCGTTTGGCCTATTTCACGAAGCCGTACACCGATACCACAGGATTCCCAAAAGATTGGCGTGGTATGGCTGTTGCTTCTCAGGATTTGGTTGATAAGTATGCCAAGTTAGCCTATGAAAAAAATATCCAGTACTTCGGTTACTCCAATGGGGATGCCGGTATTGATATGGCACTTTCTGGAATTACCAAGGCAATAAAAGAAACGGGCATTACTGAAGATCGCAGATCAGTAATCTCACATTCCTTCTTTGTTCGTGATGATCAACTCGACCAATACAAGACCAATAAAATCCTGCCCCAATTTATGCCTAACCATATCTGGATGTATGGGGATGTGTATAGGCAGATTCTAGGGGACGAGAGGGCTGGCAATATGGTTCCGCTCAATTTGGCCAAAGCAAAAGGTATGCAATTTGGACTTCATAATGACACGCCATCATCAGGGCCTAGCGCATTGTTTACGATTTGGACCGCGGTTAATCGAAAGACCTATGGAGGTAGTACTTTAGGACCTGATCAACGGCTTGATCCCTATACAGCGTTACGTGGCTTTACTTCTGTGCCTGCATACCAGTACAAAGAAGAGGCGTCAAAGGGTAGCATTACTGCTGGAAAACTTGCGGATATGGTGTTACTCGATCGCAATCCACTGAAGATAGACCCAATAGAAATCAAGGACATTCAAATTTTGAAGACCATTAAGAATGGTAAAGATTTGTATGTTCATCCATAGTTAGACATAGCATTTCCCAAGACACTATTTAGAGCAACGAGGTGTTAGATGCTTGCTTCAAAAACCTTTGATTTTGAAAACCAAAGACCGAGAGACCGCATCCTTTAAATCGATGAATTTGCTTATACACCGATTGACCACCCGCAGACCCCTCTTTATACGGGTCTATCATGGGCTTCTGCTCTCATAATCGCTTGGTTTCAGGATTAAGTCCTGATAGACCAACCAAGAAACGCTTAAATTATCTTCGGCTGAATTTGTTATCTGCGACCGTCTCTTATATTCAATAATTATGCTAGGCCACCATGACGCAATAGCGCATTAATACTAGGTTCGCGACCTCGGAATGCCTTAAATGATTCAGCAGCAGAGCGGCTTCCACCAACTTCTAGAATTTCTTGGCGATAACGTTTGCCAGTTTGCTGATCTAGTACGCTACCGTTCAGTTTCGCTGCTTCTTCAAATGCTGAGTAGGCATCTGCAGACAACACTTCAGCCCACTTATAGCTGTAGTAACCCGCCGCATAGCCACCAGCAAAAATGTGGCTAAAGGAATTAATCCAACGGGAGATTTCTGGTTGGGGGATGATATTAAATTCTGTAGCGGTATTTCTGGAGAGTTCGAGTACAGATTCATCTTTCGCCTTGGTTGTATCAAAAGTGGAGTGCAATCGCCAATCCGTTAATGACATCACAATTTGACGTAGAGTGCTTAAGCCATTTTGGAAGTTCTTCGCCGCCAACATTTTGTCAAACAAGGCCTTAGGCAAAGACGCGCCAGTTTCTGCATGAGCTGTCATTTTTTCTAAGACCTCCCATTCCCAGCAAAAGTTTTCCATGAATTGACTTGGTAATTCAACGGCATCCCATTCGACTCCATTGATGCCAGATACTCCTAATGCGCCAACTTGAGTTAAGAGGTGATGGAGGCCATGGCCGCTTTCGTGAAAGAGGGTGATGACATCATCATGTGTAATAGTAGGTTGACGTAATTGCCCATCTACTTTAACTGGTGGGGCAAAGTTACAAACTAAGTAAGCCACCGGAATCTGAATCTCACCATTGGCAAGCTCTCGTCTACCTCTTGCATCATCCATCCAAGCGCCGCCACGTTTACCGGGACGTGCATAGGGGTCCAAGTAAAAATAGGCAACGATTTCTCCATACTCATTACTGACTGAGAAAGACTGAACATCAGCATGCCAAGTAGGTAAATCAGCTTGATGAATCTTTACCCCAAAGAGTGTCTGAATCACTCCAAACAAACCTTCTAGAACTTTAGGCAATGGAAAGTATTGTTTTAGTTCATTTTCAGAAAAAGAGTAACGTGCTTGCTTGAGTTTTTCTGAGTAATACGGAATATCCCAAGGCTGCAGTTCAGTATTGGCAAAAGCTTGTAACTCATCCCAATCCTTTTGGGCAAATGGTTTTGATTTCTTGGCGATATCAGCCAAAAACTGATTCACTTCAGAAATGGTATTAGCCATCTTCGGCGCTATGCTGAGTGAAGCGTAGTTCGCAAAACCCAGCATGCGAGCTTCTTCATCGCGCAGTCGCAGTTGCGCCAACATATTCTCGGTGTTATCCCACTCTAACTTGCCATTGGTGAATTGGGGGGCTAATTCAGAGGCGCGGGTCACGTAGGCCTGGTACATCAATTGACGTAAGGCACGATTTTCTGAGTACTGCATTACGGGATAGTAAGAAGGGAAGTGCAAACTAAATGCCCAGCCCTCTAGATTCTTCTGCTTAGCGGTATCTGCTGCAGCGGTAATCGCATCCTCTGGTAATCCCGCTAGCTCGGCCTCATCTGCGATGAGATGAACAAAGCCATCAGTAGCATCTAAGACATGATCGGAAAATGCTTTACCGAGAATGGCTTGCTCATCTTGGATTTGGGCGAAGCGGGGTTTCTGTGCATCAGTAAGCTCGGCACCGCCCAAACGAAAGTCGCGCAAGGCATTTTCAATAACCTTCTTTTGCGCCGTACTGAGCTTGGAAAATTCAGAACTATTTTGAATAACTTTAAATTTATCGTAGAGTGCTAAGTTCTGGCTCAAACTGGAAAAGAATGCTGTGACCTGCGGTAGCATCTCGCCATAGGCAGCTCGTAATTCCGGTGTATCCGCCACACTATTTAAATGGGAGATGACGCTCCATGATCTACCTAAGGATTCAGTGGCATCCTCCAGCGGTTCAGCTAAGGCATTCCAAGTGCACGGCGTATTGGCATCAGTCGCTTTATGAACAGCCGCCTCTGCCTCTTTCAATAAATAGGAAATTGCTGAATTGATATGCTCAGGCTTTACTTCTGCATAAGCAGGAATGCCGCGTCCAAATGTAATCAGTGGATTGTGAAGTAGGTGGGATGGAGTAGGAATAGTCATCCCTCTAGCTTACTGTAATGCAGCAATTCTTGCTAAATGGCCCTTAGCGCTTAACTACCTTTTTGCTGCTTTTTCAGCTGCTTCAAGGGTGTTCATGAGGAGCATGGTGATGGTCATTGGCCCAACACCGCCGGGAACTGGCGTAATCCAGCCGGCGATATATTTAGCCGTATCAAAATCCACATCACCGCAAAGCTTCCCATCAGGCAGGCGATTGATGCCCACATCAATGACAACGGCGCCAGTTTTGACCATGTCGCCACTTATCATCCTGGGTTTACCGGTTGCGACTACTAAAATATCTGCATCTTTAGTGTGATGCGCTAAGTCGCGGGTTTTACTATTGCAAATGGTAACGGTTGCACCGGCTTGCAATAACAACATCGCCATTGGCTTACCAACAATATTAGAGGCGCCGACAATCACTGCGCGAGCACCACGTATAGGATAGTCAATGCTTTCAAGCATCTTCATGCAGCCGTAAGGGGTGCATGGTTTGAATTCTGGATGGCCAACCATCAAGGCACCAGCATTGGCAACGTGAAAACCATCAACATCTTTTTCAGGGGCAATGGCTTCAAGTACTCGTTCAGAAGCAATATGTTCTGGCAGTGGCAACTGAACCAGAATGCCATGAATAGCAGGATCAGCATTTAGCGTTGCAATGCGGGCGAGCAATTCTTCTTCGCCTAACTCGACTGCATAGCGTTCTAAAACAGAATGAAAGCCTACATCTTCACAGGCTTTAACTTTGTTGCGAACGTATACCTGACTAGCGGAGTTATCGCCAACCACAATTACGGCAAGACCTGGTCTGACACCTTTAGCGGTAACAATAGCTCCGCGAGTCGCAATCTCTGCTCGAAGTTTCTTAGAGAGGAGGTTACCGTCAAGGAGTTGCGCAGGCATAACTGTAGACAAGTGATCAGTTAGGTTGGGGATCTGATAGCGCTAAGCGGAGCAAGTCAGCGACCGTATTGACATTTAATTTCTCCATGATGTTGGCGCGATGCGCTTCAACCGTTTTAATAGAGATGCCGAGATCATCGGCGATTTGTTTGTTTAAGCGACCCGCAACAATTCTTTCAAGAACCTGGCGCTCACGTCCAGTGAGCTTGCTTAATAGACTTTGGGTAATCTTGCGTTGACTTGCTTGGGAATAATCGATACGGGCTTTTGCAAGCATACGATCCACTAAGCCACACAAGTCATTTTCTTTAAAAGGCTTTTCAATAAAATCTACTGCACCACGTTTCATAGTGGATACCGCCATAGAGACATCACCATGACCAGTGATGAATGCAACTGGCATCGGTACATGTTCACTGAGCAAACGCTCTTGAAGCTCTAGGCCGGACATTCCTGGCATACGCACATCCAAAATTGCGCAGGAGATGGTGGACTTATCGGTGCTTTGTAATGATTGGAGGAAGCGTTCCGCACTAGCGTGACAGCGAACAACATAGCCATTGCTCTCTAAGAGCCATGTTAGGGAATCTCTCACAGCTTCATCGTCATCTACAACGTAGACTACTTCGGCTTGGTTTGGTTTTGTCGCTGTGCTGATATTCATATGGGATCTCGCGCGTAAGCCTTAAAACAGTAATTAAACAGCTGCCTTGGAATCGGGTGATTTTAGGGGTATCAATATTGTAAAGGTGCAGCCAACTAACTTGGTACGTTCTGGATCCATGTGATTTTTGGCCCAAAGCCGGCCATGGTGGGATTCAATGATCGAGCGGCAAATATTCAGGCCCATCCCCATGCCATCAGCCTTTGTGCTGAAAAAGGGCTCAAACATCCGCTGGGTGACGGATTCCGCAATCCCAGCGCCAGCATCGGTTACCTGGATCCGGAGCATGGCTGGGAAGGTACTGGTTTCTAAATCAGCGGATATTTTGACCGGCGGCGCCGACCAACGGGACGATAGGGGGTAAACATCCCGCAGGCTGTCTAAAGAGTTTTTGAGGAGATTGACCAAGACTTGCAGAATCAAGATAGGATCAAGGTCTACGTTGGGAAGATTTTCGTCCACATGGGATGTGATATTTAAGCGATGCCGGTGGGCTTCAATTTCTACTAGACCAACTGCATCATTAATAATGTCGCCAATAGAACATGATTTACGCACAGGCTCGCTACGCTTTACAAAGCCTCGAATGCGTTGAATGATAGTACCCGCACGAACTGCTTGCTCCGCTGCCTTCTCAAGTGCCGGCAATATTTCTTTATTCATTTCAGGATCAGATTGCGCCTTCAGTCGTTTAGCAACACCCATACAGTAATTAGAGATTGCAGATAGGGGTTGATTTAATTCATGCGCAAGTGATGAGGCCATCTCACCCATCGTTGTCAAACGACTCGTGAACTGCATGCGCTCTTCTTGCTGACGATTGAGATCATCAGAGACTTTACGAAGCGTGATATCGGTTGCAATTAAGAGTTGTGCTAAATGGCCATCGACCCAAGGAATGAAGCGACGCCGAACCTCATACCACTTGATGCCGTTTTCCGTAAGCTGCACATCTTCCGATTCTGACTCTTGATAGAGTGATGAGGGTGGAATTCCAGGATTGCCATCTTGTAACTCTTCCGCAATGATCTGCATGGTGCTATGCGCTATTTCGCCGCCAGCTAAATCGAGATGTCCTTTTGGATTATCGCCAAAGCGTTCACGGTAGAAGCGATTTGCAAAAAGTAGTTCGCCAGTTTCAATCGAGATCACAGAAACAGAGGCATCAAGCCCTTCCAGCACGGTAACAAAACGTTCTTGAGAAGCAGCCAATTCTTCACGAATCTTTCTAGGCTCAGAGATATCAATTAAGGACGTCACCCATCCGGTTTGACTGCCTTTTTCATTAATGAGCGGTGCAATGAAGGTACGCGTCTGAATTTGCGATCCATCCCGGCGTAAGACTCCTCCTTCTATTCCACCCTTCATACTTGAAGCAGTCTGCAGATCTAGAGCGCGATTCATTTTATCGGTTAACTCATCTTTCCTGCCTTCAGGCCAGAAGGGAAAAGGAGGTTTAAGCCCAATCAGATCTTTTTCTGACCAACCCGTCATCTCGCAAAAAGCACGATTCACGTAGGTAATTCTTTTTTCCAAATCGTGAGCTCGTATACCTACTGGAGTCGAATTTTCCATCGCACTTCGAAAGTTCGTTTCAGTACGAAGATTGGCTTCGGCTTCTTGGCGCACTTGCATTTGTTTTAGAACTGACCACAAACTCCAAATCACAAATACGCTTAAACCTAGTACAACCCCAATCAGCATTCTGAATGTGAGGTTTGTTGGTGGCGGGAAAGTATCAATACGCAACACAAGATTGGGGCTCAACACGCCGATATCCAAACTAGTTTGATTACTAAATGAACGTTTGGGCGTATCTCGATCCGAAGAAATCGCCAACATTTTCTCGTTATCAGTTAATAGTGTGAAGCGATATTGACTTTTGAGTTCGCCGGGGATGATATCTAGTACACCTTGCGCTGTATAGAGGGCGGCCAGCACCCCAGTAATCTCCCCACCATTTCTAGTTGGCACCACCTGCCAGAAAACGGTTCTTCCTTCTTTTGCTAATGGTTCATCACTAGCAATCTTGAGTGTGATGAATTGACTGAATGCAGGGCGATTAGCCAGCTTACTTAATTCAATTGTTTTTCTAAGCGCCTCATGAATGAGCGGGCCATCCTCAGTTTTTTGATACCAATCGGGTTGGCCGCCTGATTGTGGCATCGCCCATTGGCGAGCATTATTCTCATTGAGCCAGATGATTTGTGAAATTTCATGATTTCCAAGCACTAAATTTTCAGCCTGATCTAGTGCGCTTGCACGTAACTTTGCTTGATCCGTACTTGCAGCTAAATCTCTACCAATGGAAATGAGTAATTCAGTGTTATTCAGAAAGCGCAGTTGAATGCGCTGCTTTGCAAATGAGAGCTCTCTAAACAATGAGGATTCTTGTTGGGTTTTTTCCTGGAGTTGGAGTGTCCCCAAAATAACCCCCATCACCGCTGTAAAGATCACAATTGCTAGCAGTGGGGTGTAAACAAGCTTAAACCCCCGTATTTTGCGGAGCCATTTGCTTGGGCTGAGTAGCCAGATTGAAAAACGCTTGAATTTCATGTAATTTCGCTATTTTGCCCTATTAGAGCTAAATTTCCATGTTTTTCAATGATTTAGATGCATTGCAATAAATTACCACATTATGATAAATACTATCATTATGTGAAAAATTCCTTGTTTACACCCATATACCTTTTTAGAATAGTGCCTATACAGTAAAAAGTTAAAACAGTATTCCACATGGAGGCAGGTTATGGCAGCGGTTCCAGAACAAATATTAGGTAATACAAGTGCTCAGGATGCTGATCCTGCTGAGACTCAAGAATGGTTACAAGCGCTTGATGGTGTTATCAAGGCTGAAGGACCAGAAAGAGCAGCCTATTTAATAGACCAACAAATTTCTCATGCTCGCGTGAATGGTGTCAATCAGCCATTTCATGCTGAGACACCTTATATCAATACCATCCCTGTAGAGCAGCAAGCGCGCTTACCAGGCGATCAAAACGTCGAGCATCGGATTCGATCTTACACTCGTTGGAACGCAATGGCCATGGTCTTGCGTGCCAATAAGGATACCAACGTCGGTGGCCACATTTCTTCATTCCAGTCTGCAGCAACTTTGTATGACGTTGGCTTTAACCATTTCTGGCATGCACCATCGCCTGATCATGGTGGCGATCTCATTTTTGTTCAAGGACACTCCGCTCCAGGTGTGTACGCTCGTGCGTATATGTTGGGGCGCTTGGCCGAAGAGCAGTTGAATAATTTCCGTCAAGAAGTTGGCGGCAAGGGAATCTCCAGTTATCCGCACCCATGGTTGATGCCAGATTTTTGGCAGTTCCCAACCGTATCAATGGGCTTGGGCCCAATCATGGCAATTTATCAAGCCCGCTTCATGCGCTACATGCAAGACCGCGGCTTTATTAAAGCAGAAGGTCGCAAAGTATGGGCCTTCTTGGGTGACGGCGAAACAGATGAGCCTGAATCATTAGGCGCCATTGGTATGGCTGGCCGTGAAAAACTCGACAACCTCATTTTTGTTATTAACTGCAACTTGCAACGCTTAGATGGTCCTGTACGCGGCAACGGAAAAATCATTCAAGAACTTGAAGGTGAATTCCGTGGCGCTGGTTGGAATGTGATCAAAGTAGTTTGGGGCGGTCAGTGGGACGCTTTGTTTGCTCGTGACAAGAAGGGCATTTTGATGCAGCGTCTTGGCGAAATCGTTGATGGCCAATACCAAACAATGAAGGCTAAGAACGGCGCTTATGTTCGTGAGATCGTATTTAATACTCCAGAACTTAAAGCATTGGTAAATGACTGGAGTGATGACGAGATTTGGGCGCTTAACCGTGGTGGTCATGATCCCCATAAAGTCTATGCCGCTTTCCACTCAGCCGTAAATCATAAAGATCAGCCTACCGTTATTTTGGCTCACACTATTAAAGGTTACGGCATGGGTGGTTCTGGTGAAGCGATGAATATTGCTCACCAAGCCAAAAAAATGAATGCCGATGACGTACGTCGCTTCCGCGATCGTTTCGAAATCCCCGTAAAAGATGATCAGTTAGAAGAAATGCCATTAGTAAAATTTGCTGATGGCAGTACTGAGCTTGATTACATGAAGGCACGCCGTCAAGAGTTAGGCGGTTATTTACCTCAGCGTCGCACTAAGGCTGAGAGTCTGCCGGTTCCCGCTTTGGAACTGTTTGCTCCAATGCTAGAGGCAACCACAGATGGTCGTGAGATTTCTACGACGATGGCATTTGTTCGCATGCTCAATACTATCTTGCGTGACAAAGTCCTCGGTAAGAGAGTCGTTCCGATTGTTCCAGATGAATCCCGTACCTTTGGTATGGAAGGAATGTTCCGCCAACTGGGTATTTGGAATCAACTCGGTCAGCTTTACACCCCAGAGGATCATGATCAACTGATGTTCTATAAAGAGGATAAGCACGGTCAGATTCTGCAAGAGGGTATTAATGAAGCTGGTGGTATGTGCGATTGGATTGCTGCTGCTACTGCTTACTCTACGCATGGTGTTCCCATGTTGCCCTTCTATATCTTTTACTCCATGTTCGGATTCCAGCGCATCGGCGATTTAGCATGGGCTGCTGGCGATATGCGTAGCCGTGGTTTCTTGCTTGGCGGCACTGCAGGTAGAACTACTCTGAACGGTGAAGGCTTGCAACATGAAGACGGCCATAGCCAAGTATGGAGCGCTGCCGTTCCAAACTGCATCAGCTATGACCCAACCTTCTCGTTTGAAGTGGCAGTAGTGATTCAGGACGGTATGCGTCGTATGCTAGAAGTTCAAGAAGACGTTTATTACTACATCACCTTGATGAATGAGAATTATGCTCACCCAGCAATGCCGAAGGGGGCTGAACAGGACATTATTAAAGGGATGTACAAGTTGGCATCAGTAGGGGATGCCAATGCGATGTTGCGTGTGCAATTGCTCGGTTCTGGAACGATCTTCCGTGAAGTCATTGAAGCGGCTGAGATGTTGCATCAAGATTGGGGCGTTGCCTCTGATCTGTGGGGTTGCCCAAGCTTTACAGAGCTAGGCCGTGATTGGACTGCGGTTCATCGCAGCAATCTTCTCAATCCTGCCGCAGCACCTGTCTTGTCACATGTAGAAAAATGCTTGAAAGACACAACCGGTCCTGTGATTGCTGCCACTGACTATGTTCGTTTATTTGCAGAACAAATTCGTCCAGCTATTCAGCACATGGGTCGTCGTTATGAAGTTCTAGGAACGGATGGCTTTGGCCGCTCTGATACTCGCGAGAAATTGCGTGACTTCTTCGAAGTAGATCGTCGCTGGGTGGTATTGACTGCCTTGAGATCTTTAGCTGACGCTGGACAGTTTGATCGTCAAAAGCTAGCTGAAGCTATCAAGAAATACGGCATCGATACAACTAAACCTAACCCAATGACGGTTTAATAAGAGACTGAACATGAGCCAAATAATAGAAATTAAAGTCCCCGATATTGGGGATTACAAAGATGTGCCTGTGATCGAAGTCTTGGTTAAGGTTGGTGATACCGTTGAAAAAGAACAGTCTATCGTCGTGTTGGAGTCTGACAAGGCTACGATGGACGTGCCTTCGAGTCACTCTGGTGTGGTTAAAGAAGTAAAGGTCAAGATTGGTGATTCACTTTCCGAAGGTTCGGTAGTGATCATGTTGGAAGAGGGCGCTTCATCTGCTACCGCTCCTGCAGAAGCACCAGCTCTAGTAGCCGCCGCCCCTCAAGCCAAAGCCCCAGCTGTAGAGCCTCCGATGAAATTGGCTCCGCCTCCACCACCAGTAAGCAACACACCTCCTCCAGCAGATGACACCGTTAATCATGCAAGCCCATCAGTACGCAAGTTTGCGCGCGAGCTTGGCGTAACAGTTTCTCAAGTCAAGGGAACTGGTCCAAAAGGCCGCATTACTCAAGATGACGTTCAGGCATATGTTAAAGCTGCGATGAGTGGTGGCGGTAATACTGGCGCTGCATCTGGCGGAAGCTTAGGCGGCTTGAATTTAATTCCTTGGCCAAAAGTGGATTTTGCTAAGTTTGGTGAGATCGAGCGCCAACCGCTCAATCGGATTAAGAAACTGACTGCTGCCAATTTAGGTCGCAACTGGGTCATGATTCCGGCGGTGACGTATCACGAAGACGCAGATATTACTGATTTAGAAGCTTTCCGCGTTCTCACCAATAAAGAAAATGAGAAGAGTGGCATCAAGATCACGATGTTGGCGTTCATCATGAAGGCCGCCGTTGCTGCACTGAAAAAATATCCTGAGTTCAATAGCTCGCTCGATGGCGATGACTTGGTTATCAAGAAATATTTTAATATTGGCTTTGCTGCCGACACGCCAACTGGTTTGGTTGTTCCTGTCATTAAGGATGTCGATAAAAAAGGCATCTTTGAAATTGTCAAAGAAACTTCTGACCTAGCTGCACTGGCACGTGAAGGCAAACTTAAGCCTGATCAAATGCAAGGTGCAAGCTTCACCATTTCTTCATTGGGCGGCATTGGTGGCACTTACTTCTCGCCGATCGTGAATGCTCCAGAGGTAGCCATCTTAGGTGTTAGCAAAGCCGCTATGAAGCCAGTTTGGGATGGCAAGCAATTCGTGCCACGCTTGATCTGCCCATTGTCTTTGACTGCTGATCACCGTGTGATTGATGGTGCGCTCGCTACTCGCTTCAATGTCCATGTTGCGCAACTCTTGTCCGACTTCCGTCGCGCAATTCTATAAGGAGGATCTATGTCAAAACAGATGATCCTTGTACCAGATATTGGTGATTACGCAGATGTGCCTGTGATTGAGGTGCTGATTAAGGTTGGTGATGTCATTGAAAAAGAGCAGCCTTTATTGGTTCTTGAATCTGATAAAGCCACCATGGAAGTTCCTGCTGATGCAGCTGGAACAGTGACTGCTATTTCTGTAAAGATCGGTGACAAGGTTGCCAAAGGCAGTGTCATTGCTGAGATTGAAGTTAGTGGCGCAGGGGCACCTCCAAAGCCTGCGACTTCTGCGGTACCAACTCCAGCTCCAATTGCAGTAACTGCACTTACTCCTCCGCCGCTTCCCACTCCAGTTACCGGTCAATACACTGGTAAGGTAGATCACGAATGCGAGATGTTAGTTCTAGGTGCTGGCCCTGGTGGTTATAGCGCAGCGTTTCGCAGTGCTGACTTGGGTATGAACACTGTATTGGTGGAACGCTATGCCACTTTGGGTGGTGTTTGCTTAAACGTCGGCTGTATTCCATCAAAAGCTTTGTTGCACACCACATCTGTCATGGATGAAGTCAAGACAATGGCAAAGCATGGGATCACCTTTGGCGCGCCCAAAATTGAAATCGATCAATTGCGTGGCTACAAAGAATCTGTCATTGCCAAGTTAACTGGTGGCTTAGCTGGTATGGCTAAGGCTCGCAAGGTCAAAGTCGTTCGTGGCCTAGGACATTTTTTAGATGCTAACCACGTTGAAGTTCAACTGACTAGTGGTGATGGACAAGATCTCACGGGTTCCAAAGAAGTGATTCGTTTTCAGAAGGCGATTATTGCCGCTGGCAGTCAGCCCGTTAAATTGCCATTCTTGCCAGAAGATCCGCGGATTGTGGATAGCACTGGCGCTCTGAAGTTAACGAGTATTCCAAAGCGCATGCTGGTTATTGGCGGCGGCATTATTGGCTTAGAGATGGCCACCGTTTACAGTACGCTTGGTTCACGAATTGATATTGCCGAGATGTTAGATGGTCTCATGGCCGGCGCAGATCGTGACTTAGAAAAGGTCTGGGAAAAGTTCAATTCCGGACGTTTTGAAAAGGTGATGCTCAAGACTCGTGCGTCTAAAGCTGAAGTTAAGTCTGATGGTATTCAGGTGAGCTTTGAGGGCGAGAATGCTCCAACCGAACCACAGACCTATGATTTAGTATTGGTAGCGGTAGGGCGAACGCCCAACGGTAAGAAGATCGATGCAGCGGCTGCAGGCGTGCAAGTAGACGAGCGTGGATTTATTCCAGTAGATAAACAGATGCGGACCAACGTTCCCAATATCTTCGCGATTGGCGATCTTGTTGGTCAACCGATGTTGGCTCATAAAGCAGTTCATGAAGGGCATGTTGCAGCAGAAGCGGCTACTGGTCAAAAGTCTTACTTTGATGCCAAGCAAATTCCTTCCGTTGCTTACACTGACCCAGAGGTAGCTTGGGCTGGTTTAACTGAAGAGCAATGTAAGGCACAAGGGATTGCCTATGAAAAAGGTTTGTTCCCATGGGCTGCTAGTGGACGTGCTATCGCTAATGGACGAGATGAAGGTTTCACTAAACTCCTGTTTGATGCCAGCACACATCGCATTATTGGCGGCGGCATCGTAGGCACTCATGCGGGTGATTTGATTGGCGAAGTTTGCTTGGCAATTGAAATGGGAGCAGATGCAGTTGATATCGGTAAAACTATTCATCCGCATCCAACACTCGGTGAGTCAGTAGGTCTTGCAGCTGAAGCAGCGCATGGCCACTGTACTGATTTACCACCAGTCAAAAAGAAGTCTTAAGCTATTTGCTAGAAATCAAAAAGCTCCGACCAGTTCATTCACTGATCGGAGCTTTTTAGTATATAAACTCTAAACCAGTTTACTTTTTCTTAGAAGGCTTTATGACTGTGTCGGTGGCATTCGTGAGATTGCTTTGCACAACTTCAACAGCATGCTTCACAGCTTTTTGGCTAGTTTCAAATACGTTACTAGCTGAGGCAATCGCTTGCTTCATTGCTTGAACAGCAGCATCCGAGCCAACTGGGGCATTCTTTGTCCAGTCTTCAACCAATGAGTTGATTTTTCTCTGACCCGCTTGGAATTCTTTTTCTGCTGACTTCGTAAAGCTCGCCTGTGTCTCATGGGCCAACTCGTAGAGATGACGACTATACGCCATGATCTTCTCTGCCATAGGCTGAACAGTTTCAGCTTGATGGGCGAGAAGCTGCTGAATATCTTTTATTTCCAAAGCTTTTTTTGCATTGTTCATGCTGTCACCAAGACTTTGCTTGGCAATGTGCATATTGAGCTCTATTAATTTTTCAATACTTTGGAGTGCTTGATTTGTGAGTCCGCTCAAGGTTTCTAGATTTGCTTTTTGTGCCGCTGCAATCTGTTCTGGTGTTAAGTTCATTTCCATCCCTTTAAATTGGACTCACTTGTTTCCCACTATGAGGCTTTGCTTTTTGAATATCAACTTTAAAACAGCCTAAAATAGGATCTTATATAAAAAATCTAATATATTCAATAAGTTACTTATGAAATTTAAACTCGAAACTTTTATTGGTCCAATATTTGTTCTCATTTGGAGTACTGGTTTCGTGATTGCGCGGATGGCAATGCCTTATGTCGAGCCAGCCACCTTCCTCTTTTGGCGTTTTGCAGGAGTTTTGATGGCTATGGCAGCTCTCAGTCTCGTCTGGAGAATTACCTGGCCAAGTAGGTCCCAGATGCTTCATATCGCCGTTGCTGGCCTCTTATTGCAGTTTGGTTATTTGCTCGGCGTTTGGTTTGCTGTTCGGCTTGGGATGACTGCAGGTTTGGTTGCCATCATTGTGGGACTTCAACCTATCGTTACCGCTTGGTTTGCAGCATGGGTTTCAGAAAAAGTCTCCCCAAAACAATGGATAGGATTGGGCTTTGGTTTTGCTGGTGTGGCATTGGTCGTTTTAGAGAAGATTAGCTTTAACCATATCCCAGTCTTAAGTTACGTCTTGGCGTTTGCTGCATTGCTATCTATTACCTTTGGAACGCTATATCAGAAGAAGTACTGCCCAGTGTTTGACCTGCGTGCAGGCTCATCAATTCAGTTTGGGGTGTCAGCTGTTCTCTGTTTTGCTTGTATGTATTTCTTTGAATCCGGTGTGATGGTGTTGAATGCTTCAGTTATTGGGGCATTGCTTTGGGCGATTTTCCCTTTATCGATTGGATCGATCAGTCTACTGTTCATAATGATTCGCAAAGGTGCCGCTACCAAGGTGACAAGTCTGCTGTATCTCACACCACCAACCACTGCGCTGATGGCTTGGCTTTTGTTCGATGAGCCATTTAATCTGATGATGGCTACTGGTCTGGCCTTGACGATGACTGGCGTAGTACTAGTTAACGCTCGTCAATCGAATACCGTGGCAACAATTGCTGAATAGTGGTCACTAAGGGTTGAATTCGTCAAAGTAGGGCGAATAATTCCGACTTAACGCGCGAAAGTATTTATCATTCTGTATGTCGAAAGTTTTGGAAGGTTTTTCGGGGATGCATTTGAATCGATTTTGGCTCTTTATCTTCACCTGTCTGTGGATGACAAGTACTGCTATTTATGCTCAACCAGCATCTAAAGACAAGGTATCTAAGTCCGTAAAGGCGGCTACTAAGGTAGTTGTTAAGGCGCCTAAAAAACCTAAAACTGTTCGCATCACCGTAACCCGCCCAGAATCCCCCGTAGTTGAAGCTAGACCCTCATTTGCTACTGCCTTGGGTTTGCGTGGCCAGCACGATGAATTGAGTTTGAAATCTAGTGTTGCGATTGTGATGAATCAAGATACCAAAGAAGTCTATTTTGAGAAAAATCCCTCAGTCAGCTTGCCCATTGCATCCATCACAAAGTTGATGACAGCAATGGTGATATTGGATTCTAAATTACCGCTTGATGAGACTTTGATCATTAACGCGGATGACGTGCATATCTACAGAACATCTCGCCTTGCTGTTGGCACCGAACTCACTCGCGAAGAGGCCTTGCATCTGGCTTTAATGTCCTCTGAAAACCGCGCTGCGTATACCTTAGGAAGGAATTACCCGGGTGGTATTTCAGCATTTGTAGAGGCGATGAATCGCAAGGCCAAAGAGCTCAATATGGAGCACTCATACTTTGCAGATCCCACCGGGCTGATGAGTGAAAACGTGGCCAGTGCTGAGGATCTAACGCGCATGCTTGGCGCTGCCTATCAGTACAAAACCATTCGTGAGTTTTCAACCTGGCCAGACTTAACTATGGTGATTGGTAAGCGCCCACAAAAATTCTTAAACACCAATCGTTTGGTACGATCAGGTGATATGAATATCGGGTTGCAAAAAACCGGCTTTATAAATGCTGCTGGCAAATGCTTGGTAATGCAGGCTAGAGTGAACAACACACCATTGTTGCTGGTGTTCTTGGATTCTGTTGGCACGCAATCACGCTTTGCAGATGCGGTCAGAGTGCGTGATTGGTATGAGCGCATGCCTTTAGGTGAACCTCGGCCAATACGTCGATTGATGTAAAACATATTCCGATGTCCAGCATTGGAATTTAGTCTTTAGCGCTACCGGGTTCGATCGATTTGGGTTTAAAGCCCATACCTTTAGAAATTTGCACGGCAGTATCTTGTAGTGCTCGTAACCAGTCCGCATGAATGCGATCGGTGGGCGCACTCAGTGAGAGGCCTGCGACCAATTTTCCGGTGTCATCCAAAATGCCAGCAGCGAGACAACTCACACCAAGCTCCAACTCTTCATTGTCTTTAGCGTTGCCTAATTGTCGAACTTGATTGAGTTCAACTTCTAGCTTGGATAAATCGGTGATGCTATTTCTGGTGTGACCAGACAAACCTGTCCGGGTCACATAAGCGCGAACTTGGCTAGCATCATCACTGGCTAAAAAGAGTTTTCCAACCGAGGTGAGATGCAGGGGCGCACGTCCACCAATTGCCCTCACCACTTGCATGCCTGAACGCTCGCTATAGGCGCGATCAACATATACAATTTCATCGCCTTGGCGAACAGAGAGATTGACGGTTTCACCGGTCAGCTTATGGAGAGCCCGCATTGGCGCTTGTGCTGCCTCGCGAACGGAGAGTCTGGCCTTAACCAAGTTCCCTAGCTCTAGTAGGCGCAAGCCCAGTCGATAAGTACCGCCATCGCCACGTTCCACCATGCGGCAGGCAACCATATCATTTAAAATTCTGTGAGCTGTTGAGGGGTGTAGGCTTGTTTGCTCGGCTAATACCTTCAGACTGGCAGATTCTTCATGCTCAGCCAGGGCATCAAGCAAATTCATCATGCGCTCAACCACCTGAATAGCTGTTTTACCAGCCTCCCCAGGTACTTTTTGAGCTCTTTGAACTTTGCTTGTATTCATAACTGCAATTGTAGCGATTCTGGCGAGGATTGCATATTATGAAATCCTATTTTGGGGCATGAAGCCCTAGTAAGTCCTGAGGGGCTTTATTTCCGCAGTGCGCTAACACACTCAGAAACGAGGTCTGGACCTCTGTAGATCAGACCGCTATAGATCTGTACCAAACTAGCCCCAGCAGAAATCTTCTCTTGTGCGTCTTGTCCAGACAGGATGCCGCCAACGCCAATAATCGGTAAATCATTGCCAAGACGAGCTTTTAAAGTCTTAATCACCTCGGTCGAGGCGGCTCTGACAGGAGTGCCAGATAAACCACCCGCCTCATTGCCGTGTTCTAAGTTAGAGACTGCAGTGCGAGAGACCGTGGTGTTAGTAGCAATGATGGCATCAAGACCAAACTCCACCAGGAGGTCGGCAATTAAATTGATATCTGTTACGTCCAGATCTGGAGCAATTTTTAAGAAGAGGGGTTTGCGCACACCAAAACGATCACTCAGTTCTTCCCTTGAAACATCAAGGCTGCCGAGTAATGAGCGGAGCATTTCTTCGCCCTGCAACGCTCGGAGATTCTTGGTATTTGGTGATGAAATGTTCACAGTAATGTAGGAAGCGATTTCATATACAGCTTTCATCGCCAAGACATAGTCACTAGCAGCATCTTCAATAGGGGTGCTGGCATTCTTACCAATGTTCAAGCCTACTACACCACCATTTTGCCAATAGCCAGAGCGGCGAACACGTGCGACGCAAGCATCCACACCATCATTATTAAAGCCCATACGATTGATGAGCGCTTGTGCCTCGGGCAGGCGGAACATTCTGGGTTTGGGATTGCCTAGTTGCGGCCTAGGTGTCACGGTACCAATTTCCAGAAAACCAAAACCCAATGCACCTAGGGCATCAATGTGTTTTCCATCTTTATCTAGTCCAGCAGCAAGACCAACCGGATTGGGAAAAGTAATGCCACAGATCGTACGAGGATCTGGTGCTGGTTGCGTAACAAAGCGTTCAAGTAGGCCCCAACGATAGGCGCGATCCATGTTGCTTAATGTCAGGTTATGCGCACGCTCTGGGTCTAGACAAAAAAGCCAAGGGCGCAAAAAGGAATAACTGTCGATCATGGGTAGATATTATGGCTCAGCGATGACTTGCCAGTGATCATTGATCAATCCTTCGATGGGTTGATACTTGGATTTATAAGACATCTTCTCACTATCTTCAATGTAGTAGCCAAGATAGACATAGGGTAGCTTGAGGTCTATGGCTTGCTGTATCTGCCAAAGAATGCTGTAGCTACCGTAACTTGCGCCACTGGTTTCGGTATCGAAGAATGTGTAAACCGAGGAAATACCTTGTTCTAGGATATCGATCATGCTAACCATCCGAAGTCGGCCTGGATACTGATCATTGACGCCATCTCTAAATTCCACAATTCTGGAGTTCACCCGACTTTGCAATAAAAATTGCATGTACTGATCTTGATCATCTTGATCCATCTCGCCACCAGAATGCCGACTATTTTGATAGCGCTGATAGAGTTGGTAATGCTCTTCCTGATAACCGAGCTTTAAAACGTGTGCCTCTAGGTTGCTATGTTTTTTGAGTGCGCGACGCTGGCTACGAGTGGGATTAAATTGATTGACCAAGACTCTGGTGGCAATGCAAGCTCGGCATTCATCACAGTATGGGCGATAGGTATACAAGCCACTACGACGAAATCCCGCATTGACGAGTTCGCCGTAAATATCAGCATGAATTAAGTGTGAGGGGGTGGCAACTTGGGAGCGCGCTGTTTTACCTGGCAAATAACTGCAAGGATAGGGTGCAGTGGCATAAAACTGCAATGCGGTGAGGGGTAGTTCTTTGAGTTGCGTCATAGCCAATGATTCAGAATATCTTTTCCAAAATCCCACATTATGTCTATATTAGTTTGATTTAATGAAATCTGCATTTGGCGCAAAAATGCTTCCCTAGATATTGGTGCAGCCCCCAGAGAACTCAGGTGTTGGGTCTCTTGTTGACAATCAATCATCGCTACTTGCTGCTGCTGGCACCACGCACACAGAGCAGCCAATGCTAGCTTGGAGGCATCGGTTTGGCGGCTAAACATCGATTCACCAAACACCATCCCGCCAAAGGAAACGCAGTACAGGCCGCCGATGAGTTGGTTTTGCTCTAATACTGCAATGCTATGTGCATGACCTTGTTCATGCAGTTGCGTATAAGCCTCCATGATTTCATGGGTGATCCATGTGCCATCTTGTTCTTTACGTTTACTGGTAGCGCAAGCGCGCACCACAGCCCCAAAGTCACCATCCACCGCAATCTGTGAATGCGGATCGTTGCAAAAATGGCGTATGGATTTCTTTAAAGAGTCACTGCACTTAAAGTTCTGCGGCTTTAAAACCATCCTTGGGTCTGGTGACCACCACAGTACAGGCTGGTTATCTGAGTACCAAGGAAAAATACCCAATTGATAAGCTGCTGATAATTGTCCGGGATAAATTTTTTTACTAATGGCGATTAAGCCAGGGATACTAGGGTCTGGATCTTCTTCATTAAAGGGGTTTGGGAAGGCGTCATCTAAACCTAGCCAACGTATTTGAGCCATAGCCTTAGAGACTTAAATCTTCTCGCCGCGCAAGACATCGCGACTACGCACATTGAGCTCGATTGAACCCTCAAATAGACCGGCAGCACGATCTGCAAAAAACCATTCCAGCGTTTGTTTCACCGTCGGAAAGGCAATCTCAGCCCAAGGGATATCTTTTTCATCAAAGAGTGCTACCTCGAGACTTTCTTCACCAGCCAAAAAATGGGGAGTTGACATGGCGGCGAGATAAAAAAGGTGAACTTGTTCAGCATGCGGCACATTCAGTAGTGAATACAAAGGCCCAATCTCTACGAGAGCGCCAGCTTCTTCAAGCGTTTCTCTCACAGCGCCAGCGCTAGTACTTTCACCAAGCTCCATAAATCCGGCTGGGAGGGTCCAATAGCCAAGTCTAGGCTCAATGGCGCGACGACAGAGTAACACTTGATTTCCGTAAACGGGGATGCTGCCGACGACGTTGCGAGGATTTTGATAATGAATACTGCCGCAAGCGTCACACACATGACGTTCACGAGTATCGTCAGTTGGAACTCGGATCGTAATGGGTGCTGCGCAATTGGAGCAGAACTTCATGAATACTTTCTAAAAATAAGCAGAGATAGGACCACGTAAAGCATTACTTAGCATAATCTCTTTTGCATTTAATACATCATCAATAGTCAGGTTGGCTTCACGGATATTCCATTGAGGATTAGCAAGCATGCTGGCACGCATCACTCCCGGAAGAGTGCCGGCAGATAAGGGTGGCGTTAGCCATTCGTCAGAATTATCAAGCTTGATAAAAATGCTAGATCTACCACCTTCCGTTACGAAGCCCTGCTCATTGGAAAAGAGTGCGTCAAAGCCACCCTTAGCCACTGCCGCCTGCCAGGCATCGTCATACATTTTCCTGTGAGTGCTTTTATGGAGCAAAAGCGCATTACCAGAATACAAAATGGCATCTGCTGGATTTTCTAAGAGATCCTTCGCCCAAAAGATTTTGACTTTAGCTGGGAGCGGATCAAGCAATCCCAATATGCAAGATAATTTTCCGCTGACTTCGAGATCAAGTCGTAATCGACATGCTTCATCCGAGTCGACTGTCATGCAAGTTGCAGCAATCAGCTCCTTAGCGTCGGATTTCTGAAAGGAAATTCCGAGCGATACTGCGGAGCTGCTAATGCGATTTAGATGCGAGTCGAGTAACTGAGGCGCGCCATTTTTAATGAGAATGGTTTCAAATAAACCAACGCCGCTGGGTAGATCAGTTAAGAATGAAGATTTGACATGACATTCCTGCCATTCTTGCTTGGGTATCGAATCAATCGTGATGCCTGCACCAACACCAAGAGAGAAGGTGGATGTGTGTGTATCGGGATATTGTTGGATTTCGATAGTCCGAATAGGAACGCTCAAGGCAAAATCACCATTGGGATCAAGCCAACCTAATGCCCCACAGTAATAGCCGCGATCTTTTGGCTCTAAATCCTGAATAATTTGCATGCTGCGTTTCTTAGGCGCACCCGTTACTGAGCCACAAGGAAAGACGGCCTGCAAAATATCTGACAAGCTGGTTTCTGACTTCAGTTCGGCTTGGACTGTAGATGTCATTTGCAAAACATCACCATGTCTGGCAACTTCAAAGAGCTTTGGAGTATTGACCGATCCAGGAATGGCGAGACGACCTAAATCATTGCGAAGCAAATCGACAATCATCAAGTTCTCTGCGCGATTTTTTGGGTCATCCGATAGCTGATTCGCTGAACTGTCTAACGCACTGGCAGTGCCTTTCATTGGCATCGCTGTAATTAGATTGCCTTGGCGTTGAATAAACAGCTCAGGTGATTGCGAAAGGATAAATTGAGGGTTGTTTTCAATCAGCGCGCCAAAGCGACCGGGCTGACGTTTGCGTAGCAGGGAATATAGAGCTAGCGGCGAACCATAGGATTTTCCCTGGATGCGATAGGTGTGATTGATCTGATAGGTATCGCCGCAACGGATGTATTCTTGAATACGCTCAATGTCAGCAGCAAAGCGTTCTTCAGTAAGAGATTCATGAAGATCCGATACGCCAGCAGTGCGATCTGCTGGATCGAGTGCCGCTAAGCGGCTTGTGATCAGATCATCCACTTGCTCTTTTGAAAGCGCTTGATAAGTGCTAAAAGACCATGCCTCCATGAGAGGGTGTTTTGAACCTCTCGATGGTAAGTGGTGAATGAGATTCCCAAGTTCATATGCAAATACTGCTACTACAAACTCCCCACGACTCAAGGCACTAGAGATTTCTGTGAGGCAATGATTAATATTTTGCCAAGATTGTTCGTCAGTATTGCTTGGATAAATACACCAAGAGTGAGACGCAGATTCATAAAGGCGACTCGAGGGTTTGCTTGAGCTGCTTTGCGAATCATCTAGCAAAATCATTGCTAACCCTCAGTCCCCTAGAGTTGATTCATTATTTGAGAATAGTCGCCGACTCGATGATGACAGTTTTGCTTGGTACATCAGACATGCGACCCGCGACTATGGTTGGTACTTTGCGAATGGCATCAATGGTTTGTGAGCCAGAAATCACCTTACCGAATACTGTGTAGCCATTGCCCATTGCGTTCGGGTAATCAAGACCTTGATTATCTTTCACGTTAATAAAAAATTGGGCTGTTGCAGAGTCGGGATCAGAGGTGCGAGCCATGGCAATGGTGTAAATTTGGTTCTTCAAACCATTTTGAGCTTCAGAAACCACCGGTCCATTGGTTGGCTTTTGATTCATATCCGGAGTAAAGCCGCCGCCTTGAATCATGAAGCCATCAATGACGCGATGAAAAATAGTGCCGTTATAAAAACCACTTTTGATATAGTTCAAAAAATTAGCGCTTGTCTTAGGTGCTTTTTCAGAATCAAGCTCAACGACAAAGTTACCCATATTGGTCTTAAATTCCACTTTAGGGCCAGCTAAAGCAATGGTGCTCAGGGAGCAGCCAATAGTGAGCAAAAGTGCTGCGATTAGTTTATTCATGGTTGTCCTAATGTATTCTTGGGTGGTAAATAGTAAGTGGGTGGTTAAAAGCCATTGGGCATATGTTTAGCATTTCGATAAGTTGATTCATCAAACATCTTTGGATGCTTCAGAAAATCTAAAGTCCAATCTATTGTATCGACACCCCAGAAGCATTGACCGTTAACAACCAAACTCGGAACTCCAAAGGCGCCGTCACTTTGAGCCTGTTTGGTATTGAGGGCGAGCTTTTCTTTAATCTCTTGAGATGAAGGGATTACGGTATCTGCTGATACACCTAAATAGAGACAAAATTCCGACCAGGCCATATTGGGATCTTTACCTTCAACCCAAACAAATTTAAAGGCGCGCTCAACTATTTGCCAATCGGCATTAATCTGCACTAGTAAGCGTTGTGCAGCAACAGTTGAAAATGGATGGTGCACAGGAAACTTAAATGGCAACGCTAATTTATTAGCCAGCCATATGCAGTACTGATAGGTGTGGGGTCTTTTGGCGGCGATTTCGCCTGGCCCATGATTGTTCGTGGAGCGTAATAGTCCGCCCAACAGAATGGGAACTGGCGCGATGTCTAAATATTGATCTAAACGTTGGCGTTGCATGACGTAAAAGTAAGAAAAAGGAGAGATGATGTCGTAGTAAAAGACGGCTTTTAGTTTGGGGCTCATTTCTTCTTTACCTCCAGATCTAGTTTTCTTAAGAAAGCCATCTTCTCTGCGATCTGGGTTTCAAGTCCACGCTCAACCGGTTGATACCAATGTGGCTCACTCATACCTTCAGGCAGGTAGCTTTCGCCAGCCGCATAGCCGTGCGCTTCATCATGGGCATAGCGATATTCTTTTCCATGGCCCATCTCTCTCATCAGTTTAGTAGGGGCATTGCGCAAATGATTGGGAACAGGCTTGCTTTGATCGTTTGCAACATACGCGCGGGCGGCATTGAAGGCTAGATAACTGGCATTGCTCTTCGATGCGACCGCTAAATAGATCACCGCCTGTCCCAGTGCTAGCTCACCCTCTGGGGAGCCTAGCCGCTCATAGGTTTGAGCTGCATCATTTGCCAATTGAATCGCTCTGGGATCGGCCAGACCAATATCCTCCCAAGCCATGCGAATAATGCGTCGGGCTAAATAGCGTGGGTCGGCACCACCATCGAGCATTCTGCAAAACCAATACAAGGCTGCATCGGCATTGGAGCCCCGCACGGATTTATGAAGCGCAGAAATCTGATCGTAAAACTGATCGCCGCCTTTATCAAAACGTCTTGTATGAACCGTTAAAGCATTGTCGATGAATGCTTGATCAATCTTGGTGATTGAGGCGCCAATGCCGGAAAGCGCATTGCTTATTTGTTCAACCAAGTTCAATAGGCGACGAGCATCACCATCTGCATTGGTAATAAGGCTATCGATTGCAGCAGCATCAAACTCAATGGCGGGCATGGCATGCTGCTGGGCTCTGTCAAAGAGCTGTCGTAATTCTTTAGAACTCAGAGACTTCAGTACATATACCTGCGCGCGTGATAGCAGGGCTGAATTGACTTCAAATGAAGGGTTTTCGGTGGTAGCACCAATAAAAGTAAAAAGACCAGATTCCACATGCGGTAGCAAAGCATCTTGTTGGCTCTTGTTGAAGCGATGGATCTCATCAACAAACAAAATTGTTTGGCGACTATATTGCGCCATGTTTTGCTGAGCTTGTTCAATCGCCTCACGAATCTCTTTTACGCCAGCCAAGACCGCTGAGATGGCAATAAAATCACGATCAAATGCTTTAGCCGATAAACGAGCTAGCGTTGTTTTGCCAACGCCTGGAGGACCCCACAAAATCATAGAGTGGGGTTGGCCTGAACCAAAGGCTAAGTTGAGTGGTTTCCCAGATGCCAATAAATGGGTCTGACCAATCACTTCTTCAATCGTTTTTGGACGCAAAGCCTCCGCTAAAGGCGGCGGCGGTGTGCTATCAAACAGACTAGACATTAATAAGCTGAATTACGCCTGTATAAAGAGAATAACGATGGCCGCCCAAATCAAGCAAGCCACAGCAACGGTGGTCAGATGCTTGCGCATGGTCATAAACGCCTGTTGTGCTTCATCGTTTGCAAAATAATACGAATAGGTATTTTGATCGATATTGCGTTGGATTATTAAGGTCGCCGCAAGAATGAGTAAACCCACAGGGATGTAAATATGCAAGGCAACCCAAGAAACCAGCGCTGGAATAACACCCCAGATCCATGCATTTCGATCTACCCAACGATCGCCACTTAAAGGTTTGCCTAGAGTGTGTAAATTAGCTCCCCAATGTATCGCACCCATAAATGATGTGATGATGGCGCCATAGCCAGCCAAAGACTCTGCGCTCAGATAGTTCACAGGAGTTGGCGCCAGCTGGACCATGAGAGCTAATGCGACAAAGGGAATCAGTCCGGCGTAGGCTAATTTACGTATGAGTGGTGATAAAGGGCTCACGAAAAGTTTCTAGGTAAGGATTGGTTGAAAGATTATTTATCGTAGGTATAAACGCCGCGACCAGTCTTGCGGCCTAAGTATCCGGCCGCAACCATTTCACGTAGCAGTGGACAAGGGCGATATTTAGAATCGCTGAAATTTTCGAAATATACTTCCATTACTGCTAAGCATGTATCTAGGCCAATCAAATCTGCTAGTGCTAGCGGACCGATTGGTTGATTACAGCCCAACTTCATGCCTGCATCGATATCCTCAGGACTAGCTAAGCCTTCATATAAAACAAAGAATGCCTCATTGATCATTGGCAGCAGAATGCGGTTAACGACAAACCCTGGGGAGTTTTTAACGGTAATGGGTTCCTTGCCAACGCGTTTGGCCATTTCAATAATGGCAGCATGAGTGGCATCACTAGTTTGCAAACCGCGTATCACTTCAACCAAGGCCATCAATGGAGGTGGGTTGAAGAAATGCATACCAATAAAACGTGCAGGATTTGAATCGAGTGCAGCAAGCTTGGTAATCGAAAGTGATGAGGTGTTTGTGGCAATGATTGTGTCTTTATCAACAATCTCATCGACCTGCTTCAAAATCTTTTCTTTAATGGCTTGGTTTTCTGTCGCAGCTTCAATCACTAAGCCCAAACCTTTGAAGTCGGCATAAGAGGTGCTGCCTATAATCTTTTTGAGCGCCGCTTCTTTGGCTTCAGGAGTTAACGTTTCTTTTTTGACGAGTCGATCGAGACTTTTGCTAATTTGCGATAAGCCGCGCTCAACTGCTGCATCGTTAATATCGACCATTACGACATTTAGACCGGCAACTGCACATACTTGTGCAATGCCATTACCCATAGTTCCTGCGCCAATTACGCCAACAGACTGAATGCTCACATTATTTCCTTTTTTGATACTGGGTTGAACCAAAGAGTTGCTCTCTTGCTTTATCGTCATGCAAGGGCTTGCGTAATGCAGTTAATACTTCAACGCCACGCTTTACAGCAGGGCGATCCCCAACTTTTTCAAACCAACCCTTAAAGTGCGGATATTCATTGATATCTAAACCTTGATTTTTCCAATTCCTGGTCCAAGGAAAGATCGCCATATCAGCTATGGAATATTCTTTTCCTGCCACATAAGCATTATCTTGTAATTGGGTATCTAGCACTCCATACAAACGCTTTGCTTCGTTGGTATAGCGATTGACTGCGTATTCGATTTTCTCAGGCGCGTAGAGTCTGAAATGGTGGTTTTGCCCAAGCATGGGGCCCAATCCCCCCATTTGGAACATGAGCCACTGAAGGACTTCATATTTTGCCCGGGTTTTTTTGGGGAGAAACTTCCCGGTTTTACCTGCCAAATAGAGCAGAATGGCACCAGACTCAAAGACGCTGATGGGTTTGCCGTCCGGACCCTTTGGATCAACTATTGCTGGGATCTTGTTATTGGGGCTGATCTCTAGAAATTCAGTTTTGAACTGGTCTCCAGCGCCAATATCAACCGGATGCGCAATCCAGTCGCGACCAAGTTTATAACCACATTCTTCCAGCATGATGTGTACTTTGTGGCCATTGGGTGTTGGCCAGCTGTATACATCGATTACATCTTTTTTTATCTTATTCATGGTCATCAGATTATCTTTCTAAAGTTTCTCTAAACGTTGTAATGCATCAGTGAGGGTTTGTTCTTTTTTAGCAAAGCAAAAACGAACCACGCCAGATTCAACCGGCGTTTCATAAAAGGCAGAAACGGGTATGGCGGCAACCCCAATCTCAGTGGTGAGCCAAGTGCAAAAGTCAGCTTCGTTCAATTTACTTTGTGGTGATGAAATCTTGCTGTAGTCAACACATTGGAAATACGTACCAGGTGTAGGTAGCAATTTAAAGCCAGTTTTTTCTAAGCCTACTTTAAAGAAATCACGTTTAGCTTGATAAAACTTGGGAAGATTAAGGTAGTGCTGAGATTGCTCCAAATACGTGGCAAGCCCGTATTGCATTGGCGTATTGACTGTGAAGACATTGAACTGATGTACCTTACGAAACTCTTTCATGAGTTCTGCTGGTGCAGCTACATAGCCAACTTTCCAGCCGGTAACGTGATAAGTCTTGCCAAAGCTCGATATTAGGAAGCTCCTGTTGACAAGCTCTGGATGTCTCGCAATGCTCTCGTGCAGTGCACCGTCGTACACCATGTGTTCATAGACTTCATCACTCAGAATCAAGGCATTGGTATTTTTGACTAGTGCTGCTAGTTTATCTAAATCAGACCGCTGCCAAACCATTCCCGTAGGATTGTGTGGCGTATTGATCATAATCAAGCGTGTTTTGGAGTTAATTACTTTTTCTAAGTGATCCCAGGGAATTTCATATGAGCTAACTTGATTCTGTTCATCACGAATAGTCTTTAATGAGACTGCGATCACTTTTCCGCCGGCCAAATCAATCGAGGGTCTATAAGAATCATAAGCAGGCTCAATGATGACCACTTCGTCACCAGGTGAGACACAAGACATGACTGCAGTCAAAATGCCTTGAGTACCGCCTGCGGTAATAGTAATTTCTGAATCAGCATCATATTCTTGCCCATACAAGCACTGAATCTTGTCGCGTATGCCCTTTCGTAATTCTGGAATGCCAATCATTGGCGGATATTGATTGCGATCGTCCAACATCGCTTGGTTTACTTGCGCAAGCAAATCTCGATCACATGGAAAATCAGGGAAACCTTGTCCTAAATTAATCGCCTTGTGCTTGGCCGCTAATGCTGACATCACTGTAAAAACAGTAGTGCCTACCTTTGGCAGTCGACTTGGGAAAATGGGGCTCAGGGAGGGCATTTGAGTCATTAATCAGGTTTAGGGCAATAAGCCTTAGGAATCGCTAGAATGGTGGGATACATTACTAAATTGTGCCATGCTGATCGTACTCTCTCCTGCTAAATCTCTCGACTACAAAACCCCTGTCAAGGTGAAGTCCACCACCTTGCCGGATTTCACCTCAGAATCAGCCAAATTAATTGCCGAGCTCAAGAAGTTATCTCCTCAAGCGGTGGCAAAGCTCATGGGATTATCAGATCAACTGGCTGCCTTGAACGTGGGACGTTATCGCGAATGGTCCAAAAAATTCACAGAGGAGAATAGCAAGCCCGCCATATTTGCCTTCGATGGTGATGTGTATGACGGCTTTGATGTGAAGACTCTCAATCCTAAGGCCTTGGACTTTGCGCAGGACCATATGCGGATTTTGTCTGGTCTCTATGGTGCTCTTCGGCCTTTAGATTTGATGCAAGCCTATCGCCTAGAGATGGGCACCAGCTTTAAAAATCCCAAAGGAAAAGATTTATATGCCTTTTGGGGGGATGCGGTTACTAAATCTTTGCAAAAGATTTTAGATAAGCAAAAACGTCCCGTATTGCTCAATCTCGCTTCAGAGGAGTACTTTAAGGTTTTGCAGCCTAAGGACCTTGATTGCGAAGTGATTTCTCCGGTGTTTCACGATGCTAAGGATGGCAAGTACAAAATCATCTCTTTTTACGCAAAGCGTGCCCGTGGCTTGATGGCTCGCTATGTTGTCGAGAATCGCATTACAGATCCGGCGGACTTAAAAGGCTTTAATCTGGAAGGCTACAAATATTTCGCAGCAGATTCAACGTCTAGTAAACCCGTTTTTCGTCGTGCGGAGAAAAAATAGTTATGGCCGTCCATCGCACTAAGTCATCGCAGCGTAGCTCTCCTGAGGTTGAACGTTTAGTTGCCGATGCCATTTCACTCGCTGCCTCGGGCAGTCAGATTGAGGACCGTTTCTGGGAAGGGCGCTTAAATACGCGACTCATGCGCTTACTCAAAAGCCAAAATCAGAATGTGATTGATGCGGCACTAGACCAGACTTTTCGAATCAATACCGTTGCCTTTGAGGTATTAGCGGATATTGCCGAAACCTTGGCCGAATCTTTAACGCTCGAAATTGAAGATCAACGGTGGGATGTGCTCTTGTTAGCGATGCCAATCGTTGCGCACACGCGCTATCAGATTCCGTCTGGCCCATTACCGGTGAGTGTGGTTGAATCGACCGCGGTAGCCTTGCAAGCCTCGATCGCGTCAACAGACACCCGCTTAGCCATTATTCCCTGGCTCTATAGTATTGATCAAATGCCTCATTCACATTGTCAGACGCGTTTATTGACTGAATCTTTGGCCAATGCCGCTGTTAGCGGCGGGGAAGTGAAGCTAGAGTTGCGCGATATGTCTGAAACGATTGCAGTCTTGGCTGATCCCCGTTTCGTGATTGCCGTTGTGGCTGCGCCAAGCGGTACGCCACTATTTCGTTGGCAGGCAGAGCCCCCAACAAGACAAGAGCGTGGCGTGAGTTTAATTGGCTGGCAAACTGCAATGCAGGAGCCCATGGGCTCTTTGCTCCCAGGCTGTGAATTTGAACTTTTATTGCCTGAAGCGTATTTCACGAACTGTCGTCTGGCAGATAAGCAAGTACGCCCATTAAGTATTCGTGCGGCCGTCAATTATCTAGAAAGTACCTTGGGTATCTTGCCTGCTGGTCTATCTTGTGTAGTTGGTGCATTTGGCGAAGAGCAAGCGGATGAATATCGAATTTCTTTCAGCATGAAAGGTTCCCCCGAGATTGTTTACGGAGTGATTTGGCCTTTATATGACCGCGAGAGCGTTGCCAACGATGCACTCAATGATTTATCCGACGATGAGAGCCCCATCAAAAGAATTTGCGATGCTTTGCATGAGGCTGGTGTGGAAGATGTATTCCGACATGCTATGTTGTTTGATCCCGAGTTGTGTGATGACTGTGGTGCGCCATTGTTTCCTGACCGCTCTGGCGAGGCAGTGCACGCCGAGATGCCAGATGATGCGCCCACACAACAACCGCTATTTCATTAATGTGACTAATAACTCATTAGTGTCATCAGAAAATAAAAAAGCCGAGAAGTGCTCGGCTTTTTTACAAAGTATGACTGTATTTACTGCTGAACAAAAGGCTCGGTACCTGCAAACAAGTGGGGTAATTTGCCCATCTTCATTTCCGCCGTTTGGCAGAAGTCGGCAAGGCGTGTACCTGTCTTGATATTGAAAAGCATTGCCTTGTTTCCAAGCACCACAAGATCATGACCAGTTGTCGTATTCTTGTAACGCAAGCTACCAGGCAAGGAGTTTTCACGACTCATCTCATACGTTCTAGATTCCCAGGTGAGCTGAATTTTTTCAGCTGTACCCGAGGTCTTGAACTGGCGACTTTCTTGACAGCTCCAACTTGTGACTTCCTCGGCAGCGTGGACGCTACCAAGACCTGCCAAGATAAGACCAATACTGATGAGTGTGCGTTTCATTATCAAATAGCCTTCTTTATGAGAGTAAATGTTTAACGCCTTCTTGCTCTTCTAAAAGTTCATTGAGGGTGTGATTCATGCGTTCACGTGAGAACTCATCAATTTCCAAACCTTCAACCATTTTGTATTCACCATTTTCACAAACTACTGGATAGCCATAAATGACTTCAGCTGGAATGCCGTATTCGCCTTTAGAAGGAATACCCATAGTGACCCATTTACCGTTGGTGCCAAGCACCCAATCATGCACGTGATCAATCGCAGCATTAGCAGCAGATGCGGCAGAAGAAAGGCCGCGCGCTTCAATGATGGCCGCGCCACGCTTACCAACGGTAGGGATAAAAGTATCTTTATTCCAAGCCGCATCATTGATGCTGTCTTTTACAGACTTACCATCGATTGTGGCAAAGCGATAGTCAGGGTACATCGTTGGGCTGTGGTTACCCCAGACAACCAACTTTTCAATATCAGCAACAGGTTTGTTCAACTTGCTAGCCAATTGTGAGAGTGCGCGATTGTGATCGAGGCGCAACATTGCTGTGAAGTTCTTCGCTGGTAAATCCGGAGCAGATTTCATAGCGATGTAAGCATTGGTATTAGCAGGGTTGCCAACGACCAATACCTTGACAGTGCGTTTAGCAACGGCATTCAATGCTTTACCTTGTGCTGTAAAGATTTGTGCGTTAGCGGAAAGCAAATCTTTGCGCTCCATGCCAGGGCCACGTGGACGTGCACCAACTAGTAGGGCAACATCAATGTCTTTAAATGCAGTCATTGGATCTGAATGCGCGCTCATGCCAGCTAAAAGCGGAAATGCACAGTCGTCCAATTCCATCATTACGCCAGCCAAGGCTTTCTGAGCTTTTTCATCTGGAATCTCTAATAACTGAAGAATCACGGGCTGATCTTTGCCCAAGAGGTCGCCATTGGCGATGCGGAATAGCAGGGAATATCCGATTTGACCGGCTGCACCGGTTACGGCGACACGCATTGGGGCTTTTGCCATTACTAATAACTCCAGATTGAGGTTAATTAATGAAAACTTTTTCTATTATCCATTCAAGTGTGTGGATTTTCCATTTACACTGTGATTTCTGTCTTATATAAGACTTGTGAATACCTTGATTTTAGCCACTTGAACTAGCTCTGGAGTTAATTTGTCGATTCCTTCTTTGCCATCAGCCTCATTTAGCCCTTTATATCAACAGATTAAAGCGATGATTTTGGCTAGCTTGCAAGCTGCAGAGTGGCTTCCTGGCTCCTCTATCCCCAGTGAAATCGAGCTAGCAGCCCGATATTTAGTTAGTCAAGGCACGGTTCGTAAGGCCATTGATGAGCTGGCAGCTGAAAACCTCTTAGTGCGCAGACAAGGTAAAGGCACTTATGTAGCCACCCACCAAGGTGATGACTGGCAATACCGATTTTTGCGACTAGAGCGAGAGTCAGGAGAAAAATTTCATCTGGTCAATCGTTTTTTAGCCTGCGCCCAACAGAAATCCACTATATCCATAGCGCACTTGCTCAAATTAAATGCAGGCGACCCCGTCATCCGTATTGAGCGTATTCAGAGCTTTAACGGCAAACCCATTGTTTTTGAAGAGATTTGGCTTTCGGCTTCCCGATTCAAGGGTCTGACCATAGAAAAGCTGAACGCCTGGTCAGGCCCGATGTATGCGTTTTACGAAAGTCTCTACGGCACGCATATGGTCAGGGCAGAAGAGCACATTAAGGCCATCAATGCGGATCAAGAGTTGGCGAACTATTTAGAGCTCCCGCTTGGTCATGCGCTGCTGTTGGTGGATCGTGTTGCATTTACCTACGGGAATAAACCAGTGGAAATTCGGCACGCAAGGTACGACACTACCCAACAGCACTATGTGAATAAATTGAATTGATCTATACAGGTAAAAACCAGTATTTAGACCCTTATAAAGTCAAAAAATTCACACTAGCCCTAAGGTTTGCAATAGAATATGTTGCGATACAACAAAGTAGCAAAGAACCTCCAACTAACGATTGAGATGACACATGGTTGATGCAAATCAGGAAGTAAAGAGCGCCAAACCGGTTTACCGAAATATTGGCCTCGCCCAGTTAGTAAAGTACCGCCTCCCCTGGGCTGGAAAAGTTTCCATCCTTCATCGCATCAGTGGCGCAGTCTTATTTCTGATGTTGCCGTTCATTCTCTATATCTTCGATCAGAGTCTTGCTTCCGAGTTGAGCTATCAAAATTTCCAATCTATCACCAGCAACGTGTTAGTCAAAATCATTTGTCTTGGCTTGATTTGGTGTTTCTTGCACCATTTCTGCGCAGGCATTCGTTATCTCTTGCTCGATTTAGAGATCGGCGTTGAGAAGCATGAAGCGAATCGTTCAGCAATTGTTGTTTTCTGCATTGGCGTGGCTCTGACCGCAGTGGTTGGCCTCAAATTATTCGGCTTGTACTAAGCGCTCATTCATTAAGGAAATTTCATGCCTATTTATCAAATTGGACCTAAGCGCTTAGTTGTAGGCGCTCATTACGGCCTTAAAGAATGGATCATCCAACGTATTACTGCGATTGTGATGGTGGTGTTCACAGTTGTTTTATTGGTCGACTATTGCATTACTGGCAGCGCTACCTATGAAGGTTGGGCAGGCTTATTTAGCAACCAATTCATGAAGCTGTTAACGCTGGTGACATTCATTAGCTTGTCATATCACGCTTGGATCGGCATTCGTGACATCTGGATGGACTACATCAAGCCAGTCAGCATTCGTTTAACACTTCAAGTCTTAAGTGTCTTGTATCTTGTAGCGTGTGCGGCTTACGCCGTACAAATTTTGTGGAAAGTGTAATTAGATGACCGCGATTAAAAAAGCATTGCCACGCCGCCGTTTTGATGCGGTGATTATTGGCGCAGGTGGTTCAGGTATGCGTGCTTCTTTGCAATTAGCAGAAGCCGGCTTGAACGTTGCGGTATTAACAAAAGTTTTCCCAACGCGTTCACATACAGTTGCAGCGCAGGGTGGTATTGGTGCCTCTTTGGGCAATATGAGCGAAGACAATTGGCACTATCACTTCTATGACACTATCAAAGGTTCTGATTGGTTAGGCGACCAAGATGTGATTGAGTTCATGTGTCGCGAAGCTCCAAAAGTTGTGTACGAGTTAGAGCACTTTGGCATGCCGTTTGATCGCAACCCAGACGGCACGATTTATCAGCGCCCATTTGGTGGCCACACAGCAAATTATGGTGAGAAACCAGTTCAGCGTGCTTGTGCCGCAGCTGACAGAACCGGTCATGCAATGCTGCACACTTTGTATCAACGCAACGTGCGCGCTAAAACTAATTTCTTTGTTGAATGGTTAGCGCTTGACATCATCCGTGATGATGCTGGCGACGTAGTCGGCGTGACAGCGCTGGAAATGGAAACAGGACAGCTCTACATTCTGGAGGCCAAAGTTGTGATGTTGGCAACAGGTGGTGCAGGGCGTATTTGGGATGCATCAACAAATGCCTTTATTAATACTGGTGACGGTATGGGTCTGGCAGCACGCGCTGGCATTCCTTTGGAAGATATGGAATTCTGGCAATTCCACCCAACTGGCGTAGCTGGTGCGGGTGTATTACTCACTGAAGGCTGTCGCGGTGAGGGTGGAATTTTGCGCAATAAAGATGGTGAGCGTTTCATGGAGCGCTATGCACCAACTTATAAAGACTTAGCCCCACGCGATTTCGTATCCCGTTGTATGGATCAAGAGATTAAAGAGGGTCGCGGTTGTGGTCCTAATGGCGACTATGTGGTTCTGGATTTGACGCACATTGGTGCCGAGACCATCATGAAACGTTTGCCATCTGTCTATGAGATTGGTATTAACTTTGCAAACGTGGATGTGACTAAAGAGCCAATTCCGGTTGTGCCAACCATTCACTACCAAATGGGTGGCATTCCTACTAATATCAATGGTCAAGTAGTTATTCCTGCCAATGGTATTCATAACGAAGTGATTAATGGTTTGTACGCTATTGGTGAGTGCTCTTGTGTATCCGTCCACGGTGCTAACCGCTTGGGTACCAATTCATTACTTGACCTCTTGGTATTTGGTCGTGCAGCTGGAAATCATATTGTTAGCATGAATTTGAAGGATAAAGAATTCAAGCCATTACCTCCTAATGCTGGTGAGCAGACTCTTGAGCGCGTTGCTCAATTGGATAATTCCACTTCAGGTGAATACGCACAAGACGTTGCAAATGACATTCGTAAGACGATGCAAAAATACGCTGGTGTATTCCGTAATCAGGAATTGATGGATGAAGGTGTTCGTCAGATGGCTAAGCTCACTGAACGCGCTAAACATTTGTGGGTCAAAGATAAATCTCAGATCTTCAATACAGCTCGCATCGAAGCTTTGGAGGTTGCCAACCTCGTTGAGACTGCTAATGCAACCATGGTTTCTGCTGCAGCTCGCAAAGAAAGTCGTGGCGCCCATTCACATGATGACCACCAGCATCGCGATGATGACAATTGGATGAAGCATACGCTTTGGTATAGCGAAGCGAATCGCTTGGCTTATAAGCCAGTTCAATTGAAGCCATTGACGGTTGACTCCTTCCCTCCTAAAGACCGCACTTTCTAAGCGAAGAGAAATTAAAAATGAGTGATATTCGTATATTTGAAATTTACCGTTACGACCCAGATGTCGATGCAGCACCACGCATGGAGCGCTATGAGTTAGAACTCACTGGTGAGCGGATGTTGTTGGATGCTTTGATTTCTTTGAAAAAGCAAGACGAGTCGATTACCTATCGGCGCTCATGCCGCGAAGGTGTTTGCGGTTCTGATGCGATGAACATTAACGGCAAAAACGGCTTGGCTTGCTTAACCAATATGTTGACTTTGCCTAAGGTAATTACTTTGCGCCCACTGCCTGGCTTGCCAGTCGTGCGTGATTTGATTGTCGACATGACATTGTTCTTCAAGCAATATTTGTCCATCAAGCCATACTTGGTCAATGATAACCCGCCCCCAGAAAAAGAGCGTCTTCAGAGTCCTGAAGAGCGTGAAGAGTTAAATGGTTTATATGAGTGTATCTTGTGCGCATCATGCTCAACTTCATGCCCATCTTTCTGGTGGAATCCTGATAAGTTCGTTGGTCCTGCTGGCTTGCTCCAGGCCTATCGCTTTATTGCGGATAGTCGTGATGAGGAAACAGCTCAGCGCTTAGATAACTTGGAAGACCCTTATCGCCTGTTCCGTTGCCATACCATCATGAACTGCGTTGACGTCTGTCCTAAGCATTTGAACCCTACCAAAGCAATCGGTAAGATCAAGGAATTGATGGTACGTAGGGCGGTATGACCCTAAGCAATGCAGAGTTATATCGTTTAAAGAGTGATGCTCGTAGGGGCTTGCTTGAGAATGACTTAATTCTGCGGCGTTTTTTTGATCGCTATGGCGATCAATTGAATGCACAAGACGGCAAAGTGCTTAGCCAACTTTTAGCGCTTGAAGACAATGATTTAATGGATTTGTTGATTGGGCGCAAAGATACAGTTGTGGCGCTTAAAGAGTTTGCTGACACGGAAACTTTTAAATCCTTGATGTTGAAGTTAAGGGAAAAATAAATCAACATTTTGGTGCACACGTATCAAGGCGGCATAAATAATTGGTGTATTACTTATATTTTTGAAAGAGTAGAGGATCGAAAATGATTGAATCAGACATCAAGGCGAAATTGTCGTTCTCAGACGGCACACCAGATATTGATCTGCCTATTTATAAAGGCACGGTTGGTCCAGATGTTATTGACATTCGTAAACTCTACGGCCAAACCGGTAAGTTCACTTATGATTCTGGTTTTTTGTCTACAGCCTCATGCAATAGCAAGATAACCTATATCGATGGCGATAAGGGCGAGTTGCTTTACCGCGGCTATCCGATTGAAGATTTAGCGAACAACTGTGACTTCTTGGAAGTTTGTTACTTATTGTTGAACGGCGAGTTACCAACTGCTGTCCAGAAACAAGACTTTGAAGAGTTGGTGATGCACCACACAATGGTTCACGAACAAATGCAATTCTTCTTGCGTGGTTTCCGTCGCGATGCACACCCAATGTCTGTATTGACAGGTTTGGTTGGCGCTATGGCTGCTTTTTACCATGACGAAATTGACTATACCGATGAAAAAGCGCGTGAGGTAGCTCAGATTCGTTTAATCGCGAAGATGCCAACATTAGTAGCAATGGCCTACAAGTATTCAGTAGGACAACCATTTATCTATCCAGATAACTCCTTATCATATACAGCTAACTTCATGCGCATGATGTTTGCTACTCCCTGTGAAGAGTACAAAGTTAATCCAGTATTGGTACGGGCTTTAGATCGCATCTTTACTTTGCATGCTGATCACGAGCAAAATGCATCTACTTCAACTGTTCGTTTATGCGGCTCTTCAGGTACCAATCCTTTTGCTGCAATCTCAGCTGGGATTGCTTGCTTATGGGGTCCGGCACATGGCGGCGCTAATGAGGCTTGCTTGCAGATGTTGAATGATATCCAGGCTAATGGCGGCGTTGATAAGATTCATGAATTCATTGCGCAAGTAAAAGATAAAAATTCAAGCGTTCGCTTGATGGGCTTTGGCCATCGTGTATACAAGAACTTTGATCCACGTGCCAAATTGATGCGTGAGACTTGCTATGAAGTATTGGAAGAACTCGGTCTTCAGGATGATCCATTATTTAAGTTGGCAATGACTCTTGAAAAGATTGCTTTGGAAGATGAGTATTTCGTCAGTCGTAAACTCTATCCAAACGTTGACTTCTACTCAGGTATTGTTCAGCGCGCATTAGGCATCCCAACAGAAATGTTCACATGTATTTTTGCTTTGGCAAGAACGGTGGGTTGGATTGCTCAGTGGGAAGAGATGATTACTGATCCTGAATACAAGATTGGCCGTCCTCGTCAGCTGTATGTTGGTGAGACCTCGCGTAAAGTTTCCAACATTTCTGTGCGTAAATAAGGCAAACGAAGAACTCTATGTCCCGTACTCTTTACGACAAACTGTGGGATGACCACGTTGTTTACTCCGAAGATGATGGCACAGCGACGATCTATATTGATCGTCAGTTGTTACATGAAGTCACTAGCCCTCAAGCTTTTGAAGGTCTGAATCTCTCTGGACGTCCGGTATGGCGCATCTCTGCCAATCTAGCGGTTTCTGATCACAACGTTCCTACAACAGATCGCTCTGAAGGGATCACAGATCCAATTTCGAAGTTGCAAGTAGATACCTTGGATCAAAACTGTGATGCTTTCGGTATCACGCAGTACAAGATGAATGATGTTCGTCAGGGTATTGTTCACGTGATTGGACCAGAGCAGGGTGCTACATTGCCAGGCATGACTGTAGTCTGTGGCGATTCACATACCAGCACACATGGTGCATTTGGTGCCCTTGCATTTGGTATTGGCACTTCAGAAGTGGAGCACGTATTAGCCACTCAAACTTTGCTCATGAAAAAGAGCAAAAATATGCTGGTTCGCGTTGATGGTCGTTTGCAACCTGGTAGCACTGCTAAAGATATCGTTCTCGCAGTGATCGGTAAGATTGGGACTGCTGGTGGAACTGGCTTTACCATCGAATTTGCAGGTGAAGCCATCCGTAGCCTGTCTATGGAAGGTCGTATGACTGTCTGCAATATGGCTATTGAAGCAGGTGCCCGCGCCGGGCTAGTTGCTGTAGATGAAACTACGATTGAATATATTCAAGGCCGTCCTTACGCACCCAAAAGCGAAGCGCTGAGACACGCTATGCAATATTGGCGCACTCTGCATTCTGATGCTAACGCAAATTTTGATGCTGTTGTAGAGTTACGCGCAGAAGAGATTGCACCCCAAGTCACCTGGGGTACTTCACCAGAAATGGTTCTCGATATCAGCGACCGCGTACCTGATCCTGAAAAGGAGCGTGATGTCAATAAGCGAAGCGCCATGGAGCGAGCTTTGGAGTATATGAATCTCGTACCTAATACACCTATCAGCCATATTGCTGTTGATAAAGTATTTATTGGCTCTTGCACCAATAGTCGCATTGAAGATATGCGCGCTGCAGCTAAGGTCGTGGATCGCCTTGGTAAAAAAGTTTCTCCGCATGTGAAATTAGCAATTGTGGTTCCAGGCTCAGGTTTAGTTAAAGCCCAAGCAGAACGAGAAGGCTTGGATCGCGTATTTAAGGCTGCTGGTTTTGAATGGCGCGAACCGGGTTGCTCTATGTGCCTGGCAATGAACGCCGATCGTCTTGAGCCAGGTGAGCGTTGCGCCTCCACTTCTAATCGTAATTTTGAAGGTCGACAGGGTAATGGTGGAAGAACGCATTTGGTCAGCCCTGCGATGGCTGCTGCTGCAGCGATTGAAGGACACTTCGTTGACATTCGTAAGATTTCTTAAGGAAGCACAGTGATGAATTTATCTTCGCTTACCGTGATTAAAAAACTCCTGATGGTTGCTGTAGCCGGAATCATTCTCTCGGCCTGCTCCAACATGATGGAGGGTCTAGGCAAAGATATGCAGACCATTGGTAATTCAATGGGCGGTTCCAATACATCGCAAACCAACAATCAATCTCAAACAAAAGGGAAAGATGTTGTGGTGACGCCTGTTAAGTAAGTCAAGAACAAATTCAGCAAAAGATCGTCATGGAAAAATTTACGGTATACAAAGGATTGGTTGCTCCCTTAAATCGGGAGAACGTTGATACTGACGCGATCATTCCTAAACAGTTTCTAAAGTCCATCAAAAAGACTGGCTTTGGCCAAAATTTATTTGATGAGTGGCGTTATCTTGATCATGGCGAGCCTGGTCAGGATTGCAATAATCGACCTATCAATCCCGATTTTGTTTTGAACCAAGCGCGTTATAAAGGCGCCAGCATCTTGTTGGGTCGCAAGAATTTTGGTTGTGGCAGCTCTCGTGAACATGCGCCTTGGGCCTTGGATCAATTTGGCTTTAGAGCGGTGATTGCACCCAGTTTTGCGGATATTTTTTACAACAACTGCTTTAAAAATGGACTTTTACCGATTGTTTTGACTGAATTACAGGTTGACCACCTGTTTAACGAAACCCTGGCTTTTAGCGGCTATCAGCTCACAATCGACCTTGAGGCCCAGCAAGTAATTGCTCCTGATGGAACGGCCTACAGTTTCGAAGTTGCCCCTTTTAGAAAGTTCTGCCTACTCAACGGCTTGGACGATATTGGCTTAACCCTGCAACATGCAGATAAAATCAAGGCTTATGAAGCTGAGCGCATCCTCAAAATGCCTTGGCTTGCAACACAACTGCCGTAGTTTTATAGAGTCAAAGGCCTTTCATGAAAATTGCAGTCCTCCCGGGCGATGGTATCGGCCCGGAAATCGTTGCTGAAGCCGTTAAGGTATTAAACGCGCTAGGCCCTAAATTTGATCTTGAATCAGCCCCCGTTGGTGGCGCTGCTTATGATATTTCTGGCCATCCATTGCCACCAGCTACTTTAGAGTTGGCAAAAAAAGCGGATGCAATTTTATTCGGTGCCGTTGGCGACTGGAAGTACGACACCTTAGCGCGTGAGCTCCGCCCAGAACAGGCGATCTTAGGTTTGCGTAAGCACTTAGAGTTATTTGCTAATTTCCGTCCAGCGATTTGCTATGACGAACTTACTGCAGCCTCGAGCCTGAAAGCAGAGATTGTTGGCGGCTTAGATATTTTGATTATTCGCGAACTTAATGGCGATATTTACTTTGGTCAGCCACGAGGTATTCGGACTTCAGAGTTGCCTTTGTTTAAAGGCGCTCGCGAAGGTTACGACATGATGCATTACAGCGAGCCAGAAGTAGAGCGTATCGGTCGCGTTGCCTTTGAAGCTGCTCGCAAGCGTGGAAAAAAAGTTTGTAGCGTTGATAAGGCCAACGTTTTAGAAACATCGCAACTCTGGCGTGAAGTCATGATTCGGGTTGCCAAGGATTATCCGGATGTAGAGCTATCCCATATGTACGTGGATAACGCTGCGATGCAACTGGTGAAGGCTCCCAAGGCATTTGACGTTGTTGTGACTGGCAACCTCTTTGGTGACATTCTTTCTGATGAGGCTGCGATGTTGACTGGCTCTATTGGGATGTTACCTTCAGCGTCTTTAGATAAAAATAACAAGGGTCTGTATGAGCCGAGTCATGGTTCTGCACCGGATATTGCTGGAAAAGGCGTTGCTAATCCTTTGGCAACGATCTTGTCTGCTGCTATGATGCTGCGCTACTCCTTGGGCATGCCTGAGCAAGCGGATCGCATTGAAGCAGCGGTACAAAAAGTATTGTCACAAGGCTTGCGTACAGCTGATATTTATACCGAAGGTACGGAAAAAGTCTCCACTGTGGAAATGGGTAACGCTGTTGTGGCGGCGCTCGCTTAATTTATTCAAACGAATTCTATTTATTAAATAGCAATCATCATGGCAAATACAAATATTCCCCTAGTAGGCTTAGTTGGCTGGCGCGGTATGGTCGGCAGTGTTCTCATAGAAAGAATGTTGGCTGAAAAAGATTTCGATCTGATTGAGCCGGTATTTTTTAGCACCAGCCAGGCGGGCGGCGCTGTACCGTTACTGAATGGCCAAAATGTGACTAAGAATGAAAATACCCTGCAAGATGCCAATGACATCAAGGCACTTACACGCTGCGACATTATTTTGACTTGCCAAGGTGGCGACTATACAAATGATGTGTTTCCAAAATTGCGTGCAGCAGGTTGGACCGGTCATTGGATCGATGCCGCTAGTGCATTGCGCATGAAAGATGATGCTGTTTTGGTTTTAGACCCAGTCAATCGCCCTGTAATCGATAAGGCATTAGCTGCTGGCGGTAAGAACTGGATTGGTAGCAACTGTACCGTGAGTTTAATGATGATGGCGATGGGCGGTTTAGTAAAAGCTGATATGGTTGAGTGGATCAGTGCAATGACTTACCAAGCTGCATCTGGTGCTGGTGCGCAGAATATGCGTGAGTTACTTTTGCAGATGGGTGCTTTGCGCGATAGCGTAGCTAGCGAGTTAGCAGACTCTTATTCATGGATTTTGGATATTGATCGCAAAGTGACTGCAACATTACGTTCGGTAGATTTTCCGAGGAAACACTTCCGCAATACCGCTTTAGCAGGTAGTTTGATTCCTTGGATTGATGTCCCTGTTGAGAATGGACAAACCAAAGAAGAGTGGAAGGGCGGCGCTGAATTTAATAAGATTCTTGGTCGTCCAGCATTCCGCACGCCTGGCAGCATTCCAGTCGATGGCTTATGTGTGCGTGTTGGCGCTATGCGTTGCCATTCACAAGGCCTCACTGTTAAGCTAAAGAAAGATATCCCGCTTCAGGAAATCGAGACTATTTTAGCCAATGACAATCAATGGGTAAAAGTGGTGCCAAACGATCGTGAGACTACTGAGCGTGATTTATCGCCTGCAGCCGTCAGCGGGACTTTGACTGTACCAATTGGACGTTTACATAAGATGGCAATGGGCCCTGAATATCTTGGTGCTTTCACGGTGGGTGATCAGTTATTATGGGGGGCAGCAGAACCCCTTCGCCGGATGCTCAGAATATTATTGGACCATTAATGCCGCATATTAGATTTCTTGGGATTTTCCTAATCAGTCTTATCTGTTTAGGCATTTCTTTGCCCTCAAATGCAGTTTCTTTAGGTAGTGCTAATTTGCTTTCGGCGCCTGGGGAGGCCTTAAGGGTAGAGATTCCAATTAATTTAGCCGCTAATGAGCAGCAAATACTGGAATCTTTAAATGCGTCTATTCCTTTAGCATCTGCTTTTGAGCGACTTGGTATTTCTAGCAAAATTTTGAATTACAACGCTCAGGTAATGGTTTATCGCACACGTGATGAGCGTTTAATGGTTTTAATTGAAACGGTGCAACCAATTCCAGTAAGCGATGATTTGTTTCTTGATGCGCTTATTAATTTAAATTGGTCCTCTGGCAGTCTCACTAAAGCTTATACATTCTTGATTGGGAGTTTCCAAAAGATAATAGTTCAGCCAGGTCAAAGTCTATCCCAGATTGCTACAGGCATTCGATCGGAATATGGGATTGCTAGCACTGACCAAGCCATGCTAGCTTTGTATCAAGCAAACCCTGATGCATTCAAAGAAGGCAATATCAATTTTTTGATGGCAGGAGCAGAGTTAGTTAAGCCAACCAATGGTGCTGTACAAGCAATTGGCACCGATCAAGCGCGTGAATTTTCGTTGGCAGCAAAGGCTAAATGGCTTGAAGAAAATAAATATAAAACCAGCGTTCAGGTTAGCGGTGAAAAGTCTTCTGAAAATCCACATGAGGACGCTAAGCTAACCGATCATTTAAAAATTTCTTCCAGTTCTGACAAAGATGTTGATAAAAGGCGCATTACTGAAGAGATAGTTGCTCAAGAGAAAATATTAGAGCAAACCAAGGTTAAAACTGCAACTATTGAGAAAAGCATTGCAGACTTACAAAAATTATTAAGCGATATAAAGCCCCAGACCGATAATATTCAGGCTACTGCTCCAGTATTCGTCGGATTTGAATTAAAGAATACCTTGATGGCGATAGCTGGTCTGTTAGCTTTGTTAGGTTTGCTGGTTTGGTTTTTGATGCGTTCTGCTGCCAAGCCTAGCTTAACTGATGTAGATGCGCACGATAGTGGTGATCAAGTGGGTCGTGAAAACCACCACCATCCTCATAAGTCGCTTTCGGATAAGGCTGAAGCTCTGTTTGAGGAAATTGATTTAAATTTGGACCCTCCTGTAAGACAAGTGATTTCACCAGAGTCGTTTAGGGTTAAATTGAATCTAGCAAAGGCTTATCTCACAATTGAGGACTTTTCTGCAGCTGAGAATTCACTAAATGAGATTCTTGCTGTTAGTGATGTAATTGATGCTCAAATTATTTTTGAAGCCAAATCAATGCTAGTGGAAATTCAAAGTCGAACCGCTTAATTCTTATGCGGATGGCCCTTGGTTTGCAGTATGACGGTAGTTCCTACTCTGGGTGGCAGGCGCAACTTAGTCTCAATACTGTCCAAGATAAACTAGAGGCCGCTATTGCCCGATTCATCGGTGACAGCTCTACAGGCGATTTCGTTCGAGTCATCACTGCGGGCAGAACCGATACGGGAGTTCACGCATTGGGCCAAGTTGTGCATTTTGATATAAATGTAGAGCGTGAAGACTGGTCATGGGTAAGGGGGATTAATTCTTTTTTGCCAGAGTCAATTGTGGTGAACTGGGCTAAACCAGTCTCGGAAGAATTCAGCGCACGTTTTTCTGCCTACGAGCGTACTTATATTTATGCAATGCACGCTGGACCATGTCGATCACCGATGGCTGCTTCTCGTGCTGGTTATTTGATGATGCCCGCTGATAAATGGTTTGATGTTCCTGCAATGGAAGCAGCTGCGCAATATCTGATTGGCGAGCATGACTATTCATCTTTCAGATCTTCTGAATGTCAGGCTAAGAGCCCGATTAAAACCCTATATTCAATTGAGATAATTTCAGCTCAGCCTTGGTTGTATTTCAAGATACGTGGCAATGCTTTTTTGCACCATATGGTCAGAAACCTCGTTGGAACTTTTCTGATGATTGGGATAGGTAAGCAGTCGTCAGAATGGATGTCTGAAGTGTTGGCTGCTAAAGATAGAAGGGTTGCTGCACCGACATTTGCTCCAGATGGTCTGTACTTAGTCAAAATTGCCTATCCAGGTGAATTTGCTATTCCTGAGCCCTTGCTAGAAAATTCCTGGTTACCACCCATTCTTCTAAAAGACTGTTAGAGATGCTTAGCCTTATCATTACCTTATGGGCTTACTGACATACTCTCCGGGTCGAACTCGGGTCAAAATTTGCGGTTTAAAGACCACGGCTGACATTGATGCTGCCGTTGCTGCAGGGGTTGATGCCGTCGGTTTTGTGTTCTATCCACCAAGCCCTAGGGCCGTAACGCCGAATATTGCCGCCCAGCTAATCTCACGCCTTCCCGCAGGAGTAGATGCGGTTGGCTTGCTTGTAAACGCCTCAGAAGCCGAATTTGAGGCAATTATGGCCATTGCACCGATCACTCTCTGGCAGTTTCACGGCGATGAAAGCCCTCAAGATTGCGCCAGATTAGCGCTTGGTCAACCCTGGATGAAAGCAGCAAGAGTAGGATCAGGCTTCGCTTTTGACGAATTTTCCCTACAATATGGGCAAGCAAACGCCTTTTTGCTAGATGCCCTGGTTGAGGGTTACGGTGGTGGGGGCGTTCCTTTTGATTGGCAAGGAATTCCAAAGACATGGGTAAGCGCAAACGCGCATCGGGTCGTTTTGAGTGGTGGATTGAACACGCACAACGTGGGCGAGGCGATTGTACGCCTACATCCTTGCGCGGTTGACGTCTCTAGTGGCGTTGAAAGCAGCAGGGGAGTTAAAGACCCTGTGTTGATGACTGAATTCATCAAAGCTGTTCGAGCAGCAGATGCGCAGTCAACACCCTAATCAATTTGCTGCAACTAAATCACAAAGGTAGCTATGTACGACAAGCCAGATGCAAGAGGACACTTCGGTCCCTATGGTGGTGTGTTTGTATCCGAAACACTCATGTACGCCTTGGATGAGCTCAAAGAAGCTTATGCTAAATATCAACATGATCCAGAGTTCATGGAAGAGTTTCACTATGAGCTGAAACACTTTGTTGGTCGTCCATCACCGGTTTATCACGCTAAGCGCTGGAGTGAGATGTTGGGTGGCGCACAAATTTATCTTAAGCGTGAAGACTTAAACCATACTGGTGCGCACAAAATTAATAACGTGATTGGCCAAGCGATGTTGGCTAAGCGCATGGGTAAGCCACGCATCATTGCAGAAACAGGAGCGGGGCAACATGGTGTTGCTACTGCGACGATCTGCGCGCGCTTTGGATTGGATTGCACGGTGTATCAAGGCTCAGTCGATGTGGCCCGTCAGGCCCAAAACGTCTATCGCATGAAGTTGCTCGGTGCCAAAGTTGTGCCGGTTGAATCTGGTACTAAGACCTTAAAAGACGCACTCAATGAGGCGATGCGCGATTGGGTTACCAACGTGGACAACACCTTCTACATTATTGGCACTGTTGCAGGGCCTCATCCCTATCCGATGATGGTGCGTGATTTTCAAAGTGTCATCGGTGAAGAGTGCAAAGTGCAAATGCCTGAGTTGACAGGTCGTCAACCAGATTATGTGCTGGCTTGTGTTGGCGGTGGATCCAATGCGATGGGCATTTTTTATCCTTATATTGATTTCCCTGAGGTCAAACTGATTGGTGTAGAAGCTGCTGGCCATGGACTTAATAGTGGTTTGCATTCTGCAGCTCTCTGCGTTGGTAGGCCTGGTGTATTGCATGGTAATCGCACTTATTTGCTGCAAGATGAGAATGGGCAAATCTCTGAAACCCATTCTGTTTCTGCAGGTATGGACTATCCCGGCGTTGGTCCTGAGCACGCATGGTTAAAAGACTCTGGTCGTGCGGACTACGTGGCTATTACTGACGAAGAAGCACTCAAGGCATTCCATGATTGCTGTCAGATTGAAGGCATTATTCCTGCGCTGGAGTCTGCGCATGCGATTGCCTATGCCTGTAAGATCGCAGCAACCCTCGGAAAAGACAAAACGATTCTGGTGAATCTTTCTGGTCGCGGCGATAAAGACATGCATACGGTTGCGCAAGCAACGGGTTCAGAAGGTTAAGTGATGTCAAAAATTACTGCGCTCTTTAAAGAGTTAAAAGCATCCGGAAAAAAAGGACTCATTCCTTTTATTACTGCAGGCGATCCCGATCCAAACATCACCGTGGAGTTAATGCATGCCTTAGTGCGTGGCGGTGCCAATGTGATTGAGTTAGGTGTGCCGTTTTCTGATCCGATGGCTGATGGTCCTGTGATTCAGCGATCTTCTGAAAGAGCTTTAGAAAAGGGTGTGACTTTGCATAGTTGCTTACAGATGGTAAAAGCATTTCGCAAAACTGATGCAGTTACGCCAGTTGTATTGATGGGCTATGCAAACCCTGTAGAGCAAATGGGTGCCGAACGCTTTGCGTCTGAGGCCAAGGATGCAGGCGTTGATGGGGTGTTGATAGTCGACTATCCACCAGAAGAGTGCGTTGATTTTGCTGCGCGCATGCGTATTGCCGGAGTCGACCCGATTTTCTTGTTGGCACCAACATCATCACTAGAACGAATTAAAGAGGCTGCCAAAATAGCTTCTGGTTATATCTATTACGTGTCTATGCGCGGCGTAACCGGCGCTTCCCACCTCAATACTCAAGATGTAGCCAGTATTATTCCAAAAATTCGGGAGGCTACTGAGATTCCGATTGCCGTAGGTTTTGGAATCAATGATGCTGCTAGCGCCAAGGCAGTATCAAATACAGCCGATGCTGTGGTGATCGGTAGCCGAATTATCCGAATTTTAGAAGATTCACCCTCAGGCCAGGCAGTACAATCACTTGAAACCTTTATACGTGAAATTCGCGTCGCCTTGGATAGCTAAAAGACATGAGCTGGATCGATAAATTACTCCCACCACAAATTCAACACACTGACCCTGCGAATCGCAAGTCAGTCCCTGAAGGTTTATGGGTCAAGTGCCCTAGCTGTGAAACCGTTCTGTACAGCACTGATATCGAGGCTAATTTATCGGTTTGCCCTAAATGCAGTCATCACATGCGTATTGGTGCCCGTCAGCGTTTAGATGGCTTACTCGATCCTAAAGGCCGTTATGAGATTGGTGCAGATATCTACCCAATCGATCCACTGAAATTCAAAGACTCTAAAAAATATCCAGATCGCTTGAAGGAGGCCAATGATGCTTCCGGCGAGTCAGAGGCTTTAGTGGTTCTTGGTGGCAAGATTGAATCCATCCCAGTAGTTGCCGCATGTTTTGAGTTTCAATACATGGGCGGTTCAATGGGTTCAGTTGTTGGTGAGCGATTTGTGCGTGGCGTTCAAGAAGCCATTGATAAGAAATGCGCCTTTATATGCGTTACTGCAACTGGTGGTGCGCGCATGCAAGAAAGTTTGCTGTCTTTATTCCAGATGGCTAAAACTAATTCAATGTTGACCTTACTATCCAAAAAAGGTTTGCCATACATCAGCGTGCTGACTGACCCAACGATGGGTGGTATCTCGGCAAGCTTTGCCTTTATGGGTGACGTAGTAATGGCTGAGCCTAAAGCCTTGATTGGTTTTGCTGGTCCTCGCGTGATTGAGCAAACTGTCCGAGAAAAATTACCGGAAGGTTTTCAGCGTTCTGAGTTCTTGATGCAAAAAGGCGGAATTGACATGATTGTTGATCGTCGTCAGATGCGCGTAGAAATCGCCCGCTTGCTTGCCTTGCTGCAAAAATTACCAGAGCCGTCTCTGGCAGGTAGCGTAGCTGTTTAACGCACTTGAGCACTGCCTACCAAGCCCCCATCCTTTTTTCCAGCCTTGAGGCTTGGCTTAGCCATCTAGAAACTGCCCATCCTGTTGGTATCGATATGGGTCTTGAGCGTATTGGCCTGGTTAAGGCGGCGCTAGGACTTCAATTTGATTGCCCTGTCATCACCGTTGCGGGCACGAATGGCAAAGGCTCTACCTGTGCTTATTTAGAAAGTATTTTGATTTCATCTGGGTATCGTGTCGGATGTCACATGTCACCTCACCTCTTGAAATTTAATGAGCGCGCGAAGCTCAATGGAGAAGAGGTCAGCGACGCACTCTTGTTAGAGCATTTCACTGCCGTGGAAAAGGCCCGCGTGACCTTGGTAGATGCACCGACATTAACTTATTTTGAATTTACGACACTGGCTATCATGCATCTTTTTGCTAAGGCACACTTAGATGCAGTGGTATTAGAAGTGGGTATGGGCGGTCGCTTAGACGCCGTCAATATTGTGGATGCTGACTGCGCCATTGTTACCAGTATTGATGTTGATCATGCTGATTTCCTGGGTGGTACGCGTGAAGCGATTGCTCTAGAAAAAGCTGGCATATTCCGGCCTGGAAAAATTGCCATCTGTGGTGATCCAGTGCCACCGCAAACCTTGATCGAGTATGCTGAAAAATTAGGCTGCGATCTTTGGTTGCAAGGTCGAGACTATAACTTTCAAGGTGACAAGCAGCAGTGGGGTTGGGCAGGACGCAAAAAGCGTTTCAGCGGTCTCGGTTACCCTGCTTTAAGAGGCGCGAATCAAATACTCAATGCTTCGGCGGTGATTGCTGCCTTGATGGCACTCCATCAACGTTTACCAGTCAGCGCACAGGATATCCGCAATGGCTTTGCCATGGTTGAGTTGCCAGGGCGCTTCCAAGTGCTCCCAGGTCAACCTACGGTTGTCCTTGACGTTGCCCATAACCCTCATGCAGCCTCTACTTTGGCTCAAAGCCTTGAACGGATGGGTTACCACCCATATACGTACGCAGTTTTTGGGGCAATGGCAGATAAAGATATTGAGGGCGTGATCAAGCCCTTGTTGAATATCGTGGACTTCTGGTTTTGCACTGATTTGCCCACTCCCCGAGCGGCCAGCTCACATGACCTAGCTACCAAGCTCCAAAACCTTGGTGTAGCAGTCAAAAACGGCGATGATGGCGGTATTGAGACATTTTCAGATCCTGCTGCAGCGTACCAAAAAGCCCTATTTAAAGCGGGTGAGGGTGATAGAATTGTGACCTTCGGATCTTTCTATACAGTTGCTGGCGTAATGGCATATAGAACCAACCAGGCGCATTGATTAATGATTCGTTTACCGAGGCTTTTTAAGCGGAAACTGCAGTCTGATGACCTTGACAGAGGCTCAGTAGAGGCAAGACGCACCACTAAAAAATTTACTCCACGTGCACTGCAGCGCTCATTTGAGACTCAGGAAGAATTGCTTACTGAAGATCCTGAGCAACAACGCGCCAGACATCGTCTTATCGGTGCAGCGGTACTGGTCCTCTTAGCAGTCGTTGGTCTCCCCAGAATTCTTGACAACAAACCCAAAGCAGTGAGTAATGATATTGCTGTCAATATTGTTACTAGCCTGCCTAGTCCAGTCACAAGCACACCAGCTCCAGAAGTAAGTGCTGTAGAGAAGACTGAGGCCAAGATGTCACCAGACCCAGCCTCCAAACAGAAGGA
>Ga0304729_1000074_pt1 | contig 65985 bp, 60 predicted proteins | sample C_131016_MF_Meta_FD_190475 | JGI IMG/M metagenome (GOLD analysis project Ga0304729, IMG submission 190475) | Freshwater microbial communities from Lake Croche, Canada to study carbon cycling - C_131016_MF_MetaG (v2) (version 2) | ecosystem: Environmental > Aquatic > Freshwater > Lake | place... | reverse complement strand
AAAACTAAGTTCTATAAATACAATATTTTAAATACTGATAAATCTGTTGTTCAGTTTGATCTTGGATTATTAGCAGAAGCAACAAAGAATCACGTTGGCGCAACCATGGAAGCAAAGCGTGGCGAAGGATTGATCTTCGTTAACTGCATGGAAAAGTTGACAATGAATGGGCCTCGTGAAACTTTACGAGTACGCATGACTTCGGCACTTGATGCGGGTGTCGACGGCATTACATTGAGCGCAGGTTTACATTTAGGTTCTTTTGCTTTGATTGAAGATCACCCTAGATTTCGGGACGCTAAGCTAGGTATCATCGTGTCGTCGGTGCGCGCTTTGCAAATCTTCTTGCGCAAAAATACCAGACTCAATCGCCTACCAGATTACATTGTGATCGAAGGCCCCCTAGCTGGAGGCCATCTCGGCTTTGGAGATGATTGGGCGCAATACGACTTAGCAACGATTGTTGCTGAAGTAGTTGCCTACCTCAAGGCTGAGCAATTAGATATTCCTATTATTGCTGCTGGCGGCATTTTTACTGGAAGTGATGCAGTTTCCTTCTTGGAGAATGGTTCTGCAGCAGTTCAAGTCGCCACACGTTTCACGGTATCCGAAGAATGTGGCTTGCCATACAAAGTGAAGCAGGAGTACTTCAAAGCAAGCGAGCGGGACATTGAAGTCAACAATATCTCGCCAACCGGCTACCCAATGCGTATGTTGAAAAGTTCACCAGCAATTGGTTCGGGTATACGACCAGGCTGTGAATCCTATGGATATTTATTGGATGGGGCTGGCAACTGCGCTTACATTACCGCCTTTAACCGGGAACTTGCAATACATCCTGACGGTAAGAATATTTCCGTTAAAGATAAAACCTGCTTATGTACCCATATGAGTAATTTCAATTGTTGGACTTGCGGTCACTATACATACCGACTTAAGGACACAAGTCATCTGTTAGATGATGGTAGCTACCAAATCTTAAGTGCGGAACACATCTTTAAAGATTATCAGTACAGCGTTGATCATAAGCTAGCCTTGCCAGAGGCACTCATCACCTAGGCGTCTTAACTCAGTAGATCTGAGTTGTTCGATCCGCTGGGTGGCGTTAAGCCAAAATGTTCATAGGCCTGCCGTGTTGCTACTCGGCCGCGCGATGTGCGCTGTAGATAGCCCTGCTGAATCAGATAAGGTTCTAAGACATCTTCAATGGTGTCACGTTCTTCACCAATCGCAGCAGCCAAGTTATCAATGCCTACTGGTCCACCATCAAACTTATGCAATATTGCTTCAAGGAGTTTTCGATCCATCACATCAAAACCGCTTGGATCAACATCGAGCATCTTTAATGCTGCATCAGCCATAGCCTTAGTAATGGTGCCATTGCCTTTGACTTCTGCGTAGTCTCGAACGCGACGCAATAATCGATTGGCGATACGAGGAGTGCCACGAGCACGCCTAGCTATTTCGACCGAACCTTCGGGATCGATTTCGGCTTTCAGAAGATTTGCAGAGCGATTAATGATCTTAGTAAGCTCTTCAGTGGTGTAGAACTCGAGTCTTGCCACAATGCCAAAGCGATCACGCAATGGATTCGTGAGCATGCCAGCACGGGTCGTGGCGCCGATCAAGGTAAATGGTTTGAGATCAATCTTGACACTTCGCGCAGCAGGACCTTCACCAATCATGATATCCAGGCTGTAATCCTCAAGCGCTGGGTAGAGAATCTCTTCAACCACTGGAGAAAGGCGATGAATCTCATCAATAAAAAGAACATCGTTAGTTTCAAGATTGGTTAGTAGGGCGGCAAGATCCCCCGGCCTATCCAATACAGGACCACTCGTTTGGCGTAGATTGACACCAAGTTCACGAGCGATGATGTGAGCCAAGGTGGTTTTGCCAAGTCCTGGAGGCCCAAATAACAATACGTGATCTAGTGCTTCTTGACGCGCTCTGGTAGCGCTAATAAAAATTTCTAATTGGGCGCGAGCTTTAGTTTGACCAACATACTCATCAAGCTGCTTGGGGCGCAGGGCTCTTTCAAAAACGGCCTCTGCATTACCAGCTGCGCCACTCACAATACGATCATTACCTTCCGGTAAATCTTCAGGAATCGAACTAAGGTCTTCTGTATGTATCGCCATACTGCAAGTGTAGTGGTGTTTGGTTTAGTGGGGTATGTCTGATTAGGATTTGGATAAATACTTTAAGCCCATTCGAATACCATCTGAAACCGTGCTGTCAGGAGGAATCTGTTTGAGGGCTAAAAGCGCTTCTTTTTCTGAATAGCCCAGAGCCAAGAGCGCTTGCAAGATTTCACTGCTGGCTTCAATGATTTGGGGCTTACCAGTAATTCCTAAATCTGGCGCAAGCTTACCTTTGAGTTCTAGGCAAAGACGTTCGGCTGTTTTCTTGCCGATGCCAGGTACCTGAGTCAGGCGTCCTGCTTCTTGTAAGGCAATCGCCTGCGCTAGTTCGTTGACGCTCATGCCTGACAGGACTGCTAATGCAGTGCGTGAACCCACTCCACTGATCTTAATGAGTTGTCTGAAGGCTTCGCGCTCAGTTTCAGTAGCAAAGCCAAAGAGTTGTTGCGCATCTTCTCGCACCTGGAAATGGGTGAGCAGGGTAATTTTTTGATTCACTTCAGGCAGTTGATATAAGGTACTCATGGGCACATCAATCTCATAGCCAACGCCTTGGCAATCAACCAAGAGGCGGGGCGGGTGAATTGAAACGAGAGTGCCTTGAATGCGACCAATCATATGAAGATCTTAACCTGTTTAGATATATTTATTTGCTGCGTTTCTTAGGTGCAAGTGCAGCGGTAATCGCTGGTGATATTTGCGCATGATGTGCGGCGCAGATGGCAACCCCTAAAGCATCCGAGGCATCTGTTCCTGGGGCACGATTTAATCTCAACAAACGTTTGACCATTTCTTGAACCTGAGGCTTGGCTGCGCGACCCGTACCTACAATGGATTGCTTGACACGTAACGCGCTGTATTCAGCAACGGATAGCTTGTCGGACACTAGGGCGGCAATCACTGCGCCTCTAGCCTGACCCAGCATTAAGGTAGAGCGGGGATTAACGTTAAGGAAGACTTCTTCGACGGCAGCCGCTTCTGGGCGATAGGTTTCGAGCACCTTTTTTACGCCAGCATATAGTGCACCAAGACGCTCTGGCAGACCCTTAGCGGGGTCGCCACTCTCAATCGTTCCAGAAGCAACGTACGTCAACTTTTGGCCGTCAACATCGATCACTCCAAAACCAGTTGTTCGTAAACCTGGGTCGATTCCTATCCAGCGCATGGGTAATCTGAGTCTCTTGATCTACTTTTTGTTTAATGGCGGAAGTGACGTGTGCCAGTAAAGATCATCGCAATGCCATGCTCATTGGCTGCCGCAATGATTTCATCATCACGCATGCTGCCACCGGGCTGGATTGCGCAACTGGCGCCACCGTTTACTACAACATCCAGGCCATCACGGAATGGGAAGAAGGCATCACTTGCCACTGCAGAACCTTTCAGGCTTAAGCCAGCGTTCTCTGCTTTGATGCTAGCCATGCGCGCTGAATCAACTCGACTCATTTGACCTGCACCGATTCCTAGAGTCATACCGTTTGCGCAATACACAATCGCATTGGACTTCACAAACTTAGCAACACGCCAAGCGAACATCATGTCATTCATTTCGCTTGGGGTCGGCAATCTTTGGCTGACTACGCGCATTTCGGTTTGGAGCACATTCTTAGCATCGGGCGATTGAACTAATAGACCGCCACCAACGCGTTTGAAATCAAAAGCATTAAATGCTGTGCCTAATGGGATCTCTAGTAGACGAACATTTTGTTTGGCAGCAAAAATAGCTTTTGCCTCATCACTAAAGCTGGGGGCAATGAGCACTTCTACAAATTGTTTGGAGATGGCTTCGGCTGCTGCTCCATCGCAAGGCACATTGAAGGCAATAATGCCGCCAAAGGCTGAGCTTGGGTCGGTCTTAAATGCTTTTTGATAGGCCTCAAGAGCATTGGTAGCAACTGCTACACCACAGGGGTTGGCATGTTTGATGATTACGCAAGCTGCAGCACCGCCCGCATTGTCAGAAAAGCTTTTAACGCATTCCCAGGCAGAATCTGCATCGGCAATATTGTTATACGAAAGCTCTTTACCTTGTAGCTGCTTGTAGTTAGCGAGCGCACCAGTAATTGGCTGAATATCTTTATAGAAGGCAGCTGATTGATGTGGGTTCTCACCATAACGCATCTCTTGCACTTTCTCAAAAGCCAGATGCAGTGTTTCTGGATAGGTAGAGCGCGCTTTGTGATCCAGCTCTTCACCTAAAGAGGAGAGGTAGTTAGCAATGGAGCCGTCATATTGAGCGGTATGAGCAAACACTTTCTTGGCCAGACTAAGATTGGTTTTATAAGAAACAGTGTTTTTGTTTGCTTTCATCTCAGCCAAGACTGGTGCATAGTCTTCAGGCGAGATCAGCACGGTCACGTCTTGATGGTTCTTAGCAGCAGCGCGCAGCATTGCTGGACCACCAATATCAATATTCTCTACAGCATCTTCAAATGAGCAGTTCTCGCGAGCAACGGTTTCATTAAAAGGGTAGAGATTGATAACCAACATATCGATAGTGTCGATGCCATGTGCTTTCAGGGCAGCCATGTGCTCAGGAAAGTCTCGCCGGGCCAATAAGCCACCATGCACCATTGGGTGTAATGTTTTGACGCGGCCATCTAACATCTCTGGAAATTTTGTCAAAGAAGACACCTCAACAACGGGCAAATGATTTTCAGCCAAGAGTTTTGCAGTGCCGCCGGTAGAAATGAGTTTGATGCCTTGCTCATGGAGTGCTTTAGCAAAGGGCACGATGCCATTTTTATCGGAGACGGAGAGTAGGGCTGTGCGGATCATATGGACTTGATGGTTGGGTGAATGAATGTATAAGATAAATATTGGCTTTACTTGATCAGCTGATGCTCAAGGAGTTTTTTATGCAAAGTATTACGATTAATGCCGAGGTATTGCGCAGCTAAGGATTGATTCTGCTTAGCATGCTGCATGACTAATTCCAGCATTGGTTTTTCGACGACGCCTAATACCATTTGATAGATATCTGAAGGTGGCGTGCCCTTGAGGTCATCAAGGTAGCCCTGTAGTTGCGTTTCAATACATTCAGTGATGGGGTGTTTATTGCTCATGTAGTTGTGTCTAGTACTAAAATTTAAGCGGCTTCTAAAAATAGTAAACGATCGGAATGAGATTTCATCTCATCAAAAAAATCATTCACCATTTGTAATTGGGTTTTGCAATTGTCTGCAGTGTTCATTCTTTGGCGGAAGGCATGTGAGTCACGAAGTCCTTTGCAATACCAGCCAATATGTTTGCGGGCTGTACGCAGGCCAACATATTCACCATAGAAGGCATAGTGGTCAAGCAAGTGCTCGTTCATGATCTCCTGGATTTCTGCGATCTCGGGAGTAGGCAACTTAGCACCAGTCTCCAGATAGTGATTGATCTCACGAAAAATCCAGGGACGACCTTGAGCAGCGCGGCCAATCATGATGGCATCAGCACCGGTTGCCTGTAAAACGAACTCTGCTTTTTCTGGGGTAGTGATATCGCCATTGGCAACTACTGGAATAGCCACACTATTTTTGACAGCGGTAATGGTTTCGTACTCAGCTTCACCGTGATAGAGGTCAGCTTTAGTGCGACCATGTACCGTTAACATCGAGATGCCTGATTGTTCAGCAAGCCTGGCAATGGTAATAGCGTTTTTATTAGCTCGATCCCAACCTGTCCGAATTTTCAAAGTCACTGGTACTGCGTCAGGTCCAACTCCTACGGCTTGCACTATTGCCTCTAGAATTTTTTGTACCAAAGGCTCGTCACGCATGAGTGCGGAACCGGCTGCAACGTTGCAGATTTTCTTGGCTGGGCAACCCATGTTGATATCAATGATTTGTGCGCCGTGATCTACGTTGAGTTTTGCCGCCGCCGCCATCATTGCTGGATCGGCTCCAGCAATTTGAACTGCGATTGGCTTGAATTCGCCCTGATGATTGGCGCGACGCTGAGTCTTTTCGCTGTTCCAAAGTAATGCATTGGAGGCGATCATTTCAGATACAGCATAGCCGGCACCCAGTTTCTTGCACAACTGCCGAAATGGACGGTCTGTTACGCCAGCCATAGGGGCAACAAAGAGTCGATTTGCGAGGAGGTGAGGGCCAATCTTCATCTGAATCTAGGGTGGGTGCGAGGAAATCTCAAGGTGGCGTGGAAAGCATGACACTTTAGCACAAATAGGGCTTAATTTGCCTATTTTTTAGGCAAATTAAGAGTTCAAAGTAGGGGTCAAATGCCTTGATTTAAGGGGCCTAGCGGCGCCCAAACATCATTTGTCGAGCTAAGATCGCTTTAACCGGAGGAAGCCATTGAAGGGCCGTTAAAGCTAGTCCACGCCCAATCACGATAGGAAGTAGGTTTGAGGTGAATACTCTGGCCATAAAGTCAGTTAAGCCGATGGTAGTAGTGCGATCAGCTTTACGGCTTTTTGCGTATCTTGTTAGCGCATGCTCGAGGTGATGAGGCGTTTGCTTTTCTTCAGAGTTTGAGAAGACCTCTGCCAATGTTTCTGCTAAAAGATAGGCATCTCGCAAACCGAGATTGAGTCCTTGGCCGGCAACGGGATGCAAGGTCTGTGCAGCATTGCCTATCCATACTTCATTGCCCTGAGTAATTTCTTTGCGGTAATTGAGTCCAAGCGCGTAAAGACGACGATCTTGAATTTTTAAGAATCGACCAATGCGAGAACCAAACTCTTTTTGTAGTGCCAATAGGAAATCAGCGTCACTTAAGTTCAAACGTTGTTGTGATGATTCGGGGGAGCCGCACCAAACTAGGTTCAGGATGTTGCTGCCGTAATGACTTGGTAGCACGGCAAGTGGGCCTTCTGATGTAAATCGCTCCCAAGCTTGATGGGATGCTGCGCTTTCTACTTCAACTAGACCAACTAGAGCGGATTGATCGTAATCACGACCAGATTCAACCCAATCTTGCTTTTTGAATAAGCCGCCTTCTGCATGAACGATACATTTAGCTTCGATGTTTAGGTGCTCAGCATCCTGATCGATATGCAGCCATGAAAAATGCGACTCAGATTGATTGACTTCACTCTGGATCGCTCTTAAGGCTTTGCGTAAAGCCAAATGAATATCGCGATAACGAATGATGTGGCCCAGAGCATCTTGACCTAATTCTTCACGCGTCATCAAGGCTCGTCCAAAACGACCGGCTTGAGAAACATGTACACGATGAATGTCAGCACACTCCGTTGGCCAAGTTTTGATGGTGTCGAGTAGTAATTTACTGCCATGGGACAGCGCAATACCTCTGCTGTCGGGTGATGCTAGATCTGCATCATCAAGGGGATTGCGATCTACTAGTATGAGTTTGGCTTCGGGATATTTTTGCAAGCACCATGCAGCGCAAGCTAGTCCAACAGGACCACCACCTTGAATCAATATGTCGTACTTGCTTGTGCTCGTCATGAATGCGTTATTGATTTTTCATCAAGGCTTCAATGTCATCGGCTTTAACGGGTACACCACGAGAAATTAATTCACATCCAGAGTCGTTGATCACTGCATCATCTTCAATCCGAATGCCGATATTCCAAAACTGCTCATCTATGTCTTCTGCTGGGCGAACATATAAACCAGGTTCAATCGTAATAACCATGCCAGGCCTCAGAATCCGCCAGGGTTTTTCAGCGTTAGCATTGATGTTGTTTTGCTCGCGATAGGAGCCAACATCATGGACATCCATGCCTAACCAATGCGAGGTGCGATGCATATAAAAACGACGATAGGCGGCAGTCTCAATGGCATTCTCGACTGAGCCAAGCTCAGTAAGTTTGAGTAATTTTTCATCCAACAAACCTTGTGTGAGCACCTTGAGCGCAGCTTCATGCGGCTGCATAAAAGTATTGCCAGGCTTTATCACGGCAATGGCGGCTTCTTGAGCTGCTAAGGTGATGTCATATAGAGCGCGTTGTGGTCCACTAAATTTACCGTTTACTGGAAAGGTTCTGGTGATATCAGAGGCATAACTATCGAGCTCACAACCAGCATCAATGAGGCACAGCTCGCCGCTGCGCAATTCAGTAGATCCAGCACGATAGTGCAGGATGCAGGAGTTAGCGCCGCCAGCAACAATGCTGTTGTAAGCAACGCTTTGCGAGCCGCTGTTACGGAATTCATGTAGTAGCTCAGCCTCTAGTTGGTATTCGCGCATACCAGGCTTGCAGATTTGCATTGCGCGAATATGGGCGCGAGCAGAAATGACAGCAGCACGTCGCATGATCTCGATTTCATGTGCATCCTTAAACAAACGCATTTCATGAATCATTGCTTCAACATCATGAAATTCTGATGGGGGATTAATGCCAGCCCGCGCTTGTTGACGAACTTGTTTCATCCAGTGGCGTAGGCGGCGATCGGTTTCAGCGCTCTCTGCTAGGCGAACATAAACTGCATCTTGATCAGCTAATAATTCACTGAGTTTGGTATCAAGCTCCGCATTGCTATGAGCAGAATCTACGCCCAACATTTTTGGGGCAGCTTCAGGGCCAAGGCGTATGCCATCCCAGATCTCGCGCTCTGGATCTTTGGGCCTGCAAAAGAGATGTGTTTCCTCACTGTTTTGGTCGACCTTAATGACTAGCGTCGCGCCTGGCTCTTCAAATCCGCTGAGGTAGAAAAAATCACTATCGTGACGATAAGGAAATTCACTATCGCGATTGCGAGATAACTCTGAAGCCGTAGCAATGACGGCAACCCCACCACCAGTATTGGCACGGATTTTTTTGGCTAAGGCAATTCTGCGTTTTTGGTAAATATCAGTTTTATTCATAAACTGCATTGAGCTCTTGCAAACGTTGAGGTGTACCTACATCGTGCCATGGTCCGAGATATTTTTCACCAGAGACTTTATTGTCCTTCATTGCTGTGCGAAGGAGGGGAGCAAGCTTTGCTGGAATCCCTATTACGAGATCTTGAAATAAGTCGCGGTGGTAGATGCCAATTCCAGAAAAGGTGAGCTTTTCAGCCCCGGGTGATTCAATCTCGCTCACCTGTGAACTGTTTAAGTAGAAGTCTCCATCAAGATGATGGGCTGGGTTGTGCACCATGACCAAGTGGGCTAGCGGAGGATTTTGGGAGTCCCTCAAGGCGGTATGTGCCTCTATTAGCCCTCCAATGGGAAAGTCTGGGCAAAAAACATCTCCATTGATGACCAGAAAGTAATCATCAGGATTAAGCCGGGGAAGGGCTTTGCGGATTCCGCCAGCTGTTTCTAGTGCTGTCGCCTCTGGGGAGTATTGAATCTGCAGTCCAAACTGAGCCCCGTTTCCCAAGGCATTTTCAATTTTTTGCCCAAGCCAAGCATGGTTAATGACAATATTTTGAATACCTGCATCAGATAGTGCTTCTAGATGCCATTGCAATAAAGACTTCTCTTTAATCTTGAGAAGAGGCTTGGGCAAGTCATCCGTTAATGGTCGCATGCGCTCCCCTCTGCCGGCAGCAAGCAGTAAACAGGGAAGTTGCTTTGGCTTAGCCATGTTGACTTGTTCGCGTGGATTCTAAAATGCGGGCCAAAGGTTTTAATTCAATATAGCGGTTCGCAGTAGCTATTGCATATTGCAACACTAGCGGAATATCTTTTAGATAGCCATCTTTACCATCGCGATGAAATAATCTTGCAAAGATGCCGAGCACTTTGAGATGGCGTTGTAAGCCCATCCACTCAAAATCTCGGTAGAACTGGCCAAAATCGTCTGTCATTGGTAACCCAACTTTACGGCCTTCTTCCCAAAACTTAATTACCCAATCAATCACTTTTTCTTCGGGCCATGCAATGTACGCATCGCGCCATAAAGAAGACGCATCGTAAGTAATAGGCCCGTAGACAGCATCTTGAAAATCCAAAACACCCGGATTATTTTTTTCGGTAACCATCAAATTACGTGAATGGTAATCCCGGTGTACATATACTTTTTCTTGTGAGAGATTGTTTTGAATGATCAGTTCAAAAGCCTGTTTGATCTGCGCATCTTGTAACTTGCTTAATTCAATTTGAAGATGTTTTTTTAAATACCATTCTGGAAATAAATCTAACTCACGCTGCAAGAGCGCTGCATCGTAATTTGGCAGAACATCAGGCTTGCTGGCCAATTGCATTTTGATCAATGCTTTGGTTGCATCCTGATAGAGGTGATCTGCAGTGCCGTCATTTAGTGCCGAGAGGTAAGTTTCGTTACCCAAATCATTGAGTAATAGAAAGCCCTCCCCCACATTTTTTTCAAGTATTTTGGGTACGTTTAAACCCGCCTCTGAGAGTAATAAATCAACCTGAATGAAGGCATCCAAGGGCTCGTGTCGAGGGGGGGCATCCATCACAATCAAAGTGCCAAAATCAGGATTTTTTGACTCAACTCGAAAATACCGTCGAAAGCTGGCATCAGCCGAAGCGGGGGCCAAGGTGTTGAGATCTAATTGCCAGCAAGGTTTGAGGCCTTCTAGCCAGTTGTGGAGGGTGTTTAAGCGAGCATCAGTCATGGTCGATTCGTATAATAGTGCGAGTCAGGATCTATGAGTCATTATCGCCGTCGTGCCGGCCTTTGCGCCCCTCTTTTTTTAGCCATAACCCCCCGCTTAGTGTTGGGGGTAGTATTGCTGCAATTTGCTCTTCCTGGAGCAGCTCAGGCACCTGCGCCATTACCACCGACTTCTCAGTCATTAAGCAATTCCGCAAATACGATTTTGATACCGGATCGTGGTGCTGTCACTGTTCTAAAACTGGATGACCAGTTACGAGTTGGGCAACCCATTTCTGATGGTAAGGCTCTAACCTTTACATTGAGTGATTCGATTTACGGCATCGTTGAACGCGATATGCACTTAGAAGGGCGCGCACAAATTCGCCGTAATGGGGCAGTTATTAAAGCTGATGAAATTAAATACAATCCTGATACCGACGTTGCTGATTTAGTTGGTAATGCGGAGTTGATCAAAGGTAATACTTCTTTTAGGGGACCTAAGGCACGCTTCAAAGTAGATGCGCGTGAAGGTGAGATGGAGTCTCCTACTTATGAACTTCGTGATAACCGTGCAAATGGTATTGCAAAGAAACTAACGATTGAAACTTCGGATATTTTTGTTTTTGATCAGGCAACATATACAACATGCACACCTGAAAACTTAGATTGGTATTTCACTGCTAGCAAGATTGAAATTGATAACGAGCAAAAAGAAATGGTGGGCACCAACGGTGTGATGCGCTTCTTCGATGTACCCATTGCTTACGTGCCTTATTTTAGCGTGCCAACTTCTAATCAGCGCCGCTCTGGAATGCTTGCTCCAGTCACTGGCTACAACTCCAACAACGGTTGGGATACTACCCTCCCGTATTACGTCAACGTAGCTCCTAACCGTGATTTACTGTTATTGCCGCGGTATATGAACCAGCGTGGCGCTCAGCTAGGTGCTCAATACCGTTTCTTGGACCGTCAATATGCTGGAACGTTGATTGGAGAGTATTTGCCTTACGATAAAAAGACGGGTACCGATCGCTGGAAGTACGACTGGCAGCAAAGACAAAATTTTAGTGGGGATTTGGCGCCCGGCGGTTTACCAGGCCCTGGGGCTTTTAATGGATATGCCAATATCGCCCGTGTCTCTGACAATATGTATCCCACAGACTTTTCTCAAAGTATTGCTGGGGCTATTACCAATCAATTCCGTCAAGAGGTGGGGGTAAACAAGCAATTGACCAATAGCTTAAGCAACTGGAATGTATCTGCACGAGCTATGACATTTCAGACTTTACAGCCAGATCCAACGACAACAGTTCAGTCGCCCTATAATGTTCTACCTAATTTGATCGCTACCTATAACAATCAGATCACACCAACGGTTTCCGATGTAACTGGTAGATATTTAGAGTTACCGACAGGTCCGAAAACCACTTTCTCAACTGATTACACGCGCTTTGCCTATAACGTCAACGGCAATCCTCTCGCCGCTCCTCCTGGTAATTTATATAGTCAGGCTGATCGAACAGTGGTTAAGGGAGCTCTAGCCTTACCGCAGGTTACCCCAGGCTATTACCTGACTCCTAAAGTGAGCTTTCAGGCAAATAACTATGCGGCAACATCTTTAACACCTGGGGCACCAAATGCCCAAGGTTTTGTGATTCCCACTTTTAGTTTAGATTCAGGTTTGGCATTTGAGAGAGATGCAGCAGAGTTAAAAGGCTTCTTTGGGCGCGATATGCTCTTGACGATGGAGCCGCGCGCTTTCTACGTTTACACACCATTTCAGAGTCAGGCACAAACACCCCTATTTGATACCGCTGATGGTGGTTTTGGTGTGACCCAAATTTTTAGTGAAAATAATTTTGTGGGTAATGACCGTGTTGCAGATAACAACAAGCTGACTGGCGGTATCACAAGCCGTATGCTAGAGGCCAGTTCTGGTGCTGAGCGCGCATCAGTTACGCTTGCTCAAAGACAGGACTTCACAGGCCAGCGTGTTGGGTTGAATGGGACTATTGCCAACCCAACTACCTACTCAGATACTTTGGGTTCTGGATCCATTCGCTTGCTTGGAAACTTTAGTATGGATGCCTTTGGGCAGTACAACACTCAATTGAATCGTTTTGTACAAACCACAGTAGGCGGTAGTTGGCGTCCAACACCAGGTCGAAGTTTAAATTTTGGCTATCGTAATGTGTGGAGTCCACCAACTCAAGCATTTGGACCAACCCCAGCAACCCTAGCAGCAACGACGACTGATCAATATAACGTTTCTGGTCAATGGCCTATTACCCGTGAGCTTTCAGTCTTGGGGCGTTGGGGTTATGATGCTTTGACAACTAAAACACTCAATACCTTAGCGGCATTGGAGTGGACACGTGACTGCTGGACTTTGCGCGCCGCTTATTCTCAGATGTTAAACACCTCTCAAATAACTACCACCCAAATACTCTTCCAAATAGAATTTAGGGGCTTTGGTAGCGCTGGTAGCAATCCAGTTGATATCATGAAGCTGAATGTTCCTGGATATTTGCCTACTTCTAAGCCTATACCACCTTCAACATACGAGAACTATCAATGACGCCTTGTCCGAGTAGCTTTAAACGGGTTTTTATTCAAGCTTTGCTTGCAAGTACGACATTGCTTGCTGGTATTGCAGTTGCTCAGGATGCTGCACGATCAAATGCTGATAGCAAAATTCGCAACATTGATGGTGTGGCAGCAGTTGTCAATACGGGTTATGTTACCCGCAAAGAAATTGATGATCGTATTGCCGCATTACAGAAACAGGGTACAAAACTCCCGGATGCTAGCGTTCTGCGTAAAACTGTAATGGAGCGCCTCATCATTGAAAAGATTCAACTCCAGGAAGCCGAGCAGGAAGGCATTGTCGTTAGCAATAAAGAGCTAGATAAAATTATTGGCGATATAGCAGAAAAAAATAAATTATCAGTTGCAGAGTTTAAGCAGAAGGTTATTACTACAGGAAGTACATTTGAACGTTATAAAGAAATGTTACGTGATGACATAGTCATTAGCCGTTTTCGAGAGCGTGAAGTTGAAGGTAAAGTCAAGATCTCTGATGCTGAGATTGATAACTACATCGCAGATCGTACGCGAGCTATGACGGGTGGAGGAGCTTCTCGCTCCGCTCCGGCAGCGCCTGGATCTCCTGAAGAAATTGATGTTGCTCAAATTTTTATTCCAGTTGAGTCTGGTGCAGGAGTTAGTGCACAGGCAGAGGCAAAGAAAAAAGCTGAAGCATTATTACTTGATGCACGAGGTGATGTCGATTTTCTGCAACTTGGTGCGATAGCCGCAAAAGATAATCCAAAAATTAAGTTTCAAGAATTAGGATATCGCACACCAGATCGCTTACCCCAGTTGTTTTACGAAGCCATTAGAAATACCGGTGGCGGTCAATTAGCTAATAGTGTAGTGAAAAGTCCTGCTGGCTATCACGTGCTTAAAGTATTAGATCGCCGAGCTATAGTTGCTGGCGCACCACAACAGGCTGTGCCGCAAGAAGCCACCCCAAGTGCTCCACAGAACATTGCTATTACACAGACAATGGCTCGACATATTTTGCTACGAAGTCGTGCTGGCCTAAGTGACCAAGACGCAGAGCGACGTCTAGCTGGATATCGTGATCAGGTGCGAGCAAAGACAGCTGACTTTGGTGAATTAGCCAAGAAATATTCCGAAGACGGGGCTGCAGCCAATGGCGGTAATTTGGGTTGGATGGGTCCTGGAGATTTAGTTCCTGAGTTTGAGCAGGCGATGAATCGTTTGCAAATCAATGAGGTAAGCAACCCAGTGAAATCCGAGTTTGGCTGGCATTTGATTCAAGTGCTTGAACGTCGAGATGCGCAGCTAACGGTTGATAAACAAAAAGAATTTGCGCGCGCTGCTATTCGTGAACGAAAGTTTGAGCAAGCCTATCAGGATTGGATTCGTCAGTTACGAGATACTGCAACGGTGAAGATTATCAACATAGATGATGCCGCAAGTAGTCCCCGTTAATCTAGTTATTAGTTCTGGTGAGCCTGCTGGAATTGGACCAGAGGTTAGTCTTGCGGCGGCATACGCTTTTCTAAAAGAGCAGCCTAATGCCTATATCACCCTGCTTGGTCACACTTCTTTATTGCAGATTTCTAAAACTGTCGATTCTGAAATTTCAAAACGCTTAAGGGTTGAGTCTGTTGAAATTGCAGAGCCGGTTACTGCTGGAACGTTAAATCCCGCTAATGCGCAATATGTTCTTAATCTATTGGATACTGCGGTGACTGATTGTTTGGCTGGACGCTTTGATGCCATGATTACTGCACCATTGCAAAAGAGCATTATTAATGTTGCTGGAACATCTTTTACTGGGCACACAGAATACTTAGCTGAGGTTTGTAAGGTCAAGCACGTAGTCATGATGTTGAGCGCACTTTTGCCGGCAGGATTCTTGGGCCTTAAAACACCTAGAGGATTGCGGGTTGCCTTAGCCACCACCCACCTTCCTTTAAAAGAGGTGCCATCAGCGCTGACTCAAAAGCACATTCTAGAAACCATTCAGATTGTTCACCGTGATCTACAGCAGAAATTTGGCATATCTAATCCAGCGATAAGGGTGGCAGGACTCAACCCCCATGCTGGTGAATCGGGTTATTTAGGGTGCGAAGAAATTGAAATAATTTCTCCTGCAATTGCATTGGCTCAGCGGGGGGCTATTCAAGTTACCGGACCCCACCCTGGCGACACTATGTTTGATGCAAATAGCTTGGAGCATGTAGATGCTTATATTGCGATGTATCACGATCAGGGACTAGCCCCATTTAAGTTTGTTACATTTGGCGGTGGCGTTAATGTGACCTTAGGATTGCCGATCATTCGTACTTCAGTTGATCACGGTACAGCGCTGGATATTGCTGGAAAAGGGATAGCAGATCCTAGCAGCATGCTTGAAGCATTGCGATTGGCCTATCAATTAGCGGTAAATAAAAAAGTAAAAAAGTCTTGATACATCACGCACGCAAACGCTTTGGGCAAAACTTTTTGCAAGATGCTGGCATCATTTATTCCATCGTTGCGCTAATTAATCCTAGCACTGATGCGCATGTAATTGAGATTGGTCCTGGACTAGGCGCCCTTACAAAGCCTTTGTTAAGGAATTTGGATCATCTAGATCTCCTGGAGATTGATAGAGACTTAGTGGCCTATTGGAACCAGCAAAACCTGACGGGCTTGTCTGTTATTGAAGGTGACGCCTTAAAGTTTGATTTCATGTCCTGGGCTAAGAGTCGCCCGAAAAATAGTGGCTTGTGCAAGGTGGTAGGTAATTTACCTTACAACATTTCTTCTCCACTCTTGTTTCATTTGGTGTCTGCAGCAGCATTGATTGATGAGCAGATATTTATGTTGCAAGCGGAAGTGGTTGAGCGCATGGTTGCTCCTGCAGGTAGTTCTGACTTCAGCCGCCTATCAGTCATGCTGCAGGCTCGATATCATATTGAGAAGGTGCTTGAAGTTTCACCTGAAGCGTTTGATCCCCAGCCCAAGGTCAATTCTGCAGTAGTGAGAATGATTCCTAGAATAGATTTCAATCTAAATGATGTCCAGTGGGCTTTATTGGAGAGGGTAGTAGCAGCAGCTTTTTCTCAAAGAAGAAAAATGCTCCGCACGAATCTACAAACTTTTGCTGACACATTATCTTTAACAGAGATTGAGCTGAAGTCTCGCGCTCAAGATATTTCTGTTGATCGATATATAGAGTGGGCTAAGGCATTGGCTAAATAAAGCTTTGCCTCAGTATTGCCTCAAGTCTTATAAGCATCTGGATCGATAACACGCATTTCTGCTTCAATCCACTTTTCAACTTCTTGATGCAGTTGACCGCCTGTTTTACCGGCTGAGGCAATTGCAGGTCCAATCGAAAAAATCACGGTTCCAGGCTGCTTTAGAAAGCTATTCTTGGGCCAGCAACGCCCTGCGTTATGAGCAATGGGAATAACTATTGCATCAGTAGCGCTTGCAAGTCTAGCCCCACCTTTGCTATAAGGTTTATAAGACCCAGTTGGCATTCTGGTGCCCTCTGGAAACAACATGATCCATTTGCCTTCAGCAAGTCGCTTACGACCTTGGCTTGCTACAGACAAAGCAGCAGTTTCTTTGCTGGCACGATTGATATGAATCATTTTCAGCAAAGCTAATGCCCACCCAAAAAATGGAATCCAAAGCAGTTCGCGCTTAAAGACAAAACAGAGTTGCTTTGGAAGAAGCGCAATGTAGGCGATGGTTTCATAGGCTGATTGATGTTTACTGAGCACTACTACCGGTTGATCCAGTACAGCGTACATATTTTTCATCCCACGGATCTCATAATGAATTCCACACAGAGGTTGCAATAGCCAGATGACCACTTTGTTCCAGAGGCCAATAAAGCGGTAGCGATTTTCAGGATTCAGGAATGGAAAAGCTAGCAGACAAAGAATTGACCAGATCGGCGTGAAGACCAGTAAAAATAGGGTAAAGAGAGCTGAGCGTAAAAAGATCATTTTCTAAACTTTCTCTTTTAAAAGGCTGGTGGCAAACGCAAGCAAATCTTCATGAATTTCAGTGCCATCCGGAAGCTCACCGTTAGCTAAAGTTTGCTTACCCTTTCCGGTCAGGACTAAATGTGGCGACGCACCTAGAACGATGCCAGCCTGTAAATCCCTCAAGGAGTCTCCGACGATAGGCACTCCCTCAAGCGGGCTCTTGCTATTATTTTTTTTGTAACGAAGAGCAATCTCTTTCATGAGTCCGGGCAATGGTTTGCGGCAATCGCAAGCGTTTGCATCCACGTGAGGGCAGAAGAAGATGCTGTCAATGCGGCCACCAAGTGGCTTTAGTAATGTATCCATCTTGCTATGCATGGCATGCAGATCATTGATATTGAAATAACCCCTTGCTAGACCTGATTGATTGGTAGCAATGGCTATTTGGTAGCCAGCTTGGTTAAGGAGGGCGATGGCTTCAAGGCTCCCAGGAAGCGGAACCCACTCTTCGCTCGACTTCACATAGTTGTCTCTATCTTCATTGATCACGCCATCGCGATCGAGGATGATTAATTTAGAAGAGCTGGTACTCATGCCAATTTGCCGAGATCAGCAATTAGATTCATTTTCTGGTGAAGTTGTTGCAAGAGCGCTAAGCGATTATCCCGTAACTCAGGGTTTGGGTCCATCACCATTACATCTGCAAAGAATTGATCAATAGGCTGACTCAAGGCTACGAGCTCCTTCAGGAGTTCAATAAATTGACCTTGTTCGTAGGCTGCATTGAGTTTTGGAGTAATGCTTTCCAAGGCCTGAAATAGGGCAGTCTCAGCAGGAATTTGTAATAACTTATTGGAGCAAGTCGCTGGAATCGCGGTAGTGGTTTTCTTGAGGATGTTGCTGATTCGCTTATTGGCGGCAGCAAGTTGAGTTGCTTGCTCAAGGGCGTTAAATTCTCGTAAAGCAGTCAAGCGACCGATGAGGTCATTTAACTGTGCTGGTGATTGGCTGAGAACAGCATCTATCTCTGCACTGGTAAATGGCTTACCAGCTACCGACTGGTCGCGTAAGTAGGCGCGGAGACGATCAATGATGAAGGCATAAATATCTTCAGCCTTAGCCTTTTCTTGCACGTCCTTTTGAGTAAATTGAGCGCGGGCTAATGTAATAAGGTCAGGCAGACTCAATGGCAGATTTTTTTCCAAAAGCAAACGGCAGATGCCTAAAGCATGACGACGCAATGCATAAGGGTCTTTATCGCCAGTAGGAGCAAGGCCAACACCCCAAATGCCTACCAAAGTTTCTAATTTGTCAGCAATGGCCAGGATGGTACCGGTCTGAGTTTGCGGTAAGACATCGCCAGCAAAGCGTGGCATGTAGTGTTCGCTACAGGCTGCAGCCACTTCAGGATTTTCACCGTCATGTGTAGCGTAGTAGCGACCCATAATGCCCTGTAATTCTGGAAACTCACCAACCATGTCAGTGAGCAAGTCAGTCTTGGCAATTTCGGCAGCACGACCAGCAAACTCCATGTTTGCTTCGATGCCTTTGTTTTTTAATTCTTTTGCAATGCCAGTAGCAATTGCAGCAACGCGCTGAGTGCGCTCAAGTTGATTGCCTAGTTGGTTGTGATAGACCACCTTACCCAGGTCGGAAACTCGAGACCCTAAGGGACGCTTTTGATCTTGCTGGAAGAAGAAGCGCGCATCTGAGAGGCGTGGGCGCACAACGCGCTCATTGCCTGAGATGATAGCTTGCGGCTTATCGGTTTCAATATTAGAAACAATGAGAAAACGGTTGCGTAACTTGCCTTGCTGATCGGTCAACGCAAAATATTTTTGATTCGTTTGCATTGTCAGAATTAAGCACTCTTGTGGCACTTCTAAGAACTCTTGATCAAAATGGCACTCGTAAATGGCTGGCCACTCAACGAGCGCAGTCACCTCATCGAGTAGGCTGTCCGGCATCAATACGGAATCGCCTCCAGCCGCTTTTAATAGTGCAGCTTCGATATGTTCGCGGCGCTTCTTAAAGCTAGGCATAACTTTGGCCTGGCTTTGTAGCGTTTTTTCGTATTGATCGGCTGATGTAATTGAAATCATGCCAGGCGCTAAGAAGCGATGACCATCAGTTTGATTACCAGCATGAATGCCTAGCGCACTGATTGCTAAAGGTGTAGTGCCGTGAAGTGCAATGATCTTGTGGGCTGGGCGGGCAAATTCAACATCAGCTAATTGACCAGTCTTTTGCATCACTTGGTAATGCATCATTTTAGCAATGGGTAGCTTACTTAACGTGCTCTCGAGTGCCACTTGAGCTGTTTGCTCAAGCGCTGCACCTTTCGCAATCACATTTAAATACAAAGCTTCATTTTTACCTTCACCTGATCTTTCTAAAGTGGAGATATCGAGATCAGCATAGCCAAGTGCAGCTAATTTCTTGAGAAGGGGTGCGGTAGTTTTACCTTGGGCATCAAACGCAATACTCGTCGGTAATAATTTTTCGCGTACTGGATAGTCAGGAGCTTGACCCATTACATCCGTCACATATACTGCTAAGCGGCGGGGTGTTGCATAGCCAATCGCTTTAGAGTCATCACTCAATAAACCCGCAGCTTTTAATGTATTGAAGATGCCGTCACTAAAGGCATCCCCAAGGCGACGTAATGACTTCGGTGGAAGTTCTTCTGTAAATAATTCAATCAACAAGTCAGCTGATTGAGGAGGTATATTAGATGTGCTCATAAATAGATTGGAATACTTATGCTCTAGCTTGACGCTGGCACATTGGGAAACCTAGCTTTTCTCTAGACTCAAAGTAAGCTTGAGCAACCGCGCGTGAAAGATTGCGAATGCGACCAATATAGGCGGCGCGCTCGGTTACTGAGATTGCGCCACGGGCATCTAACAAATTAAATGTATGAGCGGCCTTAAGGACCATTTCATAGGCGGGTAAGGCAAGCTGTACTTCCATTAAACGTTTTGCTTCACTCTCAAAATTTGAAAAGTTAGCAAACAACAAATCGGTGTTGGAGTGTTCAAAGTTGTAGCAAGACTGTTCCACTTCATTCTGGTGATAAACATCGCCATAAGAAATACCATCAGCCCACACTAGGTCATAAACGTTGGAGCAATTTTGAATGTACATTGCCAGACGCTCAATACCGTAAGTGATTTCGCCCAGCACGGGTTTGCAGTCTAGGCCGCCAACTTGTTGAAAGTAGGTGAACTGAGTAACTTCCATGCCATTGAGCCACACTTCCCAGCCCAGACCCCATGCCCCTAAGGTTGGGTTTTCCCAGTCGTCCTCTACAAAACGTACGTCATTTTCTTTAAGGTCTAGGCCGAGGGCTGCAAGAGAGCCCAGATATAGCTCGAGAATATTTTCTGGAGCGGGCTTTAAAACAACTTGATATTGGTAGTAGTGCTGAAGACGGTTTGGGTTCTCGCCATAGCGACCATCTTTAGGTCTGCGTGAAGGTTGAACGTAGGCTGCTTTCCAAGGCTCCGGTCCAATGGCGCGCAAGAAAGTGGCCGTATGGGAGGTGCCAGCACCAACCTCGAGGTCGATAGGCTGCAATAGGGCGCAACCTTGTTGGTCCCAGTAATCTTGGAGTTTGAGAATGATTTGCTGAAAAGTAAGCATGATTAACCTAGCTAAGCCGTTGATTTTACATGGCTAAGCCGGCTAAGGACTAAAACCGTTTTTGCCTGATGATGCCTAAGATGAGTAGAAGGCAGGAAATAGTCAAAATCGGAGTGTTTCCCCAGGCAACGTAAGGTGTTTTTCCTGAATACGCTTGTAACTTGGCGCTTAATACTCCTTGTGTAAATTCAGGAAGTTGCGCAAGTACTTTGCCATCAGACCCCAATACTGCGGTAATGCCTGTATTCGTGGCTCGCAGGGCTGGCAGGCCGGTTTCTAGAGAGCGCAATTGTGAGAGTCTTAGCTGTTGAGTAGGCGCTTGAGAAGCGCCAAACCAGGCCAAATTGGTAATGTTGATCATTAGGTTCGCCGGCTTGTCGCTTTCACGAAGTCGCGCAGCTAACTCGCCCCCGAATACGTCTTCATAGCAAATAGTGATTGCCGCATAAACGGGGTCTTGTCCAGATCTTGTGATTGGAAAAAACGCTTGGTCTGTTGCACCCCGTGCAAAATCGCTCAGCGGGACGCTAAAAGCTTTAATGAACCAATGAAATCCAGGAGGAATAAATTCTCCAAAAGGTACCAAGTGGGATTTATCGTATTGATAAGTGGGCGCATTTGGGCTGATGCCTAAAGCCCTATTTGAAAACTCTCTACCATCTGGAGGATTTTGGTGTCTGCCAATGATGCCAAATAACAAGGTGCTTTGACTCTGATTGGAAAAAACTTGCAAGCTATCTAAGAGGCCGCTCGGTAAATTGGTTTCTGGCCAAGAAAAGGCAGTCTCAGGACTAACAATCAGATCGGCATGGGACGACTTCATTGCCCGGTCATAAAACTGTATTTGTCTAAATACGCCATCAGGATTAAAGATTAAGCTTTGAGCAAAATTTCCTTGAATGAGTTCCACGCTAAGTGGTTCGCCCTGTGGTTTTGTGAACTGCCACCAAGAAAACGCTGGCATGAGAAGTAAGATAAATAGGAGCGAAATTCCACCAACTCGTGCTTGCTTTCTGAGTATGTAAAGTTGCCAGGAGGCCAACACAACCAAAAACGTACAGGCTAATCCCCCCAAGTAAGGGGCAACCGCGCCAAATGGACCGTTCACTTGTGATTCAGCGAGGCCCATCCAAGGAAATCCCGTCAGCACCCAACTCCTCAACCACTCAACTAGCACCCAGTTAGCTGCCAGTAGCAGGCCCGATATAGGACTATGTTTGAAGATTCTTATTGATAGACTTGCCAAAGAAAAAAATAAAGCCATGCCACCGGCCAGAAAAAATACTGCTGCTGCTGATAGTAGCCAGTACATGCCTCCAATGTCGTGAAGGCTGATATAGATCCACCACAGACCAAGAACAAAGTAGCCAAGTCCGAAAGACAGGTTAGCAATCAAATAATTCTTGAAAGACTGATGATTTAATTTGTGCAGCTGCCACCAAATCAAAGTCAATATGGGGATTTGAATCCAGCCGCCAAAAGGTAGTTCAGCTGCTCCGGCTAATATTGCACCAAGCACGAAGGGCGCAAGTAGTTGAATGCGATTGCGAACCTTCGGCAATTGCCAATCCATCAAAGCTATTCTCAATCAGTTTTCTTGGGGAGTTGACGCGCTAGCAGAATGTGAATTTGTCGTGGGTCAGCGCGCTGTACTTCAAACTCAACACCGCCGATTTGAACTAGTTCACCTATCTTTGGAACTCTGCCTAGATGTTGAATGACTAAACCTGCAACAGTTTCAATATTCTCATCTGCGAAATGCGTGCCAAGGGTTTCATTGAATTGTTCAAGTTCAGTAATGCCTTTAACTCGGATGTCACCATTATCGAGAGAGATGATGTTGTCAGCCTCCTCATCAATATCATGCTCATCTTCAATATCACCCACAATTTGTTCAAGGACATCTTCAATGGTGATAATTCCAGCAACGCCACTATATTCATCTACGACAATAGCCAGATGATTGCGATTATCTTTAAAGTCGCGCAATAAAACACTTAAGCGCTTAGATTCAGGAATAAATACCGCTGGGCGCAACCAATCGCGTACCTGAAAGTCATCTTCAGTAGAGTAACGCAGTAAATCTTTCGCCAAGAGGATGCCAATAACATTGTCTTTGCTACCCTCGAATACAGGAAATCGTGAGTGTGCTGCGGTAATGACGCTCTTGATAATTGCTGAGAGCGATAGATTTATATCGATCCAGTCAATTTGTGCGCGTGGGACCAAGATGTCACGGGCACTCAGTTGCCCAACTTGAAATACGCCTTCAATCATTGAAAGCGCATCGGCATCAATTAACCCTTCGCTCTGAGCTTCTCTGAGTGTATCAATCAGCTCTTGACGGCGTTCAGCGGGGCTGTTGGGTTGCGGCGTTAAAAATTCAGCCAGTCGTTCTAATACGGATTTATTGGGGTCGGACATTGTTATAAGAATAGCGTAGAAATAAGTAAATTCAGTGATTCCACAAGAAAAGGGTTTTATTGAGGAATATAGGGGTTAGTGAACCCTAGATTTTTTAAGATTTTGATCTCCAGACTTTCCATTTTCTGTGCATCTTTATCTGTTTCATGACCATGCCCCTGTGCATGCATGCAGCCATGAATAATTAAGTGAGCTAAATGAGCGTTTACTGTTTTGCCTTGTTCGCGCGCCTCTTTCTGTACTACAGGTAAGCAAAAAATAATATCTGCCGTGAGAGACTGCTTGGTGAGTTCGTAAGGAAAAGTCAGAACGTTGGTTGGTTTATCTTTCTTTCGGAAAGCCATATTTAACTTTTTCCCTTCTGCTTGATTAACAAAACGCAGGGTAAGTAAACCACTTCGCTGAACAGCTGTTTTTATCCATTTCTTAATCAGGGGGTTTGGGGCAATGCTACTCAGTGATTTTTCTAGTGCTGAACTCGCACACTGAATATCAATAATCAGTTTTTGGGTGGGGTTAGATTGAGCTGGCATGAGTATGGAGTAATTCACCGCGCAGGGTGTAATTGAGAACCTCGGTAATTTCTACGTTGACCATTTTGCCTATCCACTCATCCATATTTTGGTCTGGCACGGGAATATGGATGACGCGATTATTAGCGGAACGGCCCTGAAGATTGACGCCATCTTTAGCCAAGCCCTCAATCAATACCTTTTCAACATTTCCTAGCATGTTCTGGCTAATCACGGTGGCCTGAGATTCGACCAGTGCTAGCAAGGTTTGTAAGCGCTTGAGTTTGACTTCATAGGGAGTGTCGTCACTCAGATTTGCAGCCGGTGTTCCTGGTCTTGGACTAAAGATAAAGCAAAAGCTGTTATCAAATTGCAACTCTTTGACCATCTTAAGTAGTTTTTCAAAATCAGCATCTGTCTCACCGGGAAAGCCAACAATAAAGTCGCTTGATAGTGTGAGGTCAGGCCTTACTGCGCGCATCTTGCGAATGATGCTCTTGTATTCCAATGAGGTATAGCCACGCTTCATGGCGGAGAGCACCGAGTCGGAAGCGTGCTGGACGGGCAAGTGCAGGTGACTCACTAACTTAGGAACCTTGGTATAGACATCGATCAAGCGTTGTGTAAATTCTTTGGGGTGGCTCGTGGTGAAGCGAATGCGCTCAACCCCTGGAATCTCTGCAATATATTCAATTAAGAGTGCGAAGTCGGCGATTTCTTCGGTGTTGCCCATCTTGCCCAAATAAGCATTGACGTTTTGTCCCAGCAAAACGATTTCTTGAACGCCTTGTGAGGCCAGACTTGCTACCTCAGTCAGTACGTCATCAAAAGGGCGCGATATTTCTTCGCCGCGGGTATATGGTACAACGCAATAGCTGCAATATTTTGAACAGCCTTCCATAATGGATACGTAGGCGGAGCCGCGTGTTTGGCGAGAGGTAGGAAGGTGATCGAACTTTTCAATTTCCGGAAATGAAATATCTACCTGAGAAATCCCAGTCTCACGACGTTTGGCAAGTAAATCAGATAGACGATGCAAAGTTTGCGGGCCAAACACCACATCTACGTAGGGTGCGCGGCTAATAATTTGCTGACCTTCTTGACTGGCAACGCATCCACCAACGCCAATCAATAAATCAGGCCTGCGTTTTTTAATTTCACGTAAACGTCCAAGATCAGAAAAAACTTTGTCTTCTGCTTTTTCTCGAATGGAACAGGTGTTCAATAGAACAACATCCGCATCTTCTGGAGAGTCTGTCATTTCCATGCCTTCATTAGCATGGAGGATGTCTGCCATCTTTCCCGAGTCATACTCGTTCATTTGACAGCCAAAGGTTTTGATAAAGAGTTTTTTCATATGCCGTTCTCAGGTTTATAACTGGGGGCGAAGATCAGATTTTACGGCATCAGCATATTTTCTATGCTTACATTAAGCGATACACCAGAATGGTCACCAATGTCGGCGGTAAGGCAGCAAGCAGCAGATAGCCTGCAGAAACAGCTGTATTGGGGAAGTGGGCACGCAAAATGGCGATTCCAGCAGGATTTGGGGCATTGGCAATCACCGTTAGTCCGCCACCTGCTACAGCACCACCAACTAAAGCAAGTTTAAATTCTGGTGAAGTACCGCTGACGAGTGAGCCAAGGTAAGTGAGTGCTGCATTATCGGTAATGGCTGTGAGAGCAAGACTACCGTAAAACACAGCAGTAGGACTCATATTCTCGAGGATGGGTTGGAGCCACCACCCCTGCAGTCCTCCAAGGACAACTAGGCCTGCCAAGAAGAACCCAACTAAGAGTGCTTCACGCAAAATTAAAGGACTTTGGTGTTTGGGGTAGGCAGTGGTATAGCCAATAAAAAATAGTAAGAGCCACATGAAAATAACGGGATCATGGGCGAAGCCAACAATACCTGCCAAGAACAGTAGGTGAATGAAAGTGGTAGTGACTGGCATTTTGCTCTGCGCGGCTTTACTTTCAGGTTCAATGAGCTGCCGATGAAATATGAGCGTGGCTGCAATCGCATTAATGAAAATCGCAATGCAAGATTCAAAGCCGAAATTAGCGAACATGAATGCACTACTCCAGCTCCATGTGGAGGCAACCATCAGAACAGGTGGCGCAGCAAAATTGGTGAGCGTTCCACCAATTGAAATGTTGACGAATAGAATCCCCAAGGTACCGTAGAGTAAAGCGTTGGAACACTTGTGACGATAGACCAAATCTCGCAATAAAAAAGCCGCTAGAGTCATTGCAGCTGGTTCAGTGATCAATGAACCTAATAACGGTGTAATACTCAAAATTAAAAAATATAGAGTGGGGGCTTGCTTGGAGCGCAAAACCGATTGCGCCATTTTGCTTAATCCATACAAAATTTGACTGGCAATATTCAGAATAGGTTTGCTGCCAGCTACCACCATGATAGCGAATACAAACAGGGGCTCGGTGAAGCTGCGATGATTGGCGTAGTCTTTCGCTGTGCTTAAATCACTTGCGAGCCACATGAAGATGATAAGAATAGCTGCCCAAAACCCAAAGACAATTTCCACTTCGCCTAGCAAGTGCCATAGACCGGAATGCTTAGGAGATGTTTTAGCTAAGACCTCAAAATAGGATGTAGAAAAGGTATGCAGTACTGCGATTGCAAAAATAATACTTGCGCCAAGTTCGGTAGGGGTAAAGTTCATAATCAAATGGTATCAGCTACTTAAGGCAAATAAAGGTTTGGTTCTTTAGGAGATTTTGATGAAATTAAAGATTGGCTATCAAGCGTTAATTGCACAAGCGATGGCGCAGGTTGAAACTGTGCCGCTGAGTCAAGCAAAAGCATTTTTAGAAGATACCAATACTGTTTTCGTGGATATTCGCGATATCCGCGAACTTGAGCGTGAGGGCATGATTCCGAATGCTTTACATGCTCCTAGGGGCATGTTGGAGTTCTGGGTCGATCCAGACAGTCCTTATTTCAAGCCTATTTTTGGGGAGGGCAAGCGCCTAGTTTTATATTGCGCATCTGCTTGGCGTTCTGCATTAGCGACAGAAACTCTTCAAAGAATGGGTGTGCCAGGGGTTTGCCATCTAGAGGGAGGGTTTACCGCCTGGAAAGCAGCAGAATTACCCATCAGCACCAGGCCCCACAAGCCCTGATCTGCTTAAATTTTAAGTAGATCCCCCTCTTGAAATTGGGTCATTTGACCCCATTTAACCAGGATCGATAACACTTATTCAGAAGGTTGAGGATCTCCGCATGACCGTAGCTAGCAAAGAAACCTTAGGCTTTCAGGCCGAAGTAAAGCAACTCTTACAACTGATGATTCATTCCTTGTACTCTAACAAGGAAATCTTTTTACGCGAATTGGTTTCAAATGCATCTGATGCATCCGATAAGTTGAGGTTTGAGGGTATCGCTAACCCCGATTGGTATGGTGATGATCCCGATCTCAAAATCATAGTGGGCTTTGATAAAGTCGCTAGAACTGTCACCATTTCTGATAATGGGATTGGTATGAGTCGCGATGAGGTCATTGCTAACTTGGGCACGATTGCCCGTTCAGGTACAAAAGAATTCTTTACCAAGTTATCTGGCGATCAACAAAAGGATGCGGCCCTCATTGGCCAGTTTGGCGTAGGTTTTTACTCTGCATTTATTGTTGCCGATCGCATTACTGTCGACACCCGTCGCGCGGGCTTGCCAGCTAAGGATGGAGTGCGCTGGGAGTCTGATGGTTCGGGTGAATTCACCGTTGAGTCAATTGACCGTCCACAACGTGGCACATCCATCACCATGCACTTACGTGAAGGTGAGGATGATTTCTTGTCCAGCTATAAGTTGAAATCCATCATCCGTAAATACTCAGATCATATTTCTCTGCCGATTCAGATGAATAAAGAAGAATGGGATGAAGAGAAAAAAGAGCAAGTTATTAAAGATGAGCTAGAAAGTATTAATCAATCAAGCGCATTATGGGCGCGAGCTAAATCAGAAATTACTGCTGAACAGTACGACGAGTTTTATAAGCATCTTTCGCATGATTTTGAAAATCCTTTGTGCTATTCATTGAATAGGGTTGAGGGGCGCAGTGAATTCACCCAACTGTTGTATGTGCCAGCACGAGCACCTTTTGATTTATGGGATCGTAATAAGCGTGGTGGCATTAAGCTATATGTAAAACGCATCTTCATTATGGAAGATGCAGAGCAATTGATGCCTATGTATCTTCGCTTTGTAACTGGCGTAATTGATTCTGTTGACTTGCCTTTGAATGTATCTCGCGAAATCTTGCAAGAATCGCGTGATGTCAAAGTAATTCGTGAAAGTTCAACTAAACGTGTTTTAAGCATGCTCGAAGAATTGGCGAATAGTGATGACGAAGATAAGAAAAAAAAGTATCTCACTTTCTGGCGTCAGTTTGGACAAGTGCTGAAAGAAGGTGTTGGTGAAGACCAAGCTAACCAAGAGCGCATTCTTAAATTACTACGCTTTGGCAGTACCCATCTAGACTCTACTGAGCAAACTGTTTCACTGGCCGAATACGTATTGCGCATGAAAGAAGGTCAGGACAAGATTTACTACGTGACCGGTGAAACTTTCAATGCCGCGAAGAATAGTCCACATCTTGAAATTTTCCGCAAGAAGGGTGTAGAGGTGTTATTGCTTTCCGATCGTGTTGATGAATGGATGCTTTCCTTCTTCACAGAGTTTGACGGTAAGCAATTGACTTCAGTTGCTAAAGGCGACTTAGATGTTGGTGCCTTAGGCGATGAGAAGGAAAAGAAGGAACATGAAGAAACTGAAAAAGACTTCAAGGATTTATTGGAAAAAATGAAGACCATTCTTGTGGACAAAGCAAAGGATGTGCGCATTACTTTTCGCTTGACTGATTCGCCTGCTTGCTTGGTGTCAGATGAAAATGAGCTTTCTGGTAACTTATTGCGCATGCTCAAGGCCGCAGGCCAACAAACTCCTGATACCAAGCCAATTCTCGAAGTCAATCCTGAACACCCGCTGCTTTTGAAGCTGAAACACGATGACAAACAGTTTGATGAGTGGACGAATGTCCTCTTTGATCAAGCGTTGCTGTCTGAAGGCGGCCAACTCAATGATCCTGCTGGATTTGTAAGGCGTATTAACCAGTTATTGCTAAATCAATAAAGGCCATCATGAGAAAAGTTCAATCCCAGTTTGGTGTTGGTCCCTTGCAGCAAAAACTAGCAGTCGGTGACTTGCATTTTTTGGCTGATGCTGAGGCTGCTCGCGGTGGCGCCGGGACAGGGCTATCACCTCATGAATATCTGGCTGCTGCATTAGCATCCTGCACCAGCATGACATTGAAAATGTATTCCGAGCGTAAAGCTTGGAAGCTAGAAAATGCCATTGTGACTGTTGATATTGAACGTACGATTGATGTTGAGATATTAATTCGCGATATTCAGTTGATAGGTGAGCTAGATGTTGAGCAAAAAGAGCGCCTGTTAGATGTTGCAACCAAGTGCCCCATTCACAAGGCATTGGTTGGTGAGATCCAAATAAAAACCCAGCTTGTAAATTAATACAAACTGGGTTTGGTATTACTAAACCAGAAGAAGAGGCTTACTGGTTGGGGGCTTGATTCTTCTGATTTGATTTTCCAGCGTTGTAGCCAGAATTGTATTCAGAGGCCTGCTCTTTTTTGTACGCATCATATACATAGCCAGATGCTGCACCAACTGCTGCACCGCCTACTGCACCCCAAATAGGATTGCCATGGAAAATGGCTGTGCCGACTGCTCCAGCTGCTGCACCGATACTTGCTCCAGATAAAGTGCGTTGTTCTGTGTTGCTCATGTTTGAGCAGGCAGTGATGGCCACGGTGGCCGCTGCGATAGCGATAATTTTTTTCATATCAAGCGATCCTTATATAAATGTATGTTGTATTGGCTTATTTTCTGGCGCAAGGAAAGCGCATTGCTAAAAAGCCTAAAAAGGTACCCGAGGCAGGGTCGTTAGCAAGTTGGGGAGCCAGCTCTGCAAACTTAACAAAATCACCAATCACGTCATCACGGTTTGGAGCGGGTTGCTTCACACAAATAAATGGCTTAGCGCGTTGTGGATGTCGTGTTGCTAAATAGGTGTCATAAATAGCCGTTGTGTAACCAACACAGAAACTACGAGATTCTGGGCTTGCAGGGAATTTACATACGGTGACGAGTTCTTGTGTACTGAGCACTTTAATTTTTTCTTGAGCCTGGGCTAGCCCCGCAAAGGCGCCAATTGCGATTAAAACAGCTAAAACTTTTTTCATGGGTTCTCCCTTAGGTGTATATAAATTCATCATAAACCATAAATATTATGAAATATTGCACTAAATAAGTGCAAATTGCACCGAATTGGGTTTTATTTTTCCCCATAATGAGGCAAAAAACTAGAAAGGGAAATTCAATGGAAACTTTGAAATCAGGCAGCGATGCTTTATTTATTTTGCTCGGCGCCATTATGGTCTTGGCAATGCACGCCGGTTTTGCCTTTTTGGAGTTGGGTACAGTTCGCAAAAAGAATCAAGTTAATGCGCTAGTCAAAATATTGGTAGATTTTGCGGTTTCAACAGTCGCATACTTCTTTATAGGCTACAGCATTGCCTACGGTGTCAATTTCTTTTCGGGGGCTGAAGTCTTGGCTGAAAAGAATGGCTATGAGTTGGTCAAGTTTTTCTTTCTACTGACTTTTGCAGCAGCGATCCCTGCAATTGTATCGGGTGGTATTGCAGAGCGGGCGAAGTTCAATCCTCAATTAATTGCAACTTTCCTTTTAGTCGGTTTTGTTTACCCCTTCTTTGAAGGGATTGCTTGGAATCAACATTACGGAATTCAGGCGTGGATTAAGACATTTACTGGTGAAGAGTTCCATGATTTTGCTGGGTCCATAGTGGTGCATGCAGTTGGCGGCTGGATTGCCTTACCAGCTGTACTTTTGCTTGGTGCGCGTCGTGGTCGTTACAACAAGGATGGCAATATTTCTGCACATCCACCTTCTAGCATTCCTTTCTTGGCTTTAGGCGCTTGGATCTTGGCGGTAGGTTGGTTTGGTTTTAATGTGATGAGCGCTCAAACGATCGACAAGATTAGCGGCCTAGTCGCTTTGAATTCTCTAATGGCAATGGTTGGTGGAACATTGGCAGCATGGGTTGTGGGTCGCAATGATCCAGGCTTTACTTACAATGGCCCTCTTGCAGGTTTGGTAGCAGTGTGTGCAGGCTCTGACTTGATGCATCCTCTTGGCGCCTTGATCGTTGGTTTGGTTGCTGGTGGCTTATTTGTGTATATGTTTACACTGGTGCAAAACCGCTGGAAGATCGACGACGTATTGGGTGTTTGGCCCCTGCATGGTTTATGTGGTCTTTGGGGTGGCTTGGCTGCTGGGATCTTTGGTGCAAAAGCCTTGGGCGGCATGGGCGGGATTAGCTTTACCGGGCAACTTATTGGTAGCGCATTAGGAGTTAGTATCGCCTTGGTTGGCGGCTTCGTAGTCTACGGAGCATTGAAGATGGTGCTGGGAATACGCATGCCTCAAGAAGAAGAGTTCGAGGGTGCAGATTTAAGTGTGCATCGTATTTCTTCTTCACCGGATCGCGAGCCGAACTGGTAGAACACCAGCTGTCTGTGACATAACTTATTCTTACCTATAATTAGTCATGGCTATATTTGAACTAGACGGAATGACACCTCATTTGGATGAAGGGGCTTGGGTTGCCGAAAGCGCAGAAGTAATCGGTAAGGTACACATGCACAAGAACGCCAGTGTCTGGCCTAACGTAATAGTGCGAGGCGATAATGACCTCATCGAAATCGGTGAAGGTAGTAATGTGCAGGATGCATCTGTGCTGCACACTGATCCAGGTTTTGAGTTAATTATCGGTAAGTGCGTTACGGTTGGCCACCAAGTTATGTTGCATGGTTGTCAAATCGGTGACGGTAGCTTGATTGGTATTGGTGCTGTGATTTTGAACGGTGCAAAAATCGGCAAACATTGCTTGGTTGGGGCGGGTGCGCTAGTCACTGAGGGAAAAGAATTTCCTGATGGCTCAATGATTTTGGGATCACCAGCAAAAGTAGCAAAGACGCTGGAACCAGAGCAAATGAAAAAAATCGAAGATATCGCTGGGCGTTATGTGAAGAATGCTCAGCGCTATGCTAAGACACTCAAAAGAATTTCATAAAAATTGCTCTACGTTTTTAATGTAGTTCTACCAGTTTTTGCCCTCATCCTTGTTGGATACATATGCGGTAAATCTGGCAAGTTAGGTGAGAGTGCCTCGACTGAGCTCAACCGCTTTGTTGTTTGGCTTGCGTTACCGGCCCAATTATTTAACTTCGCGGCTAGTAGTACTTGGCAGTCCCTCTGGCAGCCAGGATTTATCTTGGCTTTCGCCGTCAGTTGTCTATTGGTTTACTTCTTGACGTTTTTTATCAGTTGGTACCGTAGGCGAGATCTAGCGCTTGCCAGCTTTGCCGGCCTGAGCGCTTCTTACTCCAACACTGGTTACATGGGCATCCCACTGTGTATTTTGGCTTTAGGGCAGGATGGTTTTGCTCCAGCAGTGATTGCCACATTTGTTGTATTTGGGATGTTTGCTTTAGCAACAGTTTTTATTGAAATCGGCACACTCGCACATAAAAAGTCTCACGAGATTGTATGGAGCGTTATCAAATCTCTTTCTTCCAATCCTTTGCTGATGGCTCCGGTTGCAGGCTTACTATGGTCATCAACTAATTTACCTTTGTATGATCCGCTTCAACAATTTATTTCATTTTTAGCGGCCGCAGCTAGCCCCTGTGCGCTTGTCTCGATTGGCTTATTTCTCATTCAAAAGCGAAAAATAGATAGATCCGATGCTTGGGGTTTAAGTTTTGTAAAGCTGATTGTTCAGCCAATCATTGCATGGGCAATCGCGGGGCCAATTTTGAATTTACCGGCGCTATGGATTAATGCCGTGGTGATATTGAGCGCGCTCCCAACAGGCACTGGCCCTTTTATGTTGGCCCAGTATTACAACGCAGATGGCCGAACTATTTCTCGTGTGGTCTTGCTGACTACAGTGGGCTCCTTACTCACATTGTCACTATTCCTTTGGTGGAATAGCGCAGTTTGAGCACCCTAAATTGCTTTAGACTATTCTCTTATGGAAGAGATCAATTTCTGGATTGGCATTATTGCCACGATTGCATTTGCAGTCACCGGTGTTCTAGCCATTGCTGATCGTGGCGTAGACATTTTTGGTGTTCTCGTGCTTGGTGTCATTACTGCAATCGGTGGCGGTACTGTGCGTGACATCATCTTGGGAACCCCCACCTTCTGGTCCCAGTCCCAAATCTATGTATGGCTTGCTTTGGGCGCGAGTGTCCTAACCTTTTTTGCGGAGTCTTTCTTTACTCAACCGCAAATTTATCGCTGGATGTTGTATATCGATGGACTTGGTGCGGCGTTGTTTGGAATTGCTGGCGCTGATAAAGCCTGGAATATGGGATTTGGTCTACCGCTAGGACCAGTGATCTTAGGTGTCGTGACTGCGATCGGCGGTGGATTACTACGCGATATTTTGGCAGGCAGAAAAACGCTCTTAATGTCTTATGAGTTGTATGCCATTCCAGTCACCTTAGGTTGTTGCATATATGTATTAATCCTCAACTTTTTGCCGCAATACACGATTGAAGGTTCAGTTGTATGTATGTTGGCAATCTTTGGATTACGCGCAGCAGCTATTCACTGGGATCTGCGCGTACCCAAAATGTTGATTACTAAAACGCGCTAACAGCCCCATCGCTGCGGGGATCCCAACCGCCACGTAATGTGCCTGAGGGTTCACGAATAATGCAGCCCGCATGACCAACTGTCTCATCAAATGCATCGAGCATTTCAATTTCATGACCTAATGCATGTAATTCTTTGGCAACCCAGGGACTAAAACGGGATTCGAGTTTGAGGCTGTCACTCGTTTGACCCCAAGTGCGACCTAGTAACCAACGTGGACGGCTAATAGCATCTTGCGGATCTAGGCCATACGTTGCGGTACGGGTAAATACGGCACATTGCGTTTGAGGCTGACCATCACCACCCATCGTGCCATACACCATTTGACGACCATCATTAAATAGCGCAAGCGCGGGGTTCAATGTGTGAAATGGTTTGCGATAAGGCTCAAGATGATTGAGTGCTTTTGGATCCAAAGAAAAACTGCAACCACGGTTTTGCCAGTTAACGCCTGATTGAGGTAAAACGATGCCGGCACCAAACTCGTGATAAATACTTTGAATAAAGGAAACAGAATTTCCTTGTCCGTCAATCACACCCATCCAAATGGTATCGGCAGGACCTTTGCCTTGACCCCAAGGAAGTGCTTTTTCAGGATCAATATTTTTAGCGAGCTTCTTCAAAAATGCGGGAGCCAAAAAGGACTGTGCATTTTTGATCATGTATGCAGGATCGGTGACAAACTTGTCACGAACTTTAAAAGCCTGTTTGGTCGCTTCAACGCAGTGGTGAACGTACTGAGCGCTATCTACCTTAAATCGTTTTAGGTTGAGTTGATCCAGAATGCCGATGATCATTAATGACACAACCCCTTGTGTTGGGGGCGTCATGTTGTAAATATTCCCCAAGCTGTGCTTTAACTCAAGTGGGTCAATTAGCTTTGCTTGATGTCGATGAAGGTCGCCCAAGCAAAGGGGGCTGCCAATATTGGTTAGTTCTTTTGCAAGCACATTAGCCAAATCGCCGCGGTAGTAATCTTCCGTTCCTTTTCTGGCAATTTGTTTTAATGTTTTTGCAAGACGTTCTTGTTTAAAGATGCTGCCCACTGCCGGCGCTTTGCCATCAACCAAAAAAGTTTCAGCAAAGCCGGGTATTGGGCTAAGCTCTTCACGTTTTTTAGCGGTCAGACTGGATTGACTATGGGTAACTGGCACCCCAGATTCTGCATAGTGAATAGCATCAGCAAGCAAACGCGAGAGTGGAATCTTTCCCTTTAACGCTTGCTTGGACAATTGATGTGCTGCACCCCAGCCTGAAATGGTGCCTGCTACAGTATTAGCAGCTACTGGTCCACGAAATGGGATCGCTTTAGTGATACCGCGCTCTGCATACCATTGCTTAGTAGCGAGGCCTGCTGCAGCGCCGCATGCATCAATGCCGCCCATTGCCTTGCCTGGAGAGTGTATGACCCAAAAGGAGTCGCCACCAATGGAGTTCATATGGGGGTAGACAACTGCGATAGTTGCCGCTGCAGCCACCATTGCCTCTAGTGCATTTCCACCCTCTCTTAAAACCGCTGAAGCTGATTCTGATGCGAGGGAGTGTGGTGCCACTGCCATCCCGCGAATACCCCATTTTTGCTGCATATATTTCTCTCCAGATTTATTGTTGTTATTTGCGCTAATCACATTGTAGAACTCGGGAAAACCCCGATCTCATTTGATGGGGAATTACCCTAAGTAAGGGATTTCTAAGGAAATTTTCACCGCATAATTGGCTCGTTGTTTATTTTCTATAAAAAATAATTTAGGAGCTACTGATGTCAACATCAATTAAAGCAGCCCCAATGACCGCTGAAGAACGCAAAGTTATTTTTGCTTCCTCTTTGGGTACGGTTTTTGAGTGGTACGACTTTTATCTTTACGGTTCATTGGCTGCTGTTATTGCCAAACAGTTTTTCTCAGGCTTAGATGCAGGCTCTGCCTTCATTTTCGCTTTATTGGCATTTGCTGCAGGCTTTATCGTGCGCCCATTTGGTGCGTTGGTATTTGGTCGTTTGGGCGACTTGATTGGTCGTAAGTACACCTTCTTAGTCACTATTATGATCATGGGTGGCGCGACATTTATCGTAGGTATTCTGCCTAACTACGCAAGCATTGGTGTTGCCGCTCCAGTGATCTTGATTGCATTACGTATGCTTCAAGGTTTGGCTTTGGGTGGTGAGTATGGTGGCGCAGCTACATATGTTGCAGAACATGCTCCACACGGTAAGCGCGGTGCATACACAGCCTGGATTCAGACAACAGCCACTCTTGGTTTGTTCTTATCCTTGCTCGTGATTTTGTTCACACGTGAACTGACTGGTCCAGACTTTGATGTTTGGGGCTGGCGTGTTCCCTTCATTGTTTCTATTGCTTTGTTGGCTGTTTCTGTTTACATCCGCTTGTCGATGAACGAATCTCCAGCTTTCAAGAAGATGAAAGATGAAGGCAAATTATCTAAAGCACCTTTGACAGAATCATTCGGTCAATGGAAAAATTTGAAGATTGTTATCTTGGCATTGTTTGGTCTGGTTGCAGGTCAAGCGGTGGTTTGGTACACAGGTCAGTTCTATGCTTTGTTCTACCTCACTCAGGTATTGAAAGTAGATGCTAAAACAGCGAACTTGTTGATCGCAGGTTCATTAGTAGTTGGCACACCATTCTTCGTAGTATTCGGTAGTTTGTCAGACAAGATTGGCCGAAAGGTCATCATCATGGCTGGCTTGTTGTTGGCTGTTATTACTTACATTCCAAATACTCCAGTTTCAGTATTTAATGCCTTGACCCACTTTGCTAACCCAGCGTTAGAAAAAGCCATGGCAACTGCACCAGCAACGATTACTGCTGATGTGAATGAATGTACGTTCCAGTTCAACCCAACGGGTACAGCTAAGTTCACAAGTTCTTGCGATATTGCAAAACAAGTGATGGCTTCTAATTCTGCTAGTTACACCACTGTTGCCGCTCCTGCTGGCACAGTAGCTGTAGTGAAAATTGGCGATCTCGAAATCTCTGGCTATACAGCCAAAGGTTTGGATCCAGCTGATGCAAAAGCGAAGGATGCTGAGTTTAAGAAAGCTATTCGTGAGGCGTTAAATAAAGAGGGTTACCCAATTAAAGCTGATCCAGCTTCGATTAATTATTTCGCTGTGTTCCTCCTCTTGTTCTACCTCGTGATCTTGGTAACGATGGTTTACGGCCCAATTGCGGCTATGTTGGTTGAGATGTTCCCAACCCGCATTCGTTACACATCAATGTCCTTGCCATACCATATTGGTAACGGTTGGTTCGGCGGCTTGTTGCCAACGATCTCCTTTGCCTTGGTTGCGCAAAACGGTAATATTTACTACGGTCTCTGGTATCCAATCATCATTGCTGCAATGACATTGGTAATCGGCGTACTCTTTGTTAAAGAAACAAAAGACGTAGATATCTATGCACGTGATTAAAGATCTGCACTAAGCAGTTTTAGTGCGATATATTTGAAACCCGATCACTGAGTGGTCGGGTTTTTTTATTTCCACAAATTTTGTTGATTGCTACGATTGAGGAGCGCTAGATTCTGATCTGTAATCGAGATGTCTTGGGATCCAGGGACATGTTTGATAGCTGCTCCAGCAGCAAGAGAGCCCTCTTGATTAACTCTTAGGTACCAACCGCTAAATCCTGATTGCACCATGGCCTTGGCTGCACCTTTATATCCCATGACGGCATTGAATTTGAAGCAGGGTTCGCGTAACTTGACCACAGAAAACTCTAGGCCACCAATGATGAGCTTGTCACCAACATACACGTTTGTTTCTAGCAAGCCTTGAATCGTAAAATTTTCTCCGATGGCGCCGTACTCAAGTTGCACTGATTTTTTAGCTTCTCGCGTCAGCAGCTCATTCCAAAAAGCATAGTGCTCTGCTGGGTATACATAGATTGCTTTTTCAAGTCCGCCGTGCACACTCAGATCTGCTTGTTCATCCCCCTTAACACCTAGTCTGGTGATTTCTACGGATTCATAGTTGTCTAAGGTGCTAATCGATTGCTTGCGAATAGCTGACGCTACTATTTTGTAATTGGGGTGATGGTCACCAAAGAGTGGGGTAACTTTGCCGGTAGAGATAGATAAGAGTCGCATGAGAGTTTTCGCCTGATAAGATCACATCATAAGTCGAGGAAAGTGAATGATGAGTTTATATATCAGGATTGTGGTGGGATTGCTTTGTATGGCGATGGGCCATCTTGCATATGCCAAGTGGGACGAGGAGCGCGATGTCGCTACCAATGGCAAAGAAGAGTTTATCTACTACTACAAGACCAATGAACAAGGCCACAAGCTAGTATTGGATAAATATATCAAACGCCTGATTTTTATCCAAAAGGATCGTCTTCTTAAGCGCACTATCAACCAAATCAAAATTGATGGAGTGGATCTGGAGGTGATGAGTGATACTTTCTCGCATTATCCAGAACAAACGGCCATTACTTTTGAAAATAAGGATGAGGCTCTTAAAAGGCTATTTCTAGCCAAGAAAGTGGAAGTTTATGTTCGGTATGGCAGAGAGCCTGGAGTGAGCATCTTTCAAATTAAGTAGCTATAGGGTGTGCAAATTTTTTCGCTGGATCCAGACAAGTCCAATGGTTTATTTTGGGCTAGCATGGAATTAAAAGAGATATGAATCATGAATAGAAGAGACTTTCTAGGTGGCGCAGGTTTAGCCCCGCTGAGCTTATTTATGCCGGCAAACTTTGCGCGGGCCCAAAATACTATTTTGAGTGCTGAGATGCTGGCATTGAGTAGTTATATGGGTGCGGCAGAGAATCAAGCTTTGCCGCCTGAGGTGTTGGAGCAAGCTAAGCTACATGTGCTCGATACCTTTGCCGCCATTATTTCTGGCTCAGAGCTCTTGCCAGGTCAAGCAGCACTGAGATATATCAAGCTACACGGCAGTAGGGGAAGTCAAACTGTGATGGCATCACCATTTACCTCTGGCGCTGCTGATGCTGCAATGGTGAATGGCGTAATGGGTCATGCTGATGAGACCGATGATTCCCATGGACGCTCCCGTTCCCACCCTGGGTGCGCTGTGATTCCTGCAACTTTTGCTGTTGGTGAGGAGCTCAATATTAGTGGAACCCATTTCCTGCGCGCAGTCACGCTGGGTTATGACATTGGTACACGCTTGCTAATGGCGATGGGCGGCCCCAAATTTAGCTATGAGAGTCACAAAAGTTCTCATAGCATTGCAGGCGTCTTTGGAGCCGCAGCATCAGCAGGTTGTGCAGCCGGCCTGAATGCGCAACAGATGCGTTGGTTATTAGATTACACAGCCCAACAGTCTTCTGGAATTGCATCCTGGGGAAGAGATACAGATCATATTGAGAAGGCCTTTGTCTTTGGAGGAATGCCCGCCAAAAATGGCGTGATTTCTGCTTTACTCGTGCACTCAGGCTGGAATGGTGTGAATGATGTTTTTTCTGGGCCCGATAATTACTTTTTAGCTACTGCACCAAATCCAGATCGTGCACAGTTGACTGACAAATTAGGTGAACGTTTTGAGATTACTCAAACAGATGTTAAGAAGTGGTCTGTTGGCTCACCAATACAAGGACCTTTGGATGCAATTGAAAACATTCGTCATAAATATCCCTTTGATCTTTCCCAAGTTGCAGCGGTACGCATAAGGCTTGAGCCTGCTGTAGCTAAGGTAGTTGATAACCGCGACATGCCCGATATCTGTCTGCAATATATGGCAGCCGTCATGTTGTTGGATAAAACAGCTTCATTCAAAGCAGCGCATGACATTGCTAGGATGCAAAATCCAGAAATCTTGGCTATGCGTTCAAAAGTTCAGCTAATTCCTGAACCTGCGCTTTCACAGTTTTTGCCCGTTAGAGTAGCCATTGTTGAGATTCAATTAAAAGATGGGTCGATTCTGACTGAGCGCGTTGATGCCGTGCGTGGCACCCCTCGCAATCCAATGGGCAGGGATGAGGTTGTAGCGAAATGCCAAGATTTAATGGGGCCAGTTTTGGGCAAGAGACAATCCAATACCTTGATAGAGGCAAGCTTGGCACTTGAGAACGCCAAGAGTATCAAAACTATCAGCCCATTATTGAAGAAGCTGGTTTGAGGGTGGTGCCAGATGGACCTGATTTTGATACAATCATTCCTTCGGCGATTTAGCTCAGTTGGTTAGAGCGATGGAATCATAATCCACAGGTCCGGGGTTCGAATCCCTGAATCGCCACCAAATCAAAAGGCCATTGCCAAGCGGCAGTGGCCTTTTTCTTGAGTCCTTTGAGTTTTCAATATGGCTAAATTTTGGAACTTTGTCCTTTTTCAGCTTGGCTGGTTTGCCTGTGTATGGGGCGCGGCCAATCAAAAAGTACTCTGGGCGGTTATTGCTACCGTAGCCTATATTGCCCTTCACATTTGGCGATCACCCATACCTAGTTTAGAAACAAGCCTTTTAATTAAGGCTGTTTTATATGGAGTGAGTGCTGACACACTTATTATGTATTTAGGCTTATTAGACTTTAAGGATGAATGGCCAAGCCCCTACCTTTCACCAGTATGGATGTGGGTTCTTTGGGCTTTAGTGGCCAGTACTATTAATGGATCGCTTTCTTGGCTGCGGGGCAGGCCAATTCTTGGGGCTGTCCTGGGGGCTATTTGTGGCCCAATGTCTTATGAGGCCGGGATACGCATGGGCGCAGGATCCTGGGGCCATGGCGGCCAAATAATGGGATTTATCATCATTGGGATCATCTGGGGTGCGGCAATACCATTATTTTTTTATTGGGATAGAACACCTCTGGAAGAAGGTTTTGTCAAAAATCCGTAATTTCTTTAAAAAAGTTACTTGCAAAGAGTACTGTTTTTATATACAGTAACTTCTAAGTTGTTAGACAGTAGAAGAAAATTCGGAAATAAGCCCAATACATAGCGAAAAGGAATCAAAAAATGGCCATGGATGACAAAAGAAAATCAGCCTCCTCAGAATTTGAGGGAATGAGCGGAGATAAGCAAAAAGCATTAACAGCAGCCTTGGCACAAATTGAGAAGCAATTTGGCAAGGGCTCAATCATGAGATTGGGCGACGCTGAAATTAATCAAGATGTTCAGGTAGTATCGAGCGGATCTCTCGGCTTGGACATTGCTTTAGGGGTTGGCGGTATAGCGCGTGGCCGTGTCATTGAGATTTACGGTCCAGAGTCATCGGGGAAAACAACATTAACTTTGCATGCCATTGCAGAAATGCAAAAGCTAGGCGGAACTTGCGCATTTATTGATGCAGAACATGCACTAGATGTTCAATATGCCTCCCGCTTAGGTGTGGACGTCAATAATTTATTGATTTCTCAGCCAGACACTGGCGAGCAAGCATTAGAAATTGCGGATGCATTGGTGCGCTCAGGTTCGATCGATTTAATCGTGATTGACTCAGTAGCCGCCTTGGTTCCAAGAGCGGAGATTGAAGGTGACATGGGTGATTCATTGCCAGGCCTGCAGGCCCGCTTAATGAGTCAAGCCTTGCGTAAGTTGACTGGTGCCATTAAGCGCACCAACACAACTGTGATTTTCATTAACCAGATTCGTATGAAGATTGGTGTAATGTTTGGATCCCCAGAAACCACGACTGGCGGTAACGCCCTTAAGTTCTACGCCTCTATGCGTTTAGATATTCGCCGCATTGGTAGCATCAAGAAGGGCGATGAGATTGTTGGCAACGAGACCCGCGTCAAGGTTGTGAAGAACAAGGTTTCTCCACCATTCCGCGAAGCGATCTTTGACATCATGTATGGCGCTGGTATTTCAAGAGAAGGCGAAATCATTGATATGGGTGTTGAGGCCGATATCGTTGAGAAATCAGGCTCTTGGTATAGCTACAACGGCGACCGTATTGGTCAAGGTAAAGACAATGTGCGTGAGTTCTTAAAAGAGAATCCAGCAATCGCTCAAGATATCGAAGCAAAAATTCGTGCAAAGTTAGGCGTGAAAGCCGGGTCAGCCGTAGTGAGTGATGTGCTGAGCGCAGAAGAGGAAGTCGAATAGTTCGATGTCAGAACTAGGTAGTAAAACTAAACAAAGCCCGAGTCTTAAAGCTCGGGCTTTGCGTCTTTTATCTTTACGTGAATACAGCCGGAAAGGCTTAGCAGCAAAATTAGAAGAATCTGCCGCAAGGTATGCCAAGCTTTCATCAAAAGAGGATGAACAAGAGTCAGATGTCATTGGTAAGCCCGTGACTCTGCAAATTCAAGAAGTGTTAGATGACTTTGAGGCTAGAGGCTGGCTCTCAGATGAGCGCTTTGCCGAGGCGCTAGTACGACGCAGAAGTGAGCGATACGGAGCGCGCAAGATACAAGATGAACTGCAAAGAGCTGGGGTCGATAGCGATAAGGCAGCTGAGTTGATCCAAGGGTTACGGGAAACTGAATATCAGCGGGCGAAAGACCTTTGGCTAAAAAAATTTGGCACACTTGGTCAAGAGCAAAAAGAGCGGGCAAGGCAATATCGCTTCTTGGCTTCCAAGGGATTTAGCTCTGAGGTGGTGTCAAAAGTCCTCGGCGGGCGCTTTGACTAGGGCAAGTACGGACTAGTGAAGGGTAATTGCCGCGTTGCAGCATGCTAGACTTACAGAGTCGGTAAAATCGGTCTCATTTATACAAAAAAGCTAGGTTTAGCTCAAAAAAAGTAAATCTGAGATTCAGGTCAAATCGGCTTTATTTATCCTCATCGCTTGCTAAAAAGATACCGTTTCTGGAGTCATTATGAAAATTCATGAGTACCAAGGCAAAGAACTTCTGCGCCAATTTAATGTGCCTGTTCCAAATGGCATTCCTGCATTTAGTGTTGATGAGGCAATTAAAGCTGCCGAAAAGCTAGGCGGTCCAATTTGGGTTGTCAAAGCGCAGATTCATGCAGGTGGTCGCGGTAAAGGTGGCGGTGTGAAATTAGCCAAGAGCATGGATGAAGTGAAAAAATATGCCTCTGAAATTTTGGGCATGCAGCTCAAGACGCATCAAACAGGACCAGAAGGTCAAAAAGTAAATCGCCTCTTGATTGAAGATGGCGCAGATATCAAAAAAGAGTATTACTTCAGTATCGTTACGGACCGTGCAACACAGAAGAATGTGATTATGGCTTCTAGCGAAGGTGGAATGGATATCGAAGAAGTTGCTGAGTCCCATCCAGAAAAAATTATTAAAGTATTTGTTGATCCATTGATTGGTTTAACAGATGCTGATTGCGATATCGTAGCTAAAGGTATAGGCGTTCCAGATGCTTCAATCCCGATGGCGCGTGATGTATTTAAAAACTTGTACAAGACCTATTGGGACACCGACGCATCATTGGTCGAGATCAACCCATTGATTCTCGAAGGTAATGGCAAGATCAAGGCCCTTGACGCTAAATTTAACTTTGATCCCAATGCCTTATATCGCCATCCAGAGATCGTCGCCTATCGCGATATCGATGAAGAGGACGCGGCAGAGATTGAAGCTTCAAAATTTGACCTCGCTTATATCTCTTTAGATGGCAACATTGGTTGCTTGGTTAACGGCGCAGGTTTGGCGATGGCAACTATGGACACGATTAAGTTGTTTGGCGGCGAGCCAGCTAACTTCTTGGATGTAGGTGGTGGCGCTACAGCTGAAAAAGTAACTGAAGCTTTCAAGATCATGCTCAAGAACAAAAGTGTAGAAGCGATTTTGGTTAACATCTTCGGCGGAATTATGCGTTGTGACGTGATTGCCGATGGCGTAGTTACAGCATGTAAAGCAGTGAACTTAACTGTGCCTTTGGTTGTGCGCATGAAGGGTACAAACGAAGAGCTTGGCAAGAAGATTCTTGCTGACTCTGGTTTGCCAATTATTAGCGCCGATTCAATGGCTGAAGCTGCTACTAAGGTAGTTGCTGCTGTTGCCAAAAATAAATAATCAAGGAATTTCAATATGTCTATTTTGATTAATAAAAACACCAAGGTCATTACACAAGGTATTACCGGTAAGACTGGTCAGTTTCATACTGAAAAATGTCAGGAATACGCTAACGGCAAAAATTGTTTTGTTGCTGGTGTAAATCCTAAAAAAGCTGGCGAGTCCATTTTTAATATCCCCATTTACGGCACTGTTAAAGAAGCTGCTCAGCAAACTGGTGCAACTACTTCGGTTATTTATGTCCCACCTCCTGGAGCTGCTGCTGCGATTTGGGAAGCCGTAGAAGCTGATCTCGACTTCGTCATCTGTATTACTGAAGGTATTCCAGTGCGCGATATGTTGGAAGTGCGCAATAAGATGAAGGCAAAAGAAGCTGCTGGCGGTAAAAAGACTTTATTGCTTGGTCCTAACTGCCCAGGCATCATTACTCCAGACGAAATCAAGATCGGCATCATGCCAGGGCATATTCATAAGAAAGGCCGCATCGGCGTTGTTAGTCGTTCTGGTACTTTGACTTATGAAGCAGTTGGCCAATTGACGGCAATCGGCTTAGGTCAATCTACTGCTGTTGGTATTGGCGGCGACCCAATTAATGGTTTAAAGCACATCGACATCATGAGAATGTTTAATGATGATCCTGAAACGGATGCAGTCATCATGATCGGTGAGATCGGTGGACCAGATGAAGCTGAAGCAGCGCGTTGGTGTAAAGACAATATGAAAAAGCCTGTAGTTGGCTTTATTGCTGGCGTTACAGCGCCTCCTGGAAAAAGAATGGGCCATGCCGGCGCTTTGATTTCTGGTGGTGCTGATACTGCTGATGCCAAGTTGGCTGTGATGGAAGAGTGTGGCTTCACTGTCACCAGAAACCCATCTGAAATGGCTGCTTTGTTGAAGGCTATGTTGTAATTAAAAAAGGGTGCTGATCATTCGACACCCTTTTGCATTACCCTGTGGTTAAAACATAAAAAAGTAGGAGACGATATGGATTTATCAATATTTTCTGGTCCGGCATTTTGGGCGGCATTGCTTTCAATCATTGTTGCCAATATCTTGTTGTCAGGTGATAACGCGGTGGTGATTGCTTTGGCGTCACGTAATTTGCCGCCTAACCAACAACGGAAAGCTATTTTCTGGGGAAGTGCCGCAGCGATTATCTTGCGCGTCATCTTGACTGTGACGGCTGTACAGTTGTTATCGCTCCCGTATCTCAAAATCATCGGCGCTGTTTTGTTGCTCTACATTGGTGTTCAGTTAATGGCTGATGGCGATGATGAAGCTGATATGCAAGGGCATTCCAATATTTGGGGCGCTATTCGTACTATCTTAATTGCTGATTTAGTCATGAGTCTAGATAACGTGATTGCCGTGGCTGCTGCCGCTCAAAAGGGTCCAGAAGAAACGCGTTTGATTTTGCTAATTGTGGGCCTTGGTTTATCCATTCCTTTGATTATTTTTGGTAGCACATTGCTACTTAAAGTGATGGATCGTTTCCCAATCATCATTACTCTTGGTGCTGGCTTGTTAGGCTTGCTTGCCGGTGGTATGTTGGTAGAAGATCCAGCGATTCGGGATTCTATGCAAGCGGCTATGGAAGATGCGCATATGATTTTCGAGGGTATTGGTGTTGCCATTGTTCTCTTAGTGGGAACCTATCTTAAGAAAAAGAATGTCAAAAAAGAGGCTACATAAGGCCAGCCACTACATCCAATTGAATCAGAAAAGCCGGCCTCTAAAGCCGGCTTTTCTTATGCCTAATACTCTAGATTAATTAAGGTATAGACTGGAGTATGAGTATTTAACCCCTCGGGAGCCACGAATAGAAATAATGCAAATCAATCCGACACAAGACCAACTGGTAAAGCAAGATGCTGGCTTTACCTTAATCGAGGTGATGGTGATGGTTGCCATCATCGGAATTTTGATAGCTGTTGCCGCTCGACAATACCAATAATACATCGCACGTAGTCCTGTGGTTCAGGAGGTGAATTTATCCTCCAGTGCAAAGCTGGCTGTAACCGAAGTATTTGCGAGTCGTGGCATCGTTCCTATGGATGAGGCAATCAGCGGTTCATTTACCTTCGCACCTACTCTCAGCGTGAAATTAATTGAAGTAACCCCATCAGGCGTTATAGCAATTGGTTATCAAATTAGCGTAGCGCCAGAAGGTAAAAATACATTACATCTAGTGCCAACAAATGAGACTGATGCTAATGTGCCTAAGCCACTCGATCTCTCTAAACCAGAGAGCGTAACCTGGGCTAGCGGTTGGTCCTGCAGATCTTCCGAAACCAACCCCTCGTGCTAACCTAACCAAACTGTCCATGGGGGTCAGTTCAGAGGGTGGCTTTTTAATTGGATAGAAAAAATATAGTCTATTCAGCCTTCCATTGCCCAGATTTACCGCCGCTTTTCTCAAGTAGCTTGATATCCCCCATCACCATGCCTCGGTCTACTGCTTTGCACATATCGTAAATTGTGAGGAGGGCAATTTGAACTGCGGTGAGTGCTTCCATTTCTACGCCGGTAGGGCCTGTGGTTTCTACTCTCACTTGGCAAGCGATACTATTTTCTGCTGTACTGAGTTCAAAATTTAGACTAACGTGGGTGAGGGCCAGTGGATGACATAGTGGAATAAGGTCTGAAGTTCTTTTAGCCGCCTGAATGCCAGCAATACGGGCAATACCGAGAACATCACCCTTTTTATGAGTTCCAGCATCAACCATATTGAAGGTTTCTGGGAACATCGTAATCTTGCCTGTAGCAATAGCAATGCGATGGGTATCGGGTTTATCGCTAACATTTACCATATGGGCTTGGCCGCTAGAATCAAAATGAGTTAGTTTGTTCATGGGATAAGTTTTACCATATAGGGATGGAAGTCATAAAGACATCAGATTTGCCGGTATCTCGGCCTTCAGTATTTAAGCGTATTTTGGCGTATCAGCTGATTCTAGCGCTAGCTTTGTCAGGAATTGGCCCTACTTTTGCTGCTTCAGCTACGCCGGTAGTGGCTGGAGATGTCTCAGTCCAAGGCGACTCAGCTGCTTTGCAAAATATTGGCAGAGCAATGCAGTCCCCAGAGGCGCGTTCTCCAAATTTGCCAAATCGCAATACCCTCCAGAGTCAGCCAACAATTGTGTTGCCGGATATGGGTGACCCAGGTGGCGATTCTTTAAGTCGAGTAGATGAGCGCAAATATGGCGAAATGATCATGCGCCAGATTCGGCCGGATGCAGATTATTCCAATGACTTGCCGATCTATGACTTTTTAAACCAGATGGAGCGACGTTTGTTGCAAGCAGCCAAGAAGGCGCAATTGGGTGGTGCAAATGAGCAAGGCAGTGGTGCTTACAACTTTGAAGTCTTTGCGGTTAAAGACAGCAGTATTAATGCATTTGCTTTACCTGGTGGGTTTATTGGCTTTCATACAGGTTTGATTGTGAATGCAGAGTCAGACTCTGAAGTGGCATCTGTAATGGGCCATGAAACGGGCCACGTTCTGCAACGCCATTTGGCACGCCAAATGGATAAGCAAGGGATGAATACCATGATTGCGCTTGCAGGAGTGCTTCTCGGTGCATTGGCTGCTTCTCGAAATCCTGGTGCTGCTGCTGGTTTAATGCAGGGGGGTCAAGCATTGGCGATTAGTAACCAATTGTCGTATTCACGAGATGCTGAGCGAGAGGCGGATCGCGTCGGATTTCAGATTCTAGATACCAGCGGATATGATGTTAATGGTGCACCTAGCTTCTTCCAGCGTTTACAAAAAGCCACCGGCATTATGGATCACGGCGTTCCAGCCTATGTGCGCACTCACCCTTTAACAACAGACCGGATTGCAGATATGCAAGACCGGGCGCGCACTGTGGCGCCAAGAACCGTGCCAACAGCCGTTGAATTTTATTTTATTAAAGCGCGTGCCCGTATGGAACAGTCAGGCACAACCAGTGGGATGTATGACCTGAAAAATCAATTTGAAAGTTTGAGCAAGCAAACTGAACCTGGAAAGCAGATGGAAGGTTTTTATGGCTTAGCTTTGATTGCGCAGCGCCAAGGTAAGCTTGATCAAGCTGAGGTCTATCTGCAGCAGGCTCGAAACATCGCACATGCATCGAGCGCGCCAGGATCGCCAATTCAGAGACAGAGCTTGTCTTTAGACATCACCGCTTCTGAGCTGGCCTTAGCGAAGGGTAAAAATGAAGAGGCGCTGCAAATTGCACAGGCCACTTTAAAGGCTTATCCACTGTCCTATGCAGCGGGAGCTGCGATGGTCAACGCTTACCTTAAATTGGGTCGTACCAATGATGCGATTGCTTGGCTAAAGGCCCGTACCAGATCTCAAGCGAATGAAGTGGTTTGGTGGGGCATGTTATCGAATGCATATGATCAAGCCAAGAATGTGCCAATGCGCCATTACGCCCTGGGTGAGAAATATGCGCTTGAAGGTGCGTGGCCTGCTGCAATCGAACAACTTAAAATTGCTAGGTCTTCTGGCGGCTCTGATTTTTATCAGAGCTCCACCATTGATGCGCGCTTAAGAGAGATGCAAAGACAGTATCAAGAAGAGCTTAGGGAGCAGGCGAAAAAAAGCCCAATGGGCTAGATCCTATTCGTTTGGTTTTTTAACAAAGCCAAAGCGTTCACTTAGTTCATCGGAGTGAACGGGATCTAGAGGAAGCGTCTCACCATGCCAGCTCCAGGAACCTCCAAAGCTGCAGGCTTCCTCGCGTAGCTTGGCTAGATCTGCAAATAAATCTAAGTCGTGATCATGTAAGAGCGCAATGCTCGGACATTCCATTTGGATAAAGTCATTTGAGATATTTTCTGCATCAGCACTTGCGTCAACAGTATTCTTTACTAGCCCGGTAATGTAAATATTTCCAGACTCATCACTTAATGCACTCTGTGGTTTAAAGGAAGATTGACACTGAGTCAGAAGATTTGGTTCTGCACCCGTTGGAATGATGCGAATAATCCATGGTGTCGCATCTAGAGTAATGAAGACGCGCTGTGGCCCATTCTGAAAAAAATATCTTCCTTTTGTATCGCATGCGTAGTTGCGAGCGATGAACTCATTCAAGGCCTTATGTTGGATAACGTTGCCAGGTAAACCGTTTGCTTGTATGAACTCATCGCGCATACGCCACTGACCGCGACGATCTAAGGCAAGCCAACCAAAGCAATGTGGCACATTGGGCCACTTGATGAGCGAGCGAAGAACTTGCTCATCCATTGTTTATTTAGTGCAGCCCGTGAGGGGTGGAGGGTGCATCAAAGGTTTCATCAGTCGAATGGCTGGCATGTAGGTGAGCAATGCGCCAACCTTGACTATCTTGAAGCAATACGAGGGTGATATTTAGAAAGAAAGCAGTTTCTATTTGATCTGGCCCTAGGTGAACCGCCTCTGTGGTGTCGTAGATTGCTGCACCCAAGATAGTATGGCTAATACAGGCAATGGGCTCTAGAAACAGGGCTTGCTTTTCGAGTAAGCGCTCTAAGCCTTTACGGATTTCAGCATGACCACTAAGTCTATGGCCTTCTGGCAATACGCATGTGATGGAATCGTCATCTAGCCAAATATCTAGTGCACCCTTGACATCGCGGAGTCGCAAAGCATCTCTCCAAGCATCTACTACTTCATCTGCATTGTGAAAGAGTCTTGCAAGTTTTGACATGGCTTACTTTCTGGGGAAAAGTTAGTAATTAATATAACGTCTTGATAGTACTAAATACTTGTTCTGGTGTGATGTCTTTTAAGCACTTTAAGTGGCCTAGTGGGCATACTCTTTTATGACAGGGACTGCATGGTAGATTAAGCCAGAGCACTTTTGATTGATCGGAGAGTGGCGGCGTGTGATGTGGGTCGCTTGATCCAAAGATAGCTACCTGAGGAGTCCTTAGCGCTGCAGCAATATGCATTAGCCCAGAATCATTGCTAACCACAGCCTGGCTCATATTGATCAAGGCAATAGCCTCATCTAGAGAAGTGTTACCGCACCAGTTATGAATATTCGACAAGTTAGGTGCGTGCAGTTGAATATTTTCAGCCAAGGCGTAATCACTTTTACTGCCTAGCAAAATGATGTGGGTATCTGAGTTATTCGCAGATAATTCTTGTGCAAGCTTTGCAAAATGCTCAGTGGGCCAACGTTTCGTAATGCCATACTCCGCGCCAGGGCAAAACACGTAGACTGCATTCGGGTTGATATTGGCGCCCCGAAGTTTTTCTGTAACGGATTGTTTTGCTTGCTTTAAAACATTGAGCGTGGGTATGTTTAAATTATTCCGCACTTTTTCTGGTGTGGACTCATCATCTAGAAGGCTTGCTAATGCTAAGTAGTGCTCCACCATTGGCGGGCGATTTACTTTGCTTGGGTTGGGTAGCGAGAAGTTAATGAAGCCAAAGCGAAGTTCGCCGCGATACCCAATACGAAACGGAATATTAGCTAGCCAAGGTATGAGGGCTGATTTCAGGCTATTAGGCAATACAAAACAGACCGTGTATTGATTAGCTTGCAGTTGCTTGGCTAGTTGCTGACGTAGATTCCACTGCAGTTGTTTGTGCTCTAACTTGGCCTCGATAACTTCATTGACTTCTGAGCAGGCTCGATAGATTGGAGCCACCCAACTGCTTGCCAGAACATCAATTTGTGAATCAGGGTATGAGGTTTTCAGCTCTGTCAGCAGTGGCTGAGACATAACGGCATCCCCAATCCAGTTGGGGGCGATGATCAGAATACGGCGCATGTAATGTATCCCGATGCAGCACCCCAGATCGCTAAGGGGTGCTGACGAGCTTTAGTGCCCGTGTGGCGCAGTGCCGGGGATGAGTTTGTAATCGGCGCCACAATAAGGGCACTTCGCTTCACCTGTTTTAGTAATATCTAGAAAGACACGTGGATGCGAGTTCCAGCCAGGGGTGTTATTGGTCGGGCAATGCAATGGCAAATCTTTGCCATCCACCATGACAACTTGAGCTTGAGTCATATTCCGGTTCCTAATTACTGTAGAGATTACTTAACATAGGTGAGCCAAGACTTGTATTGATTGCTTCTACCGTAGACGGCATCAAAATACGTTGCTTGAATTTTGGCGGTGATTGAGCCACGTGTGCCATCACCAATAATGCGGTCGTCTAGTTCGCGAATAGGCGTTACTTCAGCAGCAGTGCCGGTGAAGAAAGCTTCATCAGCAGAATAGACTTCATCTCGAGTAATGCGCTTCTCACGAACTTCATAGCCGAGATCTTTGGCGATCTGAATAATCGAGTCACGCGTAATGCCGTCTAGGCAAGAAGCAAGATCAGGCGTGTAGACGATGCCATTGCGAACCATGAACATATTTTCGCCAGAGCCTTCGGAAACATAACCCTCTGTATCTAAAAGCAAGGCTTCGTCATAGCCATTGGCGGTCACTTCTTGGTTAGCCAAAATGGAGTTGATGTAATAACCAGATGCTTTGGCGCGCACTAGAGAGGAATTCACAAAGTGCCGGGTAAAGGATGAGGTTTTTACGCGAATCCCTTTATTAAGGCCATCTTCACCCAAGTAGGCACCCCATTCCCAAGCAGCAATGGCTATATGGATAGTATTGCCTTTAGGAGAAATCCCCAGTTTTTGGGAGCCAATAAAGATGATGGGGCGGATATAGCAAGCTTCAAGCTTATTGCTGTTAACTACCTCAATAATGGCATTAGAGATCTGCTCTGGGGCGTATTCCATAGCCATTTGAAAGATCTTGGTGCCATTAAATAAGCGCTTAACGTGCTCTGGGAGGCGGAAAATCGCTGTGCCCTGTGGGGTTTTGTAGGCGCGAATGCCTTCAAAAACACCCATTCCGTAATGAAGACTGTGGGTTAGCACATGAATATTAGCCTCACGCCAGGGAACTAACTTCCCATCGGACCAAATGAAGCCATCGCGGTCGGACATCGACATTTTCTCTACCTTTTGTGTCTGATAAATCGGGTTAATCGGGGCGATCCCACAGCTAGCCCTTTGGCTGAGACTGAGATGCGTCCAAGTCTTTATTGTAGAGCAGGGAGCGCCTAAGTTATTTGCTTCCTTTGGGGCTTTCGGGGTTAGACGATTTAGAATGGAGGATTCCCAATAAATCGCCTTATTTCACTGAGTATCCCCCTATGCCGGACACCTTATTTAAAGTCAAACGCTTAAGTGATTTAGCCGCTGCAGGCCTTCTTAAAGGAAGGCGGGTCTTAATCCGCGCTGACCTGAATGTGCCGCAAGATGAGGCGGGCAATATTACTGAAGACACCCGAATTAAGGCCTCTATGCCAGCAGTGCAGTTGTGTTTGGATGCCGGCGCAGCTGTAATGGTGACTTCTCATCTAGGGCGTCCAACCGAGGGCCAATTTAAGTTAGAAGACAGTCTTGCTCCAGTGGCCCATCGGATGGCTGAATTACTCAATCGCAAGGTACCGCTACTGAGTAACTGGGTGGATGGCGGCTTTGAGCTCAATCCTGGCGAATTGGTTTTGCTTGAAAACTGCCGCTTAAATGTAGGCGAGAAAAAGAATTCTGATGAGCTGTCCAAAAAGATTGCTGCACTCTGTGACGTTTATGTGAACGATGCATTTGGTACGGCCCATCGTGCTGAAGCAACCACCAATGGCGTAGCAAAGTTTGCACCAATTGCTTGTGCTGGCCCATTAATGGCTGCAGAGCTTGATGCTTTGAGTCGTGCATTGGCAAGTCCTAAGCGCCCGCTAGTTGCGATTGTTGCTGGTTCGAAAGTGTCATCTAAATTAACCATCTTGAAAGCATTGGCCGACAAAGTGGATGAGTTAATTGTTGGCGGTGGTATTGCCAATACTTTTATGCTGGCAAAGGGTCTTCCAATTGGCAAGTCTTTAGCTGAGCCAGATCTAGTTGATCAAGCTCGGGAGATCATGGAGATTATGGAAAAGCGCGGCGCACATGTACCCATTCCTGAAGATGTGGTGGTCGCCAATGAGCTATCACCTTTGGCACGCGCCAACCGAGTTGCTGCAGATCAAGTTGCTGAAGATGACATGATTTTGGATATCGGTCCAAAGACCGCAGCGCGTTTATCGACCATGCTGGCTCACGCTGGTACGATTGTTTGGAATGGCCCCCTCGGCGTATTTGAGATTGATCAATTTGGTGGCGGCACCAAGATGTTGGCTGCAGCTATTGCACATTCACCAGCATTCTCTATTGCCGGTGGTGGTGATACCTTGGCAGCAATAGCCAAGTATGGCATTCAGAATCAAGTGGATTACATCTCTACTGGTGGTGGCGCCTTCCTAGAATTCTTGGAAGGAAAAACCTTACCAGCCTTTGCAGTGCTTGCAGAAAGAGCGAAAGAGTAAATATGTTGAGAGCAACAAAAATCATTGCCACCTTAGGGCCGGCCTCCGAAAAGCCTGAAGTGTTGCGTGAGATGATCCGTGCGGGTGTTGATGTTGTACGAATGAACTTCTCTCATGGAACTATTGCTGATCACAAAGCGCGGCATGATTTAGTGCGCAGCATCTCCGCTGAAGTTGGCAAAGAAGTTGGCATTATGGCCGATCTTCAAGGGCCAAAAATTCGCGTCGGCAAGTTTATCGATAGCAAAATTTTACTCAAAGAAGGCGAATCATTTATTTTAGATGTAGATTGCGAGCTCGGCAATCAAGAGCGTGTTGGCCTTGATTACAAAGAGTTGCCAACAGACGTTAAACCAGGAGACCGTCTTTTACTCAATGATGGTTTAGTGGTGTTGCGCGTAGAGAATGTTAAAAGTGGGGAAATCTATACTCGCGTAGAGCAGGGCGGCCCGCTTTCTAATAACAAAGGAATTAACCGCGCTGGCGGTGGCTTAACTGCACCAGCTTTAACTGAAAAAGATATTACTGATTTAGATGCGGCGATTGCGATGGGCGTAGACTTTTTGGCGATTAGCTTTCCAAAAGATGGCGCTGATATGGCATACGCTCGCAAGTTGGCAGATGCAGCAAGTGCGAAGCACGGTGTTGGTAAGGTGAAGACCATTGCAAAGGTTGAGCGTGCCGAAGCCATCATGCCTGGCGCCTTAGAGAGCATCATTGCTGAAAGCGACGGCATCATGGTTGCGCGCGGTGACTTAGCAATTGAGGTTGGTAATCCTGCTGTACCGGCTTTGCAAAAGCGCATGATCAAGTTAGCACTTGAGGCTGATAAATTTACGATTACTGCGACTCAAATGATGGAGTCGATGATTAATGCACCTGTACCGACACGCGCAGAGGTAAGCGACGTTGCTAATGCAGTATTGGATGGCACCGATGCGGTGATGCTCTCTGCCGAATCTGCAGCTGGTATGTATCCAGTGCAAACCATCAAAGCCATGGCTGAGATATGTGTAGAAGCAGAAAAATCTGATCGTGTGAAGCTAGATACCGACTTCCTAGATCAAACCTTTACACGCATTGATCAAACGATTGCCTTGGGCGCACTCTTTACTGCCCATCATTTACATGCACATGCGATTGCCGCTTTGACGGATTCAGGCTCAACCCCAATCTGGATGAGTCGCCATAATATTCATGTACCCATCTTTGCTTTGACTTCGAAGATTTCTACTCAACGTGCTTTAAGCACATATCGTAATGTCACCCCAATCGGATTGGATTACACCAAAGACCGCGATACCGCTTTGCAAGAAGTGGAAGACTGCTTGAAGAAATTAGGCGCGGTGAAAAAGGGTGATACGGTTGTATTAACTTCTGGCGAGCCAATGGGTGAACCGGGCGGAACCAATACCCTCAAGATTATTCATGTGAAATAAGCGCTTTATAAACCTATTTAGATTTAACTATTCATTTAACAACCTAGACTTAAGAGAACACCATGGCCTTAGTATCTTTACGACAACTCTTGGATCATGCCGCTGAAAACGGTTATGGCTTGCCAGCATTTAATGTTAATAACTTAGAGCAAGTAACGGCCATCATGGAGGCTGCAAGTGAGGTAGATTCTCCGGTCATCATGCAAGCATCCGCTGGAGCCCGCAAGTACGCAGGCGAAGCATTTCTCCGTCATTTGATCTCAGCTGCTGTTGAGGCTTATCCGCATATTCCGGTTGTCATGCATCAAGATCATGGTCAGAGCCCTGCAGTTTGTATGGCGGCAATCAAGAGTGGCTTTACCAGCGTGATGATGGATGGCTCACTGGAAGCTGATGGTAAGTCAGTTGCTAGCTATGATTACAACGTAGATGTATCCAGAGAGGTTGTGAAATTTTCACACTCTATCGGAGTGACTGTTGAAGCCGAGCTTGGCGTATTGGGTTCTTTAGAAACTATGAAGGGCGACAAGGAAGATGGACACGGCGCTGATGGCACAATGACCCGAGAACAGTTGCTTACCGATGTTGAGCAAGCCGCTGATTTTGTTAAGGCTACCCAGTGTGATGCCTTGGCGATTGCAATTGGCACTAGTCACGGCGCATACAAGTTCACTAAAAAGCCTACCGGCGATATTTTGGCGATTGATCGCATCAGAGAGATTCATGCACGCATTCCAAATACTCACCTAGTGATGCATGGTTCATCTAGCGTTCCACAAGAATTGCTCGCTGAGATTCGTGAATTTGGTGGAGATATGAAAGAGACTTATGGTGTGCCTGTTGAAGAGATTCAAGAGGGCATTAAGAATGGTGTCCGTAAGATCAACATTGATACCGATATTCGTTTGGCAATGACAGGCGCAATCCGCCGCTACCTCTTTGAGAATCCAGGAAAGTTTGATCCCCGTGATTACTTGAAGCCGGCGCGTGAAGCAGCTAAGAAAGTGTGTATTGCGCGTTTCCAAGCCTTTGGTTCTGCTGGTCAAGCCTCAAGAATCCAACCTATCTCATTGGAAAAGATGGCTGAGTTGTATAAGAGCGGTAAGTTAGCTCAGATCGTCAAGTGAGTTGAATATGCCTGCTTTGTACGCCACTTCTATTCAGTCTTTGCCTTTGTTGTCCAAAGGAAAAGTGCGTGACGTCTACGCGCTCGGTGACGACAAGTTATTGATGATTACTACTGACCGATTGTCTGCCTTTGATGTGGTGATGGGACAACCAATTCCTGAGAAGGGTATTGTTCTGAATCAAATGGCTAACTTCTGGTTCGATAAATTAGCTGCAGTCATCCCTAATCATCTAACTGGAATTGATCCAACGACAGTAGTAACTCCCGAGGAAGTATCGCAAGTCAAAGGTCGGGCGGTAGTGGCAAAGCGTCTCAAACCGATCTTAGTAGAAGCTGTTGTGCGTGGTTATTTAGCGGGTAGTGGCTGGAAGGATTACAAAGAAAGCGGCAAGGTTTGCGGGATTGCATTGCCGGCTGGCTTGGAAAATGCCCAAAAGTTACCTGAGCCTATTTTTACTCCTGCGGCTAAAGCAGATGTAGGCGAACATGATGAAAATATTTCTTTTGAAAAAGTCATTGAGCTCATCGGCGAAAAGTTGGCCAAGCAAATTCGTGAGGTGAGTATTCGTCTTTATAAAGAAGCATCAGAATATGCAGCGACTCGCGGGATCATCATTGCTGATACCAAGTTTGAGTTTGGTCTTGATGACGCTGGTCAATTGGTGCTGATGGATGAAATCCTCACAGCCGATTCTTCTCGTTTCTGGCCTGCTGAAACGTATTACGTTGGTGCCAACCCTCCGTCGTATGACAAACAGTTTGTGCGAGATTGGCTTGAAACTGCCCAAGTAGATGGCAAGTTATGGCCTAAAACCGCCCCAGCCCCAGCATTGCCAGTAGATGTTATCGAAAAGACCGCTCAAAAGTACCGTGAGGCCTTAACGCGCCTAACTCAGAGCTAAACTCGGGGTTGATTTTCCAAAGCCCTAAAAGGCTGGGATAATAGAACGCTATTGAAGAATTCAGGGTTTTTGGAGGGGCAATGAGCAAGAAGCCAGTAGTGGGAATAGTGATGGGTTCTAATTCAGATTGGGACACGATGCAGCACGCTGCTCAAATGCTGGAGCAATTTGGCATTCCTCATGAAGCGCAGGTGCTCTCTGCCCATCGCATGCCTGATGACATGTTCCGGTATGCAGAAAAGGCGAAAGCCAATGGCCTGCAGGCCATTATTGCTGGTGCAGGTGGCGCAGCTCACTTGCCAGGCATGCTTGCCTCCAAAACGATTGTTCCTGTTTATGGTGTTCCCGTAGCTAGCAAATACCTTCGCGGCGAAGATTCCTTGTACTCCATCGTGCAAATGCCCAAAGGCATTCCGGTGGCAACTTTTGCCATTGGCGAAGCTGGTGCCGCCAACGCCGCTTTACACGTGATTGCTGGTTTAGCTTTGCATGATGCTGATTTGGCTAAACGCCTGGAAGATTTTCGCCTGAAGCAATCTGAAACTGCACGTTCAATGAATTTGCCGGGATATTAATTACATGGCGGATCGCATGGAACCCATTTTGCCGGGTTCGTATTTAGGAATATTAGGTGGTGGTCAGTTAGGGCGGATGTTTACCCAGGCTGCCCAAGCGATGGGATACAAAGTTTGCGTTCTAGATCCTGGATCCAATAGCCCTGCAGGCTCAATTGCAGAAAAATTCATTCAAGCTGATTACACCGACTCTGCTGCTCTGAAAGAGATGGCGTCAATTTGCTCGTCAGTCAGCACTGAATTTGAAAATGTTCCAGCACAAGCTTTAGATGAGTTGGAGTCTTTGGGCGTATTTGTTGCCCCTCGTAGCAGCTGTGTTTCCTTGGCGCAAAACCGTATTGCCGAGAAAAAATTCTTATCTACCTGGAAGGCAGAAACCAATATTGGGCCAGCGCCAAACTTTGTGATTGAGCACGATGCCGATATTGCACATGTCCCAGATGACCTCTTCCCTGGCATTTTAAAAACTGCTCGTATGGGCTATGACGGCAAAGGGCAGGCCACTGTTTATGACTCTGAAGGCTTAACGACCGCATGGAATGATTTTGGTCGAGTACCTTGTGTGCTTGAGAAACGGATGGACTTGGATTTCGAGGTCTCAGCCCTAGTAGTTCGTGGCTATGATGATTCTGTGGTGGCCTATCCGGTTTCTCAGAATATTCACCGTGACGGTATTTTGCATACCTCTACTGTGCCGGCTCCTTCACTAAAGCCAGAGCAAGAAAAAAAAATTATTGGTGCTGCCAAAGCTCTGATTCGGAAGATTGATTACGTAGGTGTGCTATGTGTGGAATTCTTTGTGCTTAAAAGCGGTGATATCGTCGCCAATGAGATTGCACCACGTCCTCATAACTCCGGCCACTACACCATGGATGCTTGTGTCAGCAGTCAGTTTGAGCAACAAGTAAGAGCAATGGCGCTTTTGCCGCTGGGCGATACCCGTTTGCTTGCTCCAGTATCGATGCTGAATTTATTGGGCGATCTTTGGTTTGAAGGTAGCGAAGATAAGCCTAGAGAACCAGCTTGGAATAAGGTGCTTGGGCACTCTGATGCGAAGTTACATCTTTATGGGAAGTCTGAGCCACGCATTGGTCGCACGATGGGTCACGTGAATTGTCTAGGTGAGTCTTTAGGTGGCGCCCGTGAAACCTGTGCAGCAGTTGCACTTGAGTTAGGTCTTGAGCCCTAGGCAATGTCCACTAACAGTACGGCACTGAAAACATCTGCAGTGATTAATGAAGCAGTACAAACCTTACGTGATGGTGGTTTGGTAGCGTTTCCGACCGAGACAGTTTATGGCTTGGGTGCTGATGCAAGAAACCCTGAGGCTATTCAAAAGCTTTTTACTGCTAAGGGTAGACCTTCAAATCACCCAGTGATTGTGCATTTAGCAGCACCAGAAAAATATGATGCTCCACAAGTGGATTGGACTGCATTGCTGAGTCCTTGGGTACGCGATTTATCTGAGGAAGCCTTGCAACTCATTAATGCATTTTGGCCCGGACCACTTACCTTAGTCTTTAAAAAAGATAAAAGCGTTTTAAATGAAATCACTGGCGGTCAAGACACGGTAGCTATAAGGGTGCCAGCGCATCCTATTGCACAAACACTATTGTGTAAATTTAAGGGTGGCGTTGTAGCACCTTCAGCCAATCGTTTTGGGAAGGTTTCGCCGACAAGTGCTGCCGATGTCCGTAGTGAATTCGAAGGCATGCTGGATTTGATGGTATTAGATGGTGGTGATTGCGAAGTAGGCATCGAATCGACCATCATTGATTTATCCTCAGGTAATCGTGTAGTGCTACTTCGGCCTGGCGCTATTACCCCAAGCCAAATCTTCGCTAAGACCGGTATCAAGGTATCTCAGCGTGGAGAAGATGAAGCCAATCATTCAGAGACAAGCTTTCCTAAGGTATCTGGAAGTCTGAAAGCGCATTACGCCCCAACCACTCCACTACGACTCTATGCACCTGGAAGAGTCTTAGATGCTTTGAGTGAATTCCCTGATATTAAGTCGCGTGTAGCTGTGGCGGTCTGGGATTCTGATTCTTCATTGGGCCATGATGGGCATCCTTCAGTGCATCTTGAAGAGGTCACAGTACCGAGTGATAGCGCTGCATTCGCGAGTCACCTCTATCGCTCTTTGCGCGACCTAGATCAACAGGACTGGGATTTAATTTTATTTCCAGAGCCACCTGCTGGTGAAGAGTGGGATGGGGTGAGAGATCGACTTCAGCGAGCCTGTTTTGGCTCAGGACCATCTTCCAGCACCCACGCTAGTAATTGATCGTGTGCTTCAGCACCTTTCCAGGCATTAGGATGATTGATAAATGAGGTTACTGCATAAAGGTTGCCTGATTTACTAATCACATAGCCAGAAATAGATTTGACCTCTGCCAATGAGCCCGTTTTCATCCTAACTTCGGGCTTTTTCTTAATGTGCAAAAGTTTGCGTAGCTGATTGATTAAACGATTTTTCATCGTACCATCTGCACCGGCTATTGGTAGACTATTAAAGAAAATATCTGAGGTTGGTAGCTTTCTAGCGGTAACTAGGAGTTCATTAAGATGCTGCGCTGAAATAGCTTCATTGCGAGATAGTCCCGATCCATTTTCAAGAATCAATTCAGGGAAATCTAAATTTTGTTCTTTGAGCCAAGCTTTAACAACAATTTCGCTATTTGAGGTTGTTGCAGGTTTACCAATTTTTTCTAGTCCAAGGGTAAGAAAAAGTTGACGTGCCATGACATTATTAGAAAATTTATTAATATCTTGAACGTCGTTGTCTAATCGGCTTCCATTAAAGCTTAAAAGGAGGCGGGCACTAACAGGCACTAGACCATCTGTACCCGTGGGTTGATTTGACCAGGCGCCACCCGCTAATTCCCAAGCCGCAGTAAATCCTTTTGTAAGTAGGGTGTCTGGATCAAGTGTCACAACGTTATAGGTGACACTTCCACAAGAGGTGGGAAAATAGCCGGAGAATTTTGCGACCAAAGAAGGCGGACCATTTTTTGTCTGAGTGAAGTCTGGAAAAATATCAAAATATAGATTTTTTTTCCAGTTGTCACATGGATAGTTGCTCAAACCTAGATCATTTTGAATACGAAAACCTGCTAGGGCTGGTGTGACACTAATATCGACAAGGTCAGCATGCTTAGTTTTGCTAATTTGAAATGAGAGAGTTTTAAAGGAGTACAGAAGCGCATCAGGCGCCGCGTTATATGAGCGACTAGGTTCGCCGTCAATAGTATTGGCTCCCATAACACTAGTAGCATAGGCGCTACGATCAAATATCAAGTTGCCGTCTATTTTTTGTATCCCCAAGCTTTGAAGCTGCTTCATGAGCTTCTCAAGCTCTTCTGGCACTAACTTGGGATCTCCAGTTCCTTGCAGATAAATATTTCCCTTCAGAACACCTTTATCAATAGGACCATCGGTAAATAGATTGGTACGCCATTGATATTGGGGCCCTAGCAAATCAAGCGCGCTAATGGTAGTTAATACCTTCATGGTTGATGCGGGATTCATCGCTTCGGTTGCGCGCCAATTTAAATAAGGAAGTGCTTGAATAGAATTTATATTTTTATCGTTAATCTTGATAATTGAAACGCTAACGGCATCAAGAGGGATTTGGTTTTTTTCTAAGCTGGCAATGACAATCTTAGGGAGCACTATTTTGGCTGCCAATGGTTTTACTGCCTGCCCAGCAAATGAGCTAGATAGGAAAAAAGATAAAATAATTGCAGGCAAGAAATTTATCCAATTTCTAAGTTGTGTAATCTTTATCTTAGATTTAAGTTTCATTTTTTGATAATAACGTGGTTAATACTTGAGTGAGCATTGGAATGAGTCTCAATGGCTCTTTAGCTCAGTTGGTTAGAGCAGAGGACTCATAACCAGAGAACCTAAACATACCCTAAAACTCATAAAAAGTAGGTCGAAAATATAAATGGTGAGGTTTAGTCATGTGAGCGTTACTTTAAGTAACGCTTGGGGTGCTTAAAAGTGTGTAGGCGATTACTGCACATTTTCAATGGCAATAACAATGGACAAAAGCTGACGGTCCTTAAAACGACTTCATATACCGAATTGCAAGTACCCGTGTTTGAATAAATCCATTTTGTATTCCCATATCCCGGCCATACTGTAGGGAAAATCTTCCAATATCGGTATAGGCCAAACCGCTTAGTAAAAATCTCTGGGTATTGATGACATTGTTTTGATAGGCGTTGTTAATAGAAGTGGCCCCACCTGCTACGTAAAAATACGATGCTCCCACAGTAAAGGTTTGATCAATCTTATAAATAGGACCTAGTTGAGTAGTGGTTAATGGTTTTTGAGTAAGCGGTACTTTTGTGACTGATCCACAAGCTGCAGCGCATTGGCTATTACCCCCGTACCACATGGTATCGACTGCTACCATGCCATCTAAATTCCCAAAGATGGGTTTTTGAAACCCCATCTGTAAATCAGTCTTGTAGCGGTTCTCACCCACATTAAATGGCTGAGCACTTGAGTAACTTCCCGTGGGGACGATGAGGTATCCTGCCATCCCAAAGTAAGTGCGGGTATCGCGATTGGCATAAGGCCAAATAGCAGTAGCCAATGTAAAGTCACCAATTCCGGTGCTAGTTGGGTAATTGGCAAGTGATCCAGCAGGTTGAATAGTTCCATAAGGAAGTTGGGCATAGGTAAGGCTAGGCAGGTCGCCAAGCATGTAACTCCTAGCCGCTCTTATTATTATATTTGGGTTATTTATAACCGGATTACCGTAGGGCGCAGATGAAACCACTGCGCCATTGCGATAGTTAGTAGTGTTTTCTGTACCAAAGTAGCTCAGCATCAAATATGTCTTATCTGGGGGTGGCGCAACAATATCGTTGGGCTGCAGATCAATTGGCCATCCCACAAGAGGCTTAGCCAGGAGAAATAAAGCGACAATTCGAGTAAAACGGATCATGGATTCATTCTACTCAATAGCGATCCTGATAGCATGCGCAAAATATTGTTCATAATGGTGCTATGCGCAAATCGCTATTTTTTCTAGTTTTTCTAGTGACTTCCCTAGTAGCGACTCAGGGTTATGCTGAGCCTGACTGTATCAGCGAGAGATCTGTTTTTGAGGATCGATCAGCCTTGCTGAGTTTTGAGCAGGCACAAAATCAAATCTATGTACCTTTGGGTGTAATGCTTACTAAGGGATACAGTGATTCTGTATTTTGGATCAAGATTAAATTAGACCCGACAAAGTGTTATGAAGACAAATCGGGAAGTACTCTCAAAGAAAATTTAATCCTACGTATTCAGCCGCCATACCTAGATGAGATTCAAATATTTGATCCACTCGATAAAAAAGGTAAAGCAAGAATAACAGGCGATCGCTATTCTTGGAATGATGACGAATATAAATCCTTGAATTTCAATTACGTAATTCCTTATGGCCAATCTCGTGAGATATGGTTAAGATTAAAAACAACTAGTACTGCCATGATGCGCATTCAAGCGCTTAGCTATAACAACATTGCCTCGGCCGATAAAACTCAGGAGCTAGGCTTTGGAATTTATATTGGCTTACTAGGGTTGATTTTCATTGGTGCTTTAATTACTTGGTGGTTGGTAAGAGATTTACTGACCGGGATTTTTGCTATCAATCAGCTCTCTTCTTTTGCTCATTCAATTGTAGTAATGGGGTATTACCGGGTTTTTATGAGCTCGGTAATTATTCCCCGATTAATTGATATCAGCTCTTCAGTAATCATTTTGACCTTTGCGTTTATCACAGCTATTTTTCAATATTCCTTTTATCGTCAGTTCGGAGACAAGAAGTGGGCCTGTTTTGTCTTTATTGGAATAATGGCCTTGTATCCATTAAATCTTTGCTTAATGATATTGGGGCAGACAAGACTGGCGCTGAATATCAATCTCATCGGCCTTTGGTCTCTTTCTCTATTTCTTTTAGTACTACCATTTTTTGCAATCAACTGGAAAGAATTAGTAAGCCCAATGTTGTCTAAAAAAACACTACTTATAATTTATTTTGTCTCAAATTTAATTGCTTGGGTCAATATCTTTCCAGCCCTAGGATTTTTCACTGCCAATCCATTTGCACCTTATGTCGGTTTACTTTACGGCGTAGTAACCGGCTTTATCTTTCTGGCCTTACTACAGTATCGTTATCGACAAAGCCAAGAACAAAAATTGATTGAGGTGAGTCAGGCGAGGGCCGTCGCTGATCTTGAAAAAAATAAGAGAATAGAACAGTCACAATTTTTACAAATGCTTAGCCATGAAGTTAAGACCTCTCTTTCGGTGATTAAGATGGCTTTTGCAAGTGAGGGATCATACAAAAAATTTAAAGGTCATGTAGAAAGTGCTGTAACTGATATTAATGAAGTAGTTGAACGAATCTTGCTGGCAGATAAATTTGACTCTTCTCAAATTGATGTGCGAAAAGTGACGGTAGATTTGAATGCTCTAATCGATGAATTGGTAGTTGTAGGCGCATTTAAGATCAACTCTAGCAGCCAGATTTTTTTAGAAACTGACATCAATCTATTGCGCAGGATTATGGTCAACCTCATTGATAATGCAATGAAGTACGGACCTGCAGACACTCCAATCGAAATTGAGATTTCATCAGCCAAAGAAGGTATTGCTAAAGAAGTGATGATCTCCATACGAAATAAAGTTGGGACGGTTGGGGTGCCTGACCCAGAAAGGGTGTTTCAAAAATACTACCGGTCTCCAAGAGCGCATCAGAAAACTGGTTCGGGTCTCGGATTATTTTTGGTTAGAAAACTTGCTGAATTACTGGGCGCCAGCATTAGTTATAAGCTAGAAGGGGATTTAGTTGTTTTTGAGCTCATCCTTCCAATTGAATAAATTTATTCTTTGAATTTGTAATATTTTGTAATAAGTTTGCTCACCCGATGTATAGCATTAGCCTATCTATGAATCAACATAATTCCAAATTTCAAATAGCGATCGTGGAGGATCACAAAGCATTAAGAGAAATCTTTGTCGATAACCTAAAGAGCCAAGGTTACTTAGTATTTGGCGCTAGCTCGGCTGAAGATTTGGATGAGTTTTACGTATCTCAACCAGTCCATTTACTAATACTGGATATTAATCTTCCCGGCGAAGACGGCATTAGCATAGCTAAGAGATACCGCAAGGCTAACCCCAATATTTCTGTCATTATGTTAACGGTCAAAGCTACCGCTAATGATCGCATTGCTGGCTATGATGCTGGAGCAGATATTTACCTGCCAAAGCCGGTCTCTGCTGATGAATTGGGGGCTGCTGTGGGATCGATTGCGCGTCGTGTACTTAAGTACGCGAGTGATCAGGGTTATCCTTCACTGAGTTTTAGCAAGCGAATAATTACTAAAGACTTAACAAAAGTCAGCCTTTCTGAAATTGAAGCAAAGCTACTAAAGGGGCTGATAAATGCCCCACATTCCTCTCTAGAGTACTGGCAGTTATTAGAGCTGATTGACCGAGAAGTTACTGACAAGGACAAAGCCAATTTAGGTGTGTATATCCATCGACTTTGTAAAAAACTAGAGCAGGTTGGAATGCCAGATCCAGCCATCAAATCAATCTGGAAAAAGGGCTATCAGCTCACATCAAGTTTTAGTCAGCAAGATTAAATACAAATAAGTACATATCGAATATGTAATAAATTGTAATTTTTAAATAAATAGGAATTAGAAAATAGTCTTAAATATTTCTTTAAGACTTGAATTGAAGCTATTTACATCGCTATTTAAAAAGCAAGTACATGCCATCATTTTTATTGTGATGGCTTACGTACTAATGCTGCCTAAATTTAGCGCCGCTCAAAACTGTGCAACATCCATCAGTTCGGCTCAAACTACTACTTGCGCCCTAACTTCTGCGACAACTGCTATTTCATCGGGTGGAAGTGTTTCTGTTACTGGAGGCGGCTCTGCGGCTAACGCAATCACAGTCAATGTCCAGAATGCAACATTAAATAATGCTGGAACAATTTCATCAAGAGAAAATGGGGTTGGAACAACTGGAGCCGCCATTAGTGGTGGCGCATCCTCAATCACTGGTTTTACATTGGACAACTCCGGAACTATTTCTGGTCAAAATAATGGTACCTCTGGTAGTGCCCGAGCAATTTTTATGAGCAACACCACAACGGCTACCGGAAACTTTAGCATCAGCAATTCAGGCACGATTTCATCCGGGACCACAACTGCAGGCTCAAATCGCCAGAACATTTTCCTTAATGTAGGTTCATTAGCTTCGCCTTCAACACTCACACTAACGAATCAATCAACAGGCGTCATATCAGATACTTCTACCGGAGCCGGCGCTAACGGTTATGCAATTAGTTTGGGAGGCACTACGAGTTATATGAGTGCAAATATCGCAAATTATGGAACCATTAGCGGCCCATCTGGAATTTATGCATCGTATGGTATCAACATAACTGGTGGCGCTGTCGGCAACACCAATACATATAATTTATCTAACTTGGGCGGAACGATTAGTACAAACGGTACAACAACATCAAGAGCCGTATATGTTGCCACTTCTAATACTGTTATAAACAATATTACTAATACCGGTACGATTTCATCTGGAAGTGTTTCTGCCAGTAGTAGTAAAGTTGGCATATACAACGGTGTCGGAACGATTACTACTTTAAATAACCTACAAGGTGCATCAGGTTCTGCGCTGACTTATTACGGTAAATTGCCAACTAATTATGGAATCATCATTAATGGCGCCAGTAGTTTAAATACATATGGTCAATTAGCTGTAAACATCCCAACTGGGTCTATGGCTTTTGGAATTTACAGCGGAGGCATTTCAGGTGCAGCCGCTTCAACTGTCACAGCTGGCACTTATTATGATGTCCTACAAGGGTTTTCAAGTCTTGGCTCTCTGACTGGAACAACAGGAACTTATGGCGGCTTGAACTATAGCCTTGTTTCTGACAGCTCAAATCATAATGGTTCTTGCGCCTCCAATTGCTGGAACCTTGTCTTTGCCTCGACCTCAACTAATATCACATCTGGCACTAATCGCTTTAGCGATATTGGCAGCTCCTTAAGCGCAAAGTTTGATGGCGGCACTCTTACGGTTGATGCTGCGGGCTCAAAATCAGATGCCTTTACGGTAACAAGTAACCAT
>Ga0304729_1000073_pt1 | contig 66354 bp, 86 predicted proteins | sample C_131016_MF_Meta_FD_190475 | JGI IMG/M metagenome (GOLD analysis project Ga0304729, IMG submission 190475) | Freshwater microbial communities from Lake Croche, Canada to study carbon cycling - C_131016_MF_MetaG (v2) (version 2) | ecosystem: Environmental > Aquatic > Freshwater > Lake | place... | reverse complement strand
TCCATGGTTAAGGGTAGTAGTAAGTATGCAGTTAAGGTTCCTAAGGACAAGGTGTACGACTTCAACACAGACTCAGAGAATCTTATAGAGGAGGCTAGAACAAGATTTAAAGAGGACCATCCAGAGATAGCATTCTCACCAAACGATCAGTTGGCATATATGACTAAGGTTGCTGGAGAGAGAGGGTATGACATGGTGGTTGCTGAGTGGGATGGTAAGACAAGAGCTCAGACAACTAAGGAGTTTAAACCTCATGATGTGGAGGTTAAAGAAGGAGACGTTATTAAGAAACCATTCAATGAAGAATACGTTAGTAATGACAAGAAAGGATACGAGTCTGTTATACCAGAAACTAAGGATCAGAAACTAAAGCAGGTATATGACGCTATAAATGATGAAAGAAACTCTCAGAATAGATATGACAAGCTATACCATCTAAAAGAGGATAACGAGAAGATGGATCAAGCAGAAATCACTAAAATGATTGATGAGTCTGACATATCTCAAGAACTTAAGGATAAGTATAAGGAAGCTGTTGAATTTAAAGAAGAGAAGAGAAGAAGTGAACCACCAGCTAAGTTTGTTGGTGAGTCTGTAAAGGTTGAAAACGCTCCAAACGGACATCATTTAAATATAGGACTAGTTGAGGGAAGAACTGATAAATTAATGTCTGCTGAGGATGTGTTGTCTAAACTTCCTAAAGATATTAAAGTTATATCTCATTCCGAGATACAAGGCACAGAGCCTAGTATTTCTGTAGAGACATCAAGACCTCTTACTAGCTCAGAGATGGGTAAATTTTTAGAGGATACTAAACAACAAGCCATTGCCCAACTGTCAAATGGAAGAGGTATATTATACGATACCAAAAGAGGAACGTCTGAAGGATGGGGTGAGTTTAATCCAGAGTTGTTTTTTAAACAAGATGGTAAGCCTTTAAAAGAAGCAGAGATAGTAGAAGTTAAGCCAAAACCACAGCAAATAGGTGAAGGATTATTAACTCATTTAGGAATAACTCCAGAAACAGAAAGTACAGGCACTGAATTTCAAGATAATGTTAAGCCGCAGTTTAAAATAGATTTAAATGAAAACTTAAGTGGGGATCAAGCAGAAAATGTTAAAAAGATATTTGATGAATCATTAGATAATCCTAATGAGTCAACTTCAGAAACTGTAAGTATTGACGACACAATTGATCCATCAATTCCTACTCAAAAAATAACAATAGATAAAACAGATAAAAGACCAGAAGCAAGTTTAATGAATAAATTAAGAATACCTCTTAATTCTATATTCGGAAAATTTGTAGGTTTAGGAATGTCAGATACGTTGACTACTGGAGAAAGAACAGTTGATGTAATGAATCCAGAAACTGGTAAAATAGAAAAGAAAACAATTAGAGAAGAGGGAGGTATAGGATATCCATTTAAATCGTTAATAGATTTAATTGACGGTAAAATACAGCAAGGTAAAAAAGTTTTTGGTTGGGCTTCTGTAGGAGAAGGTGCTGGTACTGCTATGATTAATGCAGCTAAAAAAGCCGATAAAATAACTGGTAAAGAATTAAAACAACATTACTTTGATAATTTAAATCTTACAGATGAACAAAAACAAAGATTAAATGAAACTATACCAGATGACAAAGACTATGGTTTAGTTTCTATATATAAAATGGGTAATGATGGTATATTAAGTAATGAAGCCCATACAAAAGAAGCATTTAGACAGATAGAAACAAGTTTAAATGAATCAGAAAAAGAATTATTCTTTAAACTAGCTAAAGAAAGATTATTAAAATTAAAATGGGAAGGTAAAGAAGATTATATAAAACTTATAAATTCTGCAAATAATTTTGTTGAATTAGAAAACGTTCTTCATGGTAAAGATTCTAAATTATCTTTAGGTTCAAAAGCAAGTATAATTCAAAAAGTATTTTTATCATCTGAAAAAACAGTATCTAAAGAAACTGGTAATAGATTAGGAGAACTTTTAAAAAGCAAAGGTATTTCTATAGAAAGCGTATCAAACGCAATAGAAGAACCTACAATGAAAGGTATAGATAAAGGTCAGCCAATGATATTGTTGGCAATAGATCCAGAATCTAAAGTAATAAAAGATGAAAATAGAGAAAGACATAATAACTATCCATATGGTGTAGAAGGTTTTCCTGTAGGTTTATTTAATGAAACCACACAAATGCACAGAATTTCACCAGAAATGATGGATAATTTTGTTAAAACAGCTACAACAACTGTTGATGAAAATGCTAGAATAAATAATAAAAAAGTAAGAGTATCTATATACCAAGATGCAGATGGTAAATTTTATGCTCAAGAGGGTAAAGGAACTGATAAATTTTCAATTAAAGATAAAAAAGGAGTTAATTTATCTGGTGAATCAAAAGAAGAATTATTTAGTAAATTAAAAAAAGAAGGTTATAAGTTAAGTAAATCTACATTAGAAGAAAGATATACTCAAAAAATAAATGGTACTACTTTTAATAATTTATTACAAAAAGCTAAAACTGGATTTATATCAATATTTGAAAATCCAAAATTATCAGCCCAAGAAAAGTTAGTTAAATATTTACAAAAAGCTTTCCCAGGAGTATCAGTTGAAATAAATTCAAGTGAATATAATAAATTTGAATCTGATTTTAAAGCACAAAAAATATTTAATAAAGACGGTAAATCTTATGGTTTTGTAAAAGACGGAAGAATATATTTGAATCCAGAGTATTTAAATAATAATACTCCTATTCATGAATTTGGTCATGTTTGGAATTCTTTTGCTAAAAACTATAAGCCAGAAGTATATTCTAAAGGTGTTGAATTAGTTACTGGAAGTAAATATCACGACTTTGTATTGAATGATTCTCAATATCAAAAAATAATAAAAGCAGAATTTGGTGCTGATGCTATTGTTAAAGATAAAAATACAGGGAAATTTGTTATAAATGAAAACAGTAAAAATGTAGAAGCTATTAAAGATGCGGTTGCAGATGAAGCTTTAGCTAAAGCAATAGGTGATAAAGGAGAACTTTTTGTTAATGAAGCACAAAAAAGATCTTTTAAAGATTGGTTAGATAAATTATATAATGCTATAAAAAAAGTTGTAGGATTTGAATCTATGACTTCTGAACAATTTCAAAATTTAAACTTAAACCAATTTGTAGATGCTGCTGCAAAAGAAATATTAAGCGGTAAAAAAGTAAGTGATATTACAAGTTCTGAATTATCAAAAATAACAAAAACAAGTGCTAAATTCTCTGTTGAATCACAAGATTCTCAAATAAGAAATTATATAGAATCTAAAAGAAAGGCTGGAGAGTCTGATGCAGATATTAAAGCAGGAATAGAATTTGTTGCTGATAAATTAGGTTTAACTCCTGAAAAAATAAATGATTTAATGGGTAGTAAAAAACCTATTAAGAAACAAGAGATAGACTACAAAGGCAAGACCTACTTTAAAAACGAGAAAGGGACATGGGTTAACTCAGCAACTGGAAACGAAATAAAAGGTATTGGACCTATCGGTAAAGAGCTTATTAATAATTTAGAGAAAACACTTCATCCAGAAACACCAATACATAAGGAAGGTATAACTCCTAAAGAAGAAATTGAATCATTAGGTAAAATACAAGGTGGCACAGTTTCTTGGGAGAAAAGCGTTGATGACGCTATGAAGACTATGAAGTCAGAGGCTAAACCTAATGAGTCAATAGCTGACGTAGCAGAGAGAAAAATAGATGATTGGGGTTCTAGGATAGAAAAAGAAATATCTGAGACTGGTAAGTCTACATTCAATCCTACAGAGGAGGACCTAGCGACTATGAGTTATCATAGAACTAATCTTCTTGATCAGTTAAAGTCTTTAGAAAAGGATACCATGTCAACAGATAAGGTGACTCAAGAAAATGCACTTAAGAAAGCTGCGGAGTTAACTCAGAAAATACTTAATACAGACTACGTACTATCTGAGAGCGGAAAAGTAGCTGGTAGATCATTCTACATACGTCAAATGATAGCTAGAATGGATTCTGAAGGTGGTATGGTTATTAGAAGAATGGATATAATAAGATCTCAAGGTGGTGAGCCTTTAACAAAAGAGCAAGAAGTTCAGTTAGCTAAGATACAAGCAGAAGAAAAGGAGTTGGCTAATGATTATGATAAAATGCCTGAATATTCTCAAGAGGATTTTGATGCTGAGCTAAATAGAAGAATAAAAGAAAGTGTAAGTAAGACAAAATCTGAAAGAATAAATAAAAAATTAACAGAGTCTGGTAAAGAATTAGCCGATAAAATAAGACAAGCTAAATTATCTAAAGGAGGTTTAAGAACAGATCTATCTTTAGGTGCATATGACGCAGCTATTGAAGCTATAGCTAAGCTTGTAGAGAATGGTGCAAAACTAGGAGATGCTATTAAAGATATTTTAAAAATGCCTGAATATAAAGACATTGATGAAAATGATTTAATAAAATCCATACTAGGTGGTATGGATAAAAAAGATATTCTAGATAATATTAAATCAGAATCTAAAGATTCGTTATCTAAAGTATCTGTAGCTAAAGGAGATATTAGCAAACTAGTAGATACATATATCGAAGAAGGTTTAAGAGGTAGAGAGCTTTTTGATCAAATGAATACTGATCTTAGAGAAATCTATCCAAACATTACAGACCAACAAGTAAGAGATGCATTCTTAAAGACTGGAGAGTTTAAGCTTGAAAGTAAAAATATTATAGATGCTACTAAAGCAGAAGCTAAAGCTGAACTTAATGGTATAGCTAAGTTAGAGGCTCAGTTAGATAATATAAAAGAAAATAAAGTAAAAGAAAAGAATCCTGTTAAGAGAAGAAAACTTACTGAAGAAGAAAATGCATTAAGAAAAAAACTTGATACTATATTAAAAAGTAAAGGGATTGAGATTGAAAGAGCTAGCTCTAAAGAAGTAGAAGTTAAAAAGCAATTAGCTAAAAGCTTTAATGAAAATGTAGATTCTATATTAGAAACTATAGATAAAGAGATTGAATCTGGAAATGTATCTAATGAAGATATAGCTCATCTTAATAAAGTAAAAAGCGATATTGAATCTACAAAAGTAAACGAAAATACTTCAGAGAAAATAAATAATGCTGTTGAAAGAGGTATTAAAAAACTAGATGAAGTTAAAGTTGATGTAGCTGGAAATGATAATATTTTAAATAAAATAGCTGAAACTAATGTTGAAAATAGATCTAACTCAGCTAATAATGAACAAGATGTTTTATTATCTAGACATAAAACCAATCTAGAAAGAAAGATAAAATCTAGCGAAGAGAAAATAAATAATGGAGAGTTTGAAGAAAAACCTAGAACTCAGAGATTAAAGACTGATGCTGAGGCTATTAAGCTTGAGATGAAAGCTAGAGCTATTGACACTAAGTATAGAAGAATGCGTGATATAGCTGCTCAAAAGAATATGAAGTGGTGGGAGAAAGGACTAAGCCTTGGTCAATCATTCTTAGTTAATGAACTTATCGGTGGTTTAGGTACAAGTGCAAATGTGGTTGCATCTGGTTTAGCTAAACAACCTTTAAACACATTAACTGAATCTACTTTTGGATTGGCTGCACATACATTATTTCCAGAGTTAAGCAAACGAGCTGGTTCTGAAGGTAAGATATCATCACTTAAAGAAAAACAAAGATACAGAGCTCATTATGCTAAACTTGGTCCAGAAGGGATGAAAAAAATATGGGCTAAGACAGAAAAAAATCTTAAAACAGCTGAAGATAATTATAATTCAAATCCAACAGATAAGAATAAAGAGAAGTTAAGAAACGCATTAGTTGCTAATCAGTCTAACTTTATATACGACTGGATAGGAAGTGATGCATGGAAAGACTCTTCTGATGTATTTTTAAAAGCAGCTTCTACACTAGAAGAGATGACTGGAAAAGGAGAGAAGGTAGGATGGAATAAAATGACAGGATTAGAAAAAACAGAAATGTTAATGGGTGCTATGGGAGCTTCTCATGGTTACTTTAAAAACTTCTCTGCAAGAGCTGAGTTTGCTGCTTCATTTGTTTCTAGACTTGATCAAAAATCAAAATTAGGAGTAGACATATCTGATCCTAATGTAATAATTGAAACTATAGATGAGAGTTTAGTTAACTTTATGATGGGTAAATACCAACAGGACAACTATGCTACTAGTGCTATGAAATCTATAGGTCAAGCTCTTGAGAATCCTAAGAATCCTAAATGGGAGAAATATGGTAAAGTAGCTTCTGCGTTATTTAAAGCAAAATACCCTATTATTAGAACAGGGGTTAATATTGGAAGGGAAGCCATACAAGAGTATTTATTGGGAAGTATGTTTGGATCTGCTATACATGGTAAGGCAGTTGTAAAAGGTATATTTGATGGTGTTAAAAACTCTGAACCAATAAAAGAATCTATAACTAAAGAGATTAAAAAAATGCCTTCTGATAAGGTAGATCTTATATTTAGATGTTATAGAAAGGGAGGTTTAGGTCTTGTTATGGCTGGATTAGCTGCTATGGGATATCTTCGTTTTGGAGGATTTACAGCTGACAAAGATAGAAAAAGAAAAGAAGGAGAGCTTGCTCAAGGAGAGTTAGAATTGTTCGGACATAACTTAGGTCATGAAGGATCCAAACCACTATCACACTTGGCTTTTACTTATCCAGCTTTGATAATAGCTAATAATAATAGAATAATGGCTAAAGAAGGAGAGGATATGGATAAGATTCAGAAATCTGTTACATCTAATATGTCTTCTATGTTAAGAACTATTCCAGTATTTAATGAAGGAATGAGTCCATTATACAGTCCATCTGTTCCTTACGGAAGAGCTGCTGCTGATATATCTAAGTTCTACGACACAAATGAAGAAGGAGAGTTAATAGGAAGAGATAAGAGTACACTTAAAAATAGATTCTTACAGAATATAGGTTTAAGAAAAATGACTCCTAAAACCCCAGAATTTATGACTAAAGAAGAGCTTAGAGCTGAGGCTAAGAAACAAAAAGAAGAAATAAAAAGAAGGGGAGCTAATTAGCTCCCTTGTTCTTTAGTATGTTTCTGTAAACATTATTGACAGATTCTTTATTTGCACCACGGTCCATTAGATACTTCATCACTATCTTTATTCTTTGCATTGGGTTTATTTTATGTTCTTTCATAGTTCTTTCTTTAATTTTTCAATATATAAACAAGCATCCATAATTTCCTCTTGAAGATGTTGCAGCCATTCTAAGACACTTAAATCGTTTCTATCTAACGTAGTATTATATTTCTTAATTCCTACCTCAGAACGGTCTCTAAATCGCTCTATAACGCTCTCGACTATTGAGTCTTTAGGAGTTATTACTTGTGGTTCATTGACAGTTATTCCGTTTACGAATTCGTCTAAGAACATACCTCCTTTTGTGCTACTATAAGGAGCCCAAGGTAGATGTTTGTTATGATTTTTAAGTCGTTTAATAACCTTCTTCTGTTCCTTCTTAATATCAATGAAGTAGTCAAAGAAGTCTTCATCTGTTTTCATTTTATGTGTTTGGTCAAATAAGCTAGGAAGCACGAACCATCCGTCCTCACCCTCATCCTTTAACTTCTCTGTGACTTTGTATGTCTCTCCAGCCCTGTAAGCTAGCCTTCCGTCTTCCATTAAATAATCTTTTATGCAAAAATATTCTTTCATAGTGTTGTGTATTTATTGTCTATAACATCGTAAATAATTTCAAAAATTTTAGATACAGCCATATCATATAATTCTTTTCTACATTCATCCTTGCTTGTTCCATTTGTTACAAATTTTCTGAATGTGTAAGATTGATTTTCACTAACTCCGAACATTATGTCAAGTGTTATATATTTATCTATATCTATCGTTTCTTTAAAAGTAAAGTAAAATTTCTTTGGATTCATTGGATCTCTATTGATTTTATTTACTAGAGATGTTAAAATTTCTTCTGAACTAATCATAATGTTGTGTATTTGTTGTTAATAATATGTACATGTTGATGTTTCCCATTAGGATAGATAACTATATTAGAGTTCATCCAGCTACTCATTCCTACATTGTACCCTACTCTTAGATGAGTAAGTGTACCTACAGAGCTGTGACCGTCCTCTCTGCAAGGGGTGTGAGTGTGACCAGTGATGTTCTTGGTGTTCATGTTCTTGAACTGCATAACACCACCTCTTGATCCGTTAGCTCCCTTATGACCGTGCATACCACACTCTATATCTCCTATCCTATAGCTCTCGTCTATACCAAGACAGTAAACGTTATCAACGTGCTGTTCGTCTAAGAACAATGGTATGATCCCCTTACCTAACGTATCGTCAGATAAGCTGTTGGCTAGCTTAAGGTATGCGTACTTGTTGTTCATCTTTCTCCAGTCAACATCATTAAGCCAGCGGTCTAGGAACTCATCATGATTGCTTCTAACCAATATAAAGTAGTAGTCGGAGTACCTGTCAAAGAACTCAACCATGTCATGAAGCTCTGCAAGTAGATCATCTGATCCGTCCTTCTCTCTGTTCATTAGAGTAAACGGCATATTTCGCTCATGGTGTGATATACTGTGTCCGTTGAACACATCATGAAGGACTATCTTAGTGCATCCAAGTGCGTCAGCCATATCAAACGAAACCTTTAATATATCGTTATTAGTCTCTCCAAGGTGAAGGTCTCCAAACACAATAGCAAGCGGTCCCATGTCTGTGTGATCATCAACCAAACCATTATCAACATGATACATAAGATCGTAGAACGATCCATCATCGTCAGCTGTAACCTGTCTTATGTGGAACACGTCACCATCCAGCTCAACCACAACAAATCCAAGCGTGTGGTGGAACTCACCCTTCTTACCAGACTTGGTGTCTGTATAGTTATCCACCGTAACTGATCCAGTTGTAACTAAAAGCTTGTGAGGATAACCATCAAGTATTGGGAGTGACTTAAGGTGAACCCTTGGGTGACCTATAATGCATGACTCAAGACCAGTTAGTCCGTTAAGACCAGACAGCGGAGTGGATGCCGTTGGCTGAACCTTAACATCGGATAGGATACAAAGGTTTGGATGTATCTTGTGTCTAGCCGCATCAAGGTATGGTATAACCCTTTCATGCCATGTGTTAGACAGGTCCTTCTCCTTATCCTTTGTGTGCTTATTAGAGTTAACTGTTGTGGGGTTCTTATAACGACCAGCAATTATGGATATCTCAGCATCAATATGATTTGCGTAAGCCTCCATATTTTCAAGGAACTGCTCATGTATCTCAGTCTCACTCTGAGCCCATGACACTATAAACCTAGTCTTAGAGTGATCAAGAACTTTGTTCTTGGCATCCTTAAAAACGTCTGTCTGCTCTAGCTCTGCATCTGTTGTGTTGTCTGTAAGACCTCTAGTCTCCAGCTGCTTAGATACACTCCTTCTAGCTGTGTCTGAGTAGGGTATTCCATTAGACTCACATGCAATCTGAGTGCTTTTAGTTATATTATTACCCTCTTGCACAAGTTTAATAATATCTTCGATTGGATATTTTTTCATTAGATTTCTTCTTTGTGTTGAATATCTTTCAACAAATTGATTAAAAGTGATATGTTCTTATTTAATTCATCTGTATCATTATCCATAAGACTCTCGTAAATGTTGTCAGAGTATAGGTTTATGGTATCCATAATGTGGTTTACGTATTTTTCCATTTTGTTATTTTTTTACAAATGTAGAGATTAATCTCTATATATCGCATAAATTATTCATTTATTTTACTTTCTACAATAATAAAGTGGTCATTATCACACCATTCATTAATAGTTGCGTCAATTCTTGACATAGGTAGGTCCATCTTTCTTGATATATCAAGCCTTGTGTTGTTGGAGTTTGACATAAAGAAGTCTATTATATTGATCTTTCTCTTGTGGTACTTATCCTTAAACGAAGGCTTTGATTGGTAGTCACAGATCAGACCAGCCTCGATATCTGTAAAGATCCACCTGTATCCAGTCTTCTGAATGCCTAACGACCTAGCTCTAGCAACTATACTTTCCTTGGTCATTCCTAGCTCTTTTGCTAAACTAACTGTTGTCTCCATATATTATACCTTTCTTATCTTGAATGCAGAAGGCTTTGAAGCCCTGCCTTATTAGTTCGTCTATCCTATGCTCTTGCAAAGGCTTTAATGTGTCGTTGTACTCCTTACACTCTATAAATGTAGCCACACCATCCTTAAGTGCTATAAGGTCTGGATATCCATTCTCACTAAGCTTAATAACGTTCATAACGATATGCCCAGTTGACTTGTACTGGTTGATAATCTTTGTTTGAAACTTGCTACTCATTCTGCTACCTTTATAAAGTTACCCTTGGAATCAGTTATTATATTAAGTTTAAACTTACGATCAATATGCTCTAGTATATTGTTAAGGTCAACCGAATTAAATATCATACTGAAGTTATCAATATCAATATGCTTGGTAGTATTCTCAAGATAGTGGTTGTAGAACCAGTTAATATTATATCTTCCGCTGTTTCTCATTTTTATGTACTCTTCCATTTTTTAAAATAATTTAAGGTGAATGATTTTTTATTTGTTACAGTTTTATAAATACTTTTGTCTAGTGTGTTCTTAGCAAACAGCCAGTATACCTTGTTGTGTGTACGATCCTTTACACTCATACGATCTATTGCTTGGAAGTAGGTCGTAGCTGAGAAGTCGATGCTAAACATCACCAGATAGTCTGCCTTGCTAAGGTTAATTCCCTCTCTTCCACTAATATACTGAAGAGCTATCCACTTACTTGTGTTGTTGAACTCGTCAACATCTTGTGTCAAGTTTTCTGCACCAATTACTTGACGCAACATCTCAAGCTCAGCCTTGTACTTATAGAATATACCAATCTTATTATCCTTGAATCTCCACTTAATGTAGTCAGCCTTGGATGTGTCTATGACTTGATATGAGCCGTCCTCGTGCTTGATCGTTCCAGATCCGAGCTGATGTATCTTCTGCTGCATTTTAACGGCTGTATCAGCTATTATAACGTTTCCACTGCTACCCTTAACTATCGAGTCCTTTTTAAGTCTTCTGATTATCTCATAGGTAACTGGCTTCATGTCGATCTCAATGATCTCCTCCTCAACTGATGTGGTGAAGTTAGCCTCGGCTTGTGTGAATGTGATCATGTACGGCTCGATAGCTTGAACAATCTTGTCATACTTAGCGTTGGTGTAGTCCTTAACCACAGAGTATCCTATGTTCTTCATGAACACGTCAACATAGTCAACAGCCCACTTGTAGAACGTGGTGTACTTAGAGAATGGTGATCGGTCTGAGATCTGGAACTGGTGGTAGACTTGAGAGTAAGACTCTGGGGACATGGTCCCAGATAGAAACATCATCGGCATCTTTCTAAACAACTTACGGACTATCTTCTGATACTTACCTGGCTTTGGCATTGCACCGTACTGGTGAGCCTCATCAAGTACGATGAAGTCATAGCTGGTGTCCTCAAGCTTATGAACAGACTCCTTGTTGATTATCTTAAGCTCGTAGGTGTAGCCCATCTTATCATAGTCACCCTGTATGGATGAGAAGGCTTTGATCTTTGTTATAAACAAAACCCTCTTCGCTCCATACATCCTCGCAGTTTCTAGAGCCATGATTGTCTTTCCGCAGCGAACAGCGACACATAGGTACACCAACCCCTTCTCCTTAATTATGGATAGGGATTTGTTTGCTATATCTATTTGGTAGTCACGTAGTTGCATAATTTTATTTATTTAAAGAAGTGAAAATATTGAAAACAATAATGAGGCTATTAGGAAAGCATATAGTAATCTTTTTTGTTCTATGTTTTTCTTTAATAGTTTATCTGTAAACCTTAAATCTTCTTTAAGATTATATATTTCACTATCTCTTTCTTTTACTATACTCATTAATGATTTTTCAAGGTGCTTCATTTTTTCAAGAGCTTCCTCTTTATTATAAACTAACCACCTTCCATTAAAAGCATTTTCATAAACAAATGCACCATCTACAATATCTTTTGAAAGTTTAACTTGCTCTACCATATCTTGATACTCATCATAAGGCATTCTTATTTCTTTTCCCATAATATTATTTATCTTTTTTAAGAAAACCTACAATATTTCCTTTTTCATCTACAATGTCGTTATACAACCCAAGTTTTTCATCTGCTTCCATTATATCTATCAAAGCTTGTTTTCTTTCGTAGACTTGATTACTATTCCAGTTACCACATTGCTCGCAAACATCACTACTACTCTCATCTACGTTCTTATCAAAAAAGTCTATTAAATTTTCGGCTATATGAATCCATACACCCGTATGAACATCATCCATATTAGCCTTAAGTTCTTCTATTAATAGAAGTCTCTTGTCTTGTACATCCTGCTTTAAGTACACATCATCTCTATCGCAGACGTCTATTCCATCTACGTTGACATATTGCCCGAAGCAATGCTCTATAATTTCTATTTTCATAATAATATAGTTACTTTTCTTGTTTCACAACCCATCTTATGAATACCTCCAGCTAAATGACACATAGGACATTTATCAGTCATGATTTTGTATCCAGTCTCAATTCTTTTAAAGTCTTTAACTTTATACCCCTTAAATCCAAGAGAATCTAAAGACATACCTCTAGATAGATAGGGACCTCCCGATGGATCCACCATATCTATTTCATCTCTTAAACAATCTACCATCATAGTATATTTATTACTTAAAACGTATTCATTCTTGATATTATCATACTTATGGACAGCTATTTTAAACTCTTCTGATGTTAGTAAATTACCCATGTCTTCACAATAAGCATTATATGCTCTTGTATAATCATTAGGCATACCTACTCTACAATACTCAAAGTTACCCTCCCATAGTATGTCGTGGTTCTCGTCTTTAGTGAACGTAAACACATCACCGTATCTGTTTTTATATTCCCTCATATAATTCTTTTTTAAGTTGTTCGTACTCATTAATAATATGTCTGTTCTGCCATTGGTGTTCTTGTAGTGCCTTGATAACTTCATCAACTGCTATTAATGCACATTGTTTAGCTTCATTATAAGTATAAGATATTACTACAGTTGGATTATCATATATTGGATATGTTCTTAAATACTTATCTATTAACTCCTTTGCTTTGTCTGTCATTTCGATCCTTTGTTAATTAAATAATACCATAACCACACAATCTTATCTCTTAAAAGCTCGTAGCCTATTATTGTTAGTATGTACTTCATAGTGTTGATTTTACGATTTGTTTTAATCTAGATAAATTACATAATAGAACATTATTACCTATATCATCTATACTCAAACAAGGTTTGTTGTATAATATATAATCCTCAGCCTCTTCTTTGGTTTTGAAGAAACATCTTACAGTTTCCCAAGGTGCGTATATACATTCTATTAGATTAGGTGTCCAAGCATTAAAACAAACTTTATCATCTTGAATATAATCTTCTTTCCAAACACACCACCACAAATGATCATTAACCTTCTCCCAATACTCAGGATACTCCTCTACGTTATCATGTCTAAAAGTAAGATAAGTACTAGATACATAAGTATCGCTATCTTTTTTATCTACCTCTGTTCCCAACTCAGGAGAGCCTGGATAGGTTTTTATTAATTTGTATTTCATAATCCTTTTTCTTTTTTAAATTTTTCAAACCAACTATAAAAGTTAGCTGTTCTTATTTCTCCTTGTGCTGTAACTAAACTACCTGTTTCTCCATCATCTTTATGTGTAAGAGCTTTTTGTAATAGTTCAATTACTTCTATTTCATTATATTTTTTTTCGTGGTCTTCTACAAACTTAATCATATCAGGTATTGTTATTTTAACTTCTCCTGATAGTATATGTTGTTTAAACTCTTTTTTAGTTTTGTAGAATTTACCTAAATGTTTATAGCTTTCCATAAACTTTTTTAATGTTTGTTCCATAATCTTACTTGTTTAATTCTTTTAAAAATTCTTGAAAATTTGTATCACCTTCTCTACCTAGATATAATCTGCCACAATGGTAAGATTTTAACATATCTTCCTCACTATAATTTCTCTGTTGATTTTCCATTTCTTTGGCTTGTTCTTCTTTAGCAATTAGCACATCTAATGTATGCCAAATATCCATTTCCATACTTGAGTCATCACATAGTTTTCTTGCTACCTTGATTTCATTTACTAACCATTCTACTGCTGTTTGTTTCATCTTATTTCTTTTTAAATTCCTGAATAATAAACTAAACCTAATATTACATCATAATAAAAATACATTCTTGCATCTCTATCTTCTTTTTTCCAATAGCCTTGCACCATAATTTTATTTGTTTTTAAATTGTTCAATAAATTTTATGTCCTTTTTTTAAAGGTGTACCATCAGAGTTTAAAACTTGAATATAACCTCTATCAGCAGAAATGTATATAAATCCATTAATAGACTTCACATTATAATCTAAATGATTACCAACCTCATAAGGGTCTTTTTTTGTTTCTAAATAAGAAAATGTTACTAAAAATAAAGTTGCTACTAAAAATATTCCTAAAAGTGTTTTCATCTTATTTGTTTTTAAGTTAATGAGTTTATAAACTCTATTGCTTCTTCTTTGTCGTCAAAAACTTCTTGTTCTATCCATTCACCACCAAATAGTGGTGTGGTAAAACAGTAATATAAATTATCTTTAGTTTTTCTTACTTCTCCAAAACTATCATTACCATAGCTATGTCTATACACTACTTCCATATCTTATTTATTTTTAAATTTTTCTAACCATTCTTTAGGTGTTTGCCATAAACTTCTATCCCAATTATGCTTATCCCTTTTATGTAATAACACTAATACTTCTTGTTCAGTATACATTCTTTGCTCTTGCCATTTATAAAACTTTATAGCTACTTCTTTAGCTAATTTTTTGTCTAAAGTAAACTCTTTATTTGCTTCGTCAATAAGTTCATTTAGATAAGTTTCTTCAAGTGTTTTTTGTTTCATTTTATTTGTTTTTAAAGTTTTTGAAATGTTTTACCTGAGTCATTTACAATGTAATACGTAACCCCATAATTGATAGTTAATGCATTTGGTAAATGTGTTGCATCAATAAATGCTTTTACTAAATCCCTTTTCTCTAAGTCTTCATTATTAGTATCTTCTCCAAAATACTGATTAAGTTTAAAGTCAAAGTCTTCTTTGCTTATGCTTTCTTTTCTGTAAAGCGTGTAATTTGTTCCTAAGTAGATGTTTACTTCTCTACCATCTTTTTCAATTGTTCTTAATGTGTACATATATTTATTTATTTATTTATTTTGCCTACTCTATTCAGTTTTCAGCTTCCCTGTTAATCTTATTTGTTTTTAATTATCTTATTACTTGTAATATCAACACAATTAATTCGATTATTCCAAGTATTGTTAATATCATTACTGAAAGTTTGTTTTGTGGTTTCATATATTATTTTTTTTTATAAAATTTATAAACTTGTTCTACTATCCAAGAGAGTAAATATGCCTGAGCTTCATCATTGTTAACATCAGGATGTATTCCTACACGCTTCATTACAAAGCTTGTAATATGGAAAGCCTCGTGAGCTATTGTACTAATAGTAAATGGTTCATCTATTAACTCCTTTTTATTTAGAAGTATTAGATAGTGCTTACCCTCTCTATGAGCATATCCTGAAAACTCAAACTTATCCAAGTTAGTATAGAACTTCTTATTTACCTCTTCTATCTCCTTTTCTGCATCATCGCATATTGCAATATGCAATACCTGATTATATATAGGCATAGTTACTCTCTTATACAGCATATCTTATTTGTTTTTAAATTGTTTTTAAATTCCACCTCCAAGTGTACCTAAGTATTTTTCATAAAGAGTATCAAGACGTTCCTTAGTTACTCTTTTTTCTTCCCAAGTTAAACCATTAAAATCTGAAAACCATTTTGCAAAATCTATTGCTCTATATCTTTCTATTTCAAACACTTTTTCTTGAGTATATCCTTGTTGTTCTCTTTCCATTTCTTTGGCTTGTTTAAATAAAGCTTCTAAATCTGCTTTTGTATTCCAAACAAATGAACCATTTGGATATTGCTCTGTTAAACAATCTTGTAACCATTCTACTGCTGTTTTCATAATTTCTTTTTAAATTCATTAAACCATTTTTTCTTTGCTTTAGGAAATGGTAAATCTCCATCTCTTAATTACCAACCATCAAGGAATGCATTTTTTACATCTTCTTCAGTGTAAAAATTTATATTACAAACTTCTTCGCTGAAACAAGTAATACCACAAGGTAATCCTGTTTGAATGCAAATAGTTTCTTCCTTTGGAATAATCTGCCCCATAGTTAAACCTCCATCAAAATCTTCATCAATTACTTGTTGTGTTTCTTGTTTATCAAAATCAATAAACTCATAAGCATTACATCTATTAGCAAGAATTTCTTCTATAGGAATAGATTTTACTTCGTGTTTCATAACATCTCTTTATTAGTTACTACCTCATACTTGGTATTTTTATTAATGATCTTTAGAAGTATAATCAATCTTTCTGCCTCACCGTAGTTTATTCTACCCTTCTCATCAAGTTTAACCACCAATCCGTTCCCATCATCAACTATTCGCATAGCTACATCTTTAGGATATGTCCAAGAATCATTATCTGAATATCTTAGTTTGTGTACGTTATCATGTACTTCATAATCGTACTCGTGTTTTCCGTCTACTATTATCATCATATTATTTATCTTTTAAATATTTATAAACCTTTGGCAACATGTCCATTGCCTTCTGTATGTTTTTGTAATATACTGTTCCTACATTCTCCTTTGAGTAGTACTCCAGTCCAGTCACCCTATCATAGTGATACTCCTTACCACATGCAGATATACCCCCCTTACGGATGGCAATATACGCTCCACTACCATATGGTTTGAGGTAGACCTGCCAGTCGTTCTCAATACACCACCTAAAATTGTCCACTGTACTCATAGCTCTCTACCTCTTTAGTTACCTGTTCTTGTTTCCTAAACCTCCAAGTGGCAAAGCACCCCTCCATACTCCTGTCAACAAGTCTGAAGTATCTAGAGGGGTTGTGCAACTCCTCAAGCCTAACCCCGACAACAAAGTCGGAGTCAACTACGTCTCTTATGGTGTAAGTCCTACCCTTGACAACCCAGTTTGGCATGTCGTTGTTAAGCTCCTCAGCGGTGTGTGGTTGCTTACCAGCATCGATACATATAACCTTATTCCCTATCTCCATTCTCGTAGATTTTTAATAGTTCTTTAATTGATAAAGTTCCCATATCTTCAGTTGTCAAGGTATCTAAATATTCTCCAAATCCTATTGCAAACTCTCTCACAAACTGTTCTTGCAGATCAATCTTGTCGGAGTTCCAAGTCTCTTGGTTTATCTCCATTAGTTTCTCTCGTATCATTAGAATAGCATCTCGTTATTGTTATGTGTCTCTCCGTCCTTCTCGATGAACTTGATCCATCTGCCGTTGTTGTCTCTACCCTCAAGAGGTGTTACACCAGTCTTATAAAGCCCAAACGCTATAAGCCACTTGTAGAATATGGTCCTACTAATAGTCATCTTAGCCTTCGGGGCAAAGTCAGGATTGTCTTGAATGAAGTCAATATAAAGGTCTTGCTTGTATATTAACTCGCCAGTCCTTAGCTTGTCGTTGTGAGGTACACCATCTATCATACCACACCACTCAATAAACTCGTGGCATGTCTCAGCAGACAGCTTACGGATCTTAAGGTTAACAAACTCACTCTTAACAAGACCAGTGCTTAGGTAAGCCTTAAGGTTGTTGATCATGTAGTTGTCAAACTTGCACCACTCCTCCTCATCCCAGTCATTGAACAGCATGCGTCCAAACTCAATGTATGGTGTGAACTCCTTGCTATAGAACTGCTTAAACTCCAGCTCCCACTTACGTCTCTCGAATGAGTTACCTTTACCCTTGATCGCATAATTAGTGGTGATCATGATCTTTGGTGATCTGTTGAACGGAAGCTTTATAGCATCCTTGTTCTTCTTCTCAACCGTCAAACCCTCGGTGACCACACTGAACAACCTCTCAAAGTCAAAGTGTTTCTTTACGTCATCAAAGCAAAGTACCTGTGTACCAACGTTCACCGTGGAGTAGTTAAATGACTTATCAAAACTAAATGCCTTACCATCTATTGTAACAGCCCTCTTGATCTTTGACAGAGAGTTAACGAACAACCCCTTTCCAGTCCCACCCTCTGGGTTATCTGATATAACCTCATCATTAAGAATGATAGCTGGGCAGTAGGATGGGTTCTTGTACCCATGCATAAGGAAACCTATGGTGCTCTGCATCGACTTAACCCTCTGAGGATCGTCTCCAGATATGTTAGATATGAAGGTGGAGAAGTCGCAGTCCATAACCTCACATATAGCGAAGTCTCTATCCACGACCTGATCCTTCCAGATGTAACCACCTAGATCGATATAGTCAATAATGTTAACGCTATCTTTTGTAACCATCACAGCACAGTTATTATAGTAAAGGTAAGCCGTATTCGCATCGTCCTCAACGAAGTAAATATCAACTGACGAAAGCAAAGATAGGAAATCTTCTTTGAAAAAACGTGTTTTATCTGCAAAATAATTATAAACTGACAGATCCTCAGTGTTTTCAAGGTACTTAAGCACAAAATCTTTTATCTCTTCCTCCGATGTGTTGTCAATAAGGTTGTTTGTAACCTTAACAAACACAAACGTCTTGGTGTTCTCTGGGTAGAACTTATAGAATCCGTTATCCTCAAGGAACTCCTTAAACAGGTAGTGAACTATATTGATCGCTCCCTTATCACTCTTGGTCCAGAACCGTTTCACATCGCTATCGACCTGCTCTAGGACCGAGTCAATGATCGACTCGTCTATGTCTGACATCTCGTTCTTAAGCTGTTTGGCTGTCGATCCCGACTTTACCTTCTGCCTGAGCTGTGACATACGACCATTGTCCTCATAGTACTTCGTTCCGAACTTATGGGTGTGGTTGTATGCCGAATTGATCGTTGTCTTAATCTCTGATAGTGGGAAGTCACTTGACTCGAACTGCCCCATGATGTACTCAGCTAGTGACTTGTTGATTCCGTAGTCATTAAATGCAGCTGCAAGTATGTACACGTTGTGGTTACGCTCACCATCAACTAATCCATAACGCTTTGTCCACCAAGACATTAGGATGTCAACTATCTTGTTCTCGTTTGTGATTGGTATGGTAGGTACTGATGTGGCTCTGTCCATCTCTATGTACTCTGCCTTATCAATTGTGTCCCATATCTTCGAATCCTTGTTAACGTATATGTTCTTATCATAGGACTCGTAGCACACCCTTGATATGTTCTTGGATGTCTTGTCGAAGTACTCAGAGTTGAAGTGGTTCTGTAGTGAGTTAAAGTAGTTAAGGTGGTTCTCTATGTCCGATGGTACCCTAACAAGTACCTTAAGACCATCTCCAGATGGGGACACAAACACAGAGTAAACGTATGCGTCCTCAGATAGTTTCTTCTTCTGATCCAGCATAGCCTTCTTGCTTGGGTAACCATCAAAGTCAAGGCATATGATCCCACTATGACTAACGATAGCGTTGTCGGCTCTCTTGGTGAAGGTTCCAGAGAAACATATCGCTGGTAGCTCCTTCTTGATCTCGTTTCGTGTGGTCTTGTCTTGCTCTTGCTGGATGCGTTCAACGATGTCCTTGCTGGAGCCAGTCTGTATTCTGTTAAGCACCACATCTATGTTTCTATAGAATGGTGTTGACGTGTCTCTGATATTCTTAAATATTGTTATCATTTATCAGTTGTTTAATACGTTGTTGTTTGTTTCTTAGTAGTATTCCTATAGCCTCTAGAACTATGATGTCGGGCATCTTTACAGAGAATCCTATCGTGTTAGGTTCGCTTACAGCGTAGGAGAAGTTGCTAATGGTTGACACCCAACTCTTAGAGATGTCCCTCTCTTGCTTTAGCTCGATGTCCACCGACACCCAAGCACCTACTTGATTGTCAAGCACGTACTCTGCTATCTTATTGATGGCATCTATGTCGTCTTGAGCCTCCTTAATTTTTTGGTACCTCTCAGAGACTCTCTGCATGTCGTCTAGGTTCATAATTTCTTTTTATATAAGAATGTGTGTTTTTCTTCAAATACTTTGTGACAGAAATCCAACTCTTCTTGTGTTAATAGTTCATAGAATATTTTAAACTTTCCCGTGAAACCACAACTCTTTATGCAAGACTTATCGTTTAAATAATTCCTGTAACTCTTACGTCTCTGATCTAAATAAAAATTAAATTTATCTGTGCCATCGTATCTTGAGTCCATAGATCTTACCGTCCCAAATAATCCAATGAGTTTTTCAGACGATACCTGATCTTTTGTGGTTATATTGTCTTGACCTAGTATGGTTTTTAGCATCTCTTTAGTCGTCTTTACAGGCATGTCCATAACGAATGCTAGTGTTTGATAGTTAAGTGTCATATTACTGCATATATTATCATTGTTATTAATGAGATAAATACTATCCAAGCACCTACCTCTTCTATAATTTCTTGTTTTCTGTTTGGTATCATAATTCGTTTAGATCTTGTTTTAGTCTTTCTATAAATGTTTCTTCTCCATCATCTCCTGATAGTAACCAATCAATTCGTTGAGCGTACACATAGGCTTTCCTTAGTATCTCTACACCTTTTTTGAACTCCTCAATGATATCGTCTGGATGCTTGTACCAGTTTTTATCCTCTGGGTACTTCTCATACCACTCGTCATTTCTCCAGCCTTCATTCTTTAGTTCTTCTCTTGTTTTAGCACGACCATTGCGTTCTATCTCTTTTTCAATCTCATCAGCTATCATTGTGATGCTATATTGTGTGTACTCAAATGCTCCTCCACTCATAATTTTTCTATTTCTTGTTTAACTTCTTGCCAAAATGGTTTCATCACTTCATAACAATTTTCTAATATTTCATCAACTGCTATTAATGCTAACTTATATGGTCTTCTATTATCGCAATCCCTTAAAGGAATATTTACATAAAACTTACCTACTAACTCCTTCGCTTTGTCTTTTGATGTCATAGTTCTTCGTCTGTTATATCTTCTCGTTCTTGTAATATTTGAAGCAGTCTATCTGCTGTAAGCGTGAATGAAGCTAGTGCCTCTTCCGTTCCAAACTTACCACAATCTCTATAAAAATTAACCGACATTAATGTGTCGTTTGAGAATGCTTTTATCTTCATTGTAGTGGTTTGGTCTTCTTGTGGTTTGTACAACATAACTCTTAAGGTTTAAAAAGCCCCTCGTGAAAGGGGCTTGGTTAATGTTAGAATGGAAGTCCGTCTTGTACCCCATCTGTTTGAACAGGTGCCTGAGGTTGTCCCTGTTGCTTTGGCTCGAATGTGTCCAGCTCGATGTAAGGCTTACCACCTTGGCTGTTCTTGATCTGTAAGTTCACCCATCCGTTCTTAGCGTGCTTTCTTAAAAATGCCGTAGCATCTTCAACCTTAACACTAATGTTTCCCACCACGAAGTCAGGTGCTTTCTCGTTTCTTTTAAAAATAAACCCATCTGCGAAAATTTTGTCCATAATACATTAAATTTAATTGTTAATAATTACTCCTCGTGTGAGGTCACTTATCAGTAGTTGACTTTTGCAAATATATAAAAATTATAACACTTCTTGAATAAAATAGTTATTTATTTCTTCAGTCTTGTCCTTACCGAAGAACTTATTGTACACCTCACACGCTTGCTCGACCTTGTTCTTACCACCCATCACGAAGTCCTCACTTGGCTCGTACACACCCAATCGATGGCTCTTCTTACAGATCACAAAGAACACCAACGGCTTGCCAAACAACTGCTGATAGATGTATGCCTGACTATCATAGTTGTACTTACGTGCCGACCATTTAAAGTCGTCAATGTCCGAGGTGGTCTTGATGTCGATCAGCATGTCCTCACACACAATGTCTGCCTTGCCCTTGAACGGAAGACCAAATATCTCACCGATGGCTGGCTCCTCATAGATGTTGCTTGGGTTGTAGATGTTGTCATAGAAGTGGAAGTTACCCTTCATCGTTGCAACCAACGTGTCCAACTCAACCTGTTCGTGTCTAAGCAGTAGCATGTCCTTGCCACTCTTGGCAACGGCATCCTTGTAGATGTTCGTGTTACGTGTGGATGCCTCAACAACCTCAAAGTTAACCAACTTCTCAGGCTCAAGCATTGCCGTGTGCAGGTAGCTACCCTGTAACATCGGCAATGTAGGTGCCTCTCTAACCTTAAATTGTTTTGGGTTCTTTAAAAGTGATTGAATATCACTATTAGATAAAAATTTAGATCCAAACTCTCCGTAGTAGTTCTCGTCATCTCTTAATTGTTCTATACTCATAATCTCTTTAATATGTTTTTAGGTTCTAGTCTATGACTAATTAGTATGTGGTCTACAGCCAACGCAGCCTCACGCTCCGTGTGGTAGTCCTTGATAAATTTCTTGTTGTCTATTTGTATTCTCATACGGAACATTTCGTGTCCGTTATGTGAGCAGAGGTACACGTGCTCGTACCTCTCACTCCTTCCCTTGTGTTTAAAACTTATTTGTGCCATAACTCTTTATTACGTTTAACGTTTCCTCGTATATCCTTAACATCTCATCCAACTCTCCTATCTGCTCCTGCTTTAACTTTGCGTACTTCTGCAAGGCGAACACATAGTTTGGATAGTACCACCTGTCAATAAACTCAACAACCTCACCCTTCTTGTTTGTCTTGTGACAAATCTTGTTCAGTATTACCCCCGAATAACTATCAGGGGTAAGGTAAAAATCTTTATCTAATTCTTTCATAATATTGTTTTAATTAATTTTTTAAGACATTCAAGTTCTGCTTGTTCGTGAGTAGGATATACTAAAGAAACTTCTTCAACTATATCATCATTTTCACTATAAATACAAAAAGCAAATCCATGTCTCTTTGAACCTTCTATAGTATAGTATGCTTCGTGCTTCTCTCTAAACCATCTAAATGCTTGTTGGTAAAGTGGTGCTGAGCATTGTGTGCTTAGATTAGAATTTAGAAAAGTAAATAATTTATCTGTTCTATGACTATAGTATAACATACCATTTTTATCATATGCTTGTAAACAAGGTTCATCAAATCCTAATTCTTTTAAAGCAAGTGCTTGTTCGTAAGGTATAAATTCTTTTTCCATAATTAGATTACTTTAACAAGTCCCCCAAACTCTTTTTTACTGAGGTACTCAGGTTATACTTAACGCTCAAGTTCTTAACGATAGACGCAAGGTCTAATTTGGTTTTGTTGGCTGTAACATACGCAACAACACCAGCCCAATTGGAATCATTAACAGCCAAATCTATCTTATTAATAGGGGTTTTGGCTGACTTTACCGTGTCGATTAGGTCTTCACCAGACCATAGCGAAAGCCCCAATCCGTGCATAGCAATAGCCTTTGTCATAGACCTCTGTATTGTCTTGGTCACGTCAAACGAGGTAACGTCCTCAATCTTGATTGACTTGTTGTTGTAACTCATAATCGGAAGATAATCTATATGCTCTATTCCGTCAACTATAACGCCCACCTTTACATATGCTGTCTTGTGGTCAGTGAAATAGTTAAGACCTGTTAGGCTGTCCTCGTACACAATTCTTTGTGCTGTTGGATAGTTCTGCTTTAGCAACGACCAAGCGTTACTCCAACTTAGGTAGTCTTGGTTACCCTTCTTTACAATCTTTGACTTTACGTCAACCTCTGATAATTTTTTAAATACGTCCATTGTTTTTAATTTAATTGTTTATGTAATAGTTTTAATGTGTCGGTGAAGCGTGACATCAAATCGTTTCTGCTCTCTTTTAAGGCTTGATAATGACGTGTGTTGTTCCTTTGGTTAATCTCGGTGATTATCTTCTTGGAAATGCGCTCTAATGACTTCCTGTAGTTCTTTATAGCCATCGTGTAGCACCCAACCTTCCAACCTCGAAGAAGAAACAACTCGTACTCATCGTTAGTTAACTCCGTGTAGAAGTCATTGCTAAACTTTGTGTTGTAGATTTTAATCTCTCCGTTCTTGTTCTCCATTTTTATACCCTTTCGGATATATGATACCGAATCACTAGTGGTTAGCCGTGTACTTAAGGCATCGTTTACTGCCTCATTCCATATATTTGTCATAGTTTTAAATTTTAAAATTAAGCCATTACTCTCCACGGCAAAAGTCACGCATACAATAATTTACTGAGTTATGAATAACATCCACCAACCAATATCAGCAGTGATACGACCATTATTGCGACCTACATTGTAGCGTTTACAAGGATTCTTTATTTGATTGGTGTTTATATGTTTTCTCGTAGTACTCCTTACCAAACTTAAATGGTACAGCACTATTGTAAGCCTTTTCAATTTGTTGACGTTCCATTTCTTTGGCTTCTTTAGTTATATCTTTTAACCTATGTCCTGCAAGTGAATTGTTTAATTGCAAAAATGTTTTATTTATAAGGTTTCTGTCAACTTCTGTTAATTCACTTACTAACCACTCTACTGCTGTCATAATCTTATCTCTGTTATTGATGTTATACGTTTGTACTGCTTGTCAAATATTAGCAGTGCCTCGGCTATCGTGTCAGCCTCCACTATCGTCTCTAAGTCCACGCACTCGTCGTTGCGTTCTGCGTAGTACTCTATTAGATACCTTCTCATTATGTCATCATGTTGTTATACACTCGTCTATATGCCTCGGACATTCTCTCGTTGTCCGCGTAGTGTATTGTTTTTACTCTCTTTAGCATCCACTTCTCAAAGCGGAGCATCTCTTTAATTGCTTTCTTCTCCATCGTGTAATCGTTTTATGTATAGGTTAGTGTTAAATGCCATCCTCTCTAGGTCGGCAATGTTCGTGTGGTAGTAGTCGTCAGGGAACCACATGTCTATAAGGCTTTGCCCCAACATAAGGTGCTTAAATCTTGGCACAAAGTAAGGATTGGTGCCGTTATATAGTGTGAACGACTTGTCACCTATCTGACGGCTGTAAAGCGTTAGCGTTAATCTCTTCATATACTCTCTTAAGTTTGTTAATAATAAATGTGTTGTCGGGATGCATCACCTCCATAAAGGTAATTACTAGCTCTAGGTCTTTTATTGTAGACATAACGATAAATTTTTAAATGTTAGTTCTCTCTTCAGTTCTGCCTTGGCTTGCACCCAACTCAAGCCGTGCTGTTGCTGTTTGTCATTAACTAGTATACCGAATATCCTAGCGTGTCTCTGCATACGCATCACCTCTGCTTGTATGCATACTCTGTTAGTTCTTGGTCTCATATGTTGTCCTCTATTATGTAATAGCCAATGCTATCTAGTTCAATTGTTTTAATAAGTTTAAAGTTCTCGTCGTATAACTTTACGTGGTCATCGTTAATAAGTTCCATATGATACTCCACCTTTGGCAGTTGCCTCTTGTGAAGGTTAGCAAAGATAATCGATAGTAGGGCGGTACAGCATATCACTATCACCGCTATTGTTGTTTGTAGTCTATTCATTAATTCCGTTTATTGCTATTCCTACTACTAGTGTCATAAAACCTATTAGGAATATTGTTGTTAATGTTATTTGTATAATCTGTTCTGTTCGTTTCATTATAATGTTATGTTTTTAGTGTGCTGGTAATATTTATCGTATAGGTCATCGTGGTACGCTACCTTGTCCTCAAGGTCGAAGCCGTTGTGCCACTCATCCTGAAGTTCATCCTTAATGATGCGTGCATCGTGTCCGAATATACCCGTGTAATCTACATCACCGAAGTGAATTTCATTCAGTGCCTCTACAGGCAACGCGCAGTACCAATTCAGTAGGTACGTCTCTAAATTAATTGTTAAGTTTTTCATAATGTTTTAGTGTCAAGGTGACGTTTTTTATGTCCCTATTCTATTATATATATATTCTTTATTTATTATTATTTTTTTTTACGTAAAAGTAGAAGAAAAATCGTCGTAACGACACTAATCTGTTTAACTAGTTGAAACCTAAAGGTTTAAACCATGACAAACTTTTTAAAAAACGACACGGCTACGACGATTATCGACACTAATTGATAGTTTTAAAGTATTTTCTATCAAACTTGTATCTATTTCCTTTGTGGCTTGGGTTATATGCAAGCACTTCCATTGACTCAGTACTTACTGCAATACACTCCTGAGTCATTACTGATGCAAGATTTTCAAAGTCGGATAGTATCTTTGAGTCTCTGCTGTACTTGTACTCAAACAAGCCAACAAACGTTTCCTCGGGATGACCTTCGTACTCTGCCGTGACTATTTGATAAGCCATTAAACGATAACTACTATCGTTAGCCATTCTATCTATTACCTGCTCTGCCGTGTATGGGTTGTTACCTAACCCGATGTTAATTGTTAGTGTTTTCATAATTTTTAGTTTTATTGGGCACATAAGTCCCAAGGGTTAATGTTTGTTTTTTTAGTTATGCCTAGTCTCTTACATATAAACTTGGCTAGTTTAGTGTTTACCTTAGGCTCCTCTATTTCAGCACTTCCTAGGTGTGCAACCAAAGTGCTAGGGCTTACGCCTAGTACTCGGGAGCAGAACTTTACGTCCTGACCTAAGTAGTATTTTTTATCAAACGCATCTAGCGTCCAATCGTGACCAAAGCCGTAGGCTCCTCGTGTAATTAATACTCTCATAATTAAAATGTGTTTTCACGTACCTCTACGTGGTTGTTAATAAAATAGTTTAGTTTGTCTATGCTGTCAGCATGGTAGGTGGTGCCCTGCACCTTTGCCGTGTACATTGTACGGATAACACCTGTACAAGTTACTTGTGTGTATGTTCTAATTTCCGAATACATAATCTATAATTGTTAAAAGTTGGCTTAGTACTATTACTGCTATAAGCAGGAAGGTGGCCAATATACAGCCACCTTGAATTTCGTTTCGTTTCATATTATTTTATGTTTACGTTATTTAATATCTTTTGTGCCTTGATGATTGCCTCGCACTCTGCAAGCAAATCCTCCGCATATGCCGTGTCGTCATCGTCTAGCATATCAATTTCCTCTACCATATACAGCATCTTGTCGTGGTATAGGTCAAAGAATGCACCCAATTCTAGTTGGCTGTACAATTTATGAGCTCGTGTTGAAATTTGTTCTAGTGTTTTCATAATATAAAGTTTTTAGTGTTTCGCCATTCTGTGGCTCATCAGCAAGAGTAACACACTCTTGGACACTTAACGACGTCAATCTATTTGAATGACTATCGTAGCTTCGGACTTCAAGGATTACTTTGACCTTCTATTCCAGAGTAGCTACACCCTATTTTATAGTCTTTTATGACTCCCGCCACTTTCTCGCTGTGGTCTCGCAACATCCTGCTAGGAAAGGATGACATCCGATTTAATAAGTGGTTAACTCCACTCGTTCATTTCTTTGACAAACCTACGGCGACTATATTTGATGACCAAAATTAAAATGTTAAAATTTTGTTAAAACTTTAATATACCTTATTTTACTAGGCTTCACGAAGGTTACCCCATTGTAATATAGTATATACACACGCACGTATATATATATAAGGAAGTTAAACGATTGTTTAATATTTGGTAGTACTTAACACTTACACGTAGCATCTTAGGTGTTACCCCCCGTCACAGCCCTTGAATGCCCCTAAAACGCATTTTAAAGCCATTTGCGGCACGATATTACCCCAAGACGATATAATATACCACCTCCTTCGAGTTCGTTGCTTAAACGCAAAATACCAATAAACATAAGGTTTTGCGTCTGCAATAAATCTATTGCTCGATAGATTTTATCTATCATTGTTTGTGTCTATTGTTTATACCAATACAATAGTTATTGTTTATAGTTAATCAGCTCGGTCAGTCACTCAAGGTCTATACCAACTACCTTGTATCGCATAGTACCGCACATCGCAATATGCAATACTCTCTCACGGCATAGCAAGTTACCTTGCATAGCATAGTAGTAGGCACAGCCAAGCCACTGCACCTAGCCACTACCCCACCACCACGCAGAACGTGACAGCACACCACCTACCCCCACCACTGCACCCGTCCCGAAAAGCCAAAAAAACTGAAGGAAATAGGCAAAAACGGTACCCCCGTTGCTGATTTGAAGTCGTTTTCTTTTGGCACCCCGCCTCGCAAAACCGCCCTATTATCCCCAACCCCTACATATCTGATTATTTTATATCTTTGCAAAAAATATATCATGGAAAAGAAAAAAGATTTAAGTGGGTTGTTAGTTAAGGACGGAAGGTTATTAAATTACCAACCTGATGGTCAGAACTTGATCAAAAAAATCTCTCACATTAAGAGAGAAATGAAAATGAATGAGAAGGTAAACACCATTCTTAGAGCCGAGCAAATTAAGAAAATGTTCTAAAAACACGTTTTTACGACGATTATCGTCGCAACGGTGTCGATTTTAAAAAAGTTTGTCATGGACTTTTCTGAGGATTGATATGGGCTAACAAGGTTTAGTGTCGCTGCGACGTTTTTTTTCCTATTTCTACATAAAAAAAAATATATAAAATAATAAATATATATATAGTAGAATATGGACATAATTTTCGTCATAACGACACAAACTTAAAAATATGGAAATAGCTTTAGAGATGTCACCCAACTACTGTATGTTTGGTTTTAACTTCTTTCAGAAGGACGAGCTGTATGACTACAGAGAGGTTAACATTTACTTCTTCATTTTAAAACTCAGCATCACGTGGTAGCAATTGTTGCTATATTAATTATAGCTTTTATACCAATTATAGAAGAGTTTAGAAAAAAATAAAACATTGGCAAAAATGTATTACATTTGCCAATAATTAAATCAATTAAATTAAATGGAAAACTACATGTACTCCCCTAAGGAGTTAGTCTTCGACCAAGAAGGTCGTGAGCTATTAATTAATGGTATCACTACCATTGCAAAGGCTGTTAAGAGCACGCTAGGACCAAGAGGTAATACTGTTCTTATAGAGTCAAGGAACCACACACACGGTATAACGGTCACTAAGGATGGTGTGACAGTTGCAAAGAGTATTGACCTTACCAACCCAGTTGAGAACCTAGCGGTTAAGATGATGAAGGAGGCGGCTGATAGGACTGCGTCAAGTGCTGGTGATGGGACAACAACGGCTATTGTGCTGACAGAGGCTATTGTTAGGATTGGCATGGAGCTCCTGACGGAGAAGCACAACGTTACCGAGGTTATTAGGTACATGAACCTTATAACGGATGAGGTGATTGCTGACCTTAAGAGAATGAGTCGTAAGGTTAAGGGTAACACGCTAAGGGATGTTGCCGCTATATCTGCCAATAATGACAAGGAGCTTGGAAGGATTATTGCTGACGCATACCAGAAGGTTGGAAGGGACGGTATCGTTACGATAGAGAACTCTCAAACGGCTGACACGTACTCAGAGGTTACTAACGGTATAAAGGTTGCAAGGGGTTACACGAGCAAGCTGTTCGTTAACGACTTTAAGAAGGACGAGTGCATCATGGATGATGTTTATGTCTTGGTTACGGACCAGGAGATAAGCAACATACTATCGATTGAGAACGTTCTTAAGCCAATCATTAATGATAACAAGAAGCTGCTGATCATTGGGCCATGCACGAGCAATGTGGTTAACACGCTTGCAGCGAATGTGGCTCAGAATAATCTTAAGCTTTGTAACATTATGCCACCACAGTTTGGGTACAAACAACAGGAGCTTATGGCTGACATTGCACTAGCTGTTGGGGCTAAGTACTTCAGTGAGCAGACTGGTGATGACCTGAGCTTGATTAAAATGGAGCACCTTGGTAAGGCGGACCGTATCATTGTGGATAGAGACAAGACGGTTATAGTTAGATCAGAGCAGACAAGCGATGAGATTAAGGAGCGAGTTGAGCAGCTATGGGTTCAGCACAACCTGGCAAAGAGGAAGTCAGAGAGGGACGCTGTTAAGGAGCGTATCGCTTCGCTAACTGGTGGTGTTGGTGTGATATATGTTGGTGGTAACTCTGACATTGAGCAGAAGGAGAGGTACGATAGAGTTGATGACGCTGTGTGTGCGGTAAGGTCTGCGTTAGAGGAGGGCATTCTGCCAGGTGGGGGTTTGGCTTTGTTTAACATTGCGGATAAGATCAGCGAGCACACGATTGACATGATGGATGAGTTAAGTCATAACGAGTACATCGCAAGGATGATAATGTCAAGAGCTATTGAGACACCACTGTTGCAGATCATAACCAACGCTGGTAAGGATGGGTTCGAGATCATGAATCAAGCTGAGGCTGGTCAAGGATACGATGTTAAGAACGAGGTCTATGGTGACATGTTTAAGATGGGGATCATTGATCCGCTTAAGGTTACCAATAACGCGTTAAAGAACGCGGTGAGTGTTGCCACAACTATTTTAAGTACAAACGCAATTATAACAATAGCAAGAGCATAATGGGAAAAATAAATGTAATAGAAGTAGACATAAATAAAGTTATAATAGAAAAGGCTAGAAATGGCTATCAAGTATATTTAAGAGAATGGAATTATAATGGTCAAGCAACTCCAATTCCTTATGTTTTTGAAACCATGGAGGGTTTATTAGATTTTGTTAAAGAACAATTTGAAAACAATTAGATATGAAACCAATCGCAAAATATATTCTAGTAGATCCGATAGAGGAGCAACTGAAGACAGAGTCTGGGCTGATACTTTCTGGATCAGACGCAAGTGAGATGAGATACAAGAAAGCCAGCATAGTTGCTGTAGGGACACATGTTACCGACATAAATGTCGGGGACATTATCTACTATGACAACAGATCTGGCTATAGTGTTTTAATAGAGGACAAGCTCGTTACAATCATTCTTGAACGTGACGTTGTCGTTGTCTTATAGACTCGTTCATTTTAATAATCATGCCTCTATACGATTTATACTGTGTAGAGGTATTTTTTTTGAATATTGGGTTCTTGTTAGGGTTCTCTGATATTATATCGTCTCCGCTAAGCTTTTTGTAGAACGCATTCATTATACGCTTGGCTTTAAACGATAGTGTGTAAAGGTCTGACTCGGTACGAGCATGACGCTCTCTCCACTTAATAACCCACCCATCAGTTACAAGACCGTTGAATCTTTCTATGTTCCATCCCATTATCTTCTGATAATCGTCAAAATCTCGTCTTGTGAATAGGTTCTCCCCATAAAGGAATAGCAGCATCTCAAGCTCTGCGTATTTTATTCCATAGGTCTCACGAACCCAGAAACGAACCACTCTGAAATACTTCAACCAGTCATGCTCTGGTGTTCTACGATAGTAGGTTTTAGTTATTATCTTCTTAATTTTCATATAAATTTAATTATTATCTTTGCAAAGATAAATAAAACAAAACTAAGATGGCAAAAATAAGTGTGTATCCTACAATATCGTCTCCATTAGGTGATGATATACTGATTGGAACCGACATACATCACCAGGATGCAACGAAAAATTTTATGATCTCTGACATGTTCGCTATTGGTTTAGACACCAGCGTTACTAAGCTTAAGATCTACGATCCTACACTGTACGGATACGGAGAGGTAAGTCTTGATAACGATGTGTTCAGAGTAAAAGGTGCTCCTACAAACACAAGAAACTTATTATTATCAAGTGCAACTGGATACTTATCATTTAAGAAAGATAATTATGATGTTAAGTTAGACGCTACAGCTAATACAGACAGTAGAACATATGTTTTACCAGATGCTAATGGTCATGTAGCATTGGTTGAAACAACCACTCTACAACAAGTAACATCTCAAAATGGTACTACAACAAATGATATATTTGTAAATAGATTAGGTATATATGATGAAGTTTTTGAAGGATATGCTAACATTCAATCTAGAGATTCAGAAATTTATTTTTTTAATGCGCCTCAGCAAAATGTATTTAGTATAAAGGAGACTGGAATAACTATAAAAAATACTTCAAATTCACGATATGGATTAATAAATCCATCATTAATAACTGACTATAGAAATTATGATTTACCAGATAAGTCAGGAACAGTTGCCTTAACAAGCGACTTGAGACCTTATAAGGTTTTTACAGCTTTGTTAACACAAACTGGAGGAAGTGATTCACAAACTACATATGTTGGACCTAGTTATGGAAATAATTTAACTATAGGAATTTCATATACTATAGGAGATAATGGTGTAACTGCAGATTTTACAAATGTTGGTGCTCCTAATAATAATGTAGGAACAATTTTTATTGCTACAGGAACAGTTCCTGCAGATAGAGGAGATGATAATACTTATTTAACTTTTAATGGTGGTGCTCCAGTAGCAACTGTATTAGAAAACACTATTGGAAATATATGGTTTACTTATGATAGTGTTGGAACTTACTATTGTAATTCTAATGGATTATTTATTATTGGAAAAACAGTAAATACATTACATCAAACTGGAAACATATCTGATTTTGGAGATGGTATTTATTATGCTTATATGTATATAACTAATCCAAATTTACAAAGAATTGCAATTTTAGATCAAACATTGTTACAAACAGATGATATGTTAGATGATAAATTAATAGAAATAAGAGTTTACAATGCTTAAAAAAGGAAGTTCTAAGAAGGTTATATCTGAGAATATTAAAACAAATGCTAAGAAGTACGAGTCAAAATTATCTTTAAACGGTAAAATGTCTTACCTTAAAGGAAATATAAAGAAATGAAAACAGCAGCTTGGACTAGAAAAGAGGGAAAGGATCCTAAGGGAGGGTTAAACTCAAAGGGAGTTGCTAGTTATAGAGCTGAGCATCCTGGTAGTAAGTTAAAGACTGCCGTTACAACACCTCCTTCTAAGTTAAAGCCAGGTAGTAAGGATGCAAACAGAAGGAAATCATTCTGTGCAAGAATGTCTGGAATGCCAGGACCTATGAAGAAGCCAAACGGAGAGCCTACAAGAAAGGAATTATCACTAAAAAAATGGAACTGTTAATATTATGAAAGAAAAAAAAGGAATGGGATTTAAGGCTGCCGCTGTAGCTATCTCAAAGAAACAAGGAATACCAATGAAGAACGCATCAGCTATACTAGCTGCTGGAGCAAGATCTGCATCACCTGCTGCAAAGAAAGCTAATCCTAACTTAAAAAAAGTAGTAAAGAAATGAAAAACTTCATGACCGTAATGTCTGGTGGTGGTTTAAAAACTAAGTCTACCATAATGAACAAGCACCTATCCATGGAAACTAAAACTGGTAAAGAATCCTCTGAAAGCCCTAAGGAAATGGCTAAGGAGATAGCTATATCTAATGTTAAGATGTTAATTTCTAAAAAAAGAAAGTAATGAGACTAGGAGACAGAATAGAAAAGGTAACTAAGGCTACAGGTGTTAAGGCTGCTGTTGATTATGTTGCAAAAAAAACAGGTAAAGACTGTGGCTGTAATAAAAGAAAGGCTGCATTAAATAATCCAAACTTATTAATAAACAAAATATTATAAAACATGCAATACTTAAAAACGCATTACGGAAGAGCAACTCCAATTATTCAAGATGATGACATTAATATGCCAAATCCTGCAAACGCTGGGTTGTCAGGTACATCTGAGGTTTCTGATGTATACTTATTAGTTGATAATGATGCTGTATTTACAACTAACTTAATTGGAAATACAGTTATATCTACTGGATCTTTAGCTACTGTAACTGGTTTTATTGATGAAAATACATTGATTTTATCTGATGATATAGCATCTGGAGGAGCAATATATACGTTATATGTTCCAACTCCAAATGAGGGATTTTCTATTTATATTCCACAAGGTTCTAATGGTAATCTTCAGATAATGACTGTTGGAGGAGATGTGGTAACATTCCCTGGTGCTGGAGATAAAAACGCATCAATGATACTGCCAGTACAAGCACTAAGAGTTCTTGAAGCTCAAACTGCATTAAGTGGACTAATAGCTCTTTGGTAAGATGACACATAACGATTTGAGATTATATTTATTAAACTCTTCAGCTTTTTTCTTATCACTTTCATCACAAGGTGAAACATTTTTAAGGTTTATACTTTTAATAGTATCGATAATATATACCGTTTGGAAATTAATAGATAGAAAGAATGGTAAAGATGATTAATTATTTTAAATCATTATTAAGTTCAGAAAGTAATAATAGTTCTAAAAGATTTATAGGATTAATAAGTAGTATATCATTAATAGTTGCTATGTTTATATTTAATACTGATATATTAGTACAAGCAGTAACTGCATTAGCTGGAACAGCATTAACTGCAACAGCATTTGAAAAAATATTTAAAAAGTAATGACACCTGAAGAATTTGTAAAAACATATTTACCTGAAGCAAATAAAGTTGAGAAAGAAACTGGATTTAATCATCTTATAACTCTTACTCAGGGTGCGCTTGAGAGTGGTTGGGGTAAGAAAGCTTTGGGTAATAATTTCTTTGGTATTAAATGGAGTGAAGGTAATAAACAAGATAAACAATTAATTACAACAACAGAGTATCATTCAAAAGACTCTGTAAAATATCCTGAAGTTATAAGTGTAGTTAGACAACCTAATGGAACTTTTAAATACACAGTAAAAGATTGGTTCAGAAAATATAAGACACCAGCAGAAGGATTTGAAGACCACATAACTTTTTTTTTAAAAAACCCTAGATATTCTAAAGCTTTATTAGTTAAAAACAATCCAAGTAAATTTTTTGAAGAGATAGCTAAAGCAGGATATGCTACAGCACCTGATTATGCAGACCAATTAAAATCTGTAATGAATTCAGTAATTAAAAGACTACCAAAATGAAAAAAATATTAATTTTATTTATTGTGTTTTCAATGTTGCTATCTTGTGGTTCAAGAAAAGTACAAAAAAGTAATATCACAGAAGATAAAAAAGAAGAGATTGAAACTCATATAGTAGATACATCTAGTGTTGTTATAAATACAGATGTAAACACAAAGACTTTAGATACATCTTCATGTTCAGAGATAGAGATAACTCCACTAGACACAACAAAGCCTTTTATATACAATAATAAGACATTTAAAAACGTTGTTTTAAGGATTAAAAAACACAAGAACAATATAAGCACTCAAACAACTGAGAAAGTGTCTGAAAATCGCCATAATGCAGTCACAACGACTTCTAAGAATAAAACTCAGACACAGATAGAGGTTGTTAAAAAGGATATAGATAAAAAAGAGAGTTTATTATCATACTGGTGGATATTATTATTAATCGCAATAGCGTATATTGCATACAGAGTATATGACAAAAATAAGTATATATAGTCTTGATACTAATGTCAAGGGTAACGATAGATGGATAGGATCTGATGCACAGAACTACAATGCAACAAAGAATTTTAGTCCAGATAATGTTGCCGATTATTTTAACCACAATCAAGTTATAGATTCTGGTAATGCTTTGAGATATACATACCAGACTCTTGATCCTTTAGAGACAAGAAGACCTGGTACTATATCTTTTATAACAGAGATAGGACCACAGGTTGACTTCTCTGCCATAACAACGTTCTTGCTTAGCAATACTACTCTTAAAGGAAATATTGTTAGTGAGTATGTAAACTTTCTTAATGGATCTAAGGTTATTATATCTAAGGGTAGCAATACAAACTTATTTGGATTATATGAAATAACAAATGTAGAGGTTTACTTACCAGAGCCAAACTTTTTTAATGTAACTCTTACCTATATAGACGGTAATGGATTCATAAGAGAGGATAACGACTACATTATATCTCTTGTTTTGGATAAGTACAATCAATCAAAAACAAGAACATCACAATTAATTAATGATGGTGAGGATGGTATTCATCCATTTATAACTGATCAAGATATTCCTTCATTTACTTTACAAGATATTGTAAACAATGGAAATGGAATATCTAACTATGGAGGTGTAGGTCATGCTGACATTCAGTCTACAAACTTTTCAAATAATAGAACACTATATCTAAACAATAATAGTTTTCCAACCATAAAGTTGGTGGATAATAATAATGCATCTCATAATCTAACTATTGATTTAGACACATTAAACCTAAACGGAACATCTTATAACTGGTCAAGTATTGTAGCTGGAGGAACACAGAATTTACAACAAGTAACTGATGCTGGAAACCATACAACTAACTCAATTACTGTAGAGGATAGTAATTACTATTCTTTAGTAGAGCCTTCTGCTGTAGGATCTGAAAATAAAACAACAGGATCTTATACTTATATAGGACAAGGTGGTGAGGTAGGAGTTAAAACAAGTTCTTTTGTAGGAACAATTAAATCTACTAACTTAACATCTAATTTGAATTTAGAGTTTCCAAATAAAACTGGAGATAAAACAATAGCTACTACTGATGACATACCGTCTGTAACAGGATATGTTCCTTACACTGGAGCAAATCAAGATGTTAATTTAGGGGATAATAATTTTAGCGTTAGTAATGGAAGTCTTGGAATAGACTTGCTTTCTAACATAGGTATTATAGTTAGTGAAGGAGATAATAAATCTAATATATTACATGATAATATAAGATTAGATAATACTTTATTAAATACAAGTTTAACATTAAGTTCTGATGGTAGTTTGTCTTTAAAAACAAATACTAATACAGCACAATTAAAGTCAGACTTATTAACTACTGACAAGATATATCAGTTTCCTAATACAGCAGGAACATTAGCTTTAATTAGTGATATACCATCTATAACACCACACGCATTAACTAAGACAAACGATACGAATGTAACATTAACATTAGGAGGAAGTCCTTCTACTGCTTTGCTTCAAGATGTATCATTAACATTAGGATGGACTGGTACATTAGCAGACTCAAGAATAGCATCAGCAAATACTTGGAATGCTAAACAAAATGCTATCACAACTGGAACTACAGCACAATATTTAAGAGGAGATCTTTCATTAGCAACATTTCCAACAAATGTATCTTCATTTATAAATGATAGTGGATATATAACATTAAGTGCATTATCTCCATACTTAACATCTGCAACTGCTGCGTCTACATATTTTCCTATACCAACTGGAACAACATCACAATATATTAGAGGAAATGGAACATTAGCTACATTCCCTACAATACCAACTGTAGGTACTTGGGGAGCATTAAACTATCCAACTTGGACAACTGGCACGCCATTTGTTAAAATGACCGCTGCTGGTACATTTGCTTTAGATACGAATACATATTTAACAGGAATAACATCATCTGATGTTACTACAGCTTTAGGATATACACCAGTAACAAATGCAAGAACATTAACTATTAATGGAACTACATATGATTTAACTGCTAATAGAAGTTGGACAATACCTACATTTACATCTCCTCTTACAACTAAAGGAGATTTATTTACATATAACTCAACCAATACAAGACTTCCAGTAGGATTAGATACTCAAATGTTAGTAGCAGATAGTAGTACAGCTACAGGGTTAAAATGGGCTGCTCAACCAGCTGCAACACCAACAGGGTATTATGGTGCGTTTGAAGACAATACAATTCAAACAGCTGCTGCAATAAATACTCCATACGCAATGAAGTTAGGAATTACTGATTTAAGTAATGGAATAACAGTAGTAAGTGATGGTATTAATTTGACAAGAATTACAATTGCTAATACAGGAGTTTATAATATTCAATTTTCAGCACAATTTGATAGAACAAATAGTGGTACTGATTCTGTTGATATATGGTTAAGAAAAAATGGAGTAGATGTACCTGGAAGTGGAGGTAGAATAGTTTTAGCAGGAGGTGCAGCAGCATCTGCAATAATAGCTACTTGGAATTATGTGTTAAGCGTAGTTGGAGGAGATTACTATCAATTAATGTGGAGCACACCAGACACTCACGTTAGATTGTTATATGAAGTTGCACAAACATCTCCATTTGCACATCCTATAATTCCATCAGTTATATTAACTGTTACACAACAGAGTGGTATTATGGCTGGTACAGGTCTTACAGCAATTAATAGCCTTACAGGAGCTGTTCAAACATTAACTACTGGAACAAGTGGAACTGACTTTGCAATTAGTTCTACTGGAACAACACATACATTTAATATACCTACAGCTTCAGCAAGTAATAGAGGTTTATTAAGTACAACAGATTATACAAACTTTAATACTGGATATACAGATAGATTAAAATGGGATGGTGGAGCAACTGGATTAACTGCATCAACAGGTAGAACTTCATTAGGAGCTACAACAGTTGGAAGTAATTTATTTACTCTTACAAATCCATCTGCAATAACATTCCCAAGAATAAATGCAGATAATACAGTTTCAACATTAGATGCTGCAACATTTAGAACAGCTATTGGAGCTGGAACATCTAGTACAAGTGGAACAGTCACTTCAGTAGCAGCATTAACATTAGGAACAACTGGAACAGATTTAACTTCTACAGTTGCAAATGGAACAACAACACCTGTAATAACATTGAATGTACCTACAGCATCATCAAGTAATAGAGGTGCTTTATCTTCTACAGATTGGACAACGTTTAATAATAAACTAGTTGGTATTCACACTTTAAAAACTTTAGCAAGTGGAAGAAGTACAAATTTAAGCATCAGCGGAGGAAGTTTAAATGCTCTTGCTGGTGTTGCGGATAGAATGACTTTATTACCTTATATACCCAATATTTCTTTTACTTGTGCAAGTTTATACATGAATGTCACAACCTTATTGTTAACAGCAAACGCAAGAATATTAATTTATTCCGATGTTAATGGTGTACCTACTACTAAACTTTATGAAAGTGCTAATTTAGATTGTTCAACTATTGGAATTAAGACTGCTACAACTGCATTTTCATTTGTTGCAGGTACTACATATTGGTTGGCTATTCATAGCTCATCTACTCCATTTTATAGTGCTTATAATAATACACAACTATATCAATTTTCATCAAGTGGAACAACTCTTTATGTAGGCTATCTTGTAACTACTATAACATTTGGATCTGCTCCTACAACATTGACAAGTCCTGTTTTAACAAGTGCTGCAACTATACCATTTATAGGAATTAATTTTTAAGATATGAAACAGATAAGAAACGAAATTTACGATGACAATGGACTTGTAAAAGTTGAATTTATAGAAGTTGAAGAACTTACAGGAGATGAAATTTTAGCTGAAAAACAAGCCGAACTTATAAGAATTTATAATGAAATTCAAGAGTTAAAAAAATGATTATCTTTGTAAAAAATTAAATCAAATGAAAGTACTAGAAACACAAGAATTAGAAAACTTAAGAGAACTTAACAAAAACTTCAACTCTCTTAAGAATAGTATAGCAGATGTTGAGATCGCTATAAGAAACTTAGAAAACAAAAAGACTATTGTATTCTCTGAACTTGAGAAGTTATCGTCTGATTTTGCTGATGCAGAAAAGGCATTAACTGAAAAGTATGGAGATGTTACCGTTAATCTAGAATCTGGAGAAATAAAATGATAGATATTAGAAAAATATCTATAGGTCAAGACTACAAAAATGATGCAATGCATTATATTGTAGGACAGCCTGTATTGGATAAAACCTATATCATACACCTAATTCAGTTTGACGGACAACAGCAAAGCCTAAAGATATGGATAGAAAAAAACAACGAGGTCCTATTATGGAAAGAGTTTAATTCTAACATGCCAGCAGCTATTGAATACAATATAAACTTTTAAATGAAATCACCATTCTATTTTATAGTTAAACCTGTAAATGGGAGAAGGTATGATAATATAAAAAAACTCGGAGATGTTGACTTTATAACAAGTACGTCTCAGGAGGATCATACTGCTTCTAATAGGTTCGCAGAGGTAATAGAGACACCTTTAGGGTACTCTGGGGAAATTGTCCCTGGAGATATCCTTTTAGTGCATCATAATGTATTTAAGATCTACTACGACATGAAGGGTAGAGCTAAGAGTGGGTTCTCTTTTTTTAAGGATGACCTATTCTTTATAGAGAACGATCAGTTCTTTCTTTATAAGCATGACAATAAATGGAACGCACACTCTAAGTATTGCTTTATAAAACCATCCGAAAAAAAAGATTCTTATATTATTAAACCTGGAACTGAAGAGCCTCTTGTTGGAACTATAAAGTACATCAATAACGAGCTGTTAGAGTTAGGTCTTAAGGAAGGTGATGAGGTATCGTTTGAGCCAGATAGTGAGTACGCATTCACTATAGACGGAGAAAAACTTTATAGAATGTTTACAAATAACATAACAGTAAAATGGAATTAAAACTTAGAATCATAAATGCTGGATATAAAGCCGTTGAGGAACTTATAAAGGTTGCAGAGGAACAAATACTTAAGCCAACAGATGACGGTAGTGATCTAGCCTCAGACAGGTTAAAAAACGCTGCTGCTGCAAAGAAGTTAGCTATAGAGGATGCGTTCACAATACTTAGTAGAATAGAACAAGAGAAATCAGCACTAAATGGAGAAACGGAAAAGCCTAAAGAGCCTACAATACGAGGGTTTGCAGAAGGAAAATCAAAGTAAACTTCATCAAGTAGTATCGAATTATATCCCAACAAGTGTTCTATCTAATAAGAACAGAGCAAAGAGTTGGGCTTATGGTTATGATGAGAAGTACGACATGATTGTTATATCTAGAGATGGTACCATCGGAGAGATATACAACATGAACGGAATAAACATAGCACTTCCATCCGTCCCAAAAACAGTGTATAAAAGGGACGAAAAAAAAGAGAATCAGTACTGGGAGGCAGCTGATTATCCTAGAGAGCTTAGTAATATAAAAACAATCTTCAACTGGCATGCAGCTCCTAACGAGTTCAAGTCTAAGTGGGTTGATTATATAGAGGGGGAGTTTAATAGAAGAGACGAAGGTATGTTCTTTATGAATAATGGAGTTCCTACCTATATCACTGGATCTCACTATATGTACCTTCAGTGGACTAAGATTGACGTTGGTCATCCTGACTTTCGAGAAGCAAACAGATTATTTTTTATTTATTGGGAGGCATGTAAGGCTGACGATAGATGTTTCGGAATGATATATCTAAAGATCAGACGTTCTGGGTTCTCGTTTATGGGATCAGGAGAGTCGGTAAATGTGGCAACTCTTGCAAAAGATGCAAGGATTGGGATACTATCTAAGACTGGAGCCGATGCCAAGACAATGTTTACAGATAAGGTTGTTCCAATATCATCAAACTATCCGTTCTTTTTCAAGCCTATTATGGATGGTATGGACAAGCCTAAGACAGAGCTTGCTTACAGAGTACCAGCGTCTAAGATTACAAAGAAGAACATGTTCGAGAGCGATAGCTCTAATATAGAAGGTCTTGACACGTCTATTGACTGGAAGAACACTGCAGATAACTCTTATGATGGTGAGAAACTTAAGCTTTTAATACATGATGAGAGTGGTAAATGGACTAAGCCTGATAATATCTTAAATAACTGGCGAGTAACCAAGACATGTCTTCGTTTAGGTAGTAGAATCATTGGTAAGTGTATGATGGGATCAACATCAAACGCACTAGAAAAAGGAGGGGATAACTTTAAGAAGCTATACGAGGACTCAATACCATCAAACAGAAACAATAACGGACAGACTAAGTCTGGAATGTACTCTTTGTTTATTCCTATGGAGTGGAACTTCGAGGGTTACATTGATAGATACGGTCATCCAGTATTTACAACTCCAGAAACTCCAGTAATTGGAGTGGATGGAAGACCTATAAAGATTGGAGCTATTGACTACTGGAACAATGAGGTGAACTCACTTAAGAGTGATCCAGATGCATTGAATGAGTTCTATCGTCAGTTTCCTAGAACAGAAGGACACGCATTTAGAGATGAGTCCAAGTCATCTTTATTTAACCTTACAAAGATATACCACCAGATCGATTATAACGACTCTTTAATAAAGGATAGGGTTCTTACAAGAGGTTCTTTCCACTGGAAGGATGGTAAGCTTGACACAGAGGTTATATGGACTCCAGATATTAGGGGTAGGTTTCTTGTTTCTTGGATACCAAATAAAAAAATAACAAATAATGTAATTAAGAAGAACGGAATGAAGTATCCAGGTAACGAGCACATAGGTTCGTTTGGATGTGATCCATATGATATATCTGGAACCGTTGGTAACAGAGGATCTAACGGATCTTTACATGGAATGACTAAGTTCAATATGGACGATGCACCAAGTAACCAGTTCTTTCTTGAGTATGTTGCAAGACCACAAACAGCAGAGATATTCTTTGAGGAGATACTAATGGCATGTGTGTTTTACGGAATGCCAGTTCTTATTGAGAACAACAAACAAAGGCTTTTATATCACTTTAAGAACAGAGGATATAGAGGGTTCTCTATGAACAGACCAGACAAACACTTTACTAACCTATCCAAGACAGAGAGAGAGCTTGGAGGTATACCTAACTCATCTGAGGACATTAAGCAAGCACACGCATCGGCTATTGAGACGTATATAGAGAAGCATGTAGGTCTTGACCTAGAGGGAACGTATAGAGATCCTGAGGAGATGGGATCGATGTATTTCTCAAGAACTTTAGAGGATTGGGCTAAGTTCGATATTAATAATAGAACTAAATTTGATGCTGCAATTAGCTCAGGCTTAGCTATTATGGCTAATCAGAAGCACATGTACATTGCTTCTAAAAAAGAATCGAAAATAAGCATTACCTTTGCAAGATATAATAATAAAGGATCATTTAGCGAGATAATAAATTAGATGGTAAAAGTAGATATAGATATTAAAAACATACCGTTTCCTACTCAGTATGTTCCTGACTCTGAGAAAGAAACAAAAGAGTTTGGTCTAAAGATTGGACAAAGTATTCAATATGAGTGGTTTAGAAAAGATGGTCAGCGTTCAAGATTTTACGATCAATGGACAGACTATCATAGATTAAGGCTGTATGCTAGAGGTGAGCAGTCCGTACAAAAGTACAAGAACGAGCTTGCTGTTGATGGAGATTTATCTTATTTGAATTTAGATTGGACACCAGTTCCAATCATACCTAAGTTTGTAGACATCGTTGTTAACGGAATGTCTGACAGACTGTTTCATGTTAAGGCATATGCACAAGATGCTATGTCTGCCGCTAAAAGAAACAAGTACCAGGACATGATCGAGACTGATATGGTTGCCAAACCATTACTAAATCAGATCAAGGATCAGTTTGGTATTAACGCATTTAACACAAACCCAGACGATTTACCAGAGACAGATGAGGAGCTTAATCTTTATATGCAGCTTAACTATAAGCCAGCTATTGAGATAGCTGAAGAGGAAGCTATTAACACTGTACTTGATGCTAATAAGTACATGGATATTAGGAAAAGAGTTGACTATGATATCACTACAATCGGTGTAGGTATCGTTAGACATCAGTTCCTTCCAGGTACTGGAATTAAGATTGATTATGTAGATCCAGCTAGTATAGTTTATTCATATACTGAGGATCCATACTTTAAAGATTGTTTTTATTGGGGAGAGATTAAAACCGTACCTATTACAGAACTTTTAAAAATTGATCCATCTTTAACAATAGACCAGCTTGAAGAAATTTCTTTACACAGTCAGTCATGGTATAATTATTATAATGCCGCACAATACTATAATAATAGTTTATTCAATAGAGACTCTGCTACTTTGTTATACTATAACTATAAGACTACTAAGAAAATTGTTTATAAGAAAAAAATAAGCGATAACGGAGTGGTTAAGATGATACCTAAGGAAGACACGTTTAATCCACCACAGGAGATGATGGAGGAGGGTAGATTCGAGAAGGTAGAGAAAAGAATTGATGTTTGGTACGAGGGAGTTATGGTTATGGGTACAAACTATGTACTTAAGTGGGAGATGGCTAAGAACATGGTCCGACCAAAATCCGCATCGCAATATGCAATGCCAAACTATGTGGCAGTTGCACCTAGAATGTATAAAGGTAAGGTGGAGTCATTAGTTCGTAGAATGACAACGTTTGCCGATCTTATTCAGATAACACACCTAAAGCTTCAACAAGTACTTGCTAAGATGGTACCAGATGGGGTGTTCATTGATGCCGATGGACTTAATGAGGTTGACCTAGGAAATGGTCAAGCATATAATCCAGAGGATGCACTTAGGTTGTACTTCCAGACTGGATCTGTTATAGGTAGATCCTATACTCAAGATGGAGAGTTTAATAATGCAAGAGTTCCAATTACAGAACTTAACTCAAACAACGGACAAGGAAAGATAAGTGCCTTGGTTGGTACATATAACCATTATATGAGCATGATTAGAGACGTAACAGGTCTTAACGAGGCTCGTGATGGAAGTATGCCAGATCCAAATAGTTTGGTTGGAGTACAAAAACTTGCTGCTGCTAACTCAAACACAGCTACAAGACATATACTAGATGCTAGTTTATATTTGACTAGAACACTTTCTGAGGCTATATCATTAAGAGTAGCTGACGTGTTGGAGTATTCTGACTTTAAAGAGCAGTTCGCTAACCAGATAGGAAAATACAATGTATCTATACTAGACGATATTAAAGACTTATACATATATGACTTTGGTATATTCATAGAAATGTCTCCAGACGAGGCTGAAAAAGCACAACTTGAAGCTAACATTCAGATGGCACTTCAGAGAGACTCTATTGGTCTTGAAGATGCTATTGATATTAGAGAGATTAAGAATCTTAAGTTAGCTAATCAGCTACTAAAACTTAAAAAGAAAAAGAGACAAGACGAGACTCAAGCATACGAGCAACAGAAACAACAAGCTCAAGGTCAGATTCAGATGCAGTCTCAACAGATGGCAGCACAGACAGCTATGCAGAACATACAAGCAGAGGCACAAGCTAAGATGCAAGTTAAACAGGCAGAGACTCAGTTTGATATAGAGAAGATGAAGCAAGAGGCTGAGCTTAAGTATCACCTTATGGAGGTTGAGTTCCAAATGAATATGCAGCTTAAAGGTCTTGACACTAAGAATATAGAAATGAAGGACACTCTTAAAGAACAAGCAAAAGATAAAAGAGTTACTCTTCAAAATACACAGCAATCTAAATTGATTGAGCAACGTAAGAATAACTTACCTCCAATTGATTTTGAATCAGAAGAAGATAGTTTAGATGGTTTTGACTTGGCTGAGTTTTCGCCTAGATAATATATAAAAATAATCAATAACTTTGCAAAAATTAAAACAATGGGATTACTTAGAAGAGATACACCGTTAGCAGATACTCCAGATCCTGGAAAAGGTAACGTAACTAGAACTGAGATTAAAAATCCTAATGGAAGCACAACTTATAAGATGAATTGGAATAATTCAAGTTCCTCTTCTAATGCTAAACCAGTTACTAAATCTTCAACACCAGTTACTAGATCTAATAATACCCCTAAGGTAGCAAGTCGTGTGTCTGGTTCAAGTGGATCTAGAGAGATAACTACTATTATACCTATGTCAAAAGGTATTGTTGATGGAGAAAATAAAATAACAGCTCCTTTAAGTGGATCAAACCTTGCAAATAGAGGAGATAATAGAACTTGGCAACAAAAAAGAAAAGACGAGGTAACTAAAAGAGATTATAATAAATACAAACAAGAAGACGAAACTGTTTCTGAGTGGAAAGAAAGAGCTAAAAAAGAAAGTGAGGAAGTTTCGAGAAAAGCACCAGATAGAACATCTAGAAAAGTATTCTCTAGACCAGGAAGTGGAAGCGGTGGATGTAAGAGTTGTTAACAAATAAAAATAAATAAATATGTCAATACCAAGCGGAACTAGATTTGTAGGATTTAGTACAAGTGTAGATTTATCAGAAAGAAGAACAGCGGCATCTAATGCAGAGTCTAGCCCATATACGGTGGAAGACTTAGCGAACTTTGTAGGACCTGGAGCAACAGGACCTCAAGGAGTTCAAGGACCAGCAGGACCTTTAGGACCAGTTGGACCAGCAGGTTTAACATGGAGAAGCTCTTGGGTGTCAGGAACGTCTTATGTAGCAAACGATGCGGTAGGATATAATGGTGCCTCTTGGTTCTGTATACTGGCAACATCAGGAACATCTAATCCTTCTGTTGATACAACACACTGGGCTTTATTAGCTTCACAAGGAGCACAAGGACCTCAAGGGGTACAGGGACCTACAGGACCTCAAGGTGCTGGGGCAACTCAGACATTACAACAAACAGTTAACTTAGGAAATAATTTTGTTACTGGAAACTTTAAAACAACATTGACTGGAGTTATAACTGTTGAAAATACGTCTTTATTAAATAAAACAACTGTAGAGTCAACTAAGATAACATTAACTAAAAATGCTTCAGGATTAAAGACTACCAACATATTACAAGCAGTTACTCCTACATCTAACAGAACTATATACTTTCCAGATTTAGACGGAACTATTGCTATAGCACCAACTGTTGCTGGAAACTATGCTAATGATACTGCTGCTGCTGCTGCTGGTATAGCTGTTGGACAGATGTATCATACTGCTGGAGTAGTGAAGATTAGGTTGACATAAAAATTAAATAAATAAATTAAATCAAATGGAAAATTTTACTGTAAGAGATTTGGGAGCTGGCGAGGAAAAGTCAGTTCAACAGATCGAGCAAGAGCTTTTAGATAAGCACGAGGCTCAACAACAAGCTCAATATGAGGAACCACAAGTGGTTGAACAACCAGAGGTTACTCTAAGAGACGAGGACGTTCTTTCATATATTAAGAATAGATACAATAAAGAGATAAACTCTATTGACGATCTTGTGGCTGAGAGACAAGCACAAGAGGAGCTACCAGAGGATGTTTCTGCCTTCTTTAAATTTAAGAAGGAAACAGGTAGAGGTATCGATGACTTTGTTAAGCTTAACAGAAGTTATGATGACTCCGATCCAAATGAGTTATTAGCTGAGTATTACAAGCAGACCGAAGAGGACTTAGATGATGAGGATATTGCATATACCCTTGAAGAAAAGTTCGGTTATGATGAAGATTTTGATGACGAGAAGGTTATCAAGAAGAAAGAAATAGCTAAGAAAAAAGAACTTGCTAAGGCAAAGAAATATTTCAATGATTTGAAAGAACAGTACAAAGCTCCTCTTGAGTCAAGGGGTGGTTTAGTTTCAGACGATGAAAGAGAGATGTACGATGCCTACAAGAAATACGTTCAAGAATCACAAACGTACCAACAAGAAGCTGCCAGTAAATCTGAGTACTTCCAAAAGAAAACAGATGAAATTTTCTCTAATGAGTTCAAAGGTTTTGAGTTCGATCTAGGAGATAAAAGATTAAAGTTTTCAGCTGGAGATGCAAACGAGATTAAGACAGCACAGTCCAATGTAAACAACTTCATATCTAAGTTTTTAGATGAGAACGGTTTAATAAAGGATGCTGTTGGTTACCATCGTGCTTTGACTGCGGCAATGAATCCAGATAAGTTAGCAAGACATTTCTATGAACAAGGAAAGTCTGATGCATTATTAGATAGTGCACGAAACATTAAGAACATCGATATGGAAGTGAGAAACTCTCCTGCCCCTATCACTAACTCTGGATTCCAAGTCAAGTCATTAAACGATGATGCTGGTCGAGGACTAAGAATCAAAAGTAGAAAATAATTTTAAAAACACAAAAAAATGGCTGGATCAGTTTTATCAACCCCTGGGTTCGAATTACAACCAAGTGCTGAGAAGAAAACCTTAGCATCAAATTACATCACTAACTTCAACTTCTTGAATCAGTATCTTCCTGATACTTACGAGAAAGAATTTGAGCGTTACGGAAATCGTTCTATCGCTTCTTTCTTAAGAATCGTTGGAGCTGAAATGCCGTCTAACTCTGACCTTATCAAATGGGCAGAACAAGGACGTTTACACACTAAATATGTTAACTGTGCATCTAACGCTACTGTTGGAGCTGACACCGCTACTATAACAGTATCTGATACTTTGATCCCTGGTCAAACATCTACTACTGGTATTGCTTTCAGAGTAGGTCAAACAGTTTTCTTATCATCTAACCAAACCGCTGCTAACTCTAATAAAGGTATTATTACTGCTGTTGATTACACAAATGGTACTTTTGATGTTTCTTACTACGAGGGATCTGGTCAAATGTTTGGAAATGCTGGATCAGGAGCTACTATTACTGCATTCGTTTACGGTTCTGAATTTAGAAAAGGAACTGAAGGTATGGTTGAGTCATTAGAGGCTTCTGACGTTATCTTCGAGAACTCTCCAATTATCATCAAAGATAAATACGCAGTATCTGGATCAGACATGGCTCAAATCGGATGGGTTGAAGTTACTACTGAAAATGGAGCAACTGGTTACTTATGGTATATCAAATCTGAGCACGAAACTCGTTTGAGATTCGAAGATTACTTAGAAATGGCTATGGTTGAAGGAGTTCCTGCTGAGACTGGATCTGGAGCTATTGCTACTGCTAAAGGTACTGAAGGTTTATTCTATGTAGTAAACAAAAGAGGTAACGTATGGTCAGGTGGTAACCCAAGCACTTTAGGTGACTTTGATACTATCATCCAACGTTTAGACAAACAAGGAGCTATCGAAGAAAATGCTATCTTCTTGAACCGTCAGTTCTCTAACGATATCAATGACATGTTGGCTCACCAAAACTCTTACGGAGCTGCTGGTACATCTTATGGTTTATTTGATAACGATGAGCAAATGGCTTTGAACTTAGGATTTACAGGTTTCCGTAGAGGTTACGACTTCTACAAAACAGACTGGAAATACTTAAACGATGCTGCTTTAAGAGGTGGTCTTGTTGGAGGTAACATAAATGGAGTATTAGTTCCAGCTGGATCTACTACAGTTTATGACCAAGTTTTAGGTAAAAATGCTAAACGACCATTCTTACATGTAAGATACCGTGCTTCTGAAACTGAAGACAGACGTTACAAAACATGGATCACTGGATCTGCTGGTGGTGCTGTAACATCTTCTTTAGATGCAATGGAGGTTCACTTCTTATCTGAAAGAGCGTTATGTACATTAGGTGCTAACAACTTCTTCTTATTCAAAGGATAAGAATTAACAATAATAAAGAGGAATGCGGTGATTATCGCCGCATCCTCTTATTTTTATAAATAAATTAAAATTATATCAAATGAAAAAAACAGAATCTCCATTAGTGGACAAGACTTACATTTTAAAAAACGGAGTAGCTCCTCTTAGCTACATGATTGCTTCAAGAAATTCAAACAGGTATCCTTTATATTATTTTGATGAAGCTCAAAAACAAAACAGAGCTTTAAGATATTCAGTAAACCAAAAATCGCCTTTCGAGGATGAGCAGGATGGTAATGCTATCTTAGAACCTATTACATTTATAGATGGTGCACTACATGTACCAAGAACAAACCAAGTATTACAAAAATTCTTAGAAATTCATCCAGAGTATGGAACAACTTTCGAAGAGGTTAATACTGAGAAGGATGCGTTCCATGATATGGATATTTTAAACTATTCATTAGACGCTCAGATTGCAGCAAGAGAGTTACCATTGGAGATGCTTGAGTCAGTTGCTCGTGTTTTACTTGGAGCTAAGATTGATAAGATGAGTACAGTAGAGTTGAAGCGTGATGTGTTGGTTTATGCCAAGAATCACCCTATGGGCTTCTTAGAGATGCTTAACGATCCAATGCTTGAGTTACAGAACAAGTGTGTTAAATTCTTTGAGTCAGGATTGCTTGTAATGAAGAACAAAAACAAAGACGTTTATTTTAATCTTCCACAGAACAAAAAGAAACTATTAACGGTTCCTTACGGTGAGGATTATATCTATATAGTATCATCGTTCATGCAGAGCGATGAAGGTCTTGAGGTCTTGAGGTTACTTGAGAACAAGATGTCGTAAAGACAAAGCACTCTTTAATCGGAGTGCTTTTTTTTTGTTATCTTTGTAAAAAGTTTTATAGATGATAAATTCAGTAAGAAGCACCGTAATGGCTGTTGCTAACAAAAATAACTTTGGGTATATTACACCCGAAGATTTTAATTTATACGCAAAGCAAGCTCAACTTGATTTGTTTGAGGATTATATTTTTAAGTATAATTTATGGGTTACTAAACAAAATGCAAGAACTTCTAATAGTGGTTATGCAGATATAGTTAAGAAGCTAGATCTTATAATCGATAAGTTCTCTACAATTGCTAACCTAGCACATACAACAAACTCTGACTTTACAATGCCAGCTGATTATTACTATTTAAACACAGTTAGATATAATAATAAGGAGGTTGGCAAGGTTTCTGGAGAAAAGGTGTTATATCTTTTACAATCAAACCTAACAGCTCCAAACATATACAACCCAGCTTATGTGCTTAACGGACAGACTATTACAGTTTATCCAACCACAATTACATCTGGAGTTTCATCTCAATACTTAAGACTACCTAAGGATCCTAAATGGACCTATGTAAATATCGTTGCTGGAGAACCTGTTTTTGATCAGTCTAATGGTGACTACCAAGACTTTGAGCTGCCTTTGCAAGACGAACCATCGTTGGTTAATAAGATATTAGAATATGCTGGGATGTCTATTAGAGAGCCTGAGGTTGTTAACCTTGGGGCTGGATTAGAGGCTAAAGAACAACAAACAGAAGGATAACATATGGCATACTTAAACGGATATCAGTACTACAATAATAGTGGTAATGTACCAGATAATCAGAACTGGGGTTCTTACCAATACGTTTCATTGAATGATATTGTAAATAACTTCATTCTAATGTATGTTGGTAACGATAAGTTAATCAACAATGTAGAGAAGTATAATGTGTTGTTCCATGCAAAGCGTGGCATACAAGAGATTAACTATGATGCGTTAAAGGAGATCAAGATTCTTGAGATAAGCGTTTGCGATGATCTTAAGTATATTCTACCTCCAGACTATGTCAACTATGTTAGGATATCATTATTTCAAGATGGTATACTAAGACCTTTGACTGAAAATATTCAAGCAATTAGCAGTAACTCATACCTTCAAGACAACAACTGTAACGTTATGTTTGATCAAGACGGAAACGTTTTAGAGGGGATGTCTCTATTAGACTATGGTAGAATATTTAAACAAGAAGCAAGTATTTATTTAGGATCAGGACTATATCACGGATACGAGGGATGGAACTTTGACAATATATGGTACTTCCAGTACCCAATAGGGAAGCGTTACGGGCTTAATACAGAGACAGCTAATGTGAACCCTACCTACAAGATAGATAAGGCGGCAGGAGTGATTAATTTCAACTCTACAATGGCTGGTCAGTTATGTATTCTTGAGTACATTACAGATGGTATGGAGGGAGGAAACGATGCAGATGTTAAGGTAAACAAGCTTGCAGAGGAGTTCCTTTACTCTTACATTAAATGGGCTATACTAAACAACAAGATTGGTGTTCAAGAGTATGTTGTAGCTAGAGCTAAGAAAGAAAAAACAGCATTATTAAGAAACGCAAAAATAAGACTTAGTAACTTACATCCAGGAAGATTATTAATGAACTTGAGAGGTAAAGACAAAATGATTAAGTAATTTATGGATTCAAGAGTAAGTTTCACAAAAGGTATAATGAATAAGTCTTATGACCAAAGATTACTCCCTGAGGGTGAGTATATCGATGCGATGAATATAAGACTTGGATCCACTGAAGATAATAGCGTTGGTGTTATTGAGAATACTAAGGGTAATATAATCCTAACTAAACTTCAGTATAATGGAGTTGACTTAAGTACTAATGCTTTATGTATAGGCACTTATCAGGATGGAGCCAAGGAAACAATCTACTGGTTTGTAACAGATCCAGGGAATGTTGACATGATAGTATCTTACAATACAGAGACTGCATTATTATTGTATCATGTTATATCTGAGACCGTATTAAATTTTAATAGTCAGTATCTTATAACTGGTATTAATCTTATTGATAAGTACTTGTTTTGGACGGATAACTTAAATCCTCCAAGAAAAATAAATATAGCTAGAACCTACCTACCTCCAGTTGGTGGTGTTGATTCAATAACAGTTGATGATGTTAACGTTATTGTTGCTCCTCCATTAGTTGCTCCAACTGTTCAGATGGTTAATGTACCTGGCGGAGAGAACTTTATAGAGAATGTTTTTATATCTTTTTCATACAGATATAAATATAAAGATAACGAGTATAGTGCATTGTCTCAGTTTACTGATGTAGCATTTGAGCCAGGGCAGTTTCAACTCAACTACTCAACATATGACAACTCTGGAATGGAGAACATATTCAATGCAGCTAAGGTTTCATTTAATACTGGAGACTCTAATGTTGTTGGTGTTGATTTATGTTTTAAATTCTCTGATGAAAACATTGTAAATATTGTTGAGAAATATATAAAATCAGAACAAGGATGGGGTAACAACTCCACACAAACTATAACATTTGACAATAAGAAAATATACACCACTCTACCAGAGAGTGAGTTATTAAGATTATATGACAACGTTCCTCATGTAGCTAAAGCCCAGACAACTATGGGTAATAGAATCATGTACGGTAACTATGTTGATGGATATAATATTAAGGATAGTAATAACCAGCCTATAGCTATAAGATATAACCTTGATCTGATATCAGTTCCTGCGGATACTTCTGAATTAGCAACTGGAGTTTTAAATGGTAATTACAATATAACAGGATCAACTCAAACAATAGATCACTCTATATATACAATAACAATTCCAGACACTACTGTATTAAAGGAAGGAGCTATTATGTATATTAACTTTAATCTACAACATGTTTCTTTTTATCCTGTAAGTGGACCATATATTGGAGATTCAGCACCTCAAAACTTATTTAATTACCCATTACTGTTTAATCTTACAGCAAGTTATGATAGTGTTGCTGAGTTTGCTGCTAGTAGCGACTTTTTAAATGCTATATCAAATCCATTACCTGTTGGTAGTTGTGGTTTAGGGTATTCACTATCTGATCATTTTAATTGTCAGTTAATTGCTAAATCTGGATGGAATAAATATACAAGTGGTGTAGATGGAGTAGGTCAAGGATTTAAGGTATTAACGGTTGATCCAGGGACAAACGTTATAAAGATACAAGTTCCAGCTATGAAGTTTCAACAGATAGCTGATCCTACTATATTTGCATATGAGTTTTTTGAAAACTCAAACACACTTGCCTCAATAACTAAGGCTGGATCAAAAAGAAGTTTACATAGTAATAGAGATTATGAGGTTGGTATTGTTTATATGGATGAGTATAACAGAAGTACAACAGCTTTAGTTTGTAATACAAATACAATATTTATACCAGAATCTAAGTCTATTAATATAAACCATATAAGAGCGTCACTTCCATCAACTAGTAAGACACCATACTGGGCTAAAAGATATAAATGGGTTATAAAACCTTCTAAGACTACATACGAGACTGTATACTCTAATCTTTACTATCCAGATCCAGCAAATTTATGTTGGTGGTTTTATTTAGAAGGAGACAATAGAAGTAAGGTAAAACAAGATGATTTGATTACGGTAAAATCAGATAGTAATGGACCTATGGTTAATTTAATTAAGGCTAAGGTTTTAGATCTTAAATATAAGTTATCTAATGGTATTGAAGGTATAACTGTTATACAAGAAGGATCTTATATGAAAATTAAACCTCAAGGGTTTAATGTTATATATAATCAAAATTCTTTTATAGAAAAAGTTGGTTTTCATCCACAACAAATATACGGAGTAGAAATAGATAGAGCATCTTCAGTTCCTTTATACGAGGAAATAGGAAGTACTGGTGTGTATAATCCATTACCTATAAAAGCTGGAAGTAGAGTTAGAATATATCTAAGATGCGAAAGACTTGCTGCTGGAATAGGCGGTGGAGGATCTAGATATTTTACTTATGATAAAACATTTACTGCATCTAATGATTATTTTAGTTTGCATGACTACGTTATTGGAGATAGTATAAGTTTTGCTCCTCCAGCTGGTGTGTTATACGGTACTGATGATGATGCATTTAGTATGAATGTAATATTTGATTCTACTATTGGTGATTATGCAGATTATATAGGATCAATAAATCCTCCTGTACCAAGCGATAAGACTTATCTAATAAAATTTTATAAAGATTTTACAAATGGTAAGTTTTATTTAGTACTTGCTAGTGGTGTTCCTAATACAAATCATACGGCTTATTCTGATGCAACTGTTCAAATAACAGCTCCTAATAACCTAATAGTTTTTGAGACGGAACCAGCTGATGGAGACGGAGAGAAGTTCTACGAGGGAAGCGAGAACTTTCAAATAATAAATGGATTCCATCAAGGTAGCACATTTGACGGAGTAACTCATAACCAAACAGCAACAGATCCAGCTATTTGTAACTTAGGTTTCTTTAACTGTTTCTCATTTGGTAATGGTGTTGAGAGCTATAAGATAGATGACTCACTTACTGGCTCACCTATGTACTTAGGAAGTAGAGTAAATGCTGTTTCACAACAAGAATACAAACAAGCTCTTAGATACGCATCCATCACTTATAGTGGTGTGTACAATGCTGAGAGTAATATAAATAAGCTAAACGAGTTCAATCTTGGTCTAGCTAACTATAAGGACCTTCAAAAATCATTTGGTCCTATACAGACTTTATTTGCAAGAGCTACTGACATATTGACTCTTCAAGAGGATAAGGTGTCATACGTTCTTCAAGGTAAAAACCTTCTGTCTGACGCTGCCGCTGGAGGTGCTATCACATCCATACCAGAGGTGTTAGGTACGCAGATAGCTAGGATTGAGAACTTTGGAATTAGTCATAACCCAGAGAGCTTTGCATCTTGGGGATCTGAGATGACATGGACAGACGCTAAGAGATCATCCGTACTTAAACTTACAGGAAGCTCCTATACCAATGACCAACTAGACGTTATATCTGATATAAATATGAAGGTTTGGTTCAGAGACTTGTTTAAAAACTCTTTTGGAACTCAGAAGCTTATGGCTTATGATCCCTACATGGATGAGTTTGTTCTATCAAGCAATGAAAGACCAGTGATTGTAACTCAGACAGAGCAACCTTGTGGGTTGGTGTTCTCTCAAATAAATTCAAATGATAAGTTTGAGTATGACCTTCAGTTAGGTACTGTTATTGGAACTGTTAGCTTTGATTATGACTTCTCTGAAGGAGAGGCTTTATTAACTGTAGACTATGCTGGAGATAGAGTTATAAGAGAGGTAATTGGTGAGTCTGGATCTGTATCATTTAGCAAAAATAATCCTTTAGATACAATAGCACACGTTACTATTGAACCTACAAATGCAAGCTACTCGTTCACATCTAACTGCCCTGATAATGCAATTGTAAATGTATATAGAGTTGTTGTAAATAATAGCTCTGACGCAGATAAAACAATTCATAACTCATACAACTGGAGTCTTGGATCGTTTACATCTCCTACTCTTACAGATAATATTGTTATGGAGGCTGATGGAATATCATTGTTTGCACACCAGACTGGTATGTCTTCTGAGGGATCTCTTCCAACTGATGGATCAGAGATAAGTATGTACTCTAGTAAGTTGTCTGGAGATAATTATGTGTTCAATAATAATCAGTTTAAATACCTTATAACTGACACGTTATTAACAGAGTCTAATATCAATACAATAATAAGTAGCGGAACAACTATAACTCCAGTTCTAAACCCTAGTACAGGTGTTTACACCGTAAACTTTACATACTCAAATCCAGATGCTTTCCCTTATGTTTACTTGATTTGGGATTATAGAAATTCAAATAGTATTGATCTTTGTTATAGTAATGTGAGTGCAACTGACGTTTGCTGTAACTGTTAAATAAAATAATATGTATTATATAGATTCACCATCATTCTCAACTGCAACTGCAGTTTATACAGACGAGTTACTAACCACAAAGGCTGCAGACGGATTTTATAAGTTTGGCTCTGGGTATAGAGAGCAGCTAAGCGGATTGCTTCTTAACAATATAGAGTGCACGACATGTATAGACTGTAAGAGATTTACATCTTTTGATTATAAGACAGGGACTGGTGTTGGAACTATTGACTTAGTTATAACATACACAGACTGTTGGGGATATAATCATACACTAAATTATAATGATCTTCCAGGAACTAATGGTAACATATCCACAATTACACTTGATTACGCATTATGTGTAAAGAATAATTCTGTTGAATCAACAACTATATCATTGTTCACTCCTTACTACTCAACAGATTCAGCGTGTAATATAAGCACAGGTCTTATTCAGTCATTAATATGTGGTCCAGGATCTGTAACACCAACTGGCTGTGATATAGACTGTACAGCTCTAGAGGCTTCATACTATGTTTGGATTAATAACACAACTCCAGGCTACCTAAAAAATGGAAATATAGTTCATAACACTAACAACAATGTAGATGTATTTAATGGAACTAACTTATACTATAAAATTAACTATGATAACAGAGTGTACGGAGTAAGAATAAGTAATTTAGGAGTAATAAGCGAACTAACATATTGTAACCCATAATGAGTAACTACACACTATCACATAGCAAGTTTGTCCAGGGATGGACATCGTTCTATTCCTATTATCCAGACATGATGATAGGTATGAACTCGCACCTATATTCGTTTAAGGGAGGCAACCTATACAAACACAACGAGAACACACAGAGAAACACGTTCTATCAGCACTGGTGGAATCAAGTAGACAACGTACTACCTCCAAATAATTCACCAAACGCATTTACTCCTTCAAGAGTAAAGAGTGTGTTTAATGTTGAGCCTTTTACCATTAAGAACTTTAAGACGTTCTATATGGAGACAGACCACCCATGGGATTTAACAGTTACTACCGATACAGCTACTGGATTTATAAATAGCTCTTTCTTTCAAAATAAGGAGAACCTATACTTTGGTTTTATCAGAAGATACGCAAGTGATGACAGTATAAGACTTAGATCATGCCAAGGGGTTGGATCTGTTACAACTGTTAACTCAACGGTACCAACCGCTGTAACGCTTACGTTTACATTTAATTTGGGATCTATTATAAGTATTGGAGATATAGCATATAAGAACAACTCTGGAGTTGTAGTCAAACTAGGTAGAATTACCAATGTAGTTAACAACGTAATGACTGTAGACACAACGGTTCCAGGTGGAAGCGTTCCATCTAATGGTAACTTCATACTTTACTTAAAGAACGCTACCGCTGAGTCTTATGGTGCTAGAGGTTATTATATGAATTTTGAGCTAACAAATGGAGATAAAGATAGGGTAGAGCTTTTTGGGGTTGGATCTAGTCTATTTAAAAGTTATCCATAATTTTTACTATCTTTGTGCAATGCTAAGATGGAGACTAGAAAATAAGAAGACATTCTATGACACACTTGTAAGGTGGTGGTCTGACTGGGATTTTCCAACTGTAGGCTATAGCTCACTTCCAGAGAGAATATTTGTTGTGAGTTATGACGATACGGATTTATATGCGGTACCTGTTACTGTTGGTGATAGTGACATGTGCATGATAGGGTTTATAACTGGAAACAAGAACACTACTAAAGAACAAAGAAATGGATCTCTTGACTATCTGTTAGATAAGATAGAGGTTTGCATGAAATATAATGGTTATAATGTTATACTAACTATTAGCAGTATACCATCACTAAAGAGACTATTCGAGGATAATAATTATAATGTTTCCGTTGGAAACGAATACACGAAAAGAATATGAGTACACCAGCAGCAGTATCAACAGCAGCTACAACACCATCTGGCACTCCAGGTGCAAGCACACTAGCTCCAGCAGGAGGTATAGGTGCAGCAGCAGGACCTTGGGGAATGGCAGCAGAGGCAGGTTTAGGTATAGGAATGAGTTTACTTCAAGCTTCAGAACAAGCCTCAGCAGCAAGAAACTATCAAGAACAACAAAATAGAGCTATAGCTGAAGCAAAAAGACAAGCTGGAGCAAACTTCATGCAAAATATATCTGCTCCTACAGAGGCTTATCAGGCAGCTATGAGGGAAGGTACTGCACAGCAGATGCAAGCACTTCAAGCTGGAACTGAAGGAGATGTAAGAAACTTACAAGGAATTGTTGGAAGAACAAACGAGGCGGCTACAGACTTTGATTTTGGTCAGAGAGATAAGATGGCTAAGGATTTATATGACCTACACATGGCTCAGGCTCAAGAACAGAAACAATCAGCAAATGAGTTAGCTGGAATAGGTCTTCAAGAAGCTCAAGGAGCTGGACTAGCCAAACAACAAGCAGAGAAAGCTAGAGTAGCTGCTCAAACAAATGCTGCTGAGGCAGGGTTAAGAATAGGTGCTGGACTAGATCAGATGCAAGCTTTATATAAAAGACAAAATACACCAAATATTACAGTTGCTGGAGATGTAACTCCATATACATCTAAAAATATGGATTCTATAAATAATAGAAACAACAATAATTATCAAACATCAGCATTTAATATTGATCAAAATTTCCTTCCAGGTTTGGTAGGATTTAACTCAAGACCTATATAACATATGTCAGAATACGGAAGACAAGACTGGAGTAAGGTATCAGCCAACCCCATCGTTGATTGGGGTGGACTAACTAAGGGATTCTCTGAACAACTTGCAACTCAAGAACAGGCTCGTATAGCTAAGAGAAAAGAGATAGATGATAACACATCCACTGCATTAAAGGATTTACAGAACTATACTGTTGGAAATAATGCCAATGTTAACTCTGTAATTACAAGTGGATCAGATGCTTATACTACTTTATTAAAGAATCAGTACGATCAAGTTAAGAAGGGATTGGCAGATCCTAGACAGTTTCAGTTACTGCTTAAGAACTCTCAAGACTCTTTTGGATACTTAAAAAAAGTTGGTGAGACTTGGAATCAAAGAGCTGATGAACTTCAGAAAAGAAGTAACGAAGGTGTTAATTCTTTAATAGAAATAGAAAAAGCAAAGCTAGACGCTGGATTAGAGCAGTTTCAAAATGTTAGAATAATGCCTAACTCAGATGGTCAGATGTATATGTATCATAATAATGATGACGGAAGTGTAAATAAAAGCATTCCTCCTACAAGTATTAGTTCATTATTAAATCCTGCTAATACAAAGGTTGACAAGGTAGACGTATCTAAAGAAACGGCACCAGTAGCTAAAACTATAGCCGATTACATTAAAAGAACAGGATCAAGAACATTAGGAGAGTTTACTAACGATCCTAGAAATCATACTAAATACCAAGAATTTGTTGATGGTGCTGCGAATACTATAACAGCTACACCAATTAAAACAGCGTCTGTGCTTGTAGATGGTATGGGTTATAAAACAGCCTGGACTGAAGAACAAGCTAAGGCTGATCCTAACGCTGTGTACATGAAAATGGTTAATGGAGTTATGACTCCTCAGATTACCGATGCTCAAAAGAAAGCAGCTTCAGAACATATAAAAGGAGTCTTAGACTCTCAGATTACATACGAAGAAAAACAACAGTACCAACCAGAGAGACCACAAATAGTGAAAGCTCCTAAAGGGGAAAAAGGACCTAAGGTTGACAAGCAAAAGGAACCTTATATAGCAGAAAAACTATCTTATATAAATGAAACACCTATAAATAGTGTTACTAAAAAACCTTATGGTAAAAGAAAGAATGTTGGATATGCTGTAGGAGTTAGTAATGTTAAGTTAAATAAGGCTCCTGGTGTAGATGAAGTTATTAATGGTTTTGGTATAAAAAATGGTAAGTTTTTTATTAAATACATGGAATATTCTGGTAAAGAGAAATTAGGAAGCACAGGATACTCAGAGACTAATGTTGTAAAAACTCCTAAGGAAATATATGACGATAAAAATAATAGTGAAATAGAGGCTAAGATTAGATTAATTCCTAATCCATATACTGGGGAAAATTTCCATTCTTCTGATGAAGCAAAAGAATACATGAATATGCTTAAGGGCGGTAACAGTAAATACATGGGATAATTATGAATGAAGAGGCATTACAAAATATATATAACAATTTAGTTAGTAATAAACTTACTAAATCTGATTACAGTACTTGGAAACAAAACTTCAGTAGATCTGGAGAAATTCAAAAGAATGTACATCAATATTTATCTGAAAAAAACCTAACAAAGTCTGATCTTTCACAGTGGAAGACTAACTTAGGAGTAAAAAAAAAAGAAGTTTCAGAACCTATTGCAGCTCCAAAACCTTTGGCTTCCAGTACACCAACTCAAGAGCCAGCTACTTCATTGGCTACAGAAGAACCAGAACAAGTACAGGCTTCGGATGGTTTAGGTGGACCAGCTAAAAATCCATTCGGACAAGAACAGAAGCCTGTAGAGTTAGGAGGATTTGCTGTTAATCAACAACCAGTACAAGGTACTGCTGTTAAGTCTGCACAAAAATTACCTACTTCCGATGAAGTTAAATACTGGGAAGATCCTAACTTTGATAAAGGAGGTGTACATAAAACCGTAAATTATCTTAGTGGTATTCAATCTGAAGCCGCTAAATCAGTAATGAATTTTGTAAAAAACTCTGCTGAATCTGCTTCAAAAGCTTTAAAAGGAAGAAGTCTTTTTGAAGAAGCACCACAACAAGCTCCAGAATACGATAAAGATGGTAAATTAATTTATAAAATAAGTCCAGAAGTACTACATCCTGAAACACAACAAGGATTAATATCTGAAATAATAAATTCTGTACTTCCTGATAATGTAAAACAAATTGCTGTTTTTGGTTTGAATCAAGTATCAAATCACTTAAAAAAAGATATTAATAGAATTGATACATATCAAGAAAAAACACTTCCTAAAAATAATGTACCTACTGAAGTATTAAAAGGTATTTCTGGTATGGCTCCTGATTTATTAGTTGCAGCAGCTCTTGAAAATCCATCAGCAATGGAAGGTAGAGTTGCTTCTTGGAGTGCTAAAGCAAGTAAAAAAGCATTACCATTAATAGAGAAATACGCACCTAAAGCTATGGGTGTAGCTGAAAAATATATTCCAAAAGTATCAAAATTTGCAGCAGAAGGATCTACAGGAGCTTTTACTAAAGTTTTAGCAGCTAAAGGAGCTGTAGAAGGAATGGCTACAGCAAAAGAAAATGAAAACGCTTATTTAAAAGCTATAGAGGGAGGTGTAAAAGGAGGTCTTGAAGGAATGTATATGCATGGTTTAGGGCAAGTTGCTGGTAAAGTAACTACTCCTTTAGCAAAAGGATTATCTAGGACAGGTATAAACAGTGCTATATCAACAATTATAGCAACTCCATTAGCTAATGCTGGTGTGTTTACTACCGCAAGAGCATTAAGAACTGGCATTTCAGAAGGAAAATTATTAACTCCAGAAGAAGCAGCTATAGAAGCTGGGACTGGTATTGGATTTAGCCTTCTTCATCTTGGAAGTATTAAAAAAAATCATGATGAATTAAATTACTATTATAATAATGTATTAAAAAATGATCCAGCTAGTTCTCTTGGAAGAGTTTTAAATGAAACAAAAGAAAATTTAGATATAGTTCACAATCCAAACTTAACACCAGAAGGAGTAAAAGAATTAGAATCTGCAAGAGATGAAATAAAAAAAGTCATTTTAAAAGAACCAGATTTAGAAAAGAAAAAAATATTAGGAAATGAAGCATTAAAAATACAAAATCAATTAGATGCTCATTCTGCTATTAATGGAATTGTTGAAAATAAAGATGCTGTTATTGACCATATAAATAGTAATGAAGATTTAAACGAAGAACAAAAAAGTTTCTATACTAAAAAAGTAGAGGCTATTGCAGATACTTATGATAATTCTGAGTATGGTTTAAAGAAAAAGGAATTAAGTGCTAAAGTAGATGAGGCTCAAAAACAACTAGATGATGCAGCTACTAAATTTTCTAATGTAACAAAACCATCTGATAGAGCTGTTGCTCAAGCAGAAGTAGATAACAAAAGAAAAGAACTAGAAGATTTAAACGGACAGTTAGTTGATTTAGTAAAAAACAAACCTACTAAAGAAGCTCCTGCTGTTAATGAAGAATTTGAGTCTAAGAAATTAGAGATTGAAAAAAATAGAGAGAAAGCACATAAAGATTTAGAAGAAAATCCTCAATCTTTTGGTGTTAATGGAAACTATAGTCTTCCAGAACAAATAGATCTTATAGTAGACGGTGTTAATAAAAATAATGAATTAAGAAGTACTAAAGATATAGATGCTGAATATGATAAACAGCAAGAAGCATTAAAGAAAGAATACGAAGCTCCTGCTGTTGTTGAAGAAAAACCATCTGGAGAAAAAGTCGTACCTTTGCATGAAACTTTAGAGGCTTTAAAGGATCTTGGCAAGAGAGATAAACTAAAGCAAATTAATAATAATTTAGACAGTATAATAAAAGAGTTAGGACTAGAAACTAAAAATTGCGATTAAACATGAGTAGTAAAATAGAAAAACCAGAAGTATTAAGTAAAGAAGTAGTAAAGTTATTACTTGAGAGGTTGCCAGATGAATTTAAAGCGTTCTACTTCTATAGAAGTGCTACTAACTGGTGTCAAAACAAAGGATTCTTTAAAGCTGCTGCGTTCTTTAAGGCAGAGAGCGATGATGAATTAACTCATGCTAAAAAGATTGAGGACTACCTAGTTTATTGGAATGTTACTCCAGACTTGTCTAATATTTTAAAGCCAGTACTAGAGTTTAAAGACCTAATTGATGTTATAGAGAAAGCATATAATATGGAGTTTGCTTTATATGAAGGTTACGAGGATACATCTATGAAGATCTTCAAGACTGGAGATCTATGTGTTTTTGATTTCCTACAGTTCTTTAGAGTTACACAGAAGGAAGCTGTTGCTGAATACAGCGATAAGTTAAATGTAGTAGAGGGTACTAATAGAGATAGTAAGTTCGAGATGTTAATGTTAGAAAAGACTTTATTTAAAGGATAAATCATGGCAGGACCTTGCTTAATTAAATACAAAGATAAGTGGTACGATAGAAGCGAGTTCGCCAAGCATCTTAGAGATGAGGGCGGACTTACTGATATTATAGCTAGACTTAAACCTAGAAAACCAATAACTGCAGAAGAATCATCAAACTTTGCTAACCTTACAGAAGATAAGGATGGTAACTTTGTATTCTTTCATAAGGGTGGAAACGACTACGATACTATAAAGAAAAGTACTGGTAAGACACTTGCTACCAGTAAGGAAGAGGCTGCCGCTTTAGGAAGAGCTGGTGGTGCAGCGATGTACTATACTGGTCCTGAGGGAGGCGAGTCCATGGTTAAGGGTAGTAGTAAGTATGCAGTTAAGGTTCCTAAGGACAAGGTGTACGACTTCAACACAGACTCAGAGAATCTTATAAAGGAGGCTAGAAAAAGATTTGAAGAGGACCATCCAAATATTGGATTCTCACCAAACGATCAGTTGGCATATATGACAAAGGTTGCTGGAGAGAGAGGGTATGATATGGTGGTTGCTGAGTGGGATGGTAAGACAAGAGCTCAGACAACTAAAGAGTTTAAGCCTCATGATGTGGAGGTTAAAGAAGGAGACGTTATTAAGAAACCATTCAAAGAGGAATATGTTAGTAATGAAAAGAAAGGATATAAGTCTGTTATACCAGAGACAAGGGATCAGAAATTAAAGGAGGTATATAACGCTATAAACGATGAAAGAAACTCTCAAAATAGATATGATAAGTTATACCATTTAAAAGAGGATAACGAGAAGATGGATCAAGCAGAAATCACTAAGATGATTGATGAGTCTGATGTATCTCAAGAACTTAAGGACAAGTATAAGGAAGCTGTTGAATTTAAAGAAGAGAAGAGAAGAAGTGAGAAAACACATGAAAGAACTGATAATGTAAAAATAGATAATGCTCCTAAAGGTAATTTCTTAAATATAGGATTAAATATAGGTACTACTGAACAGCTTTTAAATAAAGACAATGTAATATCTATGTTGCCTAAAGACGTAAAAGTATTAGAAGATGGAGTTAAAGATGTTAAAAGCATTATAGATGGAAAAGAAAATATAGAATCTACATTAGCCGTTAAACTATCTAGATCTTTGACTGATTTAGAGATGTCTAAGTTATTGAGTGATACACAACAAAAAGCTATTCCTCAAATGGTTGATGGAGAAGGAGCTATGCATGGAACAAAAGAATGGGGTGATTTTAATCCTGAATATTTTGATTTACCAAATGGAGAAAGGCTTTCTGATGTTACATCTAAAATAGGAGTGAACAAATCTATAGTAAATAGAATTAAAAAAACTATACAAAAAGTTTTTGGCAAATCTGACAGCGATGTAATTACATTATCTGGTGATGAATGGAATAAAGCTGTAGAGGAAGCTAAGAAAGGTGAAAATGTAAACTTTCAGGCTTTTGGAGGATTTGAGAAGAAAGGATTTGAAGAAAGTGCTCAGTATAAAGATTTAGTAAAAAGTGGTAATATAAAAGAAAACCAAAACATTAATCAGTTTGCTGGAAAACCAGTATTTGTTATCAATCCAGATAATATGATGGTAGGTACAGTGATGGCTGGTGATAAAGTTATTGGTACTGGTCAAGGTGGAATTCATTTTGTATCTAACACTGGAGATGTATGGGCTTTTTCTGAAAAAGCAAGTGCAGCAAAAGTAATGAGAGATTTTATTAATGAACAAATAAAAGAATCAGGCGTTGCATATATAGTGTTGTCAAAAGGTACTTTAGGTAAATTATTATCTTCTCATGCTGGAGCTAGAGGAGCTATGAATGTTTTAGAACATTTAGTTGACAAAGGACTTATAAGTGTATCTGATTTTAGAAATTCATTGAATTCTGTAGGTAAAAAATACGGAATGGAATATAATGGAAAGTCAGATATGAAATCTATACATGATTTCCTTGTTAAGAATTTTGTTGAAAAATCAGACAATACATTTAAAAATAGAGGTACTTTTGTTGAAGATATTATAAATCATTTATCTGAAAATTCAAAATCTGCAAAAGATAATATTGAAGAAATAAGAAATATTTTAAATACAAAAGAATTACCAAAATCTTCAGATAGAAAAAGCGGTAAAATTAGCTTTGCTAAAGAAGGTATTGCAGATGCTATTGGGTTATTGTTTTCTGATGAAGCTACTGTTGGAGCTAAGAATAGTGACGTTTACGGAGTTATAGAAGTAAAACATCCAGTTGAGATAGTTAAAGGAGAGCATGAAAGCTATGGAAGCCATATTAGATCTATAGACAAAGATGGAAATATAATTAAACCTACACTACATCTTCTTGAAAACAAATATCAAGTTCATGATGTGTTAAATGATTCGGATAATAAAACTGCAACTAAAACTAAATTAGGATCTAATGTCGTTGGATGGGCAAAAGGTATTGTTAAACCAGAGATAGAATTGCCTAAAACAGAAACCCAGTTTATGACTGACTCTAAAGGTGATGTTTATGGTTTTGAACAAAATGGTAAGATATTTTTAAATGGAGAAAAAATTAATCCAAACTCTCCAATACACGAAGCTGGTCATATATGGACTAGTTGGGCTGAACAAAATAGACCAGATCTACATGAAGCTGGTTTGGCTAAAGTAGAAAATAGTACTTATTTAAAAGATGTTAAAAATAATAAATTCTATAAAGAACAAGCAAGTAAATTAAGCGATACTGAAAAAGAACTGTACTACAAAAAAGAAGCTTTAGCTAAAGCTATTGGCGATAATGGAGAGAAGTTTGCTACAGAAACACAAAAGAGTTCGTTTAAGGAATGGATTTCTTCTATGTGGAGAGCTGTAGTAAAAGAGTTTGGTATAAGAGATATGTCTGCTGAACAAGTTTCTAAATTAACTATTGATGAGTTTGGTAAAAAAGTAGCAGCAGATATATTTGCTGGTAAAGAATCAAAGAAAACATCTGAGATAGACTACAAAGGCAAGACCTACTTTAAAAACGAGAAAGGGACGTGGGTTAACTCAGCAACTGGAAACGAAATAAAAGGTATTGGACCTATCGGTAAAGAGCTTATTAATAATTTAGAGAAAACACTTCATCCAGAAACACCAATACATAAGGAAGGTATAACTCCTAAAG